>OGOG01001224.1_pt1 | contig 25922 bp, 29 predicted proteins | sample 1552581 | NCBI WGS metagenome assembly OGOG01 (sample SAMEA2580152, study PRJEB22360) | human gut metagenome | biome: human gut; feature: human-associated habitat; material: faeces | place: Denmark | collected 2008/2010 | reverse complement strand
TGTGCAATAAACCGTTCCAGATCCGAATTGACCGGAATTTCTCTCGGAACGAGGATTGCCTTTCCCATATCCACTTTGACGCTTTCAATCTTGTTGTTGGCATCAGGATACAGTGTCAGATACTTGATGCCGGAGTTTGTTTCCAGCGAAATTTCTGTTTTGTCAGTCATGCCCATGTCGTAAACATACTTGCCGATGCATCTGGTGGCATTGCCGCACATCATTGCTTCAGATCCGTCTGCATTAAAAATCCGCATTCGGAAATCTGCAACTTCTGACGGAAGAATCAAAACCAGACCGTCAGAACCTACGCCAAACCGAACATCACTTAAAAAAACAGAAAGCTTTTCCGGATCCGTTACGGTTTCCTTGAAACAGTTGATGTAGATGTAGTCATTGCCAATGCCGTGCATTTTTGAAAAAGTCAGCATTATGAATCCTCCCTACCTTGGAAATCCCAAACTCTATGTTTTGACAGACACAAGGGTTTCCAAACAATATCACATTCTATTATACTGAAAAACCGGAAAAAAATCAAGCATATCCGGAAAAAATTTTCAAATTCTGTTTTTCTTAAACAAAGCATTCTCTTACTGTCCTGAAAAATAAGCATCGATTCCGTTTGCAATTCCCGTTACCATCTGATTCTGGTATGCATCAGATGCCATATTACTGTCCTCGGTCGGATTTGTCATATAACCCATCTCTACGATCGTAACCGGAACACTTGCCCAGTTGATCCCGCTCATGGTGTCGGTTTCCCAGACATATTCCTTTCTTGCACCTGTCGCATTTACCAGTCCGTCTAATACGGCTGTGGAAAGTGCCTTGCTCTTTTCATAAAGTGCTGCATTGTATGGATTGGATGCGGTCTGACAGATTGTCATCGCACCACTGACACTGCTGTCGGTAGAACCGTTTGCATGAATCCTGACAAATGCCTCTGCGTTTGCATTGTTCGCAACTGCTGCCCGTTCCGAGTTAGAAATATTGACATCATTGCTTTCTCTGGTCATCTGTACTTCATAACCACGGTTTTGCAGTTCCGTCCTTAACTTTAAGGATACCTGAAGTGTCAGTTCATACTCTGCCAATCCACTTGTGACACCGGAAGTTCCTCCGGCTACTTTTGCCTTCATCTCGCTTGCTCCCGGACCGATCGGCTCTTTGCTACTGTCACCTTTACTCTGATGTCCCGGATCGATCACGACTAAATGCTTTGCCTGTTCCGGCTGTGCTGTGTTCTCTTCGTCGGTCGTCTTATTTTCTTTTTTTGTATCTTTTGTTTCTTTCGTCTTGCTGTCTTCTTTGATATCTTTTGCTGTTTCTTCTGTTTGATCCTGTGCTTCTTTGGTGTCTTTTTGTCCACAGGAACAGAATACAAAAGCAGACATCAAAAGTACCAGTAGCAGATAGCCCTGTTTTTTCATAAAGCCTCCTTATAAAATATCAATATGTTCACCTGCTAATGCTTTATTCATGCTGCGTACTGCACAGAATTTTCCACACATGGAACAGGTGTCCTCATGTTCCGGCTTTCTCTCCTCGCGGATGCGTTTTGCTGTCTCCGGGTCAATGGCACATTCCCACTGTGCTTCCCAATCCAGTTTTCTTCTTGCATCTGCCATGCGGTCATCCATCTCTCTGGCTCCACGCACACCTTTTGCGATATCCGCTGCATGTGCTGCGATCTTAGATGCGATGATTCCCTGTTTTACGTCCTCTAAATTCGGAAGTGCAAGGTGTTCTGCCGGGGTTACATAACACAGAAAAGCTGCTCCTGATGCTGCTGCAATGGCTCCTCCGATCGCTGATGTAATGTGGTCATATCCCGGTGCGATATCTGTTACTAAAGGTCCTAAAACGTAGAATGGCGCACCACCACAGATCGTATTCTGGATCTTCATATTTGCTGCGATCTGATCCATCGGCATATGTCCCGGTCCTTCCACCATAACCTGTACATCTTTTTCCCATGCCCGTTTTGTCAGCTCGCCAAGACGTACCAGTTCTTCGATCTGGCATACATCAGATGCATCTGCAAGACAGCCCGGACGACAGGCATCTCCTAAGGAAATCGTCACATCGTACTCACGGCAGATGTCTAAAATTTCATCATAGTATTCATAAAACGGATTCTCTTCTCCTGTCATACACATCCATGCAAATACAAGAGAACCTCCGCGGGAAACAATGTTCATTTTTCTCTTATGGTTTCTGATCTGGTCTATGGTCTTTCTGGTGATTCCACAGTGCAGTGTTACAAAGTCTACGCCATCCTCCGCATGCAGTCTGATGACATCAATAAAATCTTTTGCGGTCAGCGTATCTAAATCTCTCTGGTAATGGATCACGGAATCATAAACCGGAACGGTTCCGATCATTGCCGGACATTCTCCGGTCAGTTTGCGGCGAAACGGTATGGTATTTCCGTGTGAAGAAAGATCCATAATTGCATGTGCACCCATATGTACGGCTTCCATGACTTTCTGCATCTCAACGTCATAATCTTTGCAGTCTCTTGAAATTCCAAGGTTGACATTGATCTTTGTGGAAAGCATCGAACCGACTCCCTGCGGGTCAATGCACTTATGATTTTTGTTCGCACAGATAACGACCTTTCCCTCTGCCACAAGCGGGAGTAACTCTTCTACACTCATTCTCTCCTTTTTTGCTACACTTTTCAACTCTTCTGTGATAATTCCTTTTCTTGCAGCTTCCATCTGTGTTGCATATTCTCTTGCCATGTTTTGTTTTTCCTTTCTTTTCTATTGTTTCTAGATTTTTTTGTTTCTTATATTATTGATCAGGGTGTCAAAAGGCAGTTTCCACCCTAGTGGCTGGCAAATTGCGCAAACCCGGGACTGCTTTTGTGACTTTGGGAGAAAATAGACTCGGTTTTGTGCAAGCTACCAATCCCAAGACTTGAAACCGTCTTTTGACACCCTGATCCTATATTTCTTACCAGACCATATGCTCTAACGGTCCGTTGCCCTGTCCGAGATCAAGTCCCGCACCGATGGCTCTTTGCATATATGCTTTTGCCCGCCGTACACTGGTCTCTAAGTCCCAGTCCTCTGCCAATCCTGCGGCAATTGCCGAACTGAACGTGCAGCCTGTTCCATGTGTATTCGGATTGACCATCCGTTCTCCCTCGATCCAGATGCTTTTCCCATTTTCATAGAGCAGATCGTTTGCATCAGTTTTGGCATGACCGCCTTTTAGTACAATAGCGGTTCCATACTCCCGGCTCAACTGCTCTGCCGCCTGCTCCATTTCTTCTCTCGTCTGGATCTTCTTTCCGGTCAGCACTTCTGCCTCCGGTATGTTCGGAGTCAATACCTCTGCTAATGGAAACAGTTCTTTTTTCATCATCTCTGCCGCTTTTTCATCAACTAACGTGCTTCCACTGCTCGATAACATGACCGGGTCCACTACGATGTGTTTTGCCTGATAATGACGCAGTCTTTCTGCAATGATCTGTATCAGTTCTGTCGTTCCCGGCATCCCTATTTTGACTGCATCCGGAAAAATATCCGCAAATACGCTGTCAATCTGTGCCGTGATGCACTCCGCCGATACCGGAAAAAGTTTTTGCACCCCTAACGTATTCTGTGCGGTCAGCACACTGATGACACTCATCGCATAGACACCGTTTGCTTCCATGGTCTTGATGTCTGCCTGTACGCCTGCTCCACCGCTGCAATCACTTCCGGCTATAGTCAATGCTGTCTTTTTCATATGCCTGTCGCCTCCTTTGTTCTATTTTTGAGTTCCTTTGCTGCCTCTTTGATATCTTCCTGTGCAAAAATCGCACTGATCACTGCCACACCACAGATCCCGCTTCCCTTCAGCCTTTCTACATTTTGGGCATTGATCCCACCTATGGCTATGACCGGTATCTGAACCGCCTGACAGATTGCTTTTAAGGTTTCATAATCTACTTCCTGTGCATCATCCTTCGAGCTGGTCGGAAAAACTGCCCCGACTCCTAAATAATCCGCTCCGTGCTTTTCTGCCATGACCGCCTGTTCTACGGTCTGTGCCGATACGCCGATGATCTTGTCTTTTCCGAGTTTTTTCCGGACATCTCCTGCCTTCATATCGCTCTGTCCGACATGTACGCCGTCTGCATCGACTTTTAATGCCAGTTCTACATCATCGTTTATGACAAATGGTACCTGATATTGTTTACATAAATCTTTTAATTCCTGTGCCTCCTGTAAAAAAAGCCCGGAATCTATGTGTTTTTCGCGCAACTGTAAAAATGTCACACCGCCATCTAAGGCTTCTTTTACCTGCTCTTTCAATGTCCTGCCATGAAGCCAGCTCCGGTCTGTCACGGCATATAACAGCAGTTCTTCTTTAGTACAGTTCATAGTTTGCCTCCCGTTCTAATGTCTCTGCATCCATGTTCGCGATCGCATCAATGATCCGGTTGCGATATGTTGCATTGCCTTCATAGCTTTGCAGATGGACATATCCGATCTCGCCTGCAACTCCCATCACACAGACTGCCGCTGCTGCCGCATCTAACATATGCCTTGGATTTGCCGTAATGTATGCTGTCATCAGTCCTGACAACTGGCATCCGGTTCCTGTGATCTTTCCCATCTGTGCCTTGCCATTGCGTATGACATAACAATGTTCTCCGTCACTGACCAGATCGATCGCACCGGTAACTGCAATAATACTTCCCGTTGCCTTTGCGAAATTTTTCACAAAGTCTATCGCTTCTGTCAGATTCTCTTCGGTCACGGCATCTGCCACATCTGCATCTACGCCGCGCGTACTGCCGCCGCCGGCAGCAAGCGTCTTGATCTCCGATATATTTCCACGGATCACTGAAAAATGAATATCCTCTAACAGTTGTTTTGCCGTATCGGTGCGAAGACTGCTTGCTCCTGCTCCCACCGGGTCTAAAAGCACCGGATGACCTAACTCATTCGCTTTCTTTCCCGCCTTAAACATCGCCGGGATCGTGTGCCGGTTCAAAGTCCCGATGTTGATATTGAGTCCGCCGCAGATACTCGTAATATCCTCGACCTCCTTGGACTCATCTGCCATGATCGGACTTCCCCCACATGCCAGTAATACATTCGCCACATCATTTACCGTTACATAATTTGTAATATTGTGTATCAACGGCATTTTACTATGTACATTCTCTAAACATTCACCAAATTTCATCGTCTTGCCTCCTATTCTTAAACCACCAGCAGCCCTTTTCTTTTATCATTAAACTACTGACTTTCTTTTTGACTTTTGCCCTTTAGCCGTTATCATTCCTTTTTCTCTTTTTCTTCCTTTGGGGGGCAACTCCGTCTATCCCTGTGCACGGTTTCGAACGGTCCGGACTATGTCCAAAACGTCGCACCTCTTAACACTCTGACATCCCATAGAAATTTCCGTGCAGGGATGCACGGAAAAGATGCAGCTAAGCCATGGATGGCGCATCTGCATCGGTTTCGTCCGTCCCCGATACCCCACACCAGAGTGTTTAGAAGTGCAGTTTTGGGACATCGGAACAGACCGGTCGAAACCATGCACAGCCCATACACTCACCCCCGAACAACCAAACAACCCCAATCAAACAACTTAAACAAAACACGCAAAACAAAAAAGACTGTATATATACCAATCGTATATACACAGCCTCTATGCTCTCCATATATCCCTACGTTGGCATTATCCAAATCAGGTTTCGGGTCAAAGCAATCCAGCTTAATCTCAGCCTACTTCTGTAAGCACCCCGTTGTCTTATTACCTATATTTTAATCTGCCTGCCGTAGAAAATCAAGTATTTTATTCTTCAAATGGGATAACTGCTCCGTCATAAGTATCGTTGATGTATTTCTTAATGTCATCAGATTTTAATACTTTTACTAACTCTTTGATGCCTTCGTTATCCTCGTTTCCTTCTTTTACTGCAATGATGTTTACATATGTCTTTGCTGCTTCGGAATCGGATTTTTCATAAGCAAGTGCGTCTTTTGCAACTGTATATCCTGCCTCTAATGCATAGTTACCGTTTAATACTACAAATGCTGCATCAGCTACTGCGTGAGGAACCTGTGCTGCCTCTAACTCTGTAATTTCAATTCCCTTTGGATTCTCTGCAATATCATTTACGGTTGCTTCAAGTCCTACACCGTCTTTTAATTTGATCAGACCGTTGTCCTGTAATAACAGTAATGCACGGGCTTCGTTTGTAGTATCGTTTGGAACTGCGATCACATCACCTTTTTCAACCTTGGACAGGTCATTTTTTGTACCCGGATAAATTCCGAATGGCTCATAGTGGATGCCGCCTGCGTTGACAAGGTGTGTACCCTGCTCTTTGTTAAAGCTCTCTAAGTACGGAATGTGCTGGAAGTAGTTTGCATCGAACTCACCACTTTCAACTACTAAGTTCGGCTGAACATAATCGCTGAATACTTTAATCTCTAAATCCCATCCTTCATCTGCAAGGATTTTCTTTGCCTGCTCTAAGATTTCTGCATGAGGAGTTGCGGAAGCTGCTACGGTAATCGTTCCTTTATCTCCTGCTTTTGTATCCTCTTTCTTGCTGTCCTCCTGTGTGCTCTTTGCCTCTTTGGTATCTTTTGTATCACTACCTGAAGAGCCGCATCCTGTGAAAGCTCCGATTGCTAAAATTCCAGCAAGTGTCAATGATAATAATCTCTTTTTCATGTCTTTGTTCTCCTTTTTCCCTTTCCTTTTTTCTAAAATTTCTTATTTATTTCTTCTGTCAAGTTTCTTTGAAAGCATCATTCCAAGTGCCTGCAAGACCTGAACGATCAGCACTAAGATGACGATGGTTACCACCATGATATCGGTCTGGTATCTGTAATAACCATACCGTATGGCAATATCTCCAAGGCCTCCGCCTCCGACAACACCTGCCATTGCAGAGTAACCTAAGATGGTTCCAAGGGCAATCGTCACACCGACGATCAACGAAGTTCTTGCCTCTACTAACAGTACCCTGAAAATAATGGTCCAGGTTCCTGCTCCCATACTCTTTGCTGCTTCGATCACACCTTCATCCACTTCCTGTAAGGAAGATTCCACCATACGGGCAATGAACGGTGCCGCTGCTATGACAAGCGGTACGATCGTAGCACTGGAACCATAGCTTTTTCCAACCAGAAATCTGGTCAGTGGAATGATCAGGATCAGTAAAATTAAAAACGGTATACTTCGGATCACATTTGAGATCACATCTAAGATACGATATACCACTTTATTTTCCCGTATTCCTCCTTTTCCGGTTACTGCAAGGGTCACACCAAGTGGAAGTCCGATCGCATAACCAAGGGCTGTGGAAACCAGTGTCATATAGATGGTTTCCCAAAATCCCGTATAAAGCATTTTAACGACTTCAGATGAAAACATCCTGTTCCACCTCCCCTACATACAGATTTTTTTCTTTCAGATACTCTATCATCTTTCCGGCAATCTCTGTATCTTCCGGAAGCTGCAGGATCATTTCCCCGGCTGCGGTTCCGTTCAAATCCTTTGTATTTGCATATAAAATATTGACCGGAGTCTTAAACTGTAAGGTCATATTTCCAACAACCGGCTCATAAGAGGAATTCTCCTTGAACACAATTCGGATACAGTGTCTTCCACGCATCTCTTTTGCGGTGCTTCCGCTTCCGATGATCAGGCTCTTTGCCTCCGGTGATTTCGGAGCGGTAAATATCTCTGAAACACTTCCTGTTTCTACCACATTTCCTTCATTTAAAATGGCTACCTGATTACAGATCTCCTGCACTACGGACATCTCATGGGTAACTACCACGATCGTAATGCCATAATCTCTGTTGATCTGCTTTAACAGCTCTAAGACGGATTTTGTGGTCTGCGGGTCAAGTGCACTGGTTGCCTCATCACAGAGCAAGATTTTCGGATTATTTGCAATGGCTCTTGCGATTGCAACTCTTTGCTTCTGTCCACCGGAAAGCTGTGAAGGATAAGCTTTTTCCTTATCTGCAAGTCCTACGACTTTTAATAATTCTCTCGCTCTCTTCTTCGCTTCTGCATCCTTAACTCCTGCTATTTTTAACGAAAAACAGATATTTTCCAGTACGTTCTTCTGCATCAGAAGATTGAAGTGCTGAAAAATCATTCCGATTTCTTTTCGCATCTCACGCAGCTGTCGTTCCGACAGCCCGGACATTCGGCATCCGTCTATCCGGACATCTCCGGAAGTTGGATGTTCTAAATAGTTGATACATCGTATGAAGGTGCTTTTGCCTGCACCGGACATTCCGATGATCCCGAAAATATCTCCCTTTGAAATATGCAGATTCACATGATTCAATCCCTGGACATTTCCTGCTTTGGTATGAAATTCTTTGCTGACATCTTCAAATCGAATCATATCGTTTTTCCTGCCTCCTTTGTTTCTGTTGCCATTATATCGACATTTTTCGGTTCCGTCCAATACATAAAAAAAACAGCTTGTTATAGCTTTTTCCTATAGCAGAACTGTTTCTCAAATTTCTCATTTGATTTTTATTTCTGTCTCTATTCCTTTTTCCGCACTTCTCCTACGACTTTCCCCGATATGCTTCGATCTCTTCTAAGTACATTCTTCCGAGCCTGCTGAGCGGTACTCCCTTTCTTGAAATATAACCGATCATCATTTCTTCCTCGGAATCCAGTGGTATCGCACAGTATTCATCTCCGTTTAATTCCTCACACACAATCCCGGAACAAAGTGTATAAGCATTTAGTCCTACCATCAGGTTTAAAAGCGTCGCACGGTCATTTGCCTTGATGATCCGCTTATAATCATAAGTACTCAATACTTCTTCCGCAAAATAAAACGCATTGTGGCTGCCCTGATCAAAGGACAGACACGGATATTCCTCTAAATCCTCAAAAGTGATCTTCTCTTTGTTTGCAAGCGGATTGCCTCTCCACAGATAGACATAGGTCTTACACGGAAAAAGTTCGGTGAACTCCAGACCATTTTCCTTAAAGATCTTCAACAGTACCTTCCGGTTAAAATCATCTAAATAGAGGATTCCAATCTCACTTTTAAAAGATTTGACATCCGAGATCACGTCATAGGTCTTGGTCTCATGCACGGCACACTCGTATTCGTCCATGCCGATTTTTTTTACCAGTTCTACGAATGCTTTTACGGCAAAGGTATAGTGCTGGGTGGAGACGCTGAATTTCTTCTTGATCTCTTTCTTATCAATGTAGCGTTCCTCCATCAGGCGGTACTGTTCCATGACCTGTCTTGCATAGCCGATAAATTCATTGCCCTCCGGTGTCAGCGTAATTCCCCGGCTGCTGCGGATGAACAGTTCCATGCCGAGCTCTTCTTCTAAGTCCCGGATAGAACTTGAAAGGCTCGGCTGCGAAATAAAAAGCTGCTTTGCCGCCTCATTCATCGATGTGCTGTCTGCAATTGTGATCGCGTATCGTAACTGCTGTAATGTCATTTTTTAACCTCGTCTTAATTCAATATCCAGCTTTCGGTCTGTGCGGAATCTTCCCAATGCTTTGTCAATATCCCCATGCGTCAGGATGTCCAGATGGCTGATCAGTCTTTTCGGCTCCTCTTTCATACCGCTTTCAATCCATTCTAAAACCATTCCTACAAATCCGTATTTGTAAAAATGTGCAATAAATGCCTTGTCCTCTTCATCCACCACAATGCCTTCAGCCCGTTCATCAATGACCCCTAACAGAAGTTTGTATGTAATATCATAAAGAAATCTCGTAAGGATTTCTCTACCCTCCGAATAGTAAACGTGCTTGATAAAGCTCTTATTCTCCCTGACATAGTCAAAGATCTGCAAATATCCCTGCTGCCATGTCGCATAGCTTCTCTTCCCCGACAGACTCTGTGTATTATCTGTCAAAAATGTCCATTCCACCAGATCATAAATGTCTTTAAAATGATAATAAAACGTCTGGCGGTTGATGGCACTCGCCTCTACGATATCCACTACCGTAACCTTGTCTAAGGACTTCTCCTGCAAAATCTTTTTCAAGGTCTCCGACAATGTCCTCTTCGTTGTATGAGCCATGAAAATCCCCCTCTACCCAGTACATTTTTTCTCCCCTTTTCCCATAATATTTTTTACCATTTCCCTGCTTCTATTATAACTTATCACAATACATTTATACAAGAAAAAAGTGGGCGCACCCACTTCTTCATTAAGCCTGTTTTATTCTAAAAACTTCCATAATACTGTTTAAAATAAAACTCTTTAAATTTTATGCTGCTTTTTCCGTACTCCTGTGTACCCGTCTCCACAGAACTACCACAACTGCTCCGATGACAAACGGCAATACAAAAGTTGCAAAACGATAAAGCAGTGCAACGGAGCCTGCTGCTCCGGTTCCTACGATCTTTGCTAACAGCATTGTCAGTACGAACTCCGAACCGATTCCTGCCGGTGCCGGAATAACTGCTGCTAACATCATTGCCAAAGAGGTAACTGCCAGTCCCTGTGACAGTGTCAGCTTTCCTGTCTCTGCTAATATCAAAAACGGGATTCCATACCAGAATGTAAACTTTAACAGATTTTTCAGGATACATCCTGCGATCAGTCCGCCACGTTTTAATAAAGTTGCTGCCGCATCCTCTAAGATAGCACACTGTTCTTCTAACTTCTTCACCTGCTCTGTCAGCTTTCCGCTCCGGTTTAACTTGCGTACGATCCAGAGAAGTACCTCATGGAACTTCTTAGAACAGGCAAATAGCAGAAGTACTGCTGCGATGACAAAGGTGACACCAAAACCAATTAAAAGCGTCATATCATATTGACTGTAATACTTTTGCATATAGCCCCAGTTGAGGATAAAGAAGATTCCCGCAAACAGTGCAATGCTGACCTTGTGCAGCATATACTCAATGGTATAGAGTCCTGTACCTTTTGAATATGGAACGCCTCTCTCATTGAAGTAATAGATTGCTGCTACGCCCGCTCCGCTTCCAAGGGTTGCCACCCGGTAAAAGGCTGCATAAAATGCACATTCTACACCCTGCCAGTATTTAAAATCAGGATGGTACACTTTTGCCAGCGAATAACTGATCCAGCCTTCCACCAGTTCATACATCACAGAAGCAATGCAAATGCCGGCAATGACAAGAAACGACGTCTCTTTCAACTGCGTTAAAATATCTCCTGCCGAATCCTTAAATGTATAGATAATAATCAGGATTAAGATCAGAACAAATAAAATCTTTCCTATTGTCTTTGCATGCTTCTTAATGACTCTCACCCCTTATTTCTTTTTAAAGTTTGTATAACCACGCTGTCTGTATGGATGTGCAGCCCACAGACGGTCTGCTGTTCCTTTCCACTCTTCTGCATAGTGCTCACATTTTCCGCAAAGATGCTCTACCGTCTCCGGCTGCTGCATATCTGTGGATTTTGCTCCGGTCTCATGTACCATACGCTGTAAAATCTCAGGATTTTCAAGCATCGGACATGGTCTTAACATGTTATCGTTAAATGGTTGGTTATCTCTGTATGCCATGAATAACGGCTGTTTCAAACACTCTAATAATGATTTTTCACGGATGTTTGCTCCTGAATAATGAATGAATACGCAAGGCTCCACATCACCCTTTGGATTGATATGGCAGTAGTTTCTTCCTCCTGCAATACATCCTCCAACGAACTCTCCATCGTTCTGGAAGTCCATAACGTAGATTTCTTTTCCGCCTTCTCTTCCACGAACCTCACGGATTCTGTGGTAGATATATTCACGCTGCTCTTTTGTCGGCATCAGCTCCGGTGAAGCATCCATACCAACCGGCATCAGATGGAAATACCATGCGAAACGGCTTCCGTGCTCGATCAGAAGATCAAAGAATTCATCGGATGTTACTGCATCCATGTTCTTGCGTGTATAACATACGGAGTTACCGAACAGTAATCCGTTCTCATGTAACAGATCCATTGCATGAAGTACCTTTGCATAGACTCCGTCACCACGTCTGAAGTCATTGGTGTCCTCGAATCCCTCTAAACTGATAGATAAGGAAAGGTTGCCGACTCTCTTCATTTCATCACAGAATGCCTGGTCTATTAAAGTTCCGTTTGTGTAACAGTGGAATGCCACATCATTATGTTTTTCACAGAGCTTAATAACATCTGCTTTACGAACCAGCGGCTCTCCACCGGTCATCATGTAGAAGTAAATACCCAGTTCTTTTCCCTGAGTTACAATGCTGTCAAGCTCTTCAAATGTCAGGTTTAATTTATGTCCGTACTCGGCTGCCCAGCATCCTGTACAGTGTAAGTTGCAGGCACTGGTTGGGTCCATTAAGATCAGCCATGGAATGTTGCAGTCATGTACTTCTCTCATCTTACGAATGGTTTTTGTGCCATAGAAGGCTGCCTGATATCCAAGATTTAATGCTGTCATCTTAGCAACGTGTGGATCTGTCTCATCTAACAGACGGTTTACATAACGCATCCATTTGTGATCCGGATTCTTGATCATTGCACGCGCACCTTCGTATGCCTCTTTGGTAAAGTTGTCTCCCATGAACTTCTCTGTCAGGTCCACAATCTCTAATAAGCCTTTTTCTCTGTCCTTATTAATTCTTCTCAGTGCAACGTCAATTGCTGCGCTAAACGCTTTTCTTTCAAGCTGCTCTGCTAATTTTGCCATTTTTATTCCTCCACTCTTTTGTTCTAATTCCCTTTTACACAAAAGTATAAAAACTTTCACTTTTTATGAACATATGCAAAAGCGAACTCCTGTATTTTTTCCTTATACAAATTTCTCTTTTTGTATACGTTCTAAAGCAGAATATCCTATCTGTTCACTATGATTTCTACAGATGAAAAAATTCCTTGATCTGCTCCTCTATGATCTTCATTAAGCGGGTTCTTGCTTCCACACTTGCCCATGCGATGTGTGGTGTGATCAACAGTTTGTTGCTATCTTTGATCTTTGCAAGCGGATTCTCTTTGCTCATCGGTTCTTCTTTGAGCACATCTAATCCTGCTGCTGCAATTTCCCCATTTTCCAAAGCCTCGTATAAATCCTGCTCTACGACGATCGGGCCTCTTCCTACATTAATGAAAATGGCAGACCGCTTCATTTTAGCAAAAGCCTCCGCATTTATCAAGCCTAATGTTGCGTCGGTCAATGGTGCATGTACCGAGATAATATCGGATTTTGTCAATAAGGTGTCCCAATCTGCACGCTCATAATCTTTCTGCTGATTTTTTCCGGTTGTGGAGTAATAGATGACGTGGCAGCCGAAAAGTCCTGCTATGTCCGCCACTCTTCTTCCAATCGTTCCCATTCCAATGATTCCCCATGTTTTTCCGTTCAATTCATGGAATGCTTTTTCAAAATGGGTAAACAGTACATCGTCCATATATTTTCCACTCTTTACATAGGTATCATAATAAGGAAGATGTTCCATCAGATAAAACAAAAGTGCAAAGGTGTGCTGTGCCACTGTCTCGGTTGAATAGCCTGCCACATTTCTCCATGCGATCCCACGTTTTTCCAGATAATCTTTGTCTAAATTATCGGTTCCGGTTGCAGTGACGCAGACTAACTTCAAATGCTCTGCCCCTCCGATCGTCTCTTCGTTGACTGGCACCTTGTTCAGAATGATGACATCTGCATCTTTTGTACGCTCTGCCGCCTGTTCCTTTGTGGAAAATCCATACTTTACGACTTCTCCAAGCTGTTCATAGCCGCTTAAGTCCAGATCTTCTCCTATGGTCTTTGCATCTAAAAATACAATTTTCATTTCTACACTTCCTCTTTCTTCCGTAAGATTAACTTCACGCCCTCAATACCTGTAACTTCCGCTGAGTCCTCCGGTTCAAAAGTAACCTCTTCTTTTTCAGAACGTGCCGTCCACTCCATTCCGTTATACATTGCTTTTCCGGTACCTTTGAGATTGTCTACACGCTCGATGACCCGCACATCCTTCCCCAGTGCCTCTTCGTAATTCGTCCTTACCTTCTTTGGCTGGATATATTTCATCGCCCACGGTCTGGTAAAGTACAGCATCAACAGGGAAACAGCTAAAAATACCACTGCCTGTAACCAAATCGGTCCCCCTGCCACCGATACGATGACTGCCGCTAATGCACCGCCTGCAAACCAGATGCAGGTCAGTCCGACCGTAATTAATTCTATTACTAAGAGTACTACCATCAATACGAGCCAGAAAATCAATTCTTTTTCCATAGTCTGTCTGCCCCTTTCTGTTACCTGTTTCCTGCTTTACATGCTTCTGGATTTCTCAATACATGCCTCTACCGCATCCATGACGGAAGCACGGAATCCTGTCTCCTCTAATACTTTTACTGCCTGAATCGTTGTTCCTGCCGGGGAGCATACCATGTCTTTTAACTCTCCCGGATGTTTTCCGGTCTCTAATACCATCTTAGCACTTCCTAAGACTGCCTGTGCTGCAAATTCGTATGCCAACGCTCTTGGCATTCCCTCTGCAACTGCTTCGTCTGCCATTGCTTCAATAAACATAAATACATATGCCGGAGAACTTCCGCTGATGCCTACCACGGTGTCTAAAAGATTTTCCGGAACCTGATATGCTCTGCCAAAGCTGCCTAAGATCGCAGCCGCCTGTGCCTGCTCCTCTTCACTTACTAACTTGTAACAGCAGAATCCGGTACAGCCCTCACCTACCAGTGCCGGTGTATTTGGCATACAACGGACGAGTTTTAACTCTCTACCAAAATGCTCCATGATCCATTCCATGGTCTTGCCCGGTGCGATTGAGATGATCAGTGTCTCTTCACGGACTGCGCCTTTGATCTCTGCAATGACTTCCGGGAAAAACTGTGGTTTTACTGCAAGGATCAGCACATCTGCTGCCTGTGCCACTTCGAGATTATCCGTTGTAGTATGTATTCCAAATATTTTTGCCGCTTTTTGAACGGAATCCTCTGATTTGTCAGAGCCGATGATGTCCTCTGCAGAATACAGTTCTTTTTTTAAGATTCCTCCGATCATGGCACTTGCCATATTACCTAAACCAATAAATCCAATTTTCATTTTTATTCCTCCTCGTCTATGATCCTATTGTTCATTCCTATCCTTTTTGTTCCTTATCATACTAAATTCCGCTGCAAATTTCAATACTGCCGCATTTTTTGAAAATTTAACAAAATCTTAACCTTCTCCTGCTTGATGTTTATTTCACGGATTGGCATAATGGGAATTAGTACATTTTTTGATATCAGGGGACTATTACATATGAACGATTTATTTTCCGTTTTGAAAAAAAATAATTATTTTGTTACATTCTTTTTTCTGGCAGTATGCACACTTGTAGCATTTTTATTTGCGCATGTGATCCCGGGCAATTCTCCGAATATTGCACTGGTCTATATTTTAGGGCTGATCCTGATCGCAAGGCACACCGATGGCTACCGATATGGTATTTTTGCCGCACTCTTTTGTGTCATCAGCATCAACTATTTTTTTACTTATCCCTATTTTAAGTTAAATTTTACCCTGTCAGGATATCCGGTTACCTTTATCGGTATGCTGACGATCACCATTATTACCAGTGCCACCACCACCCGTTTGAAAAAACAGGCGCTTCTGATCTCAGAACGAGAAAAGGTCTTAGTGGAAGCTGACAAGGAAAAAATGAAAGCAAATCTCCTGCGGGCGATCTCCCATGATCTGCGTACTCCTTTAACGAGCATTATCGGAGCCGCTTCTTCTTATACAGAGAACTCGAACCATCTGACCGAAGAAGAGAAAACAGAACTTGTCACACAGATCAACGACGATGCGAACTGGCTTTTAAATATGGTAGAAAATCTTCTGACCGTCACACGGATACAGAACGATGAAAGCCATGTCTCCACCTCTCTTGAGGTTGTGGAAGAGGTCGTATCGGAGGCAGTACAACGGTTACGCAAACGTATCCCTCATGCTAAGATCAACGTTTCGATACCGGAGGCTTTTCTTATGGTCCCGATGGACCCGCTTTTAATCGAACAGGTCATTATGAACCTTTTAGAAAATGCCGTTATCCATTCCGAAAGCAAACAGGCGGTGGATCTTGTTGTTACGGATTCTTCGGACTCCGTAACCTTTCATGTGATCGATTACGGAAAAGGTCTTGATGAAGATAAAATTCCTTCTCTTTTTGAGGGACAGTCCGCTTCCGGTTCTTCGGACTCCCACAAGGGTATGGGCATTGGTCTTTCGATCTGTAAAACGATCATTCAGGCACACAACGGAACGATCTGTGCTTTTAATCACGAAAACGGTGCAGAGTTCTCATTCACACTTCCAAAGGAGGGCATTCATGAATCCTAAATTTTCTGTTTTAATTATTGAAGATGAAACACATATTTTGAACTTTATGCGTAAGATTTTAACCAGCCATGATTATAAAGTCCTTTCTGCGAATACCGGCAAAGCAGGACTCGAGATCATCTCTTCCCAATGTCCGGATATCATCCTTTTAGATCTGGGACTTCCTGACATTGACGGTGTAGATATCATTAAGAAAGTCAGAGAGTGGTCGAGCTGCCCGATCATCGTTATTTCCGCAAGAACCTCTGAACGGGAAAAGGTGCTTGCACTGGATCTTGGTGCAGATGACTATATCACCAAACCTTTTGGTACTTCCGAACTGCTTGCAAGGATCCGTACCTCCCTACGTCACAGCAATAAGATGAATACGGATTCTCCGATGTTTATCAAGCCTTATCATGCAAAAGATCTGACGATTGATTTTTCTAAACGCCTGATCCTGCTGCATGAACAGGAGATCCACCTGACACCGATCGAATATAAGATTGTTGCCTGCCTTGCGAAAAACTCCGGCAAAGTGGTCACCTATTCTTCGATCATGTCGGATGTCTGGGGACCATATACCGATACGGACAACAAGATCCTGCGTGTAAACATGGCAAATATCCGCAGAAAATTAGAGACCAATCCTGCCGAGCCAACCTATATCTTTACGGAACTTGGCGTTGGATACAGAATGAAAGAGGATGAGTCGGAATAGTATTCCGCTCATCCTCTTTCATCTTCTTCATTCTGTTTCCATATGTACAGCCTTTATCTTTGTACATCTTTCTTTGTATTACCCAATATCTTCATTTTAAAAATAAGAGTCATAGGTGGCATAGATCATTCCCGCTGCCACAATAATGATTCCAATGATTCCTACAATATCCATATTCCGGCACACCCCTTCCTGTTATGCCTGTAATGTAATATGGAAAAATCAGTTGAGCAAGTCCTTTTGTTAAAATCTTAACGTTATCTGAACATGTGACAAAATTGTGTTAAGGAATCCTTTACTTTTTACTTATTTTGCATTTTCTCTGCTATAGTAGGGAAGATGAAAGGAGGCATACTCAAAATGCTTAATACCTTGATTTTTATATTTATGGCAATTGTTGGCGGGGTTCCGTGTGTTTTAATGCTCCTAAGTATACCGGTTCTTATCGTATGGAAACTTTACCGTAAATGTAAATATAATATATCGATGTATGATTAATTTCATACTTCTATTTCTCCAAACCATGCATGTGCCCCAACACATGCACAACGTAAAAAGGATGTCTTAGTCATCTTCCATACTAAGGCATCCTTTTTTATGTTTTACTGCTACATTGCCTGCTGTCACTTTGGAATATATTCCTGTATCGTATAGCTGTTTCTTCCATGCTCTTTTACATAATACAGCGATTCATCTGCGGCACAGAGGATTTCCCGCCAATCATGATTCATATCCACGGTCCACACTACACCGGAAGATACTCCGATGACCCTCTCTGTTCCATCCGGCAGCAGGATCGGATTCTTTGCTAACTTCTCATAGAAAGCTGCAACATTGTGTTCCACCTGTGACAGTTCCCGGAAGTTATAGCTGAAGATAAAGAACTCATCTCCCGAACGTCTTCCTACGATCGTGTTCTTTTCCGTATATTCACTGATCAGGTTACAAAAATGCTTTAAGTAGGCATCACCGGTTTCATGTCCATATCCATCATTAATACGTTTGAACTTGTCTAAGTCCACCATAATGACGACCATGTTTTTAATCGTACCGGAATTTATCAGATAATCGACCTCACGTTCAAATGCGCGGCGGTTCCAGATCCCCGTCAGCATATCTACGTCGCGTTCCTCTTCTAACTGCTCATGTACTTTTACGCTCTCCCACTTGATCTTTGCACGTTCAAATGCCGCAAAATTGCCGATGACCGCTGCTAAGATCCCATCCATCACATCATAAGCAAATTTGTCCGGTGTCTTGCTGATATAACTGCTGACAAAGAACACCGCTAAAGCAATGATGGTCACATACAGATTATAGATTGGCAGAAGATCAAAGTTCGTTGGCAAAAATACAAACAGGCTGACGATCGTAACTGCCAGCTCATTTCCGGAACCAAACGTACCTACATAGATCGATACTACATAAGCACAGATCATAAAACTGCTGATACTGATGCGTGCCTCTTTCTTCGATATTTCATCCTGCTTTTTCACTAAGTTCTGTGTATAGAGAAAAATGCAAAACATCAATATTGCTCCGATAATGCAGATCACACTTTTTCCATATACGCGGGATAACGCCAACATACAGATTGTATACAATGCTCCGATCCCGGCTATCGCAACACTTTCGTTACGGACGATCCTGACATTTTCTGCAGAAATTTTTCTCTGATATTTCTTTGCAGTTGTCTCGTCTAACCCAAGCCAGAGCCATTTCCTTAGTCTCTCTTTGTTGTCCATTTAGACCTCTTTCATCAATAGTTTTTTTATTTTTATCGTTTCGCGCTGTTTATACCAATTTTATAATGTCATTTTACCACAATCAGAGAATTAGGCAAGGGATTTCAAGGGATTCTGACATTTCCTGTAATTCTGACACTTTCCCCTAGACGAATGACCGAAAGTTTACTAAAATAGATATGAAAATTTTGTCATTAGGAGGGATTTTTCATGTCCTTGGATAATCGGACCTGGTTTCAAAAGGGTCTTAAAGATGGGATTCCAATTGCACTTGGCTATTTTGCCGTATCTTTTACACTTGGAATTACTGCGAAAAACGCCGAACTTACTGCATTGCAGGCAATGCTCGCCAGCTTTACTTTAAATGCTTCTGCCGGAGAATTTGCCGGTTTTACACTGATTGCCGCGGGAGCCGGATATCTTGAAATTGCCATTATGGAATTTGTGGCAAATGCCAGATATCTTCTGATGTCCTGTGCTCTCAGCCAGAAACTCTCACCGGATACTCCACTCTGGCAGAGGCTTTTGATCGGTTATGATGTAACGGATGAGATTTTTGGAATCTCGATCTCCGTTCCGGGACGTTTGAACCCTTATTATACATTTGGTGCCATTGCCATCGCTGTTCCGGGATGGTCTGTCGGTACCTACCTTGGCGTATTGATGGGAAATATCCTCCCTGCAAATGTGGTAAGTGCCTTAAGCGTCGGACTATATGGTATGTTCATCGCCATCATTATCCCACCTGCAAGAAAAAGCAAAATTGTTGCAGGTGTGGTAGCCGTATCTATGGCAGCCAGCTTTGCTTTTGCAAATCTGCCTGTGATTTCCGGTATCAGCTCCGGCATCCGTACCATTATTCTGACGGTCGCTATCTCCGCTCTTGCCGCTATCCTGTTTCCGATAAAGGAGGACGATGACCATGCAGCATAATGTCTATATTTATATTTTAGTGATGGGAATTGTGACCTATTTGATCCGTGTTCTGCCACTGACTTTGATCCGCAAGGAAATTAAGAACCGTTTTATCCGTTCTTTCTTATATTATGTTCCCTATGTAACCCTTGCTGTGATGACTTTCCCTGCGATACTGGATGCGACAGGCAGCACCGCTTCCGCATTGGCTGCTTTTATTGCCGCTATCCTGATCGCCTGGTTTGGTGGCAGCCTTTTTCAGGTGGCTGTCATTGCCTGTGTGGTAGTCTTTGTCTTAGAAATGTTTATATGCTAGTGTAACGACACGCTCTGCTTTTGGACTAGTCCTCTTTGACTCTTCCATCACAGGTCAGTGTCACTACCTGCCATGGGATCATCTTTCCGCTGTTTTTCAGTGCTGTAACTGCTGCGTGTTCCATACCGCCGCAGCATGGCACTTCCATGCGGACAATCTTCAAACTCTTAATGTCATTGTTCTTAAGAATTTCTGTCAGTTTTTCTGAATAATCTACATCATCTAACTTCGGACATCCCATCAGTGTCACATGATTTTTCATATAATCCTCATGGAAAGATGCATAGGCATATGCCGCACAATCGGCTGAGATCAAGAGGTTTGCTCCGTCAAAATACGGGGCATGGATCGGAACTAACTTAATCTGGACCGGCCACTGCGCAAGACGGCTCTCTGCCTTCTGCGGTGCCACGGATGTGCTGCTCTCATGCTCTGCTCTGTGGAACGTTTTTGCCGCACCGCCCGGACATACATGTCCTTCATGACCATGTGCATGGGAATGAGAATGGTTGTGTTCTGCTTTTTTTCTCTCTTCCATTCTTGCTTTTACAGCTGCCTCATCATAAGCTTCTGCCTCACGCTCGATAATGGAGATCGCATTGGTCGGACAGGCAGGAAGGCAGTCTCCTAAACCATCGCAGTAATCGTCCTTGATCAGTCTTGCTTTTCCATCGATCATTGCGATCGCGCCCTCATGACATGCGGATGCACAGGCACCACATCCATTACAAAGTTCTTCGTTAATCTCTACAATTCTTCTTACCATATCTGTAACTCCTTTATATTTGATAAACTGTTTTTTTGTTTCTGTGCGATTATCATAGCACGATACAACAAAAAAATCCGTAACATATGTTACGGATTTTTATAAATACATTTCAAATTTTTCCCAGTCTGCGATTCTGATATCTCTTCCCTGTATCTCAAGGATTCCTTCTTTTTGCATACTTCCGAGTTCCCGCGACAGGGATGGCCTGGTCACATTCATATATTCTGCCATCTCTTCACGCACCAGATTTCCACGGATCGTTCCGTCGGTATTTTTTCTTTCAAACAGATAACGCACGATCTTTTCACGGATACTGGCACAGCCTAAGACCTTTACCTTCTGATTCATCAGATATGCCTTTTTTGCAAAAATCTCTAACATATTCTGCCAGAGCACTCTTGGGATCTCGCCCGCGATCTCAAGCACCTCTGAATCTTCGACTGCCTGTGCATCCATATCGTAGGCTTCTTTTCCGATAAATAAATAGACTTCCCCAAACAGATCTCCGGAACGTGTGATATCCGTCAAAAGGATCCGTCTGCCGGACATGGTGCTTTGCGAGATCGTAACCTTGCCCTGTATCAGAAGAAACAGGCTCTTAGGTACATCTCCCTCTAAAAAGACGAATGTCCCTTTTTCATATTTTTTCCTTCTGCACTGCTCCTGCATCAGGATTTCTTCTATTTTCTGTTCGGTCATTCCGTGAAACAGTGGACTCTTTTTCCACACTTCCATTCCTTTTACTCCTATTTTCGTATCTTTTATCATATACTGTTATGAATTTATTTAAGGACAACGCCATGAAAAAACTCACAAAGGATCTGAAAAACCATGACTATTTTTTAGAAGCATATACGGTTGGCGTATCGGCATCCGCAGTTTTGATAAAAGGTGCTACTATTACTACGCCCATTTACGCCAGAATTCCCCTTTTCAGAAGGGTCTGAAAGAAGGCAGCGTTGTGACTGCCGGCGATGTCATCGGCTATATGGGACATACCGGCTACAGCAAAAAAGGGGGACAGCAAGATCATAACCCTCAATCCCACAGTACATCCTACAATACATACTGCACTACATAAGCAAGCATATTATCCTCATACAGTGCTGTTAAGAACTCACTCTGCTGTATCACCGCCAACAGACTCTGTCCAAACGGAAATGCCTGCATCACCGCGACAAAATAGAAGAACAGCCAGACAAGCAGCAAACCATACAACAATCCCGCTCCTAAACCTAACACCTGATTGATTCCCTTTATTACCGGAAGTTCTGATGCGATATCCAGTACTCCACCGATCAGATGCAGTATGATCGCACATACGATCAGCGAAACAAAAAATGCAATGCCATCGACTGCTAACTGTGCTAACGGCTCTGCCATTGCTTTATAGACTCCACTGGTTTCAAGCACGCCATCGGCACCCTTTTCTACGTTGCCAAATATTTTTTCTTCGATGGATTTCGGAAGCCGGATGCCGTACTCCTCTAAAAGTCCGGTACTCTTTTCCTCTTTTTGGACAATCTGCTCTTTCGTGTCCTTTCGGACTTTCTGTTCGCACTTTGTCTCAACTTTTTGATAAATTTTCGTATTCTCTTTTAAAAAATTGCTGACATACGGCGTTGCCCATGCCACAAAAAGTACCGTAATTAACAGGGATGCCACGGAAAACAATACCCGCAGCAATCCGCGGCGGTATCCCTTGATCGTATGTCCTGCGAGTATGACCAGGACGACTACCAAAAGCCAATTCATAGTTTAACCTCTTTTATTTCAATTTTGCCTGTACCGTTTCTCCATCTAAGATAAAGGTATAACGGCTTGCTGTTCTGCCCCGAAGCACTTTATAAATGCTCTTATCCCAGGCTTCGTGGTATTTTTCCACGCCACGCAGCGTAAATATCGTACATTCGTTATCATTCAAAAGACACACTTCGTTATTATTTAAAAACTCTGCCTTCCGGTAAGTTCTTGAGAATGTTTTTTCTTTCACAAGCGCTCCCCTGTTGTCATAAATCTGCATACAGTACACATCGTTTTTTTCTTCTTTACTGCTGCTCTCATTATCTAAGATCAGCCCGATATATTTTCCATTATAGAAAATGGTCCTTAAACGGCTTCCATATTTAATGCTCTTTTTCTCCTGCGGTTTTCCGGACACCTCTAACAGCATCAGTTTCTGGTCGCTGACGGCGATCAGCTTGTCATTTCCCAAAAACTCAATCTGTGGGATAATGATATCGGAATATTTTTTAGTTCCTACCACATGATCGATCTTCTTTTCGCCTGCGGAATCAAAATTGTAAAAAGCAATGCTGCTCTTAATCGTTCCATCACTGATGTTCAACATGGACACCGCAAACCGTTTTCCATCCTTCGATAAGGCAATATCCATTGGATAACCGCTGTTTTCCACATGAAGCTCGCCCTCTGCAAGCGTTTTCCCAGCCTTATCACAAAGTTTCAGATAGGAGACACCGTTTTCTTCTAAGAGAAGAGCTACCGTTCCCTGCTCTGCTATCTTTACACGCACGATCGGCTTGGTTGTCTCGATCTTTCCGCAGAGTCCATCCTTGTCAAAAATATAGACTAACGTTCCCTTTTCATCTCCGATGGCGGCATACTTCGCGGACATCACCACAACCGGATCGCTCATTTCATAGCTCTGGTTCCATATCAGCTCGTTGGAAGTATCGGTGTAAAATGCTCCGTCATTGCTGTACTTCAAAATATTGCCCTGAAACTCCAGATAGGTATTCGCTGCACTGTCCTGCCTGTCCTCTGTTACTTTTGCCTCATGACTGTCATAGGTCCGCACCTGATGATATATATATAGCAAAAACCAGAGCAATATCAGGATTCCTAATACGATGCCGGCCCTTTTGAGCATCCGAATCCTGTGTTCTCTGATTTTCCTATCCATTTCCTCTATATCTACTTTTACCGTTTGGAATGGCTGTCTTCTAATTTCTGCCATGTATCATGTCACCTCTTTTTGTATTCCTGTCCATTATAACAAATATCGGTTTGCATGACACTAATTTTTCTCATTAAGGCAGATTTAATTTCTGACCCGCAAAAATTGTATCTGCATTTTCAATCTGATTTAATTCCTTGATACGCTCCACTCTGGATTTATTGCCATAAATTTTTGTACTGATGGATTCTAAAGAATCTCCGCTCTGTACGATATAATAGCCCTGTGCAAGTATCTTTTCTGCTTCACTCTGTGGCTGTGCTGCGGTTTCCTGCACTTCCTCAGAAGATTGTTCAGAAGATTCCCCGGCATTTTGACTTTCTTTTTTATCGTTCTGCGCCACGTCCTGTTTGTTTTCGCTGTTTTCACCGTCTTTGGCTTTTTTCTTGTCTGTTTCGGACTTGTCCTTGGATTGATTGTCCCTGGCAGTATCTTCCTTCGCAGTGTCTTCTAACGGCTCCACTTTTCCATCCACGGTCGTAACGATCGTCTTGTCGTTATCCTTTGCCTGCTTTGCTTCGTTTTGTGTGAAGTTGCCTGCGATCAAAGAAACCGCCTCCTGAAGCTCATTGATCTTTTCATAGCTTCCGATACTGTTCACACCCATTACTAACGTACTTAACACCAGCACGGCACAGGCTGCATAGCCTACCATGCTCCAGCGTCCCCTGCCCGGCCTTGCCTGTGTGGCGATCCGTTCCCGATAGCTTCCGGTCGGCTCATCAAGCACTGTTTCCGTCACTCCTGCAGGATTTTTTGCCTCTTTATACTGCACCATGTATTCCTGCATTTTCGGATTCTGCTCATAAAAAATATAATAGCCTTCTTTTTTCCGCAGACTGCCCTTTTCATAGACATAAAAATTCTCTTCACGCTCCACATCATCTAACAACAGCAACAGTGAGTGCGGCTCTTTGAAATTCATCCGGTGCACCCGCTCCATATCGCTCGTCAGTCGGCATGCCTCCCGTGACGAATGCCCAGCCTAAGATCTGCAATGCCTTATCCGGGTCTTCATCGTCAAAATACTCTTTCATCTGCTTATAGGCAAATCCCCAGTGCTCCTCGCTAAACTGCGGCAGCCCTTTTTCAAATGTCATATCATCTATGTAAAAAGCACCTCTTACGAAATAGTATTGCGTACCATGCTCTTCTTCCTGCGTTCCCACAATGATCGCAACTTTCGGATTCCCTGCTTCTTCCCTGCTGCTCGGATGCAAAAAGGTATACACAAAGTCTTCCACATAGATTTTATGTTCTCCACTCGGATTACCAATTTGTCTTAAGTTTCTTGGAAGCTTTATCCTTGGTGTCGCTTGTCCATCCTGTATGATCTCTATCATGGTGACCCCCTTTGCCTGTGGCAGTATTGTTAGGGGTATCATAGCATATTCCTTTTTCAGTTTTTGACAGCTTGTGTCGGAGTAAAAAATTTTCTTTCGGCAGGATCATACAAAAAGACTGCCCCTTTTACAAGACAGTCCCATGTTTTTTTCCATATTTCATTTATTTTGTAAATGCTTTTACTTTTTTGTAGATCCCAAGGGGATCGTATTTGATGATGTCGTCAATGGCACGCTCAAGTTCCTGTTCGTTTTCAGCATCTGAAAGCTGATCGGAGGTCCTGGCTATACGGGCCAGGTAGGCGCAAGAGTGATAGCCTTTGCCTTCATCAAAGCGATACCAAGCATCGTACTGGGTAAAGGGATCATACGGATTATCTGTCGTAGTCAGCGCGCATGATTGAGCCATTTTCTCTCACTTCCTTTCATGAATTCAGATACTTGGAAACGGCAGAAGTCGAAATTCCCAAAGCTTCAGCGATTTCAGCATTTGTGTGACCAGAATTCGCCATTGCTTTGATTCTGCTAATGCGAGCATCGGACAACTGCGTTGTTCTTCTCGGCGTTGCTCGTTCTCTAACAGTTTTCGGTTCGGCATAACGCAAGATCTCGCTCAAAGTTGTGTCTGAAATTGCACCAGACTGAATTGCAGTCCATTCGCCATCGCTGATTGTGATGCGAGTTCGCTTTCCACTTGCACCAGTAGAATTTCTGGCATCACTAATAGCAGCACGACGGATCTTGGAAATCTCATCTTTGTCAGTGATGTTGTTTGCCTGAACCTTTGCTTTTACACGAGCATTTGCAATTCGTTGAGCTTCTCGTTCAAGAGGAGCATTC
>OGOG01001217.1_pt1 | contig 26002 bp, 22 predicted proteins | sample 1552581 | NCBI WGS metagenome assembly OGOG01 (sample SAMEA2580152, study PRJEB22360) | human gut metagenome | biome: human gut; feature: human-associated habitat; material: faeces | place: Denmark | collected 2008/2010 | reverse complement strand
CAAGAGCAATTAACCTACGCTCATTTCCAATAAATTACACTCTTTTCGTAACTTCTGTTTACAAATATACGAAAAACAATGTTCATCCGCATATTGCTGAAGATTAATTAAGAAATACTGGTCGTCCCATATCTCATATGGGTTTTGACGGTTGTACGGAAAGTGTCTTCGGTCATTCCATAAAGTCACGGCCAACCGCCACCGTGAGTATGGATTTTACGTTGGGTCAACATAGGATTTAGGGGTTAGAATTATTAAATTAATCATGTTGTCGCTTTGACATTGTTTCGAAGGACAAAAATAGGTACTTTTTGGAGAAGATGTACTCCTTCTTTTGGGTATTTTCATTAAATACTCTAAAAAAGAGGATTTGGTGCATTTTGTATAATGTCTCGTTCGTTTGGGGTATAAGTGAGGATAATCATATAAAAATAGACCATTCATCGCACTTTTTGTCGTTTGGGTTTGTTATATTTGTGTGTGTTTATAAACTCTAAAATATCAATGTATGAAAAGCTGGAAAGTAGAAGCAGCCATCATAGCCGTGGGGCTGCTTTTGTTGGGAATCATGGTAAAAGGCGGTATCAACAATTTTGTGAATAAGGACCGTGTGGTCAGTGTGAAAGGGCTGGCCGAAATGGAAGTGCCTGCCGACAAGGTAGTCTGGCCTCTTGTCTACAAAGACATAGGTAATGACCCTGCACTGCTTTATGCCAATATGGAGAAGAAAAACGCTGCCGTCGTGAGTTTCCTTGAAAACAACGGTATTGAGAAGGAGGAAATCAGTATTGCACCGCCCGAAGTGATTGACATGCAGGCCGAACGTTACGTTGACCGCAACGTGGCCTATCGTTATAATGCCACGTCTGTCATCACTGTCACTTCCAAGAATGTGGATAGGGTGCGTAAGCTCATGTCGGGGCAGGCTGAACTCTTGAAGCAGGGTATTGCCATCACGGGAGGGGATTATAAATATAATGTGTCTTATGAATTCACCGGTCTCAACGAAGTGAAGCCCAGAATGATAGAGGAGGCCACGAAGAACGCTCGTGCTGCAGCCGAGAAGTTTGCCAAGGATTCGGACAGTGAACTGGGGAAAATCCGCAATGCCTCGCAAGGGCAGTTCTCCATAAGTGACCGCGATGCCTATACTCCTTATATAAAAAGCGTACGTGTAGTGACTACTGTGAACTATTATTTGAAGAAATAACGAACTCGTCCGCATCTTTCCAAGCGGGAAACTTTAGCCTGAACTCCTGCAGGGAGGAAAGGTTGAGGGAGGCGGTGGCAATCGCCTCTTCGTTGTCGGGCACAGTGGCAAGCACTTCCCCCTTCGGAGAGTAGACCACACTGCCTCCGCTGTGTGGAATGTCTCTGCCGTCCTTGCCGATACGGTTGACACCGCAGACATAACTGATGTTTTCCAGCGCGCGCGCTTGCAGCAGGATGTCCCAAACTTTCCGGCGGGGAATGGGCCAGTTGGCGACGTAAATCAGGAGGTCGTATTCATTGCTCGTATTGCGGCTCCAGACCGGGAAACGAAGGTCATAGCATACAAGCAGCAGTATATTCCAGCCGCGATATCGGATGATGGGACGCCGGTTGCCGGGGGTGAAATGTTCTGTCTCGTGCCCCATCCGGAAGAGGTGGCGTTTGTCGTAATAGTAAGCATTGCCTTCGGGCGTAAGGAAGAATGCGCGGTTGTAGTAGGATGGCTTTCCGCCTTCCGAGGCTGTTTCGCAGGCAATATAGCTGCCGGCAAGAGCAAGCCGGTACTCTTCGGACCATTGGCGCAGTGTTGCTATGGTTTCTCCCGTTGTGGGTTCGGCCAAGCTGGCGGTGTTCATACTAAAGCCGGTGGAGAATGTTTCCGGTAAAACAACAATCTCCGTTGTTCCACGAAGAGTTTCTAACTTCTCGCGGAGACGACGGAGATTTTCTTGTTTATTTTCCCAGACGATGTCTGTTTGCAAGATGCTTATTCGCATGGCATTAATGCTTAATACCTGATTAGATATTTCCTAAATCAAAATTTTTGGGATTTTTTCCTTTAAAGTTCTTGAAGTACAGTTTTATCTCGCGCATATCCTTTTCGATGTCTCCGGTAGGCATGACAGCCTTGGTAGAGGAGATGGTCTTGGAAGGATAATCAATCCCGATAAGCATGATGGGCACTTGTGCTTTAAGTGCTATGTAATAAAAACCTTTCTTCCAGTTGGGATTGGCTTTACGGGTTCCTTCCGGTGTAATAGCCAGGTGGAAATGCTTGCTGTTTGCAAACTTTTCGGTCATTTGGTCCACTAAGGAAGATTTACGTCCCCGGTTCACCGGAATGCCGCCAACGGCTTTGAATATCAGTCCCAGAGGAAAAAAGAACCATTCCTTTTTCATCATGAAACTGGTCTTGCGGCCGATGGCACCATAAAACAATTTACCGATAAATAAGTCCCAATTGGAAGTATGGGGTGCCGCACAAATTACACATTTGTCGTAGTCGGGCACCGTCACGTTTGTCTTCCAGCCCAGCAGGCGATAATAAATGAAGCTATAAAAGGCTTTCTTCATCTTATTTCAGTTTGCCCATTGCGTCAATAATTTCGTCTACTTTTGCATTGAAGTCAGCACGAAGTTTTTTGTAGAAACCTTTTACATTTCCTGGCTCGGTGTGGCTGATGCGGCTTATGAATTCATCTTGCATTTTCAGAATTTCAGCCATCAGTTCATCGGCTTTTTGTTTGTCTGTTCCAGGCACATATAAGCTGTTTACAAGACACTCTGTGAACAATTCACCTGCAATATAGTTTATATTCTTCTTTAGTTCTTTTCTACTTGCCATAATCTTTACGTTTAAAATGAATAATCTGAATTATTTTCGGTAAAGATAATGTTTTTCTTTGTTAGTGTAGAGCAAAAAAGGGTTTTTATGTGTTTTTAATTTAGTGGTTTTGTGGAATTATTCCACAAACTGTGGACACATTCCACAGGGAAAAATGGAGGATGCCACCATGAATAAAGAACTGCCGTCTGCTTTTCTGCTTGATATATAGTTTGTTAGACGTAATGGATGAGATGGTGATAGATTGGCATCGGATTTGCTTTAATAGAAAGAAACAGGGTTAAATTTAATATACAAACAAGCATGAGACAGTTTTTTACGAAAAAAGAATTGAAACTAAAGAAGAAGAGGTTGCTGATGATGGTTGCCTGCATGGCGGTATTGTTGGCAGGTTACGTTATTCTGACTTGGCCTAAGAAGGTGGAATCGGAAGCTCCTACCGTGATTGTGGAATCTGCGGAAAAAGGAGATGTGGAGATATATGGCGAGTACGTGGGACGTATTCGCGCTCAGCAGTTTGTAGAGGTACGTGCGCGTGTGGAAGGGTATTTGGAGAATATGCTTTTCGCAGAAGGAACATATGTCACCAAGAACCAGGTACTTTTTGTGATAAACCAGGACCAGTATAGGGCAAAGGCTGACAAAGCTCGTGCACAGTTAAAGAAGGATGAAGCGCAGGCATTGAAGGCAAAGCGCGATTTGGAGCGTATCCGCCCCCTCTATGCGCAGAACGCTGCCAGCCAGCTGGATTTGGACAATGCCCAGGCTGCTTACGAGACTGCAGAAGCCTCAGTAGCGATGAGCCAGGCCGATTTGGACCAGGCTGAATTGGAATTGGGATATACGTTGGTCCGTTCTCCGCTATCGGGACATATCAGTGAAAGAAATGTGGATTTGGGAACATTGGTCGGACCGGGAGGCAAGTCCTTGCTGGCTACGGTTGTGAAAAGTGATACGGTTCTGGTAGATTTCAGCATGACGGCATTGGATTACCTGAAAAGCAAGGAACGGAATATCGATATAGGGCGTCAGGACTCTACACGTTCCTGGCAGCCGAACATTACGATTACTTTGGCGGATAATACCGTCTATCCTTATAAGGGCTATGTGGATTTTGCCGAACCTCAGGTGGACCCTCAGACCGGAACATTCTCCGTGCGTGCCGAAATGCCGAACCCTAACAAAGTGTTGTTACCGGGGCAGTTTACAAAGGTTAAGCTATTGCTGGATGTACGTGAGGGTGCTGTCGCCGTTCCTCAAAAGGCAGTTACCATTGAGAAAGGTGGTGCATATATTTTTGTGATGCGCCGGGACTCTACGGTTGAAAAGCGTTTCATTGAACTGGGACCTGAATTTGGCAACAATTGGGTGGTTGAGCGTGGTCTGGTTGCCGGAGAACAAATTGTGACTGAAGGTTTCCACAAGCTGACTCCGGGTATGAAAGTACGTGCCCAGGCTGCCGTTCCTAAAAAGGAGGAAGAACAGACGAGTGATTCTCTGAACAAGCAGGTTGTTTCCGAAACGAAGCAGACTACTCCGACTGAGAATAAATCAAAGGACAACAACCCTTCAAAGTAATGATGTTATGAAAGTAAGTTTCTTTATAGACCGCCCGGTATTCTCGGCGGTGATATCGATTGTGATTGTAATTGTCGGTATCATTGGCCTGACCATGCTGCCGGTAGACCAATATCCGCAGATAACGCCTCCCGTAGTGAAAATCAGTGCTTCCTATCCGGGAGCCAGTGCATTGACTGTTTCGCAGGCGGTGGCAACCCCTATCGAGCAAGAGATAAACGGTACTCCCGGTATGCTGTACATGGAGTCCAACAGTTCTAATTCCGGAGGATTTTCAGCTACGGTCACTTTCGACGTGTCTGCCGACCCGGATTTGGCTGCCGTAGAAATACAGAACCGTGTGAAACTGGCGGAGAGCCGTTTGCCAGCCGAAGTGATTCAGAACGGTATTTCTGTGGAAAAGCAGGCTCCCAGCCAATTGATGACTATCTGTCTGACTTCCAGTGACCCGAAGTTCGACGAAATTTATTTGAGTAACTTTGCTACTATCAATGTACTCGACTTGTTGCGCCGTATCCCCGGTGTGGGACGTGTTTCCAACATCGGTAGCCGCTACTATGCCATGCAGATATGGGCGTTGCCCGACAAACTTGCCAACTTCGGACTGACGGTGCAGGATTTGCAGAATGCCCTGAAGGACCAGAACCGTGAGTCTGCTGCGGGTGTTTTGGGACAACAGCCGGTGAAGGGACTCGACATTACTATCCCTATCACTACCCAGGGACGTTTAAGTTCGGCAAAGCAGTTTGAGGACATTGTGGTCCGTGCCAATGCCAACGGTTCCATTATCCGTCTGCGCGATGTGGCGCGTGTTTCATTGGAAGCATCTTCATATAGCACAGAGAGTGGCATCAACGGTGAGAATGCTGCCGTTCTCGGTATCTATATGCTTCCCGGGGCCAATGCAATGGAAGTTGCAAAGAGCGTAAAGGCTGCTATGGAGGAAATCAGTGCAAATTTCCCTGAGGGGATGAGTTATGAGATTCCCTTCGACATGACGACTTATATTTCCGAATCCATTCACGAAGTGTACAAGACGTTGTTCGAAGCGCTGATTCTGGTGGTGCTGGTTGTATTTCTATCCTTGCAAAGTTGGCGTGCGACGGTGATACCGATTGTTGCGGTACCTATTTCCCTGATTGGTACCTTCGGTTTCATGCTTATTTTCGGTTTCTCTCTGAACATACTGACTTTGCTTGGATTGATTCTCGCCATCGGTATTGTGGTGGATGATGCCATTGTGGTGGTGGAGAATGTAGAACATCTTATGGAGACGGAGAAATTGAGCCCGTATGAAGCTACCAAAAGGGCGATGAACGGATTGGCAAGTGCCTTGATTGCCACATCGTTGGTGCTCTGTGCCGTGTTTGTGCCGGTAAGTTTCTTGAGCGGAATCACCGGACAGTTATACCGTCAGTTTACCATTACTATCGCCGTTTCCGTATTGCTTTCTACGGTAGTGGCCCTGACGCTTAGTCCCGTCATGTGTTCGCTCATATTGAAGCCCGACAGTGGAAAGAAAAAGAACATAGTTTTCCGCAAAATCAATGAATGGCTGAACTTGGGCAATCACAAATACGTGGCTGTCATTAACCGGGTCATCAGGAATCCCCGCCGCTTGATGAGTGCGTTCGGCCTGGTACTGGTTGCCATTTTCATTATCCACCGGTTGGTGCCTACCAGCTTCCTGCCGGTAGAAGACCAGGGCTATTTTAAGATAGAGTTGGAGTTGCCGGAAGGTGCTACTTTGGAGCGAACCCGTGTGGTGACCGACCGTGCCGTGCAATACTTGGAGAAGAATCCCTATGTGGCCTATGTGCAGAACGTGACGGGTAGCAGCCCCCGTGTGGGTAGCAACCAGGCACGCAGTGAGCTGACGGTTATTCTGAAACCGTGGGAAGAGCGTAAGGGGATTTCCATCGATAAGATAATGGAGAATGTGGAGAAGGATTTGAAGGAATATCCCGAATGCAAGGTCTATCTTTCCACGCCTCCGGTCATTCCGGGATTGGGTACCTCGGGAGGTTTCGAAATGCAGCTTGAGGCGCGTGGAGAGGCGACGTTTGACAACTTGGTGCAGGCGGCAGATACGCTGATGTATTATGCCCAGAAGCATAAGGAGCTGACGGGGCTTTCATCATCCTTGCAGTCTGAAATACCGCAACTTTATTTTGATGTGGACCGTGATAAGGTGAAAATGCTGGGTGTGCCCCTGGCGGATGTATTCTCTACCATGAAGGCCTATACCGGTTCAGTATATGTGAATGACTTCAATATGTTCAACCGTATATATAAGGTGTATATCCAGGCCGAGGCTCCTTATCGTGAGCATAAGGACAATATCAACTTGTTCTTTGTAAAGGCAAAGGACGGAGTGATGGTGCCGCTTACTTCCTTGGGAAATGCCTCTTATACCACCGGTCCGGGCAGTATCAAGCGTTTCAATATGTTTACCACTGCCGTCATCCGCGGTTCTGCGGCACAAGGCTACAGTTCCGGCCAGGCAATGGAGATTATGGAGCAGATTGCACGTAACCACTTGCCGGACAATATCGGTCTGGAGTGGAGTGGCCTTTCCTATCAGGAAAAGAAGGCGGGAGGACAGACGGGTCTTGTGCTTACGCTGGTATTCCTTTTCGTATTCCTCTTTTTGGCTGCGCAATATGAAAGTTGGACGGTGCCTATCGCTGTATTGCTTTCACTGCCGGTTGCCGCTTTGGGTGCCTATCTGGGCGTTGTGATATGCGGATTGGAGAATGATATTTATTTCCAGATCGGCTTGGTGATGCTGGTGGGGCTTGCGGCAAAGAATGCCATTTTGATTGTGGAGTTTGCCAAGGTGCAGGTTGACAAGGGAGGAGACTTGATACAGTCTGCCATCCATGCTGCCCAACTCCGTTTCCGGCCTATCCTGATGACTTCCCTCGCCTTTGTATTGGGAATGCTTCCTATGGTGTTGGCAAGCGGACCGGGCTCGGCGAGCCGTCAGGCCATCGGTACGGGTGTTTTCTTCGGAATGATATTTGCCATTGTATTCGGTATTGTGCTTGTACCGTTCTTCTTTGTCCTGGTATACAAGACAAAAGCCAAAGTGCAGCATAAGATTAAGAAAGACTGATTTTAAAGACAACGTTTATGAAAAGAAAGAACATATATATTATTTTGTTGCTGAGTATGTTTGCCCTTACCTCATGCAAGGTGGGCAAGAGCTATGTGCGTCCGGAGATGGCATTGCCGGATAGCCTGGCACAGCAGCAGGATAGCATGAGCATAGCCGATAAACAGTGGCAGGCGGTTTATACGGACAGCACGCTGCGTGCTTTGATAGACCGTGCTCTGGAATATAACAAAGACATGCTGATTGCAGCTTCCCGTGTCAAGGAGATGGCTGCCCAAAAACGTATCAGTGTTGCCAACCTTCTGCCGCAGCTCACCGGAAAGGTGGAGGCTGAGCGCGAGGTGGAGAATTACGGTGGTCATAGCCGTGATGTAGGCAATACTTACGAAGCCAAGGCGTTGCTCTCTTGGGAACTGGACCTTTGGGGAAACTTGAGATGGAAGAAAGTGGCTGCTGTGGCCGAATATTTGCAAAGTGTGGAGGCGCAGCGTGCGTTGCGCATGACCATCGTTGCCGAAGTGGCGCAGGCTTATTATGAGCTGGTAGCCCTTGATACGGAACTGGAGATTGTGCGCCAGACACAAAAGGCGCGTGAAGAGGGAGTGCGCTTGGCGCGTATCCGTTTTGAAGGAGGGCTGACCTCGGAGACCTCTTATCAACAGGCTCAAGTGGAGTTGGCTCGTACGGCTACTCTTGTTCCGGATTTGGAACGCCGTATCTCTCTGAAAGAAAATGATATATCCTTCCTTGTGGGGGAATTCCCTACCCGTATCAAGCGTGTCAATTTTCTGCAGGAACTGGATGTGCCGGAGTCCTTACCGGTAGGTCTGCCTTCCGATTTGTTGGAACGTCGCCCCGATGTCCGTGTGGCGGAGCAGCAGTTGAGGGCTGAACATGCCAGAGTGAAAGTTGCTTATACCAATATGTTCCCCCGTTTGGCCCTGACCGGACAATTTGGATTGGAAAGTGATGTGTTATCCAATTTCCTGGAATCTCCCTATTCCTTATTGAATGGGGCAGTCTTGGCACCACTTTTCGGTTGGGGAAAGAACCGTGCTGCATTGAATGCACAGAAGGCTTCTTTTGAAGCCGAAGTGCATAGCTATGAAAAGACAGTGCTGAATGCTTTTAAGGAAGCGAAGAATGCCATTGTAGATTTCAATAAGATAAAGGAGGTCTACCAACTGCGTGCCAAACTTGAACGTTCTGCCAAGGGATATGTGGATTTGGCACAGTTGCAATACATCAACGGCGTCATCAATTATATGGATGTGCTCGATGCCCAGCGTGGTTATTTCGATGCCCAAATAGGGGTGAGCAATGCCATCCGCGACGAACTTATTGCCATGGTAAATGTCTATAAGGCATTGGGGGGTGGCTGGCAAACCGAATGACGTGTGATTAAAGAAGACAGCAAGGGCGTGTATGTACCGAAATATTTGATGGTATATACACGCCCTTGTTCTATAATTGGCTTATTTCATCTAGGATTCTGTATTTAGAGTCTCCTTGTTTTCTTTCTTTTCCTTTGCCTTTTCTACTTCAAGAGCTACGTTTACAGCATTCATGCCTTTAAGGCCACGTTCGAGGTCGAACGTCACAATATTGTTTTCTGCTATATCTGTCAGCACATTGTTAATGTGGAAAAAGTATTTTTCGACCCCGGATAAGTCCTTGATGAAGCCGAAGCCTTTCGATTCATTGAAAAACTCGATACGTCCTCTGCGGATGACCGGTTCTTCCTTGTCTTTTTTGGGAGTTGATATGACGATTTCTTCCAGCTTTATTTCTTCTTTGGGAGTGTTTTCTGCCGGAGGAGTAGAGGTTATCATGCCGTTTTCGTCAACATAGGCAATCATATCTTCAAAGCTATTGGCTTTGTTGGATAGTTTTTTTTCTTCTTTCTTTTTTTGTTTTTCAGCTCGTCGGGCGAGTCTTTTCTTTTCATTTTCACGCTTGTCTGCGGAGATGGATTTGGCCATGTATTTTTATTTATTGAGTTATAAAAAAAGCAGGGGGCATTGCTACAACACCTCCTGCTTTTGTCAGTAGTTAAGAATATTAATATCTTCTAGAGTTGTAACCGCCTCTTCTGTCGCGATTGCCGCCATTGGAAGGTCTTTCTTCGCGGGGGCGTGCCACGTTTACCGAGATTTGTTTGTGGTCAAATTCAGCACCGTTCAATTCGTCAATGGCTTTTTGGCCTGCTGCATCGTCCGGCATTTCTACGAAACCGAAACCTCTGGATCTTCTTGTTTCTCTGTCTGTAATGATTCTTGCAGAAGAAACTTCTCCGTACTCTGAAAATAAATCGTTTAAGTCAGCGTCTGTTGTGCTGAAATTTAAACCTGAAATGTAAATGTTCATTTGAAATTTTAATTAATTGTAATTATTAAATTGGAGTATGGAGAATAATTATGGAAGAGACCGCCTAATAATAGTTGTATATTAAAAGAAGAACAATGCGATAACGACTCGTAACTCAAACTTTGCGGCAAAGATAACACAATAAATCAGTTAATTGCTTTCTTCTCCTTTTTATTTTAGGATAAAAAACGATAAATGTCATTTTATACATTATTTCGGCCTCTCGTTTGCATATCTTACGAAAAAAAGCGAAATTTGCGACGCTTTTAAACGGAACTTTACTAACACCTTTAAATAATTAAGAGAAATGACTAAAAGTGCATTGCAAATTGCAAGGGCTGCCTATCAGCCCAAACTTCCGAAAGCGCTGAAAGGAACTGTTAAGGCTGCAGAAGGCGCAGCTACTCAGTCTGTTGCTGACCAGGAAGAAATCAAGAAATTGTTCCCCAATACGTACGGAATGCCTTTGATTAAGTTTGAAACTACCGATGAGGTGGTTAACTTCCCCGCAATGAACGTGGGTGTTATCCTTTCCGGTGGACAGGCTCCTGGCGGTCACAATGTGATTTCCGGTATTTTCGACGGTATCAAGAAGCTGAACAAAGACAGCAAATTGTATGGCTTTATTCTGGGTCCTGGCGGCTTGGTTGACCATAATTATATGGAACTGACTGCTGACATCATTGATGAATACCGCAATACGGGTGGTTTTGACATCATCGGTTCGGGCCGTACCAAGCTGGAAAAGGAAGAACAGTTTGAGAAAGGTTATGAAATCCTGAAAGAACTCGGCATCAAGGCATTGGTTATCATCGGTGGCGATGACTCCAACACTAATGCTTGCGTACTGGCTGAATACTATGCTGCCAAGAATTATGGCGTGCAGGTAATAGGTTGCCCCAAGACCATCGACGGTGACTTGAAGAATGATATGATTGAAACTTCTTTCGGTTTCGATACTGCTTGCAAGACTTACTCTGAAGTAATCGGCAACATCCAACGTGACTGTAACTCTGCTCGTAAATACTGGCACTTCATCAAGTTGATGGGACGTTCCGCTTCTCATATCGCTTTGGAATGTGCATTGCAGGTTCAACCCAATATGTGTATCATCTCTGAAGAGGTTGAAGCTAAGGATATGTCTTTGGACGACATCGTGACCAGCATTGCCAAGGTCGTTGCCGAACGTGCGGCCCAGGGTAACAACTTCGGTACGGTTCTTATCCCCGAAGGATTGGTTGAATTCATCCCGGCCATGAAGCGTCTGATTGCTGAGTTGAACGACTTCCTTGCTGCCAATGCAGAAGAGTTTGCTCAAATTAAGAAATCTCACCAACGCGATTATATCATCCGTAAACTCTCTCCGGAGAATGCGGCCATCTACGCAAGCTTGCCCGAAGGCGTGGCTCGCCAGTTGTCTCTGGACCGCGACCCGCACGGAAACGTACAGGTATCTCTGATTGAAACAGAAAAGTTGCTGTCCGAAATGGTTGGCACTAAGCTGGCTCAGTGGAAAGAAGAGGGCAAGTTCGTAGGCAAGTTTGCTGCACAGCACCACTTCTTCGGCTACGAAGGACGTTGCGCTGCTCCGTCTAACTTCGACGCTGACTACTGCTACTCTTTGGGTTATGCAGCATCTGCATTGATTGCTAACGGAAAGACCGGTTACATGTCTTCTGTACGCAACACTACTGCTCCTGCCGAAGAATGGATTGCAGGCGGTGTGCCCATCACTATGATGATGAACATGGAACGTCGCCACGGTGAAATGAAGCCGGTTATCCAGAAGGCTCTGGTGAAGCTGGACGGTGCTCCGTTCAAGGCATTCGCTGCTCAACGCGACCGTTGGGCTATGGAAACAGACTATGTTTATCCGGGTCCTATCCAGTACTTCGGTCCGACAGAAGTTTGCGACCAGGCTACGAAAACTTTGCAGCTGGAGCAGGCTAAATAAGTTGACGCATCAACAAGTTGACAATAAAACGGAGGGGCGGTTCATTCCGCCCTTTCTTTTCATTTACTCATGGCAACCAAGACCTCCACAAATACCCGGCGTAAAACTACTGCCGCACGTCGTTCTTCCTCTCCGCGGAGCAAGAAGAAAACGCAGCCGCGTACCATGCCCGTATGGTTGCGCAATCTTTTGGCGGTCTGTATCATTCTTGTTTTTTCTACCGGCTTTTACTGGTTTTTCATTCGTCCTTATGCTTATCGCTGGAAGCCTTGTTATGGCCAGAAAGGTTACGGTGTATGTATGCCTTGCAACTATGAAGTGCATGGCATAGACATATCCCACTATCAGGGAAAGATAGATTGGGAACTCCTGACACATAATAGAGAAGCCAAATTTCCCATTCACTTTATTTTTCTGAAAGCTACCGAAGGCGGCGATCATGGTGACGATACGTTTACGCAGAACTTCGGCCAAGCGCGTAAATACGGTTTTATCCGTGGTGCCTATCATTATTTTATCCCTAAGACCGATGCCCACAAGCAAGCCGATTTCTTTATCCGTACCGTGCAGCTGGCAAAGGGAGACCTGCCTCCCGTACTTGATGTGGAGACTACCGGCAAGCAGTCACCGCAGGAACTTAAAGCGGCAGTCAAGACTTGGCTGGATAGGGTAGAAGCGCATTACGGCGTAAAGCCCATTCTTTATACTTCCTATAAATTCAAGAAACGCTATCTCAGCGATTCCATTTTCAATGCTTATCCTTATTGGATAGCCCATTATTATGTAGATTCCGTGCGCTATGAGGGCAAGTGGCACTTTTGGCAGCACACGGATGTAGGCACTGTGCCCGGTATCGAAGAAGAGGTGGATTTGAACGTCTTTAATGGTACAATGGAGGAACTTTTGGAGCTTACGTTGAAAACTCCTTGTATAGAGCGCTAAAGGTCAACTTTAGCTTCCTGATATTGACCTTTAGCTTCTTAGTATAGACCTTTATTATTTCTGGAATTTCACCGCTGCCCATCGGTTCTTCTCACGGTGGTGGACAAAGTGCAGCCCGTTGCGTTCGGCTTCTTCGCGGATGACGGGAATGTCATCTATGTAGAAACCGCTCATCAACAGCTCCGCACCGGGATTCATGCGGGCTATGTAGTGCTTCATATCTGCCAGGAGGATATTGCGGTTGATGTTGGCGATAACCATATCAAACGGACCTTTGCTTTCCAGAGAGGAGGCATCACCTTGGGATACGGCAATGTTATCCACTCCATTCAATTCTATATTTTCGAGGGAGTTGCGCACGCACCATTCATCTATGTCGATAGCTGTACAAGGAGAGGCTCCACGCATGCGTGCCAATATGGCAAGGATGGAAGTTCCGCAACCCATATCGAGCAGTGATTTGCCTTGCAGGTCACTGTCCAGCAGTTCGCCGATGATGAGGCTGGTGGTCTCGTGGTGTCCCGTGCCGAATGCCATCTGCGGATTGATGACGATGTCATATTCAGCCTGGGGAACATCATTGTGGAAAGTGCTGTGGATGACACAGCGGTCTCCGATGACGATGGGCTGGAAGAAGTTCTTTTCCCATTCTTCGTTCCAGTCTTTATCTTCGGCTTCCACATAACTGTATTCTATTTGTGTGTCGGGCAGGGGAAAGTCGGCAAGTGCCTCTTTGAGGGCGGTTTCGCTATAAAGTTCTTTCTGTATGTAAGCGGTGATGCCGTCGGTCTGCTCGACAAAACTTTCAAAGCCGGCTTCACCCAAGACGCCGGAAAGCACATCGTTGACTATTTCTGTACACGGAACGGTGCGGAATGTAAATTCTAAATATTTCATCGGAATATGATTGTTTGTTAAATACAGAATATGATTCTTAGAAGCAAACCTGTTTCTGCGTATATTTGTTTATCTTTTTGCAAAGATAATGCAAACCGGGGGTAGAATAAAACGGACGTGCTCTTTTTTTATCCGGCAGGGCCTTTGATTTATTGAATGATAGGGTATTTAGGGAATTCCCTATAAATCTTTGGGGAAAATCTGCTGTATGGGATAAAATCCGGCGTTATCTTTGTGACGTGAAGAAATAGATAAACGTAAAATCCATAAACCAAACTAATATGAAAAAGATTGTTTTTTTATCGCTTTTTGCCTTGTGCCTCCCATGGACACTGGTGGCACAAAGTATAGATGACGACCTGTACTACACTCCTTCCAAGAATAAGGAAGAGAAAAAAGAAGAAGTGAAGCGGGAGAAGAAAGTAGCTGCTCCCGTAGAAGAGATTGTAGTAAAGTCGAATGCGCCGACCACTATTTATTCATCGCCGGGAAGCACTACTGTTGTAGTAAAAGACCGTAAGGGGAAAATCCGCGATGTGGACGAATATAACCGTCGTTACGATTCCCGCGACAATGATTTCGTGATGGAGAACGATACCCTTTACATCAATGAAAAAGAAGATGACGGCCTGGACGGCGAATGGGTGAACGGTGAGTTCGAGGGTTCGCAGGATGATTATGAGTATGCTACCCGTATTATCCGTTTCCGCAATCCCCGTTATGCCATCAGCATCGGCAGCCCATTGTATTGGGATGTGGTCTATGGCTTGAATTCCTGGGATTGGAACGTGTACACCGATGGTCTGTATGCATACGCTTTCCCGACATTTACCAATCGTTTGTGGTGGGACTGGCGCTATAACTCTTATGGTTGGGGCGGCTATCCTTACTATGGCTGGGGATGGAACAGCTGGTACGGTCCGAGTTGGAGTTTCAGCTGGGGCGGCTGGTACGGCGGTGGTTGGTGGGGACACCATCATCATTACCACCACCACCACTATTATCCTGGATGGTATCATGGAGGCGGTGGCCATTGGGGAAATGCATATACCAATAGACGTTCATTTGGAAGTTCTCGTGGAAATAGGGTCTCTGCCTATGGAGGAAGTACAACAACTAGACGTTCTTCTTATGTGAATGGTGGGCAAACAGTGCGTCGCAGTGGGGCTGCTGCAACGGGACAAGTTAGACGTGGAAGTACCGACACTAATCGCAGAGTAGTAGGGACAAGGTCATCTGCTGCTACACGTTCCAGCGCTACTCGCTCCAGTGCTACGCGTTCGGATGCCGCTACGAGTAGACGCTCTACTTATACTCGTCCAAGTAGTACACGTAGTAGTTCTTATGGGAGTAGTCGTTCTACTGTAGAGGGAGTGCGACGTAATACTTCTACAGCAGGCGGTCGTTCCTCGGTAGGGACATCTTCGCGAAGTACTACCCGTAGCTCGGCAACTTATAATCGTGGCTCAAGTACTGCTCCTGCACGTAGTAATTTCAATAATAATCGCAGTAGTCGTTCTTATAATAATAGTGGCAGTAATAGTCGTTCCTCTTCCAGCTTTTCTTCTGGAGGTGGCTCTCGTTCTTCGGGTGGAAGTTATTCAACTGGTGGAGGATCTTCTCGTTCAAGTGGTGGAAGTTCCAGAAGGAGATAAAGAACTTACTGATTAATTCTAAAAAGTGGATTTATGAAAAAAAATATAATGATGATGGCACTTGCTATGTTTACAGCTGTGAGTGTCAGTGCACAGACTATTTATAATGCAGCTAATATTGCAAATAAAGATTTGAATGGGACTGCTCGTTTTGTAGGAATGGGAGGTGCTATGGGAGCATTGGGAGGAGATATTACCACTATGGGAACCAATCCTGCGGGCATAGGTATATATCGTAGTAATGATGCTGCTGTTTCCTTTGGATTTTCTTCATATGGAACTGAAAGTAACTATATGGGTAATAAAATGAGTTCGGATAAGACACGGGCAGATTTCAATAATGCAGGTTTTGTGTTTTCCACAAAGGTAGGAAATGTAACTCCTTTGCGATACGTGAACTTTGGATTCAACTACCAGCGTGTAAAATCTTTTTACAATAACATGCAGATGGAAGGTAATCTTGGTGATTTCTCTCAAACTATTTATATGGCTAATCAGGCATCAGGTGCAGGTGGTATTAAAGATTGGCCTGATAATCCTTATCGGGATAATAATATAGGTTGGCTTTCTGCTATGGGATATAATGGCTATTTGATTACAGACTTGATTTCGCAAGGAGATTTAGATAAATTGTTGGCCTCAAACCCGAATTATTCTAACTATGTACCTTATATGAAAGATGGTGTACAAGTGCAAAATGTGGATGGAGAATTGATGTACCGCACTCCGGGCGAATATGTAGGTATGTATACCGGAGCAGATGCTAAGTTTCATTCTGAGGAACGTGGAGGAATTGATCAGTTTGACTTTAATGTTGCTTTTAACTTTAACGACCGTATCTATTTTGGATTAACTGTTGGAGCTTATGCATTGGATTATAGCAAATATTGTTTCTATGATGAAAATTATGGTGGAGGTGAAGGCTATAATTTGCAGACATGGAGTAAAATCAATGGAGCGGGATTTGATGTGAAGTTGGGAGCTATCGTACGTCCGTTTGAGTATTCTCCATTACGTATAGGGTTCTCGGTACACACACCGGTATTCTATAGCTTGGATTATAAAACCAATGCACGTTTGGAGTCTGATGTATGGAATGATTTGAATGTGACGAATGAAGTGGGTACTCCGAGCAATGAGATAGGACATTATGATGAAGATACTTATGATATTCTTAATGGCGACATGGTGAGCAAATTTCAACTTCGTACTCCGTGGACTTATAATCTCAGTTTAGGATATACTGTGGGTAATAATTTAGCGTTGGGAGCTGAATATGAATATAAGGATTATTCCTCTATTCAGTTCAGAGATGATGCCGGTTATGCAGACTCTTTCGATTATGAGAATTCTACTACAGATATGTTAAAAGGTGTTAGTACCATTCGTTTGGGAGCCGAGTATAAGGTGATTCCTCAGTTTGCTTTGCGCGCTGGTTATAATTATCAGTCTTCTATTTTCAAGGATGACGCTTTTAAGAATCTCCCACTAAACTCCATTCAGACGGATACTGACTTTGTTAACAGTGAATCGTTGAGTAACTATACATTGGGTATAGGTTATCGCGGTTCTATGTTCTATGCTGATTTAGCTTATAAGTATACTACTTATGATGCGAAGTTCTATCCATTTGATACATTTGATGGGAATAGTTTGGTACAAGCAACCAAAGTAACCAATACCCGTAGCCAAGTGCTCCTCACTCTAGGCATACGTTTTTAGAAGAATAATTTTTCATTGCAGATAACCTTTCATTGTCAATACCTTAGGGTATAAAAGAACTCCCCGGAATGTACAAATACATTTCGGGGAGTCTTGTGTTATAGGGGAGGGATTACAGATACCATGCCACGCCAAATGAATAGGGAGATACTTCCGGTCCCTTGTCTTTCTGGAATAATCCGTATGTGGAGTAGCGCAGGTAAATGCCGATATTACCATAACCGGCTTGTGCCAGCAGGTTTATGCCGACGGGCTGCACATACATACCTTTGCCTACGGTTTTCTTCTTGCCTCCGTTGATGTGTGAGAATGACTTCACGCTGTGACGTATCTCAAATTCGGGACCGGCATTGAAGAACACTTTGTTTCTTCCCACTCTTTGCTGCCATTCCATCAATACGGGTACACGGAAGAAGAAATGGCGCAGACGGCTTTTATTGTAACTGGTGTCTTCGTTGCCTGCGGTGAAGATGCTGGTTCCGTTTTCCTTCAGCAAGGCATAGTTACCGTCGATATTGAAAGAACGGTATCCCCAGCTGACTCCCAGGTTGATTCCCCAATGCGGGTTCTTCTTGAAGTTGTGATATACGGAGAGGATGTTGAAGCCGAATTCCCATGACTTGGATAAGTCGAGTCCCATCTTGTCGCTTGCTCCGAAGGAAAGGAAGTCGTTAGCCAGCCGGCTGTAGCCAATATACAGACCGGAACAGTGCGGTTCGTAAGCATTGTATCTTCTCTTTTTGGGGATGAATGGCAGGGCGTCGAGGAAAGTGCGCTTGTCTGCATCCACTTTCTCAAGATAGACTCCTTCATAAATTTGTACTTCTTTCTTTTCTCCGTCTTCCAACTGCTCTTCGTACACCTTGATGCGCATGTCTCCTTTTCCTTTCCGGATGATGATGGAGTCGCCTTGTGTCTGTACTGTAGCTTTCTGTTCAGGGTCAGTCTGTTGTTGTGCTGCCATGCGGCCGGCCGGCACAGCAAGCAGGCAGGCCAAAATCATAATTCTGGTTTTCATATCGTATATTGTTTTTAGTGTTATTCCGATTTGTAAAGCATATCCATCATTTCCTTTTCACTGAGCAGACCCTCTATGTAAATCAAAGTGCCCATGGAGTCTTTTCCTATCTTGAAAATGATGTAGCGGTTCAGCTTCTTTCCATTGCGTTCCACCTCTTTCAGTTGGTAATAAGCGCTGCGCTGCACACCGCTTTCCATTACCTCCTGCGCCTTCTTTGCGTTATCTTGCTTGTCGTGTACAATGGCCTGCTGAATTTCCCGGCGATAGGGGGATACATTCTTGAACACAAGGCTCTTGTAGGTAGTCATGCGGTAAGATTTCAGGATACTGCCGTTCAGTTCTACCCTGGTCACGTCCTTTTGCTCGCCATACTTGCTGAATAGGTCGGCTATTTGCAGTCTCTCTTGTGCATGTACAAAGGCTGGCAGGCAAATCAGCAGGGAAAAGAGGCACAGACTACGTATGCAAATCAGTATAGATGTTTTCATAACCTTGTTATATTAGTGTTGAAACAGTAAGTTGCTTAAATCTTCATCCGTGAAGCTGGCGTTCTGCAGGGCTTCTAGTGCTTTGGCTTCCACCAGTTTCTCGTCTGTATACCGCTGGCCGTCGATGACGACATAATTTTCGGGAACACCGGAAAGCGGAAATATAATCTTAGCTACCCCGAGAAGCAGGAGCAATCCGGCGGCAATGCCGCTGACAGCATAGAATGTGCGATAGAGACGGGAAGGCTTCCGCTGTGCGGGTACTTCCTTTGCCGATTCTGTTGTTACGGATTTTTCCTCTGTCGGTTCCGCCATTGAAGTTGCTTCCCGGTTCAGATAAGCGAATAGGGGGCGGTACGTTTGCAGGTGCTCCGGCACTTCCTTTTCGGTAAAGAAACGGCGCAATTCGCGTTCTTCTTCGCAGGAGGTTTCCCCTTCGAAATATTTATCCAGCAGTTCATCTATCTTCATGGCTCATTTCTCCTTTCTTTTCTTTCTTGTATGGTTCGCAGGTAAACGTCTCTCACTTTCTTCCGGGCTCTTGACAGATTGCTGCGGATGGCTTCCGGTCCGCATCCCGTGATTTCGGCGATTTCGTCCGTTTCGTATCCTTCGATGTCCTTCATCTGCATGATGGTGCGTTGAAGATTGGGCAGCGAGTGGATGATTTCGTGCATCAAGCGGATTTCATCTTTGATTTCCAACAGCCGTTCCGGTGTTCCGGTGGGGATGCCGCCTGCACAATGTCAAGAGATAGGTTGTCGTTGCGTTTGCAGCGCCACATATCTATACAGATGTTGTGCGTCAACGTCATGGCAAATGCTTCGATGCTCCGGTATTGCTCCAGTTCAAGCCTTTTGTTCCATAGCTTGAGCAGTACCTCCTGGACAGCATCTTCTGCATCCTCCGGTTCGTCGGTCAACTTCCGTGCATAGCTCATGAGCTTGGCACGGAGGGGAAGAACGGTTATTTTGAATTCTTTGAGTTCCATTTACACAGATAAGACGAATGGGAATTACAAACGTGACATTGAAAAGTGAAAAAAGTTGGAATAAAAAAAGGGACTTACTAAAATTAGCAGTCCCTTTTCATCACATTACTATAAAAGTATCGGATTATTTCTTGAAATAGCGGTTGTACAGACCTTCGAAACCTTTACCGTGACGGGCTTCGTCCTTAGCCATTTCGTGAACGGTATCATGGATAGCGTCGAGGTTCAAAGCCTTAGCGCGAGTGGCGATACGCTTCTTGTCTTCGCAAGCACCAGATTCAGCGTTCATTCTCTTTTCGAGGTTAGTCTTGGTGTCCCATACGCAGTCACCCAGCAATTCAGCGAATTTAGCAGCGTGTTCTGCTTCTTCCCATGCGTAGCGCTTGAAAGCGTCAGCAACTTCGGGATAACCTTCGCGGTCAGCCTGACGGCTCATTGCCAAGTACATACCAACTTCTGTACATTCGCCCATGAAGTGGTTGTTCAGGTCCTTAATCATTTCGTCGTCGCAACCTTTAGCTACGCCGATAACATGTTCGTCAGCAAATACCAGCGGACCGCCAGCTACTGCTTCTTCAACTTCTACGAACTTGCTTGCGGGAGCTTTACACAATGGGCACTTTTCGGGAGCTGCATCTCCTTCGTATACGTAACCGCATACAGTACATCTAAACTTTTTCATTTTCTCTCAGATTTTAATTAGTTGAATTAGTTATTCTTTGTTGTTCTTAAACGTTCTTCTTCTATGCAATGTTTACAGATTCCTTTATAATAGTAGTGGATTTCCTGCACATCGTGCCCGTCCATATCCATGTCGACCACCTTCTTGACGTTGTTATTGCACATCAAGTCATAAATCTTTCCGCAACGCTTGCACAAGAAATGACCGTGCGGGCTGGTATCGGCATCATAACATGTGTTACGCTCGTCGATAGTCAGGGTTTGTGCGGCACCTTGCTCGCTCAGTAGTTTCAAGGTATTGTATACCGTTGTTTTAGACAGTGTCGGTATGGAGGGAGACAGTGCCGTATAGATTTCATCCACCGTGGGATGCGTACGATGCTCTATCAAGTAATTCATGATGGCTATGCGCTGTACTGAAGGCTTGATATTATGATTCTGCAATCGTTTTACTACATCCATATAATCTAAAGTTTCAAACTTGTAATTATTACATTTTTAATTCACTTGCAAAGATAGGAAGTTCCTATAATTCTCCAAAAGATTTTTGGAAAATTTTTAGTTGCGGTCATTAAAATTGTTTATATATGTTCCTCTTCTTGTAGGCAGGTTGCCGTATTTTTGCCATAAAAGCGAAGGCAGGATGCACCCCGGCTTCAGTCGGTTTCTCGTGCCGATATAGAGAAAACGTTTTTCTCTTATCTCTCTTAATCAGAATTTTGCCGTATCTTTGCACCGAATAAATAATATAACATCCTTATGAATTACGGATATGTAAAAGTAGCGGCGGCTGTGCCCCGTGTGAAGGTAGCGGACTGTAAGTTCAATGCCAGGGAAATTGAAAAGGAAATAATCATAGCCGAGGGGAAAGGTGTGCAGATCATTGCTTTTCCGGAGTTGTGTGTGACGGGATATACATGCGGTGATTTGTTTGCCCAGCAATTATTGCTTGAAGAAGCGGAAATGGGATTGATACAGATTGTAAGTAATACAAGGCAGTTGGATATCATAGCCATACTTGGCATGCCGATAGCGATGAACGGAGTATTGCTGAATGCCGCAGTCGTAATTCAAAAAGGAAAGGTGTTGGGAGTAGTGCCCAAGACTTACCTCCCCAACTACAAGGAATTTTATGAGAAACGCTGGTTTACATCCGCTGTGGATGTAAGTGAAAGGAGCGTGCGCCTTTGCGGGCAGGTGGTTCCAATGGGAACTGACTTATTGTTCGAAACTGCGGATACGACGTTCGGCATTGAAATTTGTGAGGATTTATGGGCACCTATTCCGCCCAGTTCTTCACTGGCATTGCAAGGTGCGGAAATTCTGTTTAATCTGTCGGCGGATAATGAAGGGATTGGTAAGCACAACTATTTGTGTTCTTTGATCAGCCAGCAGTCGGCTCGTTGCATTGCCGGTTATGTTTTCTGTTCGTGTGGGTTCGGTGAGTCTACTACGGATGTGGTGTTTGCAGGGAACGGACTGATTTTCGAAAATGGCAGCCTGATAGCTCGCAGCAAGCGTTTCTCTTTCGAGGGACAGGTGATTATCAGTGAAATAGATGTGGAACATTTGCGTACGGAACGTCGAGTTAATACAACTTTTTCCGCTTGTCGGGCGCATTGCGCACCGGGAGAGGCGGTACGTGTTTCTACAGAATATGTAAATAGCAAAGAACTGAACCTGACGCGTTGTTTTGACCCTCATCCTTTTGTGCCGCAAGGAGTTGAGTTGAACGAGCGTTGCGAGGAAATATTCTCCATACAAGTTTCCGGTTTGGCTCAGCGTCTGGTACACACTGCTGCCAAGAGTGCGGTGGTCGGCATTTCCGGTGGGTTGGATTCTACATTGGCATTACTGGTGTGTGTCAAAACCTTCGATAAATTGGGATGGTCTCGTAAAGATATTATCGGTGTAACAATGCCGGGGTTTGGAACAACAGACCGCACGTATACGAATGCTCTGGATTTGATGAATTCTTTAGGAATCACCGTTCGTGAGGTCAGCATCAAGGAAGCCTGTATTCAGCATTTCAAAGATATAGACCATGATATCGATGTGCATGATGTAGTTTATGAAAATGCTCAGGCACGCGAGCGTACGCAGATACTGATGGATATTGCCAACCAGACTTGGGGAATGGTTATTGGTACGGGCGATCTTTCGGAACTGGCATTGGGCTGGGCTACTTATAATGGAGATCATATGTCCATGTATGGTGTGAATGGAAGTGTGCCTAAGACTTTGGTTAAGTATCTGGTGAAATGGGTAGCCGAGAATGATATGGACGAAGCTTCACGCATGACGCTGCTGGATATTGTGGATACTCCGATTAGTCCTGAATTGATTCCGGCAGATGAAAACGGCAATATCAAACAGATAACGGAAGATCTGGTAGGTCCTTATGAGCTGCATGATTTCTTTCTGTATTATTTCCTTCGTTGTGGTTTCCGTCCTTCCAAGATATTCTTCCTTGCAGTGCGTACATTTAAGGACGTGTATGATGAAGAGACAATCAAGAAATGGTTGCAGACATTCTTCCGCCGCTTCTTCAATCAACAATTTAAGCGCTCTTGTCTGCCGGACGGACCTAAAGTAGGTAGTATTTCCATCAGTCCGCGCGGGGATTGGCGTATGCCAAGCGATGCATCATCAGAGATGTGGCTTCGGGAAGTAGAGAGCCTTGCTTGATACTATTAGTTTCAAGGCATGAAACTAATAGTATCTCGGTGTGAAACCAGTAGTTTCACCGGATGAAACTAGCAGTTCCAAGCAATGAAACTGACAGTTCTAAGGCATGAAACTAAGAATGGAAAAGAATAAAACCGGAAGTTCCCTGTGCGAAACTTCCAGTTTTATTGTATAAGCTTGTTTGAGAGGAACTTATCTCTGATTCGAAGTCCGGTAATATTTACGGTAGATAGATTTAAACTCATCACTGTTCCGAAAAGTCTGAAGCCAGCTGTTAAGGCTGTCCAATAGAACAGGTGATTGTTTGCTGACTCCCCAGGAATAGAACTGGGTAAAACTGATATCGGTATTGATATCTATCTGTGGAATACTGTCCGTTACGGCACGGGCGATGCTTTCATCGCATACGGCATAATCTATATCCCCATGAGCTACAAGTGATATCAGCTGTTCCGAACCGTATTTATCTATTTCCTTAATATATATAGTGTCACCAATTTCGTTTCCCAGATTACGAATACGGAGGATGGAAGGTGATCCTTTCACTACATGCAGGGTTTTGCCTGCCAGGTCTAACTGACTTTTAACGAATAAAGAGTCAGTGGGAGATGTGGCTTTGCGTTGTACGAGAACCTGTTTATTAAGTACAATCGGAGTAGTAAGGAGCAAAGAGTCTTTCAGTTCACTGGTGGCTAGAATACCATAAGCGATAACATCGAACTCGCCTGTTACAAGTCCTTCCAGCCGCTTGTCAAAACTCATTTCGGGAGTGATGGCGGCCTTCCAGCCATGGTCACGGGCAAACGCTTCTATCAGTTCATAATGAAAGCCCGATAAGGTATCTCCGTCAACATAGAAGCTGATGGAGTTGTATTCTGTGGCAGCGCGGATTATTTTCTCGGCTGCTATTTCTGCATAATCACGCGGATGCCCTTGCTGCTTCTCCTTCTTTAAAAAGAAGGTAGCAATGAAAGCGGCTATTATACCCATAGCTGCGTATTTCAGTATTCTGGCTTTCGGGATTCTCATGTGGAAAGAGTTTTAATCGTAGAAGTTCCATGAAACACCTATCTTTAGCAGGCTCGGGTTGATGGGGTAATGCGGTACGAGGAAAGAGTTACGTGTACCCATGCCTTGATTTACGTGAGAGTACATAGCGAATAGCCGTGTACGCTTCAGTTGCAGGTTTGCATAAATGTTCACTATAGGATAACCACCTATCTCTACCTGATCGTTTTCCGGTTGCAGGTGGAATTGCTGAACGGCAGGCGTATAGGCCGGTGCATTATATTTGGTGAAATAGCGCACATCGGCTCCTAATTGCACCGTAAGAACTTTCTTCGCTAACTTGGTCAGGATGTATAAATTGGAGTATAGTGAAAGTTGTGGCAATGGGAGAATTGTTTCATTGCTTGACTTTTGCCAGGTTACTTCGTTATCCAAATGGAAAATACCTGCACGGAAGTTCTGTTTCAGAGTTGCTGAAAGTATTTGTATATTACCGCTATACTGCTCGGGTACAGCTTTCTGGTTGAAATAAGTATAGTTCTTGACGTTTTCTACACCGGCACGAAGATTAGTACCCCAGCGGTCAATGTTTAATTCGCCTTCTACACGGGTACGGAATTCTTTCTCCATATTATCATTGTCCCAGAAGAAATGGTTGGAGTGATAATGCCGCATATAGAAAGATGGGAGTGTATTCGTCACAAAACCTCGTGCGATAAGGTTTACTGTATCTTTTCCCAATCGGAAATTCAAATCCATATTACCATGTACACGGAATTGCCCCAGCGCTTTGTCCATAATACCTATTTCACCATCTATGGAATAGTGAAGGACTTTACCTTGTCGTTTGGCAAGTTCACCGCCCACAAATATTTCTTGTTCTGTGAAGCGGTCTACCGTCATGGAATCTGCATTCATCAGGTCATAACGGCTGAACTTATGAGAGATATAAGCGGTTAATCCTGCTTTGGCATATTTGTTGAAACCTTCCAACAGGGCTATGCCAAAGATGTTCTTTATGCTGAATGCTGTGGTGGAGTCCCGACTGACACTTCCGTTTTTGTTGAAGTAAGTGTTTTCATACATACCCTCCGGTTCGCTGTATGATTGGAAACGATGGCGTGAGCGCTCCACTTTAAAAGTATGAATGAAACTTGTGACAGGGACGAATTCCTCAACATAATTGGTATCTTCTGCCAAGGCGGTGGCGTTGTTAAGGCTATCCAGACTCAGGCTTTTTTTCATTGCAAGCCTTTCTGCTGAAAGACTGTCGGTGCCTAAACTGTCAGCACCTAAACGATCCATACCTAAACTGTCTGTAATGGCAGTGTCGGGAATCATGGCAGTAGATGCTGCCGTGGGAGCAAAGTTCTGTTTAACGCTATTGTTTTGGGCTACTTCTTTCAATACTCTCCGCTTGAATCCTAACCGATAGCGTTGCGTAAGGTAAATATAGAAGTCTTTGTTACGGTTGGAAGTTTGTTCCAGCTTCACAGGAATAGTGGTGGATTCGTATTCTTTCTTACCGTCAGCCATTGTATCGGGGCGGGTAATGTAACCGTCATTAGCTATACCGCCGTTTTCATTCATCTTCATGAAGAAGTTGTTGTAGACAGCTTGCAGTTGGTAGCGTTCGCCAATATAACTTCCGAATATGCCGGCATTGAAGTGCGAAGTAGATTGATTGGAGTAGTATCCACGTCCGTACAGGTAATCGAAATTGAAGCCAAATGCCAACCGTTTGTTTACATTGACAGAAAAATAAGATTTGAATCGCTCTTCACCGTTTACCTTATTACCCGCTTTATAATAAGTCAGATTTGTATAAGGAACATTACTGTTGGTGAAGAATACCTGATCGGGACGAACAAAGAAACTGGAGAATGGCGTCATAAAAATAGTCGGTTCGGTGCTTTCACGATCAAAGAATATACGTGAAAGACGGGGAGAGCCGAGGTTACCCAGGAAATTATATTGTCCCGTCATACCGTCTACTAGGTTTGTATTCTGGAAATTCAAGGAAAGAGTGTCGGCAGGAACGATGGTCCGGTTACCC
>OGOG01001216.1_pt1 | contig 26003 bp, 20 predicted proteins | sample 1552581 | NCBI WGS metagenome assembly OGOG01 (sample SAMEA2580152, study PRJEB22360) | human gut metagenome | biome: human gut; feature: human-associated habitat; material: faeces | place: Denmark | collected 2008/2010 | reverse complement strand
CAGCGCCTCTAGCTTAGACGCACCCTCGCCCCCCCCCGTTTTCCAGCCGCGAATTCACGGTCTTGCCGTAACAAGCGTCAATTCGTGACTGACCAGAGACCAAAACAGCCCCGTTTGAGAGAAATGCAGCCGCAAAATGACGCCCGTGACGTCAACATCGTCATTTTGCGGCTGCTCGCTCTTTTGGCGAAAGTTTGAAGGAGCTAACAAGGACGGCGCATCAGCGGGAAATCTGCTAAAGTGCGCACCATGGCAAGAATACCTGACACCCCCAAAGTCGCTCGCCGCCGCGAGCGCGAGAAGCGCACCATCTCGAACATGGTGGCGATTTACTGCGCCGGCAATCACGACGCGCCTGCGCGCACCGAGACAAGTTTCGCCGGCGAGGCGCTCTGCCCCGCGTGCAAGGCCATCGACGACTACTGCGTCCTGCGCACCGAGCGCTGCCGATCCATGGCTCACAAAACAAGCTGCGAGGAATGCGGTAACCACTGTTACGCCCCCGCCGAGCGCGAGCAGATCCGCGCCATCATGCGCTACGCTGGCCCCCGGATGATCCTCCATCACCCCGTGGCCGCCATCCGCCACCTTCTGAAGAAGTAGAAGAGACCCTACAAAAACCCGCGCAAATGGCGGTGGAAGGCCTCGCGAGTGGCCACGGAGCGCTGGCGGCTCACCGGCAGCTGTATGCCCGTGGAAAGCGTGGCGGTTTTGCCATCCACCCACTCGAGATAGTTCATGTTCACGAGAAAGCTCATATGGCTGCGCACGAAGTTCGGTGGCAGCTGATCCTCGAGGTCCGACAGCTTCGCGTACGTCTCTACCGTGTCGTCCACCATATGCACGATCACCTTGCGGCGGTTGCTCTCCATATAGCAGATCTTGCCCCCGGGAAGCCGCCGAACCGCACCGCCGCAGGTCACCGGCAGATACGCGCTCGTCTGCGACGCGAGCCGCTCGAGCGCCTTGCCGAGCGCGGCGTAAAGCTGCTCGGCTTGCACGGGTTTCAACAGGAAGTACACGTGCGGCGTCTCGTAGACCGGCGTCGCGTATTCCACATAGCCCGTCACGTAGATCACCTGAGTGCCACAGCCCTCGGGAAACAGCCGCGAGACCGCCTCGATGCCGTCGGCGAAGCGCCCCGCGTCGTCATCCATGCGCACGTCCATGAGGCAGATGTCCACCGGACCGTGATGGACTTGGAAGCTTTCGAGATCGGGCACGCTCTGAAAGGTGCGAATATCAAAGGACGAGAACGGCGCATCGGCGATCATGTCCGCCAGAATTCTGCATTGGCGAAGGTCGTCATCGACAACGGCCACTGTGTACACGCATCGTCCTTTCTCGCGTTTCGGCTCCCGAATGCGCAAACGGCCCCGCTGCGCGCGGCGGCCATCGCAAGCTGCTATTATCTCAAAAGAGGCGCCCCCCTCCACCGCCCCATGTCATTTTCAGTCGGAATGTTGTCACAAAATGCAAGTCGCATCGGGGAGCGGCACGCGACTCGACCTTCGCGGATGCCGCCGTTCGCGACCGGTCCGACCGTGCGCTCCAGGGCTCCTCGACCTTTCTGCCGACGGTCACCCGTCCTCCAGCCGCCGGCAACCTACCGACAGCGCACCACCATGCTCGCCACCCACTGATCTCCCTTGGCCGCGCTTTCGAAAGACCCGTTGTAGCGCTCCGCCAACGCCCCCAGGATATCGAGGCCCCAGCCATGGGAGTCCACGGTGCGCCGCCCCTGCCGTCCCTGCCGTCCCCGTCGCCCCTGCTTCCCCGAAGACTCGCCGCTCCTGGGACGGCAGCTATTGACCACTCGCACAACAAGCATGGCGCCGCGCACCGAGGCATCCAGGCGCACGAACCGCCTGCCCTCGGCCTTTACGGCCCCATTGATGCCGTTATCGAGCATATTCGAGAACAGAGCGCACAAATCCACATCATCGATGGCCACTCTGGCGGGGACGTCGGCATGCGCCTCGAAGGCCACCCCTTCCTCGCCTGCGCGACGCGCCTTTAGAGCCAAAAGCGCATCGACGACGTCGTTGCGGCAATAGCGCGCCAGCGACGGCCCGGTCGCAAGCTCCCCCGCACCACCAACCTCATCCCGATCGCACTGCGCAATCGCCCGATTCAGCGCCTGAGCCATGCCACGACGCACGTCGTCTGCCTCTTGCGCCTCACGCCGGGCAGCGGCCGCGCCCTGACGCGTCGCTTCCAGCAGCTCAGCTGCCGCACGGGCCTGCTCCTGGGCCGACTCCTTGCGCGCGCCCAGTGACAGACTCGGCAGCGCAAAGCCATCGACCACCAGGCACACCGCTGTGGCGAAAACGACGTAGGGAACGAACCGATCCAAGGCGGAATCACGCGTCGCAAACACGGCAAAAGCGACGAGGGCACATGCCTGGGTCAGGGGAATCGCCATCGCGGCGAGGCGTCTCGAGAGCGGTACGGCGCCCATCCGCGCGCCATACCAGAGGGCCATGGCCAAAAGCAGAGCGGCACACAGAACGGCCTCGACCACCGATGCCGTCATGACCGACCTCCTTCAGATGCCTCGTCCGCCGAAACCCGTGCAGCCATAGCGCAGAGAAGCCGGCGAGCCTCATCGGCGCGTCCCCGCTCTTGCAGCGCCCGCGCCGCCGCCATCTCATTTCGAAGATCATGCCGCAGATGAGCAACGGCTCTCACCTGAGTCTGAGCGTTCTCGTACTCCCCGAAGTAAGCAACGCGCTGGCGGGCCAACTCCTCACTGCGGCGCTGGGCGCGGGCGGCAACTTCCCAATGCCACGAGGCGCCGATGGCCCCGATACCGACCATCAGATACATCAGCAGAATCAACGCGATAGCCGCATAGGCGCCTGTTCCCAACGAACGGGCCAGGCAGATCACGACCACTGCGGCCATGATCATCTGGGCGACAAGCACCCCGGCGAAAACGACGCTACCCCGCGTGTCGGCCGTGCGCCATGCCCAGCGTCGAAACAGAACAACCGCCGGTATCAACAGTATTGCCGAGAGGCCTATATCGAGAACCTGATAGATGAGCCACCTCCCCATAGCGCTTCGATACAGCGCGAACTCGGCCGCGGAGTCCTCGGGGATCGGCATGCCGAAGATAGCCTCCCAACACGTCCAGACAACGGCTCCCGCCACTATCGAGCACAGCTGAATCACAAACAGGGCGCTAACTTTGCGGAACAGGGAACCCGTCCAAAAGAGGAGCGGCAACACAAACTCAAGGACGCCGCACACCAAAAGACCCACCCAGAACCATGAGAGCACCGTCCCGAAGGCAAACGCCCAAAGAGGGGTGCCCATAAGCTCGATGACCAGAAAAAGGCCGCGCCTTCGCATCGGCAGCATCTGCGTTGCCGCCAAAGCCATGATCCAAGGCTCGATGCTCAAATCAATCACATCGATCAGCACCGCAATCAGATCCATCGGCCCCTTCCTTTCGAACGCTTTGAATTACCCGCGATGTGCCTAATGACGCCACGCAAGGCTCAGGCAAGCTCAGGCAAGCTCAGGCACACGAGAGCGCAAGAGCCCAGCCCCAGCTTCACCCGGAGAAGAATTCCACAAGAACCCGTCCGCTTCAATGGAGCTCTTGCACGCTTGTCATTTTCAGTTGTTCTAATGTCATCAATGACATCATCCTCCGGCGAACGGCCCGTTGCCCGCGTGGTGCGATTGGCGCCTGCCGCCTTCCGCTTCCACGCGCACCTGGGGCGACCACCGCTTTCCACCCTCGGGCTCCGCTCACCCAGCGCGATCGCCGCTTCCTGCCTTTCGATTCCACGCGCACCAATGCAAACCCCCCGGTTTTGGATGCGCCGCCCCTCCTCCTAGCCAAAACGAAGGGGTTTGCGAGCCCCCAAAATCCGCATCAGCTGCCGAGCCGCCGACAACCCCTTCGCCGGGCGTGTCGTCGCAGTTCTTTACACGATTCCGACCAACAATGTCGAAGTCATTGAGAATGCCGAGCGCTTCGCTTAGCTTTTAAGGACTCGCGCGACGTACGTTGGAGCGCCGCACGGCGAAAACGGCCCCTCTAGCCGCTGGCTGGCGGAGGGCGCCTCGATGACAAAGGAGGAAAACGTGATACCAACATGGAAGCAGAAGCTCCTCTGCACGGGGTGCGCCGCGGTGCTGGCCGCCGGCCTCATCCCCATGGCCGCCTGGGGCGGCGCGACGGAGGGAAGCGAGACGGAGAACGCCACGACGTTCTCCGCAGAGACGCCGACGAACGATGCGGGCGTCAGCGGCGATGGCATCCAGAACGACGGCAAGACCGAAGCCGAAGGCGATGCCCAAACGTCGAACGCCAACACCCCCGCCGACGGCGACCAGAACGGCAACGGCAACGGCCAGGACGACGGCGATGGCGAGAACAGCGGGGGCGGCGATACCAACACCGGCACGCCAACCGAGGACAACAGCCAGAACCCAGACGGCAACACTGGCGAAGACGATGGCCAGAACGGCACCACCAACACCAACGGCGAAGGCGAGGATCAGGAGGGCCCCGACAACACCAACAACACCGGCGACGCGACTGACGGCGCTGGCGAGAACGACACGAACTCTGACGGCGAGTCCAACGACAACACCGGCGACTCCCGACAGGAGGCCACTTACGCTGAAGTAGAGGTGACGAGCGCAGGCACGATGTCCATGTGGCCCGGCGATGGCGCCGTACTCACCTCTCCTGACGGAGAACCCTTCTGCTTCAACGATGCTGCACGCGAATTCTTTGATGCGAACTCATTTGGCGACTATCTAGTGAGCGTCGTTTCAAGCGATCCGTCCGTTGTTTCGGTTGTTCGAGACAACGAAGCTGAATACCTGGAGAACGCTTATTACATTGAGGCACAGAAGCCCGGCACTGCAACAGTAACGCTCACCCTTAAAGACAAAGAACCTGTCAGCTGCAAGATAACGGTGAAATCCGCTGCCAACGCCGATCTTTCCAAACTGAAGTTCCAGACTAGGAACATCACTATGAAGGCCGGTGAAAGCGATCACCTCGGCGCTTACGGTTTCCAGTGGCTCGGCGAAGAAGCCATGGAAGCTGTTGGGTACAACTTTGCTTTCGCCTCATCCGACGACAGCATTCTTGACTGTTGGATCAACGATGGCTCCTATATTGCTGCGCTTCGGCCGGGCGTGGTCACCCTCAGCTTGTACTACTTCAATCCCGAAACTGAAGAATACACCCAAACCGACACCGCCACTGTCACAATCACTTCCCCCAGTGTCTTGGCGGGATCCACTTCCTCTTCTGACATTTCGGGCAACATTATTGCCTCAAACGAGGATCTCGACATGCTCGTCACCAGCAATGGCATCAAGCTCGATGTGAAAATCAAATCGGAAAGCGATCTGACGGCCGCCCAGCAGCAGGGTTTGATTCTTGTCAAAGACGCAACTGAAGCTGATCGCGCAATCCCTATCGACATTAGCCTGATCGATCGGGAAGGCGATGTCATCCATGGCGGCGAGGAGGGTTACATCTTCCCTTACACCGTCCGCCTTAAGCTCGAGGGGCAGTTGGCCGAGCTGGATCCGGCCACCATTCAGGTTTTCTACCTCGCAGATGACGGAATCCCGCAGAACATCACGTGCTGGGTCGAGGATGGCTACCTTTATATCGTCACCGATCACTTCTCGCAATACGTAGTGACTGGCGACCTTAAAGCCGATTCTGCCACGCAAACTGCAGGAAACAAGGTCGATGCGAACAAGGTGGCCTCTTCCAAGAAGCAGACCGTCACTGCTACGGCTGGCGACACGCTTCCCCAGGCTGGCGACGAGTCCACGGCTGTCGTGCCTGTCGTGGCCCTGAGCGCCGCCGCAGCCGCCGCCGCGATTTACCTTGCACGCCGCCGCGTGCAGGAGTAGCCAGCAAGCGCTAAAACGCACGCCACCACCCAACAGAGACCCGGCAAGCTCAAACGAGCAAGCCGGGTCTCTTCTTTTGCGTCAACCACTTTGGCATCTATGACGATCGCAAGCCGAATCCCACAACTTCCTCTAGGGCCCTTCTGAAATGACATATTCAAGAACCGGTCAAGCATGAGTTTCGCGCTAATTGTTTCAACAGCACAGCCAGTAGTTCCAAAGCGATTGCACCCATGTCGGCGTTGTCATAGCTTTACGGGGATTGCGCGGCGGGCTCTCCTTCCCCCTCCCGATTCCCGCCGCGCCCTTGAGAGAGCCGAAGGATTGGAAACTGAGGCGTCGCTCGACGCCAGAAGGAGGACAAATGAAACGCAGCATTCTGGGCAGCCGGGCCCTGCGCGTGGCCTGCGCCTGCGCCCTAGCCCTGGGCATCGCGCCCGCAGCGGCCTGGGGCGCCGCCAGCGAAGAGCAGCCCGCCAGCGACGTGGAAGCTTTGCAGGAAGCCGTGGAGGACATTTCGCAAGAAGGCGACGAGGTGACTCCCGAGAAGGGCGAGCCCACGCCGAACAACGATGCCGACAGCGATCGCGCAGACGAGCAAGCGCCTGGCGAGGGCGCGGACGATGACGGAGACGAGAACGGCGTCCCCAAGGTCGAGAAGAGCGAGGGCGACAGCATCCCCGACGGCGAACCCGGAGCCGAGCCCGAGACGCAGCCCGGCGACGCCACCCCAACCGCCCAGCCGCTGAGCGAGACCGAAACAGGCAAGGAGACTGGCGAGCCCTCCTCTCAGGCAAGCGACATTCAGATCACCCTCGATCGCAACGTCATCAACCTGAAGGCATTCAAGTGCCCCTTTGACGACTGCATGTACGGGTATCATTACGAAGATGAAGAAACCGGAGAGGAAGAGATTGCCTTTGGCCTTTCCCAGCCTCTTCCCGAGGGATACAACGTTCTGTTTAAGTACGACGAATTTGATGGTTATAGCCTTCTTGAAGTTGAAGGACAAACCGGGGTCATCCCCCTGAATCCAGTTCGTCAACCCGGTAGCTATTCGGGAACCCTTCTCGTAACCCAAACCGACGAATTCGATTATCCCATCGGGGATCCGCTTGCCACAGCGACAGTCTCCATAACCACTTCCGAAGTAGACTACAATGGAACCATAACGCCTATTGAAGGCGTTTCTCTTGTGGAGGGTGAAGAGTACCCCAACTTCCTTCAATCGCTCTTCTCTTTTAGCGGTCATGCCCGAGTCGTTTATGGTCTCCACGCGTTCTACCCGTTCGACGAGATCACTTCGAGCAATCCTGCCGTTTTTGATTTTCAGAAATCCTCTGTGCACGTACCAGGATGCACCGAATCAGTTATGCGGGAGCTAACGAACCCAAGCGCCGGCTCTACCGTCATCACAGTAAAAAGCAGCGGCGGCTCTTTTTCTCGCACTGTGACTGTCGGCAAATGGAGTGACCTCAATTACGGTGCCTTGAAGTTCAAGCAGCACGAATTCACCCTCGTTTCCGGTCACAGCCTCGGCGGCAGCATCGCGCATTACAAATGGGTCACTGGAAGCGAGAACGTCAAAGACTCGTTCTATGTCGCATCGTCCGACGATTCGGTCGTCACTTACCTACCGTCCTACCCCGTAGACACCATCGAGGATTTAGTCAGCAACCATGACTGGGCCGGCGCCATCACCCTTACCGCTCGCAGGCCAGGCACCGCAAAGCTCAACTTGTACTTCTACAACCCCGCAACCAAAGAGAGTGTCCTCACTGACTCCATGACCGTGAACGTAACAGCCCCGCAGACAATCGGCTCCTCGACGCCCGGCTCGGCTTTCCAGGGCGATATCGTCTCGTCGGGCGATGTGGACAGCGTTGTGAAGCAGGAGGGTCTTTCTCTTTCCACGAGCCTCAAGTCAGCCGCGTCGCTTTCCTCCGACCAGCGTGCGGGACTTACGGAGGTGATCGACACCGCGAAGGGAGAGAAGGCCGTCCTCGTCGACATCAGCCTCCTGCGCAGCGACGGCACCGCATTCGACCGGTACGATGAGCTGGCTGAGCAGTACGAAGGCATCTTCACGGTACGCTTGAAGATTGATGGCGACCTGGCGACCCTCGATCCGGACACTATCCGCACCTACCGAATCGGCGAAGATGGGGAGATGGAGCCTATCACCTGCTGGGTGCACGACGGCTATCTCTATATCACCACCTGGCATTTCTCGCCCTATGCCATCGTGGGCCAAGCGAAGAGCGCCACAGGCGACAACACCGGCGGCACGGGCAACGGCTCGCAGGGCGGCAACGCCGGCGCGGGCGACACCCAGGGCGGCGGCACGACGACCGCTGCGGATAAAGGCGATGCAAATGACATCTCGACCGCCAAGAACAACGCCGCCAAGGCTTCGGGCGCAACGCGCTCCGATACCCCCCTCGCCCAGACCGGCGACAGCCTGCTGCCCCTCGGGGCAGCTTTGGAGCTCGCCGCCATACTCGGCGTCTTCGGCTTCACCGTTGCCCGCCGTCGCATGAATCGCCAGGAGTAGCACCCTCCTTAGCAACCACTAACAAGGCTGGATAGCTTTCCCTAACGAGCGAGACTCTCCAGAAAGAAACCAGCCATACCCTATCGGCCGGCCCGACCTCCCGGGCTGGCCTTTTCGTCGCTACGCCAGTCCGCACGGTATTTCCGTCAATCGGCTCGACCTGATTTGTAGCGAGCGAAAATCTCCTGCGCAAAAAAGCTCGCCATAGGGGTGAGACGCGGAGCGGGAATATACTTCTCAATGATTTCGTAAACACGCTCCAGGCTTTCGGGTTCTACCAGCTCCATGAGGAAAAGCGCGTCCTTCGCATCCATGCTATCCTCACGGGCCGATGCGAGCTTGAGCGCCAGCATCTCCTCGTCGCCCGGGCGCCGCACTCTCAAATGGCTGAAAACAACTACATCCTGAAAAGCCATCCGGCTTGTATCAATGAAGCCCTTCGCAGCATCGTTAAACCAGTCCTCCTCAAGCCCATGCTCTTCGGCCATAGACTTCGCGATATCTCGAATGACCGCAGTCGGTGCGAACAGGGCGTCGACATCCTTCGTTGATGGCCGGGCATCGTACACAAGAGCCATGACCGCACCGCCACAAAGGACGACCTCGCCCGCAACATTCTGAGCCGCGAGGCGGTCATTCATTTCCGAGAGATACCGATAGATCTGGTCTTTCGTCAGCATGGCGTCACGCTCTGCTCAAAACGTTTTCGCCGAGGAAGAGATTGTGCCATTGATACTCGCGCGGTGTTGTCTCCCGCAAATACGCCTGAAACTCGGGGTTCGTGGTTCCGAAGGCGTAGTAAGGCGTCTCGGCGACATACTCGTCTTTGAGCACCCATCGGGGGACGGCGATATCATTGTCGTGGGATAACTTGTGGGCCGCCGCCGCAAAATCGTAGCGCCAACGACCGGGGTCGCCCTTCCATTCGGGCTCCTCCTCTATCAAAGACCGCTTGTCATGCGCATGAACGAAATCGTCCAGGAACTGCCCGAACAGAAGCTCCATATCGTCGACCTCCGCAGAAGAGGCCAACTGGGCCAGGGAACGGTAGCCCTTGAAGTGGTCTGGGCTGACGTAGCAGATCGCCCCTTTACGCACGACCTCCGAGAACGTCTCGCCCTCTCTACGGGCGTAGTCGCTTATCAGGTCGTATTCGCCCTGGTCAAACCTTATGCCAATAGGCTTGGTCTTCAATGTTCCTCCTTTTGCAACAATATGTAGCACATTGTAGCACATTTGATGCGATTTCATTCGCGTGACCTTCGCCGCTATTTGCTACAGCAACAAACCGGCACCTCCAAACCACCTGTCCGCTCACCATGAGTCAAGCGATTATTTGTTACAACAGCACAACCAGTAGTTCCAAACCGATTGTTCTTATGCCCGCAATGCCATAGCTTTATGAGGATTGCGCGGCGGGCTCTCCTTCCCCCTCCCGATTCCCGCCGCGCCCTTGAGAGAGCCGAAGGATTGGAAGCCGAGGCGTCAGCCGACGCCAGAAGGAGGACGAATGAAAGGAAGCATTCTGGGCAGCCGGGCCCTGCGCGCGGCCTGCGCCTGCGCCCTGGCCCTGGGCATCGCGCCTGCAGCGGCATGGGGCGTCGCCGGCGAGCAGGCCGCCAGCGACGTGGAAGCCCTGCAAGAAGCCGTGGAGGACATTTCGCAAGAAGGCGACGAGGTGACTTCCAAGAAGGGCGAGCCCACGCCGAACAACGATGCCGACAGCGATCCCGCAGACGAGCAGAAACCCGACGAGGGTGCAGACAACGACGAGAACGGCGGAGAAAGCGCCTCTGCGCCTGAGAAGAGCGAGGACGACAGCGCCCCTGCTGGCAAATCAGACACCGAGCCCGAGACGCAACCTGCCGCCGCCCCAACCGCCCAGCCGCTGGGCGAGGCCGATACGTCGAGCGATGGAGCCGCCGCGACGCAGGCAGCCACGACCTACACGCTGACGCTCGACTCGGATTCCATCGACATCCAACTCTATCGCTGCCCCGTCTGCAGCGGTGGCGTCGACGGCGACATCTACCACTGCAGCGGCCTTGAGGAGGTCGGCTATCGGATCACCTCTTCCGATAGCTCGAAAATCCTCGACTACTGGTTCGAGTGCGAAACTCCGGAGTCGAGTGGGCATATAGGGCACTCCTTCTCAGGCAACGGTCTTTCGGGCACACTGAACCCCATCACGGCAGCTCCCGGCAAAACTACCGCCACCATCACCCTAGTTGATGCCGAAACGAGCACCGCTCTCGCTACAGCATCGATAGCTATCAACGGCATCGTCTCGACCGAAACTCCGACGTTCAAGCCCGTTGCCAACGTTTACACCGTGGTTGACGACGAGCGAGATTTGGCTATTGAGCAGATCTTCGAGGGGAACACTTTCGCCAACACCCTAATGAGCCATGGCCATGCTGGAGAGAACGGCGGTTTCATCACCAGTCTCACAATCGGCGATCCCGCTGTCCTGAAGTGTGACACGACGCACGGGTGGCAGTCCATTTACGGCCTCAAAGCGGGTACCTCGACCGTCACCATCACCACTTGTACCGGCGAGACCTACACCAACACGGTTACCGTGAAGGAGTGGGGCGACCTCGATGGCTCCCAGCTCAAGTTCGTGCAGCACGAGCTGAATCTCACCTCCGGGGAATTCTTCTGGAACTCGGATCTGTTCATCAACGGCATCACAGGCAAAGACAGCGCCGGAGACTCGTTCTACATCACCACTTCCGACGAGTCCATCCTCAGCTACCCCTTCCCCGAGGACGAGACCCTTACCGGCGACGGCGGCGGCATTCGTCTGACTGCCTGCAAACCGGGCACCGCGAAGCTGTACCTGTACTTCTACAACCCCGAGACCGAGAAGAGCATCCTCACCGACACCATGACGGTGAACGTGAAGGCGGCCAGCCCGACCGCCTCATCGGTCCCCGGGTCGGCCTATGCGGGCGACATCGTCTCCTCCGGCGCCGCCGACGACATCGTGAAGCAGGAGAGACTCTCCCTCGCCACGAGCGTCAAGAGCCCCGCTTCCCTGACCGCCGACCAGCGCCAGGGGCTCCTGGAGGTCACCAACGCCGCCGAGGGGGAGAAGGCGGTTCTCGTGGACATCAGCCTCGTCCGCTCCGACGGCACCGTCTTCGACGGCTACGACGAGCTGGACAGCAACTACGTGTTCACCGTGCGCCTGAAGCTGGAGGGCGACCTGGCAGGTCTCGATGCAGATACTATCCGCACGTACCGGATCCACAAGGACGGGGGGATGGAGCCCATCACCTGCTGGGTGCACGACGGGTACCTCTACATCTCGACTCGGCACTTCTCGCCCTACGCCATCGTGGGCCAAGCGAAGAGCGCCACAGGCGGTAACACCGGTGGCGTGGGCAACGGCTCGCAGGGCGGCAACGCCGGCACGAACGACACCCAGGGCGGCAGCACAACGACCGTTGCGGATAAGGGCAACGCAAGCGGCACCTCGACCGCCAAGAACGACGCCGCCAAGGCTTCGGGCGCAACGCGCTCCGGCGCTCCCCTCGCGCAGACTGGCGACAGCTTGCTGCCTCTTGCGGCGACCTTAGGAGTCGCCACCATCCTCGGCGCCGCGGGACTCGCCGTTGCTCGTCGTCGCATGAACCGCTGGTAGGCCAAAACCCTGAAAGGTTAGGCTTCCTGCGCCTATTCCCCACCCAGCTATTCGAGGGCCGTCCTCACATCGAGAGCGGCCCTCTTAGCACCTGGCACCTGATCCACTAGAAGGAGGACACCATGACCCTATCCGCCCTGGGACGCCTGCGGGCGCTTCCCACCATCGCCCTGGCGCTCGCCTTGGCCGCCGCCCTGGCCGGCTGCTCTACTTCCGAGCCAGCCGAGGAGACACCTGCCCCCGCACCCGCCGAGGAGCCCGCAGCTCCCAAGACCCCTGCCGAGGAAGAGGCCGAAGAGCCCGAGCCCGCCGCCCCCGCCATCGACAAAAGCCAGCTAGTAACCGCTCAAACTACATACAGCGAGGAGCTAATAGACGATCCCGACACATTCGAAGCCACCTACAACGACGACGGGCGCCTCCTCTCATACGACAACGCGAACCAGCACTACGCATGGACTTACGACGACGCAGGCAGACTTCTCACGGAGAGCTACACGTCAACCGCAGAGGCCGGTGGCGAGAGCACTTTGACCACTTACACCTACGATTCCGAAGGAGTCCTCTCGGAATCGTTGTACGAGGACAACTCGACCACCCTGTACATGAACCCGGAGACAGGGGAAATTGGCGAAGACTCCTCTCTCGGGGAGCCGTGGAATGAGCCTGAGCAAAGCACGCGCACGAAATGGACTTACAGCGACGATGGAAAGCAGCTTAAGAGCGAGACATACTCCCTCGAAGGAGAGCTGTTAGAAAGCGAGACAACCTATTACGCTGAAGACGCACGTTATGCCTACGATACAATTCTGGGTACCCCCGACTGCATCGGCCTAACCGAATCCGCCGCTACGCCCTTGAGTCGCGAAACCCTCGATGCCAACGGCGAAAAAACGGGCGAGGCTACTTTCACGTACGATGCTCAAGGCAATTTGACTTCACAAGTTGTCACCGAGGGAGGCTACACCTACACCGCCAACTACACTTACGACGACAAGGGAAACCAGACTTCGTGGTCCTTCGCCACCGATGATCCCGAAGAGGCCGTCTCATCCAATAGCACGACGACAGAATGGACTTATGGGGCAGACGGGCTTCCTGTCTCGCAAAGCGAATACCAGGAAGGATCCGACATTCCCACGAACATCTTCTTCTACACCTACGACAGCAAAGGCCGACAGAAAACCTCTACCCAGGCGATAGCCATGGAGTCCTACGATGAGAACGGAGAGCCCACCGGGGAATTCGAGTACCTAGTAGGCTGCAACATCTTCACGTTCCTGGAAGATGACGAAGAGCTCACCACCACTCCCGAGCAGCTGATGGCCGACGCCCGCGCACAGGTAGAGGCCGCTTAAATGACGAGCGTTTAGACAAAGGGCCCTCATCTTCCTGAGCGCTCAGGAGAAGCCCGGTACTTGACCGCTTCCCAACCTTTTTCCTCACATTTCAAAAAATGCCCTGCCTCGCATTGGTTTAGCACGGCAGGGCATTTTTGCGCAGTTCTTCCAGATCTCCGGTCTCACTTCCGCCCTCTCACCTTAGCCAATTCCCTTCGTGCCTTCACCCCTCCCGTCCCATTTCCATTCCCACTTCCCATCCCCCGACACCCAACGTTTCCATTCCCACCCCCTCCCCCGACCGCCCAACGCCCTCCACTCCTCCCCATCGTTCCTCACGTACTGTCTGCCCGAAGACAAAAAAGCACATTTTCCAAGTTGAATCTTGGGGATTCGAAAGGGTGACTGAAGAGTCCATGACAAAATGCCTGATCAAAGCGCCGCATACTTTGAGGCGCTGCTAAGCTACCGCTTCTTAATCTGGAATATGCGCTTTATTTGACTCAGAAACTTGGAAAATGTGCTTTTTTGTCTTCGGCTTTTTCAGAAGGGGGCGAATTTGTCCAAATAATCACCTTTTCCAAATTTCAAGCCGTCATGCTATGGAAAGCGGCGACAGCCACCGCCCTTCAAACCGTCTAGCGCCCCTCGCCTTTCAAAAGCTCCCGGGCGCCTTCCAAATACTGCTCGGCTTCGCGGTACTCGCCGTTGGCGCACAGGGCGCTCACGACCGCCTGGTGGTTGCGCACGTCATGACGCAGCCGAGCCGTGTCGTCCAGAAGCCTCTGCATAGCCGCGAGTTCTTCCAAATACTCCCCGACTTGAGCCTCGAGAACAGATGCCTCCAGCTCGGCCCGGCGCTGTTTAAACGATTGGTCCATCTGCATGAACAGCAGCACATCGGCCGCCATGCAGAGCACGAAAAGAGCTGCCGTCGCCATCATGTAGACCCCATCCCCGCGCATAACATCGAAGGCGATCCACACCATGGAGTAGATGAGCGCAACCTGGATCAGCGGGAAGAGAGCGAACCGCTGAAGCCACTCAGCTCCTCGCCGGTCGACGCGCTCGCCTCTGCCGTCATCCAGCGGGAAGAAGCGCCGGCACAGCCAACGAAGGCCGCTGAGCATAAGCGCGAGCGCCACTATCTCCGCCGACACGCAGGCAATGAACTGCGGGGCATAGCGAAGCGCCAGATCGCTATCCATCCACTGAAACCCCATCAGCCCCATCCAAACCACAGCGCCCACGAGTTCGGCACCTGTCTGGGCCGACATGCACAGCGAGCACACCACCAACCGACGCAGCAAACTTCCCCGCAGCATAAACAGCGGAATGACGAGCGAGCCGAAAACGCCAACAGCAATACGAAGCGGCGCAGGATAGAGGGCCTTGAGGAACATCGCTATCCCCTGATAAAGGATCTCCACCGTCCAAAATGTCCGGGCCGACCGCGGAGGCAGCACCCTCGCCAACAACGCCAGGTAGGCGAACTGCACCGACAAGCCGCACACGACGTTGACAAGGAGATTCTCCGGAGCTAGCAGCACGTCGAGCGCCGGCATCACAGCACGCCTCCGGCCAGCTCCAAATCATCCGCGCAAGATGCGCGATCCGGCAAAGCGTGCTCAGCCTCGGCCGCCGTCGCGGCGTCGGAAGCGCTGCCCAACCGCATGATTACGGTAGCGCGGAACACGCCGTCCTCGATGGCGCATTCCAAAGATCCCCCGTGTCGTTGCGCGATACCGGAGATAATGGAAAGCCCCCAGCCATGAGCCTCATCCCAGGTGCGCTGCCGCTTGCGCGACCGCTTCGCAGACTCTTCCCAGGCAAGGCGATCGGCCTCGGAGATACTGTTTTTGGCCTCAATCACCAAATGGCCCTGCCGCACCGAGGAGCGCAGCGACAGAAACGGCTCGTGCGAGCTGCCCGACGCACCCGGCTCGCTCGACGCACCCGGCTCGCCCGACGCGCTCGACGCGCCCGGCTCACCCAGGCCGCCCAGCTCGCCCAGCTCGTTCGCATCCCGCGCCCGCAAAGCGGCGACCAGGCCGTTGTCCGCCAAATTCGCAATCACGGCGCACAGCTCTACCGCCGGCACCGCCACGTCGTAGGGTATCTCAAGGGAGAACCGAGGGCGCACCCCCGCCTCCTCGCACGCCTTCACCTTCATCGTCGCCACCGCATCGGCCGAGCGATGCTCGCACAGGCGAAAGGCCGTCGAGCCCATGATGTCGACAGCGCGCGAAAGCCGCTCCTGAGCGTCCCCTTCCTCTTGCTCGCGCAGGCGTCGCACCGCCTCGTCCATCTCCTCCGCCACCTCGCGGCGCAGCTTCATGATGTCCTCCATATCGGCCGCAATGCGCTCGCGATAGGCCACTTGCACCCGTTCTTGCTCCTCCAGCATGCGCACCCGCTCGCGCAGAATGTCGGCCTCTTGCGTCTTGCGCACCTCGCGGAACAGCTGGAAATCGACGGGAATGCAAGCCAGCGCGAGAAGCCCCACGATCCAGAGATACACCTCAGGCAGCTGAAGGCGCACGATCCAGATAGCCGACACCGCCACCATGACGAGCTGGCTTGCGGGATACAGCAGAAACGAGATGCGATGGAGAATCGAGTGGTTCATGAGACGCCTTTCTTCAAAGAGAGTCCGGAATGTCAAAGGGAGTTCGCAACATCCTCAAGGTAGTCCAAAGCAGCGGCACGGTCCCCGCGCTCGCACAGCGTCGCCACCACGGCCTGGTGGTTGCGCAAATCGTGGCGCAGGCGCGCGGTGTCGTCCAAAAGCCCCTGCACGGCGGGCGACTCGCGCAAATACCCCGCCAGCCGCTCCTCCAGAAGCGCTGCCTCAATCTCCGTCCGGCGGCTTTCCATAGAGCGGCTTATCTGCACGAACAAAAGAAGATCCACGATCACGCACGCAAACAGAAGGCCCGCAGACCACACGACGTAGTGGGTCTCGCCGCGCAACAGATTGTACGAGATAAGCAGCAAAAGGAAGACGAAGGGCAGCTGCACAAGAGGCAGAAGCGCGATACGCTGAAGCCACAAAGACCGAGTGCCCCCTTCGCTCGATCGATCACTCGCCTGCATGCCTACCTCAGCGGCCGCCTGCACACCTACCTCGACAGCCGCCTGCGCACCCCGCGCACCCACTTCGCCGCTCGCTTGCTTGCCGGCTCGTTCGCCCGCCCGCGCATCCTGCGCATCCCGCGCGTTCCGCACATCCTGCGCGTTCTGCGTCCTTCCGGAGCCCTTCCGCGAAGCCGCCGTCGTTACAGCATCGGGGAAGAACCGGCGGCAGAACTTCGCCAGTCCCAGCATGCACGGCGTCATCACCATGCCATACCCGACAATCCCCGATGCCACATAGGCGCCCGCATTGGCGAACGCGTAATCGGGACTCATGACCTCCAGTCCGGTGACCGCTATCCAGAAAAGACCTCCGGACAATTCGCCGACCGCCATGCAGATCATGCCGATGCAGCACACGCTGATGCGCCTCACCAACGGACCGCCCAAAAGGAAAATGGGAACGAGCACCGAAAGCACCATGCCGAAACTGCCTCTGAGCACCTCGGGCATAATCGGCCGCAATGCAGCAACCACCAGGGAGAGGGACACCCCCACAACCCAGTAGGCCTTCTTCGATTTCGGCGGGATGGCCCTCTGCAGAAGCCAGTAGTAAAGCATTTGAATGGGCATCGCGGCGCACAGCAGCATAAATAGATGTTTGGGCGCCAGCACCGTCATCAGCGCTTCCACGACCGCTCCCCTTCCTTTCCCTGGGCGCACGCACGCGTCCCCATGGAAACTCCGTCGATCGCATCCGAGAAGACACTGGCAGCATCCACCCGCATCGAGCGCAGCGCGACAACGGCACCTTCAAGGTAATCGAGGGCCGCTCTGAGGTCTCCGCACTCGCACAGCGTCGCCACCACGGCCTGGTGGTTGCGCAGATCGTGGCGCAGGCGCGCGGTGTCGCCAAGGAGCTCCTGTACTGCGGTCAGCTCGCGCAGATATCCCGCCAATCGCTCCTCCAGAAGCGCTGCCTTAATCTCAGCCCGCTGCCTCTCGGCAGAACGGCGCATCTGCAGAAACAGCAGCGCATCAATAGCCGTGCACAGCAGCAAAATTGCCGTGGAAGCAACCACAAACGCAGTCTCTCCCCGCGTGACGCTGAAGCAAATGCCCAGCACGATGAAGATGAGCGGCACCTGCATCAGGGGAAACAGAGCCAATCGCCGCATCCACACCGGAGAGGCAGTCCCTGATGCACGTCGACCGCGTCGGTCCTTTTTCGCGTCGGGAAAGAAGCGATGCACGACCTTCCCCATGACGATCATGGCCGGCGTCATCACAAGCCCGTAGCCCACCAGCCCCATGAAGATGGTAAGCGGGGCATAGGTCAGGGCAAGCTGATCGTTCATCATTTCCAAACCGGTACTCGACACCCAGATGACCGCCCCTGTAAGCTCCGCCACCGCCATGAGCACCATCGCGAGCGAGCACACAATGACGCGCTTTGGCACCGACCCCGTCATGAGGCAGATCGGCAGCACGATTGACTGGAATATGCCAAGCATACCCCGGATCTCAGTAGGATAAAGCGGTCGGAACAATATGAGCACCATAGCTACCGCGATGACGATGACCCAGTAAGCCCTTTTCGATTTCGGAGGAATAATGTAGGCGAGCAATCCGTCGTAAAGAATTTGAATGGGCAACGCGATGGCATACCCCGTGAAGAGGCACGCCGGCGAGAAAATGGTCTGCAGAATATCGGACATAGGGGCCTCTCGGAAAGACGGTTGCCTCTCCCAGTATAGGGGTAACGTCTCGTCAATACGCCACCAAAAGTTCCAGCACGCCCCAACGACTGCACGCGCCACTGCCTAAAGCCTCGTCATCGCTGACCAAACTGGCCAGTTTGGTACCCCTGCAGCTAATTTGCGAAGGATCTTTGGCAAGATCCGAGGTTTGGTTCCCTATTTTCTGCCAACTTCGGCGATTTGGTTCCCGTAACTCAGAGAAATGCCTGGTCGCGATATCGCTGCTCAGCTTTCGCGGGTACCAAACTGCGAGATTTGCCAAACGGCGGGTATCAAACCTCGAATCTCGCCACGAAAAGGTACCAAACCGGACGATTTGACCGCGATTCCGCTACGGCGCGGTACCAAAGCCGCGATCTTGGCAGCCCCCCCCTCGAGGCACGGTACCAAAGCTCCGTTTTTGGCAGCGCACCACCACAGTGCCCCGGTATCAGAGTCCAGCCTCAAACGCCCAAATACGCCAACAGCCCCTCGCAGCCATCGCGCACGTCAGCGTAGGTTGTCTCAAAATCGCCCGTGTACCAAGGATCATCCACGCTGCGACTGGTGCCGGCGAATTCCAAGAGCTTGAACACCTTGCCGTCGGGATCGCCGCCCAGTATCCAATTCATGTTGCGGATATTGGCCGTGTCCATACCGATGATGAAGTCGAAGGCGTCGTAGTCGGCGCGACGAAGCTGCCGGGCGCGCTTGGCCTCAAAGCCGCCAATGCCGTGCTCGCGCAGCACCGCCGCCGTGCCTGGATGTACCGGGTTGCCGATCTCCTCGGTACTCGTCGCCGCCGACTCGATGTGGAACTGCTCGGCAAGCTCCCGCCGCGCCACCATGTCCTTCAGCACGAACTCGGCCATGGTCGATCGGCAGATGTTGCCGTGGCAAACGAAAAGAATGCGGATAGGTGTTTGGGGCATGGGGGAATCCTTTGCATGGAAAGGGGCGGTCTTTGCTTTCCAGCAAATTATAGAGGAACTTGGATTTCGTTCAATCGTGCACTTTCTATGCTAAAATTCCGCCCACGTGCCAGCAAAGTCCACGCGGGCGGCGCTCCGAGAGTAAAGGAGTGCTGCCATGGAGAGTATTCTTTTCGCCGCTGCGGCGGTCGCCACAATAGCAGGCTTCGTTCTTGAGGTCTGGCGGGAGATGAAATCGACGCGAACGGATGACGAAGGGAGAAAGAGAAAGGGCCAGCGCTAACTGACCCTTCATTTCGAAAATACCTGCGCCGCCCGTGACACCTTAGCCTAGCAACTACGGAACGGGCTTTGCTGGTACGCCTTATATTATAGCCCCTTGCAGTGCTTTTGGGAACCGCTTCAAGGTTGCTCTTCGGAAACCCTTCGGCCAGCGTCACCGAAAGCCACCCTCAGGCACCTGCTCCCTTCGGCGGCAATGATCTGCCAACACCGTTGCTTTCCTCATTTACGACCATGCCTCTTTAGGTTTCGCACAGCAGCCATATCGAAGCTCATAAGTTGTAAAAATCGTTGTAAAAAGCCCAAATCGTACAAAACCGTACAACTTGACCACTGAAATTTCGCCTCAAAATCGCGCTCATCCTAGCACAGTTTTAAGGCGGTTTTAGCTTAGCTCAAACCTCTAGAAAATACCTATTCACCAGCGCAAACACTCGTCGCCGCCAACTCGATATGGAACCGATCGGCAAGCCCACGACGCATCACCATATCCTTCAGCACGAACTCGGCCATGGTCGATCGGCAGATGTTGCCGTGGCAGACGAAAAGGATGCGGATCATCGGAACTCCTCCCGTGGGGGTCGCGTCCAGTATAGCCTCCCCCGAAGCGCAAGCGCTATAATGTCCGTACACTCTAAACAAAGCTCAGGAGGGGGATATGGGCGAAGAGAAGGTCACTATCGGGGAGATGGCCTCGTTGAACTGTGTCAGCGAGCGAGCGCTGCGCTTCTATCAAAGTAAAGGGCTGCTCGAGCCAGATTACGTGGACGAGTCGAACGGGTATCGCTATTACTCGCTCGAGCAAAGCTCGACCATCGACATGATCACCGAATTCGAGGGCCTGGGGTTCAGCATCGACGAGATCCGCACGCTAATTGAGCAAAGGGATTTGGACAAGCTGGAAATCGCGCTCGTCCAGCGCATGCGCGCCTTGGAGGAGACCATTTCCCAATGTCGCTCGGCCCTCTCAGACGCGCAGCGCCTCCTCGACAGCTGTCGAACTATGCGCGAAAGACCGCTGTTCAACGTAGTGATGATCGAGAACATCCCGACGCGCACGCTGGTCAACTTTCCCATTTTCCACGAGGGGGCTGTCCAAGTAACCTCCGACGGCGTCGGGTTTCTACGGGAATGGGAGATTAATCTGCGCCAGACCAAACGCGCCATCTTGGATCACAACCTACCACGATCTCTCTTCCGAGGCGTGGGGTGTCGAATTTCCGAAAAAAGCCTTCGAGAGCACGACTTCAAGCTGTCGGGATCGTTCGTCTTCGTGGAAAGCGAGCATGTTCCCGAAGGTTGCGAGGCAGAAGTTCTTGAAGCGGCCCGGTATCTGACCCTCTACACCGATCACTACGTTAACGACGACGGCAGCAATGCCGAGCTTCAGGGACTGGAAACACTGCTCGCCTACGCTGAGAAGCACCACTTTGCCATAGCTGGGGACTACCTCGGCGAAATCATCGCCGACACGCCGGCCTTCGATTTCGACGGTCGCAACATGCTGTTCAAGCAGCAGATTCCCATCGCCGTAGAGGCGTGACGGAGAGGCGGTGAAACCGCGAGTCGAGCGATTTCACCGCCTCTTCCCAAGAATGCACAGCCTAAGCCGCTTCCCGAACCGTAATGGGGACGACAGCGGCCTCGGGCGTAGCCGCCCCGTCCGCCGACACGGCTCTAATCAGCAGCCGATAGGAGCCGGCGGCCGGCGGCGTGAAGGAAAAACGCCAGTTCACGTTCAACGAGGCGTCGGCCCCGGGCGTCTCGAACGTCGTCCACGTCTCCCCTTCGTCGCACGAGAACTGCACCGCCATCACTGGAGCATCGAAGTTCTGCGCATAGCCTTTCAGCTCTATCGGCGAACCGAGGTCGGCCTGAATGGGGGCGATCATTACTCTACCGCCCCTTCGACCACACCGACGTTGGGCTGGTTCAAGCCCTGCAGCGTCGGCACCCCTGGCTCCTGGGGCAGCGACTCAACCTTGATAGAAACAACGTCACGCACAAAGGACCGGGCCGAGGTCGCCCCAAGCCACAGCTGGTTCTGGCAACCGAGCGCCTCGTCGATGGCAGCACCGCCTACTTCCGTGACGATCACGCTATGGCGCTGCTGCACATAGGACAACGGCAAGGTCACTGCATAGCCATCCTGAGCTGTGAAGGTGATGGCGTTCGCCTCCTCGACAGGCTGGGCCCGCTCAAGCAACGCGGCCACGGTAAAGCCAGTCACCTCGGCGTTGGCACTCGCTCGGCCATCAGCGGGATTGCCGGCGCAGGTGCAGCCCAGAACCGTCTGGATAGGTGCCTCGTCGAGGCATTCCTCAATGGTGGCCACAAAGGAGTTGCGAACATCGCCCTCTACCCTCAGGGCCACAATGCGGTCGCCGTCGGTCACCGCCTGGTTGAGCGACGACGCCCCCTGGGCCACCTCCGCCACGTTCCCATGAACGCCGCACAGGTATTGGGACACGCCCTCGTACAGGACATGGCGCAGCTCCTCGTTGCCCGTCACGGCATCTTGGTTCCAGGCGAATGTGCCTTCCAGATTGCTCACCGCGCGCACGTCCGACACGCTCTCTTCTGACACCCACTCACAGGCCTGCGGCTCCACGGCGTCTCCCGAGGGTTCGGTGGCCGGTGCCGCGGAAGCTTGACCCAACGACAAGGTTGACATCGTCATGGCCCCCAGGGCGACGACGCTTACAGCTATGCTTCCTCTTTTGCTCATGATTCGTCCCCTTCCTAGATAGCCGACTTCGCGTTGAACATCACTTCCACCGGCTCGTCGCTCACCCGGCCGGTGTCGGTAATGGCCCGTACCGAAAGGACGTAGGCCGTCTCTTCTTGCGGCGTGTAAGTGAAGTGCCAGATGACCCACTTGGCGTTGGTGACGTTCGGCGTATCGAAGCGCTTCCAACTAATTCCACCGTCCATGGAAAACTCCAGCGCGGCAACGGTCTCGTCGTAGGCCGTGGCGTATCCGATGAACTCGTAGGGCTCCCCCACCTTGATGATCTGGCCGTTCTGGAAGTCGAAGATAGCCGTGGAGGGCTTGTTGACGAACTGGGTGGAGTCGGTCACGAACGGCCAGCTGCCCGGTGCGTAGTAGTCGAGGTAGCTGTTGCCGGCGCCGACGTTCTCCTTGGGCCAGCCGTTCCATTCCTGATAGACCTTCGCCTCTTCCTCCGTAAGGACGACGATGTCGGAGACCTCCTTGACCCAGGCCGGAGCCGCCGCACCGGGAGCAACGAGCACGGCCGGGTAGCCCTGATCCCACGGCAGAGTCTCGCCGTTGACCTGCAGGCCGATCAGAGTAGTCTCGGCCTTCTTGATGTCCATCACTTCCACGAACCCATCGGAGGACAGAATCTGGAGAGCCGCCGCATCGGAGGCCACCCCCGCCTCGTCGAGCATCTTCTTAAGGGGAATGCCGGTGTACTCGCAGTTCTGGATAAGCGGACCGCCGATGGAATCCAGCGTGCAGTGCAGTGTGGCCGTCACGTTTTCCGTGCCGAACGCGTCCACGAGCTCGGGCAGAGTACGCGTGCTTTCGTTCTGCACGGCACCGCTCAGCGTGACGGTCCAGGTGTCGAAAGTCTCCTGGTCGGTCTCAGCATTTTCAGCCGTCTTCTCATGGCGCATGAAGTCGTTGTCGTAGTAGAGCCAATCGAAGTCGAACAAGGCATCGTTGGGGGTTATTTTGTCCTGATCATAGCTGAACTGGGCATCGATGTCCGACACGGCTCGGATGCCGCGCAGCTGTGTGAACTTGGCCTCATCCCAAAGCTGCATTCCCTCCGCCGGATCGGTACCCACATGACAGCTCCAGCAATCGATATCCTGGGCCGTATCCTGGTGAATACCATGGATAAGGCTGCCGAAGGAGTGTTGATTGGCCATATACCCGTAGCCGAACGTGTGGCAGTCCTTGCACATCTGCACGGTAACCTGGATGCCGTAGCCGTTGCTCAGATCGACATGGCTCCACTGCATGTTGTTGAGCGTGCTGGCCAAGTCTTCGTGACACGAATTGCAGCCGCGCTCGTTAGCATGGAGGAACGTGGTGTTGTACGGGGCCTCGGCTATGGTCTCCTCGCTTTGCAGGAAATAGGAGTAGCCCCCGTCGAGGGTGTTCTGCTCCACGGTCTCGTCGGGCGTGCGCTGCACCTTAGTGCCGTCTTCCAGCTCGATGACCGCCGGTAGAAACGTCGTCGGCACGGTGGCGTCCGCCTTTGCCGGGGCAGCGTCCTTCTCGGCCGGCTGAGTCGTTTGGGGCGCGCACCCCGCAACGCCGAGCGCCGCCAAGGCTCCTACTAGGCATACGGTGCCCAGCGCCAAGGTCATTCTCTTGGCTCTTCTCATTTCCCTCTCCTCTCCTCATAGGACGAATGGCTCGCGCACCGCACTTTGCGGCGCCATTCAACCGTAAGGGTTGTCCCTGCGTTAAGGTCAAGGGGCTTTTTGGCGCAATTCCCGCGCTTTCCTCGGGGAGCTATGGCGTCGCCTTGGTACTTCTGGGAAAATACCGCCCAAGCATTGGACGGCTCGCTCGGCGAGACGGCCTTCTCGCATGCGCTTCGCGCTGCGGGCCGAGAAACCGAGCAGAGGGAACAGGAGCATCATGGCAGAGTTCATCTACCAAATGTACAAGGCCCGCAAGGCGGTGGGCGACAAGGTTATTCTCGACGACGTCACGCTGTCGTTCTATCCCGGCGCGAAGATCGGCGTCGTGGGGCCCAACGGCATGGGCAAGTCCACCCTGTTGAAGGTCATGGCCGGCCTGGAGGAAGTCTCCAACGGCGAGGCGCGCCTGACGCCTGGCTACACCGTGGGCATCCTTCTGCAGGAGCCGCCGCTTGAGGAGGACAAGACCGTCCTCGAGAACATTCAGATGGCCTTTGCCGACGTGCTCGCCAAGATGGAACGCTTCAACCAGATCGGCGAGGAGATGGCCGCGCCCGACGCCGACTTCGACGCCCTCATGGACGAGATGGGCAAGCTGCAGGACGAGATCGACGCCGCGAACGGGTGGGATCTCGACTCCCAGCTCTCCCAGGCCATGGACGCGCTGCAGTGTCCCGACCCGGACGCGCCCGTGAGCATCCTTTCCGGCGGCGAGCGCCGTCGCGTGGCGCTGTGCCGCTTGCTTCTGGAACAGCCCGACCTGCTGCTGCTCGACGAGCCCACCAACCACCTGGACGCCGAGTCGGTCCTCTGGCTCGAACAGCACCTGAAGACCTACCCCGGCGCCGTGCTCGCCGTCACCCACGACCGCTACTTCCTCGACCACGCCGCCGAGTGGATCTGCGAGGTCGACCGCGGCCAGCTGTTCCCCTACAAGGGCAACTACTCCACCTACCTGGAGACCAAGGCCGCCCGCATGGCCGCCCAGGGCCAGGCCCAGGCCAAACTTGCCAAGCGCATGGAGCGCGAACTGGAGTGGGTGCGCAGCTCGCCGAAGGCCCGTCAGGCGAAGTCGAAGGCGCGTCTAGCCAACTACGACGCCATGGTGGCCGAGGCCGGCAAGGCGAAGAAGCTCGATTTCGCGGAGATTCAGATTCCCGCCGGCCCCCGTTTGGGCTCGAAGGTGCTCGTAGCGAAAAACCTGCACAAGGAATTCGACGGCCGCGTGCTCATCGACGACTTGTCCTTCGAGCTGCCCCGCAACGGCATTGTGGGCGTGATCGGCCCCAACGGCGTCGGCAAGACCACCCTGTTCAAGACCATCGTGGGCCTAGAGCCGCTCGATGGCGGCGAGCTGGAAGTCGGCGAGACCGTGAAGATCGCCTACGTCGACCAGAACCGCGCGGGCATCGACCCGGACAAGAAGCTGTGGGAAGTGGTGTCCGGTGGCACCGACTACATGATGGTCGGTGAGACCGAAGTGCCCTCCCGCGCCTACGTGGCCGCCTTCGGTTTCAAGGGAGCCGACCAGCAGAAGCCCGCAGGCGTGCTCTCCGGCGGCGAGCGCAACCGGCTGAACCTGGCGCTCACCCTGAAGGAGGGAGGCAACCTGCTCCTTCTGGACGAGCCCACCAACGACCTGGACGTGGAGACCCTCTCCAGCCTTGAAGCGGCGCTGCTCGACTTCCCCGGCTGCTCAGTCGTGGTCAGCCACGACCGCATGTTCCTCGACCGCATCGCCACGCACATTCTGGCTTGGGAAGGCGATGACGAGAACCCCGGCCGCTGGCACTTCTTCGAGGGCAACTTCGAAGCCTACCAGGCCGACCGCGAGGCGCGTCTCGGCAAGGAGGCCGCCAAGCCCCACCGCCTCCACCGCAAACTAACCCGCGACTAGGCACCGACAGCTCCAGGGGCCATCAAGGCCCCGAGCATCATCTTTTCCTACCGAAGAGGGCGATCTCGCAAGGATCGCCCTCTTTCTATCTTTTGATTGACATATTGCTGAGCTTTTCTCTATCATTTTTTCGAATTCATGTCGAATATGTCCTAACCTAACTGATATGATGCCCCTATTAGGCAATCTATAGATTGGATAATCATGAGAGAACACGACATGTCCCA
>OGOG01001201.1_pt1 | contig 26201 bp, 36 predicted proteins | sample 1552581 | NCBI WGS metagenome assembly OGOG01 (sample SAMEA2580152, study PRJEB22360) | human gut metagenome | biome: human gut; feature: human-associated habitat; material: faeces | place: Denmark | collected 2008/2010 | reverse complement strand
GCGAAGCTGCGCGAGCCGTTCCCCGAGGAGGACATCGAGCTTCGCCCCGTGTACGTCGGCCCCTACGACTTCAACAGCGAGGGGCGGCGGTTCGTGCCGGCATCGGCCGTGCAGAAGTGCCCGCGCTGCGGCAAGACCCACGCCCTTCCCGCGCGCCATCTGAAGTACGTCGGCCACGCCCGCGTGACCGAGCGCCTCCTCGACGTCGATCCCGCGTGGAGCTGGCGCTTCCTCGCCGCCCGCGCCGATGGAAGCCCCGTCATAACCCGTGACGGCCTGTGGATGGCGCTCACCGTCTGCGGCGTCGAGCGCATCGGATTCGGCGATGCGGGCGGCAAGGACGGCCCCGATGCCGTCAAGGAGATGATCGGCGACGCCATCCGCAACGCCGCCATGCGCTTCGGCTGCGGGCTCGAGATGTGGATGGAGGGGGACGACGAGGTGACGTACCCTCCCGACGGCGACGACGGACGACCCGCGTTCAAGCCGCACCTTCCCGCGCGGGCCACCAAGGCCCAGCGGAGGATCGCCGAGGCCATCGAGGCCCGCCACACCCTCGGCCTGTACGACGGCAACGAGCTGGCCGATGCCATCCTCGCCGAGTTCGCCGAGCCGTACTACCGCATGAACGAGATGCAGGTGGAGGGGGCCATGGAGTTCTTGGACGAGGCGTTCCCCGTCCCGCCCCAGCCCTGCGAGGGCCAGGATCCGCTGTTCGACGACGACGTCGAGGTGATTCCCGTTTGAGCGCGGAGCTGATGTCGCGCCTGTCGGCCCACAACATGAGGGGCGCAGACCACCTCCCCGGGTGGTGCGCCGTGTGCGGGAGGCCGCACCCGGAGCGCCACCATGTGGTGGCCCGCTCGCTCGGCGGCTCGTCCGGCCCCATGGTGCATCTGTGCGGGCGCGGGAACGCGCTCTTCGACGCCGACGGGCGTCTGCTGCACCACGGGGCGGCCGAGATGCACAGGCTGCACCTGTGGTGGGCCGACGGCGAGGACGCCGACATCGCCCCCGCCGTGCGCGGGTGGCAGAGCGCCTTCTGGGCGTACCTCGTCACCGATTTCCAAATAGACACGTGGGACGCCCTCCGGCTGCCGGGGTGGCGTCCTTTTCCCTAAGAAAGGAGGTGGCGAGTTGATCGTCACCGTTTCAAAGAGCGAGCTTGCGCGGCTCATCGAGCGCCCGTGCAAGCTCGCGCAGAAGCAGAAGGAGTCGTACCTCGCCTGCGTCAAGCTGTCCGTCGACGGCTCCGGCCGGCTCGTGGCCGAGGCCACCGACCTGAACGACTCCGTCAGATCCGTGTGCGGCGCGGCCATGGTCTCCGAGGACGGCGAGGTGCTCGTGAGCGCCCGGATGCTCTCGAAGGTCGTCAAGGCGCTGCCCGACAAGCCAGTTGATCTCACCGGCGAGGGAAGAACCGTCAACATAGCGTGCGGGCGCTCCACCTTCGACGTCCCGTCGCTCGACCCCGACGACTTCCCTGGCCTGATGAGCCCCGGCGAGGTGCTCTCGGTCACCGTGGAGTCGGCCTCCCTCGCGTCGCTGGCGGCGCACACGACCTACGCGGCCAAGCGCGAGAAGGAGGGCGAGACGGTCAGCAAGAAGCTGATCATGGACTGCGTCAACATCAAGTGCGCGGACGGCACCATACGTGCCACGGCCACCGACTCGTACCGCATCGCGAGATCGAGCATCCCGGCCCCCGACGCCCCCGACTTCGAGATGAACGTGCCGGTGCGCATGATCTCCGACTTCGCCAAGACGGCCGGGGCGAGCGTCACCCTGTTCGGATCCGACGCCACGGTGGGGCTCTCGAGCGACGAGGACGCCGTCGTGGGCCGCGCCTACGCCGGGAACTTCCCGAACTGCGAGGGCATCATCGCCATCGAGCCGACGACGCGGGCCGAGGTAGACCGTGGGGCGCTCCTGGACGCGCTCAAGCGCGCCGCCGTAATCGACGGATCCGATCCCGTCATTCTCGCCCTCGACGACGGCGGCATAAACGTCAGCCGGAAATCGGACGTGGAGTCCATGAGCGAGCTTGTGGACGCGAAGGTGAGCGCGCCGGTCGTCGCGGCGCTCAACGCCGTCTACGCGGTCGATGCGGTGTCGAACATCCCGTCTGCCGAGGTCGTGCTCGAAATCCAGGATCCCATTAAGCCGCTCCGGTTCTCCGGCGGCGGCTGCACGGCCATCGTCATGCCCGTGCGCATGACGAACGGGTAGGCCGTGGCGGTCATCGAAGTCCCGGCGCATCTGGTGCGCGACCAGATCCGCGCCCTGCGCTACGCCTTTCAGGAGGCGTGCCGCATGGCCAACGAGGCCGTGCGCCAGAGGGACTACTACCGGGAGCGCGCGATCCGCGCCGAGTGCGCGCTCATGGAGGCTACGGGAGGCTGCCCCGACGCGTCGGCCGACCCGTGCCCCAAGCCGTTCGGCCTCCGCTGCAAGACGTGCGCGGAGGCCATGGATAAGGAGGCGAGGTACCTTTGATCAACTTGAGAAACCCCGGCCAGTTTCTGGCGGCGCTCGCGTTCGGCCTCGTGGTCTTGGGACTCGCGTGCGTGGCCGCCGGCATCGGCGTCATCTTCGGCGACGGCGCGGGCTGCATGGCCATGGGCGTCGTGCTCGTTGCCTCCGGCGCGTCCGTCGGCGTCGCGTGGAAGAGTCTCTACCGCGAGATGGGGGGTGGCGGCGATGAAGAGGCCGAGTAGCTACGCCCTGTGGTCGCCCGTGTTCGGATGGGTGGCCCGTATCGGCGGCGCATGGTACGTCCTGGAGGTGGTCGCGTGAGCACCGATGGATACTGCGACTTCCTGGCGGGGAAGGCCCGCCGCGACTTCTCGCACGGGTTCGATCCGGTCGATCTGAACCCCGCCCTCTTCGACTTCCAGGCCCACATCGTGAGATGGGCCTGTCGCAAGGGCCGCGCCGCCGTGTTTGCCGACTGCGGCATGGGCAAGACGCTGATCCAGCTCGAATGGGCCCGCCAGGTGTGCGAGCGCACCGGGGGGCGCGTGCTCGTGCTCGCCCCGCTCGCCGTGTCGCGCCAGACTCGGTGGGAGGCCGCCAAGTTCGGCATAGACGCCGAGGTGGCTCGATCCCAGGAAGAGGTGCGCGCGCCCATCTCGATAACCAACTACGAGATGCTCGGCCACTTCGACCCGTCGCAGTTCTCCGGGGTGGTGCTCGACGAGTCGTCAATCCTCAAATCGTTCACATCGAAGACCAGATCCCAGGTGACCGACGCCTTCGCGGAGACTCCGTACCGCCTCGCATGCACCGCCACCCCAGCGCCCAACGACCACATGGAACTCGGCAACCACGCCGAGTTCCTCGGCGTCATGACCCGCGCGGAGATGCTGTCCATGTTCTTCGTGCACGACGGCGGCAACACGTCGAAATGGAGGCTCAAGGGCCACGCCGCCGGGAAGTTCTGGGATTGGGTGGCGTCGTGGGCCGTCATGGCCAGGAGTCCGCGAGACCTCGGATTCGAGTGCGACGGCTTCGACCTGACCGAGCTGATCGAGCACGTGCACGAGATACCGTCCGGCATCGTGCAGGAGGGGAGGATTTTCAACGAGGCCGCAGATGGGCTGCTCGAGCAGCAGCGCGCGAGGCGCGCCACCGTTGAGAGGCGCGTGGCGGCTGCGGCGCAGCTCGTCAACTCGTCGGTGAAGCCGTGGATAGTCTGGTGCGATCTGAACGACGAGTCCGACGCGCTCGCCAAGTCGATACCCGACGCTGTCGAGGTTCGCGGATCGGACTCGCTGGAGCACAAGGAGGACGCGCTGTCCGGCTTCTCCGACGGGCGCTACCGCGTCATCGTCACCAAGCCGAGCATAGCAGGCTTTGGGATGAACTGGCAGCACTGCGCCGATATGGTCTTCGTCGGGCTGTCGAACTCCTACGAGCAGTACTACCAGGCCGTGAGGCGGTGCCACCGCTTCGGCCAGACGAGCGACGTGAACGTGCACATCATAGCGACCGAGCTTGACGCCGGCGTTCTCGACAACATCAAGAGGAAGGAGATGGACGCCATGGAGATGGAGTCCGGCATGATAGAGGCGTCTGCGCGAAGCCTCTCAGACGTCGAGGCCACCGCTAGGGACGTCGCCCCCTACGCCACGGGCGACGCGTCGGGAGATGGGTGGCACGCCATGCTCGGCGACTGCGTGGAGCGCATGGCCGAGATCCCGTCGGAGTCGGTGGGCCTGTCGGTGTTCAGCCCGCCGTTCGCGAGCCTCTACACCTACTCGAACAGCGACCGCGACATGGGCAACTGCAAGACGGACGGGGAGTTCATGGATCATTTCGCGTTCATGCTCTCCGAGCTGTACCGCGTCATGATGCCAGGTCGCTGCGTGTCGTTCCATTGCATGAACCTCCCGACCACTAAGGAGCGGGACGGATACATCGGCATCCGAGACTTCCGGGGCGACCTCATCCGCGCGTTCCAGGATGCCGGGTTCATCTACCATTCCGAGGTGACCATATGGAAGGATCCCGTCACCGCGATGCAGCGCACCAAGGCCCTGGGGCTGCTCAACAAGCAGAAGAACAAGGACTCCTCCGTGTCGCGCCAGGGCATCCCCGACTACCTCGTCACCATGCGCAAGCCCGGGGACAACCCGCGCCCCATATCGCACGACAACGAGCAGTTCCCCATAGCCGTTTGGCAGAAGATCGCATCGCCCGTGTGGATGGACATCAACCCGTCGGACACCCTGCAGTACCGCGCCGCCCGCGAGGACGACGACGAGAGGCACATCTGTCCGCTTCAGCTTGGCGTCATCGACCGCGCCATAGACCTGTGGAGCGCCCCCGGCGACATCGTGCTGTCGCCTTTCATGGGCATCGGGTCGGAGGGGTGGTGCGCTCTGAAGAAGGGCCGCAAGTTCATCGGTATCGAGCTGAAGGGCAGCTACTACGACCTCGCCGTCAAGAACCTCAAGGCCGCCGAGCAGGAGGCCCGCTCCCTCACGATATTCGACTTCGAGAGGGTGGTGGCGTGATGGGAGGAGACTTCGAGGGAGAGACCGCCGAGGGCCTGTGCGAGTGGGCAAACGGACTCGGTCTGTGCGAGTTCGAGATCATCGAGCGGCGCGGAAATCGGTACGTCGCCGTCTTCGACAAGGATGTCGAGATAACCATGTACTTCGGGCGCTTCTCCGAGAGCGTCTCCGGCCACGGTGGCAACCGCATCGTCCACTACTTCATGACGGACAACCGAAAGGGCGACTACTACGGCCATGGCATGGGTTGCGACAGCCGCGACGAGCTGGCGGCCGCCCTGGAGCGCGACGTGGAGCGCCTGGGCCTCTACAGCGGCCAGATGCGCCTCTTCTAGGGGGTCGGTGCCGATATGACCTGCATGAGGCCCTACGACGTGCCAGACGGCCCCCTGGAGCCGCCGGACGAGGCCGTTCCGCGCCGATGGTGCGACCGCTGCGCCCACTGGAGCGAGTGCCCCTGCGGCTGCTGGTGGGGATGGTGCTCCTACGCCGACAAGTTTCCGTACCCAAGCGACTGGGATGACTGCGGCGACTTCGACGGCGAGCCTCCGGATCCTCCCGACCCGCCAGACCCCGACGACCGATGACCGAAGCGAGACAAGAGAGGAGGTGCGCGTGGCGTACCAGTTCGGAGAGGCCGTCGACTACGACCCCCTCGCCGCGCCCCCGTCGTTCTGGAAGATGCGGCCCGAGACCATGGGCATAATAGCCGGCGCGCTCCTCATGGAGCGGCGCGATGCGCTGTGGCCACGGCTGCTCATGCCGCTTTGCAGCATCGTCCGCGACGCCGACGCGCTGCCGGACAAGGAGGCCCTGTGGCTTTTCGACTGGATGAAGGCCACGGGGCGTCCGACGGTTCCGTTCGACGATTTCCAAGTCGTCCAGATCTCCCGCGAGTGGGTGGCGGGGCTTCTGGACGGGCGCGACACTACGGCGAACCGGGCCATTTCCGGTCTCGTGGAGATAGGGCTGCTGACGCCCGTGCACCGTGGCGTTAAGGGTCACGCGAGCCTCTACGTCGTCAACCCGCCCCCGCCTATACCCCCACTTTAACAATGGGAAACTGTAGGGGGAACGCCTGTTCGGCACGCGAGCAATACCCCTACAGTTACTTAAAGGAATGTAGGGGTATTCGGGGATGCCTGTATGCAATACACCTACAGTCAAGGGGGGTAAGTGTAGGGGCAAATACCCCTACAGTCTGTGGCCATAACCCTACAGTTGGTGGCAAATACCCCTACAGTAGGGCAGAAATACCCCTACAGTTCGGCGAGTTTTCCCAGGGAAAAATCGCGTAAGCATAGATAAGCATAGATAAGCAGAGCTAGAAGAGAGGAAGACCCGCAGTGAAGGGGGATAGGCGGCAATTCTGCCGAGTCGCCCTAGCTTGCGGCACGCCCGCGCGGGCCCTCTCGGGAAGGATTCCTAATGAACGTCCACATCGTCACGACCGGCGACTGCACGCCGGCACTCGCCTTCTTCTCCTTCGCCGATGCGGTGGACTCCGCTATCCGCGCCTACAGTCTCGACGTGGAGGACGCGATGGATCGCGTCGTGACCGTCCCGCTCCTCGCCTCCGCATCGAGCGCGCCCTCCGCGCCGCAGACGCAGATGGAGTTCCGCAGGGACGGCACGGTCTTTGTCGCGTGCCGTCCCGAAGACATCGGGAAATTCTTCGACGCATCGGCAAAGTACCCTCTCGCCTCCGCTGAGGCCCCAAGTTGCGATGAGGCGGCCACGGACTAGCGAACGGAAAGAACGGGGCCTCAAATCGCCCCAGAATCGAGGAAAGAACATGGAACAGAGAGACCCCGAGGACATGACCGCATCGGAGCTGCTGCGGGCCACGGCGGATTCGATACGCGATGGCGTAAATTGCGGAGGCGACCGCTTTACCTCTGGAGACAGCATCGACGAACTCCGCGAGATGCTCGACGTCGATCCAGAGCCAACATACGCCGAGGACATGGTGAGCGCCCTCCCCGTCCTCGCCGACAAGATCGACGCCGAGCTTGCCCAGGCCCGCGAGCTTTCCCTGCGCCAGGGCGCGGAGCTGTGGGCCAAGGCCAACGACTGGCCCGACTTCAAGGAAGGGGAGAACTTCGGCGCGTGGCTCGACCGCTGCGCGTTCGCAAAGCCGCTGGACGACTGCGGGGAGCCGGTGCAGATCGGCGAGCGCGTCGTTGACAAGGTGCGCGGAGACATCGACGTTTCCCGCATCAGCTACACGGCGAAAGGCTTCTACTTCAACGCCTCGCACAACGCCAATGGGAGCCGCATCGCGAACCGAATCACCTACGCCGCCGACGAGCCGGTTGAGCGCGTCCGAGTGCTCGGGGCCGACGGGAGGCCGATCAGCGAGGGGGACGAGTTGTGGGACGTCTACGGCGGCGGCCCCGTCATCGCAAAGCGGATCGGGCCTGCCGACGGCGAGGACGGCCCCGCCGTATGGGATTCCGAGGGCAATTACACGATGCCGTACCTGCTCACCCACGAACGCCCCGTGCTGGGAGCCGATGGGAAGCCGCTGAAGGTGGGCGAGACGGTGTGGAACATCTTCAGCGGCATCGAGGGGATCATTAAGGCGCTGAACTTGAACGGCGAATCGACGGCGTATGTCGAATGGAACGACGGCAGATGGTCTCCTGGCGTTCTATGCGACCGTCTCACCCACACCCCTCCCGACACCCGCGCGGCCGTTGTATCGTTGATCGGCGCTCACAGTGCCGAGCGGATAGACAAGCTCGTCAGAGAGGGACGGTGGCTCGATGAGTAGCGAAATTTGGATACCCGTTGGCGGCTTTCCCTATGAGGTCAGCAACGAGGGGCGGGTCAGGAACAGCAAAGGGGCTGTCCTCAAGCAGTACAGGCAGAAGAACGGGTACATGGCCGTAAAGCTCTTCAAAGAAGGCAGAGGCGTCAGCTTCCGCGTGCACCGCCTCGTGGCGGTTGCGTTCCTAAACAAGCCAGAAGGCAAGGACGAGGTCAACCATAAGGACGGCAACAAGGAGAACAACGCTGCGAGCAACCTTGAGTGGTCGAACAGATCCGAGAACGTCCGCCACGCGTTCATGACCGGCATTAACCGCACGACTCGCGAGCGCATCGCAGTCATGGCTGAGAAGGCGGCTAAGGCCAACAGGAGGCGGGTAGTCCGCAGCGACGGTGCAGAATTCCCGAGTGTTCGCGCGGCAGCCGAGGCGTCTGGCGCCAAACCCCAGAACGTTTCCAAGTGCATTCACGGGAGGGCGAACACCGCTGCAGGTTACTCATTCGCCATGGCGCCCGAGAAGGGAGGCGAGTAGCCATGTGCGAGTACGTCATCCAGGACATCCAAATAGCGCATCTCGAAGCTGGCGGCTCCAGGAAGCTGCTCAAGATGCCGGAATTGGTGCGCTGCGCAGACTGCGCCAACCTCGCCGTAGGCGATGACGGCTCGCGGTGGTGCTCGCACTGGGACAAGAAAGTGCCCATGGACGGCTTCTGTCACCTGGGAGAGGAAAGGGAGGTTTCAGATGGGCCAAAATAGGTCGAATCCGTGCATCCACGCGTGCGTGTGCCCGCTGTGCGACGGCGACTATGAGGACTGCTGCGAGTACGAGCCCGTACGCGAGTGTCGCATGGAATACAACGAAGACAACAGCAACGACGAGCTTTATCCAACCGAAGCGTACAAGTGCAGCCGGTGCGGATTCATCACATTGGACGGGCTGCCCAAGTTCTGCCCCGAGTGCGGGGCCAAAGTGAAGGGAGAAGTAGATGGGCAATGAGGAGAATGAGGCAAACAAGGACGACGCGAAGAACGCCGGCTGCGTCGGTTTGGTGCTGATCGCGTCGTCGTTCGTCGTCGCGAGCATAGCGGTGGGTATGTTCCTCGGTGCCGGATTCGGCGTCGCGGCATTCGCGGCCTCCGTGCTCTTCTGGGGCGCTTTCCTCGTTTGCGCCGCGCGCAAGGACATCAGGGAGCAGGCAAGCGGCAAAGCTGATCAGCCTACCTACGTGGGCGCGTGCACGATGGATCTTCAGGGATACGTTCCGGAGTGCGGCGTTTTCGAGTTCCAATGCTCTAACTGCGAGGCCGACGTGTACGGCCCCGTCAACATCGCGTTCTGCCCCAGGTGCGGGGCAAAGGTGAAGGAGTGGTCGTAGATGAGCGGTGAATCTGAAAAGCGCCTGTGGGGGTGCCACTGCAAGGAGGAGGACGGGGAGTTCTGGGGCGATCCGGAATTTCTCACGCGCGAGGAGGCAATCGCCGCAGGGCGGGAGCGCTATCCCGGCGCGTTTGACACGGGGCGCGCCGACGTGTTCGCGGCGACCGCTGACGCGGAATCGTTCCTCAACGACCTCGCGAACTCGGCGTGGGAGTACGACGATGCGGCCGAGCCTTGGGTGGACGACCTGTTCCACGACAATGAGGCCGTCAAGGAGCTTGAGAACTCCCTGCAAGCCGTCCTCGACGATTGGCTAGAGAGGCACAAGCTGACGCCCAACTTCTTCATCGTCCGGGAGATCGAGCGATGGAGCCCGCCATGCTAGCGCGCTGCTCCCTCTGCGTCGCGGCGCTCGTGTTCGGGTTTCTGCTGCTCGTGTGCATCGACGAGAACAGCAGGATAGACAAGCGCTGACGCGCTATAATCGGGGAACCTTGAAAACCGAATAGTGGAAGGACTGGCACATGGCCAACGAGACCGCCGACGCCCTGGAGATCCTAGAGGGATACGGCATCGCCTGCGACGAGCTGGAGAGCCTGACCGAGGAGCACGACCGAATCATCAGCGCGCTCTACTCGATCACCTCCGACCCCTCGGCATCGGGGGGAGGATCCTCGGCCGACAAGCTGGGCGGCGGCGTGGCCAAGCTCGTAGACCTATGCAACAGGATCGACGGGGAGATCAAGCGCTACATCGCCGCGAGGGATAAGGCGCGCTCGCTCGTTAGGGCCGTCATGCACGAGAACATCCAGCTCGGCCAGTGCCTCCACTATCGGTACATCGACAGGGACAGGCCCACGGTCGCCGCCTACCGCATGGGATATTCCGACAGGAACTACCGGCGCGTGCACATCCGCGCCATGGAGATGGCACAGGAAATCGTCGGAAAGGAAACCGCACGGTAAAGTTGTCCGCAAATGTCCGCTAAACCTGTGATATGGTGTAGCCAGTCAGAAACGCGGAAGGGGAGAGGCCCCGTCCGCAAGAGAGAGAATCAACCGAAGGGACGTCATGCGGCGTCCCTTTTTTCATGCCCTGAAACGGAGCGAGCCATGAGGGTACCCAAAGACCGCTCCCTCGCGTCGTGGATAAGGGAGCTTATAAAGGGCGGCAGACTGTACCGCTTCTACAAGACCGACGAATGGAAGGGTCTCCGCGATGCCGTGATGGCAGACGCCCACGGGGAGTGCGAGTGGTGCCGAGAGAAGGCGGGGCCGCCCGTGCGAGCGACGTGCGTCCACCACGTGAACGAGGTCAAGGATCGCCCGGAGCTGGCGCTGTCCCGCTACTACACCGACGCCGATGGGAATATGCAGAGGAACCTGTGGGCCATATGCGAGGCGTGCCACAACAAGGCCCACGGGAGGTTCCAGGGGCCGAGGAATAAGCGAGGCGATGAGAGGCCGCTGACGGACGAGAGATGGTGAGCGCGGCATCTTTGCCCACCTGACGCGAGATAGGCCCCCCAGCCCCCCTTGGGGGGTCTCTCAAGAGGGGCTGGCAACGGGGGGAGATACCCGACAAGTTAGAAAATTTTCCTTTTTTGGCCGACTTTTGAGAGGAGGTGATGCCGTGGCCGGACGACAGAGACAGCCCGTGGAGGTCATCGCCGCGCGCGGAAAGACCCATCTGACGCGGGCGGATTACGACGAGCGCAAGGCGTCGCAAGTCAACGTGCCCATCGACTTGCGCGACATCGAGCCTCCCGAGTACCTTTTCCAGTGGCCCGAGCGCGTGGCAGACTTCGACCGATACGCGAAGATGCTCTCCCAGCTCATGCCGGACAGCTTCGGCCAGCCCGACGCCGACCTCCTGGCGCGCTACGTTGTTTCCGAATCGCTCTACGAGTCGTTCACCGCAAAGCTCGTCGGTCTGTCAAAGCCAGAGGACATCAAGGCGGTTCAGATCGCCCAAGACCGCGCGTTCAAGCAGGCCCACACCTGCGCCTCATCCCTGGGCCTAACCGTGACGTCGCGCTGCAAGCTCGTCGTGCCGGTCGCCGAGGACGATGGCGGCGAAGAGGAGTTCTGATCTCCGTCCCAGGAAGCGGCGGCGCATCGATTGCCCCGAGATCACCGAATGGATGAGGCTGGTCGAGACCGGCGGCATCGAGGCCTGTGCCGAGCAGCACCAGCTCGTTGCCCATGTGCGGCACGTGTTCGCTACCGAGGATCTCATCATCGACTACGGGCGCATCGAGCGGTACATGGGGTACCAGAAGTACTTCCCGTTCGACCTGCTCCCATGGGAGAAGTTCTGCTTCACGCTCTTCATGTGCGTGTTCAAGGCCGACGGCACGCCCCGCTGGGACGAGATGTTCATCTACGTCGGGCGCGGAGCCGGAAAGAACGGATTCGACGGCTTCGTGGCGTTCTGCGCCATCACAAACGCCAACGGCATCGGCTTCTACGACGTCGACATCTGCGCCAACTCCGAGGAGCAGGCGAAGACCTCGTTCGACGACGTCTACAACGTCCTAGAAGACCCGGACAACTACAGGAAGTTCCAGCGGTCTTTCACCTGGAACCAGGTTGTCATCACGAGCAAGTCAACCAAGTCTCGCATCAAGTACCGAACCGACAACCCGAAGAGCAAGGACGGGTTGCGATCCGGCATGGTCATCTTCGACGAGGTGCACGCCTACGAGAATTGGAAGAACATCAACGTCTTCACCACGGGCCTCGGCAAGAAGCCGCACCCGCGAAGGCTCTACACGACAACTGACGGCGACGTGCGCGACGGCGTGCTCGACTCGCTGAAGAGCAAATCGAAGAAGATCCTCTCCGGCGAGAAGCACGACAACGGCTTTCTTCCGTTCATGTGCAAGCTCGACCGGCCCGATGAGGTCAACGACCCCAGGAACTGGGAGAAGGCGAACCCTTCCCTCCCATACCTGCCAATCCTTCGCACCGAGATCGAGAAGGAGTACGCCGACTACGTAGAGAACCCCGCCGTCAACTTCGATTTCATGACCAAGCGCATGAACTGCCCGGTCGCCGCCCAAGAGAGCCCCGTGGCTAAGTGGGAGGACATCCTGGCGACGAACCGCGAGGTTCCGGAGCTGTACGGGTGGCCCTGCATCTGCGGCATCGACTTCGCCAAGACGAACGACTTCGTGGCGGCCGTGCTGCTCTTCCGCGACGGCGGCCAGTACTACGCCATATGCCATACGTGGGTGTGCCGTCAGTCGGCAGACCTCGGGCGCATCAAAGCGCCCCTCGAGGAATGGGAGGCATCTGGCCTCCTCGAATTCGTGGACGACGTTGAGGTGTCCCCCTGGCTCGTGACCGACTGGATCATCGACCAGATGCGCCTCTACGACGTCATGAGGGTTTCCATCGACAGCTACCGATTCTCGCTGCTCAAGCGCGAGCTTGAGGGCATCGGATTCGACGACAAGAAGAGGAAGAACATCAAGCTCGTGCGCCCCAGCGACATCATGCTCGTGCAGGTCAAGATCAACTCGCTCTTCCTCAACCAGTCAATAGCCTGGGGCGACAACCCGCTCATGCGCTGGTACACGAACAACGCGAAGTTGGTTCCGGCCGCGCACGGCAACTTCACCTACGGGAAGATCGAGGAGAAATCGAGAAAGACGGACGGTTTCATGGCCTTCGTGGCGGCCATGACCCAGGAAGGAGAGCTGCCCGAATGCAACGAGATCGAGTTCATCGAGCCTTTGGTGGTTTAGGAGGTGGTGCCTAGTGAATGTCCTGGAATTCCTCGACTTCCGCGTCAAGACCGACGAGATCAGGCCCGCCGACGGCGCGAGCCTCGGAGACGACGCCGCCATGCTGTACTTCAAGGCGGCCGCCACCGACACCGCCGTGCGCGGCCTTGCTTTACTCAAGGGCGCCCCCCACCGACCCCGCCATCGGGTACGTGGCCGACTCCATCGCGAGCTGCGAGATGCGCGTGATGGTCGAGGGCGAGCCGAAGCGCGGCGACCTCTACCGTAAGCTCAACCTGCGCCCCAACCCCGTCATGAGCGCCTACCAGCTCAAGGTCGGCATGATCTACCGGCTCATGACCATGGGAGAGGCCCTAATCGTCCCCGTCGGCAACGGCCTGTACCTCGCCGACGGATTCAACAAGACCGACATCGACTTCGGGCGCGCGACGTTCGAGAACGTCACCGTGAGCGGATTTCAGATCCGCCGCCGCTACGGCCCTGGTGAGGCCATCTACCTCACCTTTGGAAACCAGCGCGTGAAGCGCCTCGTGGACGGTATGTTCGACTCCTACGCCAAGATGATGGGATCTGCTGTCGCCGGGTACCAGGCCGGGGCCGGCACGAAGTGGAAGCTGACCGTCGAGCAGGGAGGCTCGGGAGACCGTCGATTCAACAAGGCGGCCGAGCAGCAGCGGAACGACCCGCGCGAGATGCTGCAGACTTTCATCCGTGGTGCCAACGCCGTCTACTTCGAGACGCGCGGCCAGGAGCTGAAGGAGATCGACGTGAAGGGGTGCCCCTCCGACGACCTCATCAAGATCCGCAAGGACGCTTTCGAGTTGGTGGCGAGCATCTACAAGATCCCGCAGTCGATGCTGTTCGGCAACATGACGAACCTCGACGAGATCACGCGCGTTTTCCTCACGTTCACCGTGAAGCCTTTGGCCAAGCAGATCTCCGAAGAGCTTACCTCCAAGCTCTTCGACCCCCTCGAATGGTACCGGGGGAGCGAGGTCGTGGTGGACACCTCGCGCATCAAATACATCGACATCTTCGACAGCGCCCCATCGGTGCAGCAACTGCTCGGGGCCGGCTACTCCATGGACGAGCTGCGTGAGTACCTCAACCAGCCGACCATCGGAACGGAAGAGTCCAAGCAGCACCTCATCACCCGAAACTTCGGGCCCATCGACGAGGTGCTGCGCCAAGTCATCCAGAAAGGGGGTGAGAAATGAAGCATTACTTCTCTCTCGCGAAGGAGGGCCGCAAGGCCCGCCTGGACATCTACGGCAACATCACGTCGCAGCCGTGGCTCGAGAGCGACATGAGCGCCAAGATCCTCTCAACCCAGCTCGACGAGCTGGGGGACGTGGACGAGATCGAGGTGCACATCAACAGCTACGGAGGCGAGGTGGCCGAGGGCCTTGCAATCTACAACGCCCTGCGGGGGCATACCGCCCGCGTCAAGACCGTCTGCGACGGGCTGGCGTGCTCTATCGCGTCGGTGATCTTCATGGCCGGCGACGAGCGCGTGATGCGCAAGGCGTCGATGCTCATGATCCACAACGCGTGGGCCTACGGCGAGGGCAACGCCGCCGAGCTTCGCAAGCAGGCCGACGATCTGGACGCCATCACCGAGGCATCGAAGGTCGCCTACCTCTCGCGCATCTCCATCGACGCCGATGAGCTTACGGCCCTCATGGACGCCGAGACGTGGATTGCCCCAGAGCACGCCGTGGAGATGGGGTTCGCCACCGCCGTGGACGAGTTCGACGACGCCCCAGGCCCCTCGCAGTGCGCGCTGCGCGCCCTCGTGGCGCTGGCTGCGGCCAAGGAGGCCGACCCGGAAGACCCCGACGATCCGGAAGATCCGGAAGATCCGGAAGTCACCGACGACACCGGCGGCGAAGACCCTGACGACCCCGACGACGGGGACGACGAGGAAAAGCCCAACGAGGCGCTCCAGCGACTGGGGCGCTTTTTTAATGCCATCAACCAGTAGAAGGGAAACCAAATGACCATCAAGTTCGCCAACATGGAGGCCTGCGAGCACCTGGCCGAGGCGATGCTCTCGGAGACCGCAGACCCGAACGCGCTGGCGCTCGCCTGGGCCGGCTACTCCGAGTCCATCGCCAACGAGCTGCGCGCCGAGTTCGAGCAGTACGGCCCCAACATCGACGCCGCCGCCATGGAGTCGCGCGGATACCGCGTGCTGACCGCCAAGGAGCGCGCGTGGTACGAGAAGGTCTCCCAGGCCCTGCGCGACGCCAAGACCGAGCAGGCGTTCATCGACATCATCGGCACCGACGACCAGGACACCCTGATGCCGCCGACCATCATCCAGGACGTCTTCTCGGACATCCAGAAGGAGAGCAAGCTGCTCGCCAAGGTCGGCTCGCAGTACGTCGGCTACGCCACCAAGTTCATCATGAACGACGCCTCGATCCAGATGGGCGCGTGGGGCAAGGTCACCGACGCCATCACCAAGGAGATCGAGGGCGCTATCAAGGTCATCTCCATGGAGCAGAGCCGCTACACCGCCTTCTGCATCATCCCGCTCGACGTGCTGGACATGGGGCCGGAGTTCGTTGACGCTTTCATTCGCGCCCTCATGGCCGAGTCCATGCTCTACGGTCTCGAGCAGGCCGTCGTCAACGGCTCGGGCGTCAAGATGCCCATCGGCATGATGCGCGACCCGGAGGGTTCGTTCAACCAGACGACGGGCTACCCCGCAAAGACCGCCGTCAAGGTCACGTCCTTCGCCCCTGCCGAGTACGGCGAGCTTCTGGCCGACCTCGCCGAGACCCCGACGGGCCGCCAGCGAGTATTCGACGAGGTGATCCTGGTGACCAACATGAGCGACTACCTCACGAAGATCATGCCGGCCACCACCGTGCAGTCAACCATGGGCGGCTACGTGTCCAACGTGTTCCCGTTCCCGACCGACCCCATCCCCTGCGCGTCCGTGCCGACCGGCAAGGCCGTCCTTGGAATCCCGAAGCTCTACAAGCTCGGCATCGGCGGCTCCCGCAACGGCATCGAGTACGACGACTCCTTCAAGTTCCTCGACGACTGCCGCACCTTCAAGGCGATCCAGCACGCAGCCGGACGCCCCTACGACGATGCCAGCTTCATCGTGCTCGACATCTCCGACCTCGACCCGGCCTACCTCACCGTCCGCAACATCGGCGAGCTTCCCGGCGGCGTCGAGGTCTCCGGCGAGGTGACCACCAAGGCCGCCGCAGAGACGCCGAGCGTGTAGGCCATGGCCGCCGACGAGATCCCGGCGGTGGAGTGCGCGCTTTTCCAGCAGGTGATGCGCAAGCTTAAGATCACGTGGGACGACGACGAGACGACGCACCGCGTGCGCGACGAACTCATCCCCAACGCCGAGGCGGCCCTGCGCGACCGCCTCGGCATCCCCGACTCGGCCGGCTTCTCGTTTCTGGTGCCCGGTGCCGAGAACATCCTGCTGGAGAACCACTGCTGGTACGCCTACTACGACGCGCTAGAGGAGTTCTACGAGGCCTACTTCGACCTCATCGAGGAGTGCCGCCGCAAGTGGGAGGTGATCCAGTATGCCCTTGAAAAGGAAGCGGAAGGCGCAGACGCTCGCTGACGGGGTGGCAGACCTCTACCGCGAGCGATCCGACCGGAAAACGCCCTTCGGGGCCGCCATCGCGCCCAAGAGCGCCGAAGACATGGACTTCATCGCGCGCCTCCACTTCTCGCGCGAGTCGAAGCGCGAGCGTGACATCGAGTTCGCCGACAAGGTTGGCTTCACGCTCTCGCAGAAGATCAAGTGCCACCGCATCCCCGGCATCGGGAGCGGATGCCGCGCGGTCATCGACGGCGCGATGTACAAAGTCGCCTACGCCGACGAGGACGGCCCGTTCGTGTACCTGTTCCTCGACGGCGGCTCTCCTTTGGGGGAGGTGGCAGGCGATGGAGCCGATTCTTGAGGCCATCAGCGACGCGCTTGAGAGGTCGGGCGAGGATCGCGTGTTCTACGGCATCGCCATAGGCCTCGACTCCAGGCGCGCCGAGCCTTGGAACTTCACCGTGTACTCGCGAGAGTCCATCGACCCGAGCGCCAACAAGACGGGGCGCACGCGCCGCTACACCGTGGCCGTGACACGCGAGTGCTACCTGCCAGAGGACGTTCTCCAGCGCGTGGTGGACGCGCTGGACGCCATCCCCGGGGCGCGCATCGACGGCATCGCCTACGAGTACGCGATCAACCCCGGCACGGGAAACCCCGTGGAGCAGGCCATCGTCACCGTGGCGAAGGCAGAGAAACGATGAGCGGGTTTCGGCTCGACGTCGATTCCGTGCGCGATCTCGAAGTTCGCGTGCGGGCCTACGGCGAGGGCGCGGAGGACGTCGTCAACGGCGTCATCCACGAGGAGGCCGGCCCGCTCATCTACGAGCGAATCAACCCCCTCATCCACCCGTCGGGACGCCGTTTCAAGGGCCATACGGCATCGGCGAGAGCGTCGAAGTGGCCCGTCTACCGGACTAACGAGAACTTGGCCGTGACCGTCACAACGACGTCCAAGTTCCGATACCTCTACTTCCCCGACGACGGGGGAAAGACAAGAAACCACGCGGGAGACCAGCACTTCATGCTGCGGGGCGCGCAGGCCGCCGCCCCGTCGGTCATGGAGCGCTGCGTCGCCGCGCTGACAAGAGAATGGGAGCAGTAAATGACTACTACTGTAACGAAAATCATGGAGAAGGTGTTCTCGGAGTACGAGGTTCGCCGAATCCATGCGATCTTCCCCGCGCTCTCCGAGACGGAGCAGCCCGAGGTCGGCACCATCAAGTGCGTCGGCTCCATGGAGGAGGCGAGCGATGTAATCAAGGTCGTCAAGAAGTGTCGTGGCGTAGTTGTTAAGACGAAGACGCGCGGCACTGGCACGGGAACTCTCAAGCTAACGCTCCACATTCCCTGGGCGCTCTATGTCCGGATCAATGCCCTCGACGCCGACAAAGAACTCATCGAGGGTGTCAACGCCTACGGTCGCAAGTCGATCCATCCCGAGTTCTGCCTGACCGCCGACGTCTTCGACGAGGACGACGTCGAGAAGTTCAAGGCGTGGCCGCGCTGCAACGCGACCACGGGCCCCGCCCGCAAGGTGGAGAACGGAGCGGAGGAGGTCGCCGAGATCGACCTGGAGCTGTCCTTCATGCCCGACGACTACGAGAACGGAATGTACGAGGCACTGGCCTCGGATCTCAAGGACGAGACGGTGAAGAGCGCTTGGCTTGAGTCGTTCGACCCGTCCATGGTGCACGTAACGGAGGCTTAATCATGACTACTGCGAAGAATACCGCTGCCAACAAGACCGCAACCGACAAGACCGCCGAGCATAAGCCGGCACCCGCTCCGGTGGAGCAGCCCGCGCCCGTGGAGCAGCCCGCAGCGCCCGATGGCGACGGCAAGGTGGAGGTCATCTGCCTCCGCGAGTTCCACGACCTGGACGAGGACACGCGCCGCAATATCGGCGACCGCTTCCGCGTAACTCCCGAGCGCGCCGCCGAGATCATCGCAAAGCACACGCCGGAACTCATCGCGGTGATCGGCGGCGGCGATGAGTAAGAACGCGAATAAGCCGGCGCTCAACTCGCGCCGCAAGTTGGAGCTTTCCGACGGCTCGACGGTGCCCCTCACCCTTAACCACGCGCTGCTCTACCAGATCCGCGCCGAGCGCAAGGACGCCTACGACAAGTTCAACGACTTCATCATCGGCGGCGTCAAGGACTATTTCAAGTTGGTCGACGTGCTCTACGTCGCCTACCTCTGCGGCTATTTGGAGGAGCACGGCGACACCGACGGGGCCATGAGCGACATCGACTTCATGCTCGCGCTACCCGAGGACGCCAACGTCGTCGCCGAGGAGGCGCAGTGGCTCACGGCCCCAAAAAAGATGAGGGATTCCGTGGCCCCTTCAGAAAGCGGACAGAACAGCTAGAGAGGCGCATCGAGCCTCCGAAGATCAAGGTACCCAAGCACGAGGTGCGCGACATCGAAGACCGGTACGTGTCCCTCGTGCTCATCGGCGGCGTGCCGGAGGACATCTTCTGGCACGCCGACCTGTCGTTTCTCCTCACCGTCGCCGAGAGCAACGCCGTCTACCAGCGCTGGCTCAAGTGCGAGGAGCAGTACCAGATGGAAAGGGAAAGGAGGTGACCTATGGCCAAGAAGGACGAGGCCAAGATCAAGTTCTCGGCCGATACCAAGGAGTTCAGCGCGGCCATCAAGCAGGCCGGCGACACCATGTACGCCCTTCGCGGCGAGCTGAAGCTGAACGAGGCCCAGATGGCCAACACCGGGCAGAGCGTCGAGGGCCTGGCCAAGAAGCACGACCTGCTCGTGCAGCAGGACGCGGCCCTCTCGCAGAAGATCGAGGCACTGAACGGAAAGCTTGAGAAGGCCCGCGAGATCTGGGGCGAGAACTCCCAGGAGGCTCAGCGCTACGCCAACCAGATCACCGCCGCCCGCACCTCCCAGGAGCGGGTGCGCGGCCAGATCGAGGCCGTGAGCGATGCCTTGGACGGCCAGCGCGAGGCCGAGCAGCGGGCCGAGAGCGCGCTGGGCAAGCTGAACGCGACCATCGACGAGCAGCAGGCCGAGGTGTCGCGCCTCGCCGAGGAGTACAAGGGAGCGGTCGTCCAGTACGGCCGGACGTCCGACGAGGCCAAGGGGCTTGAGTCGGCACTGCGCGAGGCCAACGCGGCCCTGAACGACAGCAGGGGGCGGCTCGCCGAGGCCGAGCGGGCCTGCGACGACCTGACCGGCTCGCTGGACGGCATGGCCGATTCGGCGCTCGACGGCAAGAACTCCATCGAGGAGCTTGCGGCGGGCACCATGCTCGCCGACTTCGGCGAGGCCGCCATCGACGAGGCTACCGAGGCCGTGAAAAGGCTCGTGGTCGAGTCCGACACGGCCGCGAGCAAGATCAAGACCGCCTTCGGCGGCTACGCGTCAGAGCAGTTCGGCGAGCTAGAGGACGCGCTGAAGCGCATCTACGCCGGCAACTACGGCGACAGCCTGGAGGACATCGCCGAGGCCGGAAGCGATGTGGTGGCGGTGCTTGGCAACGATCTCAGCACCGAGAGCTTCGAGGAGCTGACCACCCAGGCGATCATCCTGCGCGACGCCTTCGGCATCGACGTCAACGAGTCCATCAAGGCGGCCAACCAGCTCATGAACCAGTTCGGCTACGACGGTAAGGCGGCCTACGATATGCTCGCCGCCGGCTGCCAGGAGGGCCTGAACGCCAACGGGGAGTGGCTGGACGCCGTGTCCGAGTACTCGGTCTACTACGAGCAGTTGGGGCTTTCTGCCGATGATATGTTCAACACCATGGCCGCAGGATCCCAGACGTTCCTCAACGGCACCGACAAGGCCGGCGACGCCATAAAGGAGTTCTCCATCCGCGCCATCGACATGAGCGATTCCTCCAAGGAGGGCTTCGAGTTGATGGGGCTGTCGGCTGACGACTTCGCCGCCAGGATCGCAGCGGGCGGCGACACGGCGCGGGACGCCACCATCGAGACGGTAAACGCGCTGCTCGCCATGGAGGATCCCATCAAGCAGAACACCGCCGGCGTCGATCTGTTCGGCACGATGTGGGAGGACATGGGCCGCGACGGCATGGAGGCCATGCTCGGCCTCATGGGAACCGCCGCCGACACCGCCGGCACCATGGAGGAGATCGACAAGATCCGCTACGACAACGTGGCAGACCAGGCCGAGGGCCTGAAGCGCCGGTTCGAGGACGAGATGCTGATGCCCATCGTCGAGAAGGTGCAGCCCGCCCTCATGGACTTCTTCGACTTCGTCAACGACAACTTCGAATGGGTGGCCCCGCTCGTCGTCGGAGTCGCCGTCGCCTTCGGCATCCTGGGCACCGCCATGGCCATCTCGGGCACCATCCAGGCGGTGACGGGGGCCATGGCCGCATTCAACATCGTCATGTCGATAAACCCGGTCGTGCTCATCGTCGCGGCCATCGCGGGACTTGTGGCGGCGTTCGTGCTGCTGTGGAACAACTGCGAGGAGTTCCGCAATTTCTGGATAGGTCTCTGGGACGGAATCTGCCAGACCGCCTCGGCCGCCGCCGACTGGTTCATGGCGAACGTCATCACGCCCGTCGGCGACTTCTTCACCCGGCTCGGGGAGACCGTCTCCAGCGTGTGGGAGTACGTGGCCGCATCGGCTCAGCAGGGATGGGACACCATCTGCAACGCCGTCCAGGTCGGCATCATGTTCGTCCAGGAGATCCTGGGCCTCGCCGTGGACATCCTCCTCATCCCGTGGAACTTCATCTGGGAGAACTTCGGCGGCACCATCACGGCCGCGTGGGACTTCATCACGTCGGTCGTCGGCGCGGGCATCGACGCGTGCGCCGCGTGGATCGACGAGAAGGTGCGGTTCGTGCAGGCCGTGTGGGAGATCGTCTGGGGCGCTGTTTCGTCCAAGGCCTCCGAGGTCTGGGGCGTCATCACGTCCGTCGTTGGCGCTGGCATCGATGCGGTGTTTGGATGGATCGACGAGAAGATCCGGCTTATCCGGGCCGTTTGGGATGCCGGATGGAGCTTCATCTCCTCCAAGGCCTCCGAGATCTGGGACGGCGTCACGGGCACCGTTGCCGCAGGCGTCGGATTCGTCCAGGACAAGTTCAACGCCGTCAAGTCGTTTGCCGTCGACGTGTGGAACGCCATCAAGGACGCCATCTGCAAGCCGGTCAGCGACGCGCTCGACACCGTGTGCCGCGTCATCGACAAGATCAAGGGCGCATTCGACTTCCACTGGGAGCTGCCACATTTCAAACTCCCGCATCTTGACATCACGGGAGGATTCTCCCTCGACCCGCCGTCGGTTCCGCATTTCGAGGTCAAGTGGTACGCAAAGGGCGCGGTGTTCAACCGGCCCACGGTGCTCTCCGGCATCGATGGCAAGTTCCGTGGCGTCGGCGAGGCCGGCCCCGAGGCCATCGCCCCCATCCGCGTGCTCCAAAACTACGTGGCCGACGCCGTGGCGGCGTCAAAGTACGGCGACGTCGACCGCATCTGCGCGGCCATCGACCGCCTTGGCGACCGCCCGACCAACCTCTACCTCGACGGCAACAAGTTCGCCGAGGCGGCCGCCGAGCCCAACGACAGGGTGCAGGGCGGCCGCCAGGAGCTGAGCGATCGGGGGGTGGCGCTGTGACGTGCGACGGATTCTCCGTGAGGGGACGGCATCTGTGCGAGGACTTCGGCCTGTGCATCGCAGACCGATCGCTCTCGGTGCCGGCCCAGAAGCGGGCCACTGTCTCCATCCCCTTCTCCCACGGTGAGATCGACTTCTCGGCGATAAACGGCGAGGTCTACTACGAGAGCCGCGAGCTTGCCTACTCCATCGACCTCATCGCCGACGATCCGGCAGGGCTTGAGGCCCAGGTGTCCGAGGTCGCCCAGTGGCTCGCCCCGGTGTGCAACGACGACATCGCCGAGGACTCCATGCCGGGGTACCACTGGCGTGCGTCTGCCGCGTCGGTGGGCGTCTCGCGCGACGACTCGGGCACGGCGGCGACGGTGGAGGCCAAGTTCTCTGCCTACCCGTTCGCCCTGGCCGACGAGGAGTGCGAGGCCCGCATCGCCGTCGGAACAAACCCGGTGGTCAACCGTGGCTCGATGAGGGCGAGGATCTCCATCGTGCCCGACGGCACGGTGACGCTCGCCGTGGGCAACCTCAAGCAGACGTTCAACGGGCCGACCGCGACCAACCTCTACCTCGCCCCTGGCGACAACGAGGTCGAGGTGTCCGGCGGGTCGGCCCTCATCCGATGGAGGGAGGGAATCCTGTAAGTGGATCTGATCACCATCTACAACCGTGGCGCGCCCACCATCGTCTCGGATCAGTTCGATAAGGTGACCGCCGCCAAGATCGCCCGCGAGAGGAACTGCTTCGACTCCCTCTCCTTCACGATCTACCCCGACAATCCCGGATACGACCTTCTGGCCCCGTTCTCGACCCTCGTCGATGTGGTCAACGCCGAGACGGGAGCCGTGGAGTTCGAGGGCAGGGTCATCTCGCCCGTGCCCTCCGTCGGGGCCGACGGAACCGTGAGCAAGGCGGTTGTCTGCGAGAGCGTCATGGGCTACCTCTGCGACTCGCGGCAGCCCTACACGGCCGAGCGCCTGTGGGACGGCGACACCGAGCGCACGGGCCTCCAGGAGTTCATCGACTACCTGCTGACAAACCACAACGCCAAGGTGAGCGCCGATAAGCGCGTCTACCGTGGCGTCGTTGACGTCGTGACGTGGAAAACAACCGAGAACGTCACCAAGGGCACGAACTTCGAGACGACGTGGAACTGCCTTAAAACGAAGATCATCGACGTGTTCGGCGGCGAGATGCGCGTGCGGCGCGGCGAGGACGGGCGGCTGTACCTGGACTACCGGCAGAAGCTGGGCCGTACGCGGCAGACCCCCATCCGCATCGGGCGCAACATGGGCGCGGGCAGCCGCAAGGTGAACCTCGACGGCCTTGTGACACGCCTCTACCCGCGAGGGGCCAAGCTCAAGGCCACGGAGACCGACGAGCACGGAAACGAGCGCGAGGTTGAGACCGAGGAGCGGCTGTCCATCGCGTCGGTCAACGGGGGAATTCCCTACATCGACGACGCCGACGGCATCCGCGAGTACGGCGTCATCGAGGGCGTGGCCGACTGGGACGACGTGACCGATCCGCTGAACCTCAAGACCAAGGCAGAGAATTGGTTCGAGGACAACAAGAGGCTTCCCGTCTCAACGACGCTCACGGCCTACGACCTCTCGCTCATCGGCGAGGACTACGACTCGTTCTCCCTGCTCGACTGGTACCCCTGCTACAACCCCTACCTCGGGCTGGACGAGACGCTTGAGGTGGTCAAGCAGACCCTCGACCTCACCGAGCGCCAGAAATCCACGCTCACGTTCGGCGAGACCACCACCCTGCAGACTGTCAAGATCTCCACGCTCTCCGGCCTCGCCGGGGAGGTGGAGACGGTCAAGTCGCAGAGCAAGACGACCATCGTCAACCTCCGCAACACGATCACCTACACCATGGCCGCCATCGAGGTGGCCGAAGACCGCATCGTTTCCACGGTGGGCGAGCAGATCGTGGAGACCTCCGAGCGCATCGACGGGGAGATAGCCGTAGTACGCTCGTCGGTGTCCACCTTGGAGCAGACCGCCGAGGAGATCAGGGCCAACGTCTCGCAGCTCGACGAGGAGCAGCAGGTCATGCAGGCCGAGCTTGACATCATGCCCGGTCAGATCGTCTCCACCGTGACGACCGCCTACGAGGCCTACGTGGACGGCGAGATCAAGACGGTCAACACCGCCATCAGCGAGGTGCGCCAGACCGCCGCCGGCATCGAGTCCACCGTCAAGAGCATCCAGGCCAACTACGCCACCTGCACGACGGCGGGAGCTACCGTGGCCAAGGTGGCGAGCGCCCCCGACTTCACGCTGTACAAGGGCGCGGCCATATCCATCAAGTTCAGCTACGCCAACACGGCCGACAACCCGACGCTCAACGTCAACGGGACGGGCGCTAAGCCCATCTACGTCGGCAACACCCGCATGACGAAGGATCTGGGCTGGAAGGCCCAGGACGTCGTGTCGTTCGTCTACGACGGCACCAACTGGCGGCTCTCCGACTGCGGCTCGCGATCCTCCATCAAGCAGCTCTCCGACAGCATCACGCTCAAGGTGAGCAAGGGCGATGTGTCGTCCCAGCTATCGTTGGAGTCGGGGGCCATCACCATCGAGTCGAACCGATTCTCGTGGAAGAGCACCTACACGTCCATGACGGCCACGGGCCATCTCACGTGCACGAGCGGCACGATAGGCGGGTTCACGATCACGTCGAATGCCATCTACAACGACGTCGTTAAGCTGCTCTCCGACGGGCTTTGGCTCGAACGGACAGGTGTGGACGTCGGCCACGTCGGCACCAACAACATCCAGGGCGACACGTCGAAGCGCGGCCTCGTGTTCGATTTGGAGAGCACGGGCACCTTCATGGCGTGGTCTTCGAAGGACAACGCGTCCGACACCGCCTACACGATGAAGCTCTTCTACGCGAGAACCGCGTTCAGCGGCAACGCGGCGAACCGCCTCCACGCTGGATGCGACCTCGATATGCACGGCTACAAGCTGCTGAGCGCGTGGATCGACCCGTCGTCGGGCGGGTGCAACGGCGGCATCACGGGAACATTCAACTTCACGAAGATCACGAACGCGAGCAGCGACGGATCTTTCAGCTACGCGAACAACTGCCACATGACATTCAAAAACGGAATGCTCACGTCGGCCACATGGTAAGGAGCAACGAAATGGAAGAACGGAAATACGTCACGGTCGAGGCCGATGCGCCGCCCGTGCACCTCCCCGAATCGGCCGGGGAGGTCATGGTGGCTACGCCGCCGAGCGCCGGAGCGCTTGAGCGGATCGAGGCGAAGATGGACGCGGTTGTCGCCGCGACGGGAGCGGAGGTGGCGAGCTATGCAGTTGACTAACATCGAGATGGAGAGGATGCTCGGCTCCCTCGCGCCCCTGCTCCCTCAGCGGAACATGGTCGGCTACGCGGCAGCGCGCAACACCCGCATCCTCCGCGACTCGCTCACCGAGTACGCGATGATGCGCGACAGCCTCGTCGAGCGCTACGGCGAGCCCGTTACCGACGAGGACGGCAACTTCACGGGCCAGGTTTCGATCCATCCGGGCACGGAGTCGTTCTCGAAGTTCGCGGAGGACATCGAGCCATTCATGGGCATCGTCCACGACGTCGACATCTTCCGTATCTCCATCACCGAGGCCATCGGCCGGCTCTCCGGCGAGGAGATCCTGGCCGCCGAGTGGATGTTCGAGGGCGAGGTGGGGCCAGATGGCGCACTTCGCTAAGGTAATCGACCGCGAGATCCGGCCCGTGCACAACGACCGAACCGTGGCCAAGAACGTCGGCGTGGACGTGATCGAGTTCACCTTCGACGCCGAGTGGGCCGAGTGCACGTCGAAGGTGGCCGTTTTCAAGAACGGCCCGAATGAGTTCCGCGCCGCCATCGACGACGACGCCGTCGAGGTGCCGTGGGAGGTGCTGGACGCCCCGGGCGATCTGTACCTGTCCGTCATCGGCTACGTCGGCGAGGAAAAGCGCATCGTCACCGAGAAGATGGCGCGGCCCTACCGGGTTCGCGAGGCGGGACTGCTCGCCGGGTCGAAGCCGACCGATCCGACGCCGGATGCCGTGCAGGTGCTGCT
>OGOG01001199.1_pt1 | contig 26209 bp, 24 predicted proteins | sample 1552581 | NCBI WGS metagenome assembly OGOG01 (sample SAMEA2580152, study PRJEB22360) | human gut metagenome | biome: human gut; feature: human-associated habitat; material: faeces | place: Denmark | collected 2008/2010 | reverse complement strand
AACTAACTCCATCAGAATCCGGCCGATTCTAAAGACATGTACGGTATCCCATCAAACGTGCTGAGCGACAACCGGATTCGCCCATGGGGGATGGGAAAATCAGAGGAGGAGAATATGTCCGGAAGCGAAACGACGCATTCTGGTCTCACTCGCAGAAATTTCCTGAAGGCAACAGGCGCGGCCGTGGGGGCCGTAGCTGCTGCGGGATGTGGCACCACGCTCACTGGCTGCGCGTCCCATAGCAGCGGAGTGGAAGGCGCCTACAACGCCGAAGAGATCGTGCTTCCCGGCGTGTGCCGTTCGAACTGTCAGCAGGGCTGCTTCCTGAATGTTCACGTGCGCGATGGGAAGATCGTGCGCACGTCGGCCCGTGATATGCCCGACAACCGCTATAAGCGCGTTTGCGCCAAGGGCTTGTCCCATGTGTACCGCACCTACAGCGAAAAGCGCGTCAAGTATCCGATGAAGCGCGTCGGCGAGCGCGGCAAGATGGAGTCCTTCGAGCGCATCTCATGGGACCAGGCTCTCGACGAAATCTGCGCCAAATGGAAAGAGATCACCGACGAGTACGGTCCGGGTGCTATGTGCATGTACTGGGGCTCCGGCCAGTTTGGCATGTCGGCTAGCTGCCGCGACTGCGGTAACTGGAACAAGCTGGTGAACGCGCTCGGCATGAGCCGCATGGAGCACAGCTGCGACAAGGCGGCCGAGGTGGGCCAGCGCATCGGTATCTTTGGAAACGACCAGCCCGATATCATGAACGCCAAGACGATTGTTGTCTGGGGCAATGACGTAGCGGTGTCCGCCGTTCATCGCACCCATTGGTTGCTTGAGGCGCAGCGTGCCGGCGCGAAACTCGTGGTTGTTGACCCCACGTACAAAACGATGCCCTCTAAGGCTGATCTTTGGGTTCCCGTACGGGCCGGCACCGACTCTGCCCTAGCCATGGCCGTCATCCGCTCTCTCATGGAGAACGATTGGGACGACAAGGAGTTCCTCGCCAAGAATACCAGCGCTCCCTGGTTGGTGAAGAAATCTACGGGCAAGTACCTGCGTGCTTCCGACTTGCCTGGCGGCGCTGTTTCCAGCGGTCCCGATATCGATCTCAATTCCATGACGCTGTTCGAGCGTCAGCAGGCTATGGCCGCCATGGACCCGGATGAGCTCGATCCGGCCCAGGTCATGATGGCGGATGGCACGGTGGTCTCAAATCGCGAGGTGGACAACCCTGTTCTGGAGGGTACGTTCACCGTCAATGGCGAAGAGGTGACGACGGCTTACTCCCTTCTGAAAGAGGCTGTTGACGAGTTCACCATTGAACGCGCGTCTGAGATCACGGGTGTTGACCCCGACGTGATCATGGAATTGGTTGACGTGTGGCGCGAGGGCCCCATCACCATGTACTCCTCCATGGGTATGAATCACTACTACAATGCCCACCACGCCTACTTTGCCACGACCCTGCTCCCTGTGCTCACGGGCAATTTGGGCAAGCCTGGCGCCGGCTACGCCTCTATGGCGGGTGCCGTGCTGGGCGACATGTCTGTCAGTCGTCCCGAGGGCACACCTGGAGCTCCTTCGTTCCAGGTGACCACGCTGATGGTGGACGACATTATCGAGACGGGCAAGATGGGCAATGTGGATGCCGTTATCAAGGGCGTTATCGTGTGCTCAAAAAGCCCTGTCACCAGCGGCCTTGAGATCAACCACGTGAAGGACTGGATGTCGAAGATGGATATCGTCGTCAACATCGACGTGTGCTTCAACGACAACACCTTCTATGCCGACTACATTTTGCCGGCCGCCTACTGGTTCGAGGTGGACGACATGGTGACGGGCGGCTACTTCAATCACCCCTATGTCATGTATAACGCCAAGGCCATCGAGCCTCTGTACGAGTCGGTTTCCGACTTTAACATGGCGAATATGTTCGCCGAGAAGATGGGTGTGGGCGAGCACTTCCAGATCACCGAGGAAGATTACATGCGGGCGTATTTGGACGCGCCGCAGGTGCAGGCCATGGGTCTTACCTTCGACAAGCTGAAGGAGGACAACCTGTTCGACGTTATCCATCAGCCCGGGCATGAGGACGAGGTGATCATCAATCACGAAGGCCAGGTTTTCACCAAGAAGCTGCAGATCTACTTCGAGGACTTCACCCCCATTGGCGGTTACGACTGGGGCCAGGAGATCGACAAGCAGTTCGAGTCGCTGCCACGTTTCGTGGAACCCAATGAAGTGAAGTGGGATGTGAAGAACCGCAAATACCCCTTCCAGCTCTTCTCCGAGCACACCCGCTATCTCACTCACTCCCAGTGGTGGGAAGCTGGTCCTCTGGCGGAGCTGGCAGGCAATGAGCCGGTGCTGAAAATCAATCCCGAAGACGCTGCCGAATACGGCATCGAGAACGGGGACTTGGTACGGGTGTTCAACGATCGCGGCTACGTGGTGCTGCACGCCTTCATTAATGCTGGCTACCCGCGCTATATGCTCGGCGTGCCCAAGGGCTGGGATCAGTCGCAGCACATCGACGGCCATATCAGCAGTCTGACGTCCCAGGTGTTCGATCCGGTTTGTGTCAATTCGTGCTTCAACGATGCCGTCGTCGACATCGAGAAGATTGAGGAGGCGTAGGCGTTATGCATTACGGAATGGTCATTGACCAGGGAATGTGCATTGGCTGCCAGACGTGCGCCATGGCGTGCAAGGTGGCGAACAACGTACCCGATGGTATTTGGTGGAACCGCGTGCTGACTGATGGCGGCCCGTATTCCGAAACAGCCCGTGGCGAGTATCCCTACAATTTGCAAATGGACTTCGTTCCCATCAGCTGCCAGCATTGCGAGAATCCCGCCTGCGTGAAGGTGTGTCCCGTGGGTGCGACCTACAAGGATCCCGAGACGGGCGTCGTGCGCCAGGACTACGACAAGTGCATCGGTTGCCGCATGTGCATGGGCGCATGCCCCTACACCGGGGTGCGCAGCTTCAACTGGGAAGAGCCACATCATGCCGTTGACTTTGCCACGGGCGATGCGAACATCCCGGCGCACCAGAAGCATGTCGTGGAGAAGTGCACGTTCTGCTACCAGCGCACCTCCCAGGGCCAGACGCCGGCGTGCATGGAACTGTGCCCGGGTCGCGCCCGTCATTGGGGAGATCTGGACGATCCGAATTCCGAGGTGTCCAAGCTTTTGGCAACCCGTGAGCACAAGCAGCTGCTGCCCGAAGAGGGCACCCGTCCTTCCGTTTACTACTTGGTGTAAGGGAGAGAAAAATGACAGAAAACGTTGCAGCCGCCCGCGCGGCTGAGGCTCCTGCGCCTTCGGCGAAGAAAACGACCGCATCGGGTCGTGGGCTGAACATTGGTATTGCCGTGGCCGCTGCGGTGATGGTCGTTGGCATCGTCCTTTGGGCTATCCAGCTCTCGGGAGGCATGGTGCAGACCGGCATGCGCAACCTGGACTCGTGGGGTCTCTACATCACCTCCTTCATGTTCTTCGTTGGCCTGTCTGCCGGCGGTCTTATCATATCCTCGGTGCCCAAGGCCTTCGGCATCGCGGGCTTCGGCGGCATCTCCAAGGTGGCCGTCATGAGCTCCATCGCCTGCACCGTGGCCGCCATCGGCATGGTGGTGGTAGACCTCGGCCAGCCGGCGCGCCTGTGGGAGCTGTTCGCCTACTCCAACCTCGGCTCGCCCCTCATGTGGGACATCGTGGTGCTGGGCACCTACCTCATCCTTTCTTGCGTGTACCTTTGGGCCCAGGTGCGGGCCGACGCCGGGAATGTTTCCCATACCGCCCTGCGCGTCATCAGCGTGGTGGCGCTCGTATGCGCTGTGCTCGTGCACTCCGTGACCGCCTGGATCTTCGGGCTTCAGCAAGGACGCGAGATGTGGCACACGGCCCTGCTCGCCCCCTGGTTCGTGTCCTCGGCTCTCGTCTGCGGTACGGCCTTGGTCATGGTGGTGGTCATGGCGCTGCGCAAGGTCGGCTACCTTCAGCTCGATCAGTCCTACATGGTAAAACTTGCAAAGCTGCTCGGCGCCTTCGTTATGGTGGACTTGTACTTCTTCGGCTGCGATCTTCTCAATGAAGCGTTTCCCGGCGGCTCGGGCGTTGAGGTGGTGGCCATGCTGACGACCGGCCCGCTCGCGCCGTACTTTTGGACGGAGATCATTGGTTGCGCCATCTGCGCCGTCATCTGCTTCACGCCGGCACTGCGCACCAACACGCTGCTGGTCATCGGTGCGCTGCTTGCGATTCTCGGCATCTTCTGCAAGCGCGTGCAGCTGCTCGTCGGTGGTTTCCAGCTAGCTAATATTGACTATACAGGTACGCTTACGTCGCTCAGTCATCAGGCGTGGGACACGGGCATGTCTTCCATCTACGCGCCTATGATCTATTGGCCGACGCCGCTGGAGTTCGGCGTGACCCTCGGCGTCGTGGCCCTGGGCGTGCTGGTGTTCCTGCTGGGCATCAAGTTCCTACCCCTGCGTCCGAAGGACGAGGAGCCTCTTTCTAAGTAGATTTTCCCTTACATGCTGGCCCGCGCCGTTCCCCTCCCTTCCCCTCTTCCGGCGCGGGCCCCTTTGCTGAAAAGAGGCCAATCATGTCAAAGAAAATTTTAGCCGCGGGAATACTCGTGGCTTTAGTGGTTGCTGTAACGCTTGCCGGTTTTGCTATGGCGCCTTCGACGGCTATTCAGCCCATTGCGGCCGACTCGCCATGTCCAGCGACTGGGTGCGCGTCGGGTGCGTGCCACGGGTTTGATGCGGTGCCCGAGCCGGACGGCGTGCACGAGATGGTGTGCCCCGAGGCCGGCTGCGCGTCGGTGGAGTGCCACGGGTGGGACTCGCTCATCGGGCGCTACCATCAGGCCTCCGATATGTCGCTGAACGTGTGGATTCTCATGCCGGTGGCGCTGGTGCTGGGACTGTGGCTGCTCGTGCGCCGCATGGGCCGCACGGGTCGCGCCCGTGACGATAGCGGGGCCGATGGCGGGATGGCGGAAGCGTCGGCACCCGTCGCATCGCCCGAGCGGCATTGCGCGGAAAACCTGATGACCGCGAGCGAAGAGGAGGTCTGCTATGAAGCGTAGCCATGTGCTGTTCGATATCGCCGTGCTCGCCGCGTACCTGCTGGCGGCCAATCCGGCCCTCACGGGCATTCCGCTGCACGAGTTCGCTGGGCTCGGCGCCTTCGTCGTGGTCGCGGCCCATGTGGTCGCGAGCGGTGAGGGCTTGGGCGGCCGCAGGCGTGCGGGGCAGCTTCTTCTGAACGCGGTGCTGCTCCTGGCGCTTGCTGTGTGCGTCGTGTCCGGCGTCATGGTGTCGGGGACGGTGCTGCCCTCCCTGGGGCTGTACGCCTCGGGCTACCACTTTTGGGATCCGCTTCACGCGGTGGCGGCCAAGGTGCTCTTGGCGGCCCTGCTCGTGCATCTGGTCGTGCGCGCTCCCGCCGCGCTGGCGGTTCTACGGCAACGCAGGGGTCTTCGCGCTGCGGAAAGCGATTGCCTGATGGGCCGCTGATCCAAGTTAGTCTTCCACCCCGCCTTTCTTCGCTATACTGTGCTGCAGAGAAATCGACGGCGCGCTTGCGATGGGCGATGCCGGACGGCGGAAAGGAGCGGGGCCGTGGCATTTGGAAAAGAAGAGGTGTGCGCGTATCTGGACAGTCGTGGGGTTGTCTACGATCGGGTCGATCACGAGGCGGTCTTCACCATGGAGGCGATGGACGCGCTCGCATTGCCCTTCGCCAATGCGGTGGTGAAGAACCTCTTTCTGCGCGACGACAAGAAGCGCAACTACTATCTGGTCGTCATGCCCGAGGACAAGCCGGCGAATCTGAAGGCTTTGCGGACGGCTCTCGGGGCGCGGCCCTTGCGTTTTGCCTCGGAAGAGGACTTGCAGGGAATTCTCGGTCTGCGCGGCGGTGCGGTGTCGCCCTTCGGCGTGTTGAACGACGAGGAGGGGAAAGTGCAAGTGGTGTTCGACGAGGTTTTGCGCGATTGGCCGGCCGTGGGCGTGCATCCCAACGACAACACGGCCACGCTGCGCGTTCCTCTGTCCGACTTGCTGGCGCTGTTCGAAGATCGCGCCGTGCTCTATCGGTTCGTGGATATGGATGTGGCTCCCGCGCAGTAAAGACCTGTTGTTTCGGCACCTTATAAAGGTGGCATGATGCGGGGGCGCGAGCTCGGCCGTCTGCGAGGCTCATTGGCGCCAAGCATGGAGTTGCGACGCTGGCTGCGATGCCGCGCTGCCAATGAGCGCATGCAATGCTATGCTTCTTTCCGATAAAACCCATCCGCGAAGGAGGAACTTCCATGACCGTATCCGCAGACATCTGGCAGGCGCGCGCGGCGATGTGCGAGCTTTTGGCGCTGTCGTTCCGCTACCCGGAGGACAAGGTGCTCGCCGAGGCCATCGCCTCGGGGGAGTGGGGCGAGGCCGCCGACGAGATCGCCGGCGCGCTCGGGATCGACTGGACGGCCGCCGCGGCTCCCGGTGCCGCTGAGGCCGCTGCGCTGCCCGATCCGGACGACATCCAGAAGGAGCTGCGTCCCGAGGCCACGCGCCTGTTCGTGGGTGCTCCCGAGGCGGCGTGCAGCCCTTATGAGGGCGTGTGGCGCGCCAAGGCCGAGGGCGTGCAGCCGCTCTTGTTCGTGAACCCGCACTCTATGGCCGTGGAGCGCTTCTGCAAGGCCTGCGGACTGGGCCGTCCCGAGGGCACCAACGAGCCTTTGGACGCGGTATGGACTGAGTTGGAACTGCTGGAGTATCTGGCCCTGCGCGCGGCGGCCGATGCCATGGACGCCGCGGCTGAGGACGACCTCGCCGCTGGCGGCGACGGCGCTCCCACCGAGGAGCAGGCCGAGCAGTACAAGGAGATCGGCGACGAGATCGACGAATTCGACGCGGAGGACGACGGCCCCGAGCCCGGCGACGTGGTGGCCTCGGCCGACTTGCCCGGCGGCTCGCCCGAGGCGGCTTGGGACGAGTTCATGGCCGACCACACGAAGGTGTGGATGCCCCAGTTCGCCGAGGCCTGCGAGGCGGATTCTCGCGTGCCGTTCTACAAGCAGGCCGCCAGCCTGCTCGCCGCGTTCATCAAGTAGTACCGGCGCGATTCCGGATACCCATTAGTTTGGGGGCTCGCTCTGCGGGCTCCCTTCATTTTGCGCGAGGGCGTCTTGGGGCGGATAGGCTTTGTTGAACTGGGCCCAGACGCCGGAATACAGAATGGCGTCCATGAGATGCGCGTCTTGCACCAGCGGCAAACGCTCGTAGGGCGCGGCCGCGTCGGCGGCAGCGAGGGACAGCGTGGCGCGCATGGCCTCGGCGTCGGAGCCGAGCGCCACGAAGGGGTTGTAGCTGCCTGAAGCGGCATCGTCGTCGAAGTCCACGGCGGCGTCCATCAAGTAGATGAAGCGCCCGAGGCCTCTTCCTAGCTCTTCCATGGTCTCGGCCCAGAAGCCTTGGTTGTGAGCGAACAGCCGCCCGAGCATGCGTCCGAATTCGTTTGCCGCCGCATCGGGGTCGAATGCGAGGGCGACATCGGTTGCATCTGCGCTAAGAGGGGAGATGCAAGTGGTTTCGGCGTCGCCCGAAAGGGCCGCTGCGCTGTTGCGTCTGGAACCTTCGATAGCCCGAATGGCCGCCATGGCCTGCTCGATCTCGGCGCATTGCTCGGGAATGCGCTCCCGGGCGCGCTCGTAGGCCCCGGCGAGCAGGCGCTCGGCCGCCCGGGCTTTCAGGTCGCCGTCGTCGGCCACGTCGTCGAGCGCCTTGTGGTAGGCGAGCGCCACGGAAAGATCGGCGGCATAGTCGGTCCAAGCCGAGCGCGCCCACGGACGCGGGGCCGCCGGCGCCGGGTGCATCACGCAATGGCTCGCGCCCTTCGTCTCGACAGGTTCGTGAAGGGAGTTGCACAGCAGCACGAAGAAGGTGAGGTCGTAGGTCAGACACGCCCGCGACAGCTGCCCGTACCGGTCGCGCAGCGCGAGGCACAGCCCGCAGTACACCGCCCGGTAGCGCTCCTTCTCCTCCTCGGAAAGCGCCCCCGCATCCGCCGCCACGAATCCGAACATGGGCGCCCCGCTTACTCCGGCTTTTTCGCTACGTGGACGGCGGCGATGCCGCCGGTGTAGTTCTTCCAGGTGACGTCGGTGAAGCCGGCATCGCGCATCATCTCTGCCAGCCCCTCCTGGTCGGGGAAGGCGCGGATCGACTTCGCCAAGTACACGAAGCCCTCTTTGTCGCCGGTGACCAGCCCGCCCCAGAACGGGATAAGATAGCGCAGGTAGAAGTGGTACAGCGCCCGCCATGCGCCATTGGGCGGCGTGGAGAACTCCAGGCACACAAGCGAGCCGCCCGGCTTCAACACGCGGAACATCTCGGAGAGCGCCCGGGGCCGGTCGGGCATGTTGCGGATGCCGTAGGCCATGGTGATGACGTCGTAGGAGGCGTCCTCGTAGGGGATGTTCTGGGCGTCCACGACCTCGAAATCGATGGGCACGCCGGCGCCGTCCCCCTCGTCGATGTGCATGCGCGCCACGTCCAGCATCTCGGGCACCAAATCGGTGCACTGAATATGGCGCGGGTGCTTGGTGCGGGCCACGGTGAAGGTGACGTCTCCGGTGCCCCCCGCGATGTCCAGCACGTCGTGGCTCTCATCGATGGGGGCCTGGCGCATCATGCCCGCGAGCCACAGCTTGTAGGCGCCGAAGCTGGAGAGGGCGTTGAACCGCTCGTATTTCCGGGCGATATGCGAGAAGATGTCGCGCACGCGCTCGCTGGAAAGCTCGGCCGGGGCCTCAAGCCCGGTGGCGGTGTCGATGGTCATAGGTGTAAAACTCCCTCGTGCGGCGTGCCGATCCCGCAAGATCGCGCCTTTCGTATCGTCGTTTGGCCCCAGTATAGGGCACTCGCCCGCAAATCGAGGGCGCATATCCCTAGGCGGCGCGGCGCCGTGCTATCATGGGTGGCTAATTGAACACGCCCCTCATGAATTGGGAGGTACCATGCTTCTGTGTGCCCAGTATATCCTGCCGGTTTCTTCCGAGCCCATCATCGATGGCGCGGTCCTCGTGCGCGACGGCGTCATTCGCGACATCGGGAAGGCCGAGCAATTGCGCCTGCGCTACCCCGAGGAAGAGGTCGTCGACCAGGGCCTGGCCGCCGTCATGCCCGGCCTGGTTGACCTGCACACCCGCCTCGAGCAGTCGGTGCTGCGCGGCGTGGTCAACGATGCGCCCTATGTGCAGTGGCTCGCGGAAGTGGCCCAGAAAAGCGGGCGCATGGAAGCTTCCGACTGGTTCGACTCCGCCATCTTGGGCGGCCTGGATGCTCTCTCCAGCGGCATCACCACGGTGGCCGACATCACGCTGACCGGCGCCTCCTGCACGGCCGTGAACAAGCTCGGCCTGCGCTCGGTGATCTACCGCCAGGTGGGCGCCATGGACAAGAACCGCATCGACGCGGCCATGCAGTTCGCCCAGAAGGACATCCTGCACTGGCGCGAGGAGGTCGACTCCGACCGCGTCGCCATCGGCATTGCCGCGGCGCCCCTGTTCACCAACCACCCGGCCATGCTTTCCGCTATCTCGAAATTCGCCCAGAAGGAGGATCTGCCCGTGGCCCTGTGGCTTGCCGGCAGCCGCGAGGAGTCCGACTTCGTGCGCTACGGCTCGTCGCCTTTCCAAGTGCACGGCGGCGATGTGAAGCGCGGTTACGTGGAGATCCCGCCCTGGCTGCCCACCGGTGTGAGCCCGGTGCGCTACGCCCTCAACTGGAACGCCTTCGACGCCGACAACGTCATGATTGTCGGCGCGGTCTACGTGGACGACGAGGATCTGAAGAAGCTGCGCTCCCACAACGTCGCCGTTTGCGTGTGCCCGCGCGCCTCGGCCCAGCTGGGCATGGGCGTCGCGCCGCTTGACGAGTACATCCGCGCCGGCCTGCGCGTGGGCCTCGGCACCGATTCGCCGGCGGCGACGGAATCCACCGACATGCTCTCGGAGATGCGCTTGGGCATGTTGTTGCAGCGCGCCGTGAACCCGGGGCGCTTCCTTGATTCCCATGTGATGCTCGAGGTGGCCACGCTCGGAGGCGCGCGGGCTCTCGGCATTGAGGACAAGGTGGGCTCGCTGGAGATCGGCAAGCGCGCCGACATGATCGCCGTGGATCTGTCCAGCTCGCACCAGTCCTTCACGACCGATCCGGTGGCCGCTGTGGTGAACACCTGCACGACGGCCGACGTGCTCATGACCATGGTCGACGGCAACGTCCTGTACGAGAAGAACCGCTGGCACGTGAAGGTGGAAGTGGCGAAGAGCATCGCGCGGGTCATCGAGATCCGCTCCAAGCTGCGCCCCGAGGCCTAGCGGGCGCAATCGCTGAGCGGGGCGCTCGGCGCAGTTGTGAATTCGTGGAGGGCGCGCCGCGGCAGGCATTTTCGCTGGCGCGGCGCGCCTGCTTCTGCGATAATGCCATATTTGCGTATACCTAATGTTGGGAACCTGAGGAGTACCCGCGATGTCGAGCAAGAAGAACAAGACCGGCGCGAAGAATCCCACGCGCAAGCAGCAGGCCGAGCGCATCAAGCAGGCCGAGGAGCGCGAGCGCCGCGCCAAGGAGGCCGCCGAGGCCAAGGCGCGCACCAAGAAGGTCTTCACCGTGGTCGTGTGCGTCATCCTCGTACTCGCCCTGGGCATCCCCACTATGGCGCTGACCGTGCTCTCGCTGTAGAGCTGTTGAAAGGAAACGAGTCGTGTTTGGAATCGGCGGATTCGAGCTTTTTCTCATTCTGCTGTTCGGGTTCCTCATTTTCGGGCCCGACAAGCTGCCTGCCATGGCGAAGACGATCGGCAAGGCCATCGCGAAGTTCCGCAACGCCCAAGAGGAGATGAGCGGCGTGCTGAAGGGGGAGATGGTGTTCGACAAGGACGCCGAGGATCCCTTCAAGAATCCGCTCGATGCCTTGGACGAGGCGGCGGCCAAGGCCAAGAAGGGCGCCGACAGTGCCAAGAAGGCCGCGAGCGCTGTGTCGAAGAAGGCGAGCGCAACCACCAAGAAGAGCACTTCCACTGCTCGGGCCCGACTGCCGCCGGCGCCCCCTGCCGCGGCGCCCGCCAAGGCCGAGCAGGACGCGGGCGAGGCCGATAAGGCCGATGCCGCTCCGGCCAAGCCCGAGAGCTTCGCCGAGCGCAAGGCCCGCTACGACAAGGAGCGCGCCGAGCGCAAGGCCGCCGAGGAAGCGGAGCTGAAGAAGAAGGAAGAAGAGGAGCGCAAGGCCGCTGCCGAAGCCCGCAAGGCGGAGGCGGCCAAGAAGCGCGAGGAGGCGGCCGCCAAGCGGAAGGCCGAGGCGGAGGCCAAGAAGGCCGCCGAAGAGGCCAAGGCCGTGACCGAGGCTGCCGACGCTGGTGCCGCTGACGCTGGTGCTGCCGACGAGAAGAAGGAGGCGTAACGATGCCTATCGGACCGGCACGCATGCCGCTATTCGACCACCTCGGCGAGCTGCGCATGCGCCTTGTGCGCATCGTGGCCTGCCTCGCCGTGGCCGTGGTCGTGTTCTACATGGCCACCCCTACCATGGGCCAGTTCCTCCTCATGCCCATCGCGGAGTTTCTGCCCAACGTCGACGGCATGGCCTCGCTTCAGGCCATCGACCCCTTCGAGGCGTTCTCCGTGCGCTTCCAAATCTCGCTGTGGGCGGGCATTGTGGCCACGTCGCCCGTCATTCTGTGGCAGCTGCTCGCGTTCTTCCTGCCGGCGCTGAAGCCCAGCGAGCGCAAGTGGTTCATGCCCACCTTCGCCGCCGCCGTGGCCCTGTTCATCATTGGCACGGTGTTCTGCTACCTCGTTATCCTGAACCCGGCGTTCCAGTGGCTCACCGACCAGGCCCTGGGCCTCGGCTACGTGGCGCCGCGCATGAGCTCCTACATCGACATCATCATCAAGTTCGAGCTCGGCTTCGGCTTCGCCTTCGAGCTGCCGCTCATCGTGTTCTACCTCGTCATCTTCGACGTCATCCCTTACAAGAAGTTGCGCGGCAGCTGGCGGACGGTGTACGTGGTGCTCATGGTCATCTGCGCTGTGGTCACCCCCGACGCCTCGCCGGTCACCATGCTGCTGATGTTCGCCGCCATGATCATGCTCTACGAGGGCAGCCTGCTCATCGCGCGGGTGGTGCTGCGTCGGCGCATCAAGCGCCAGAACGAGGAGCTCGCCGCGGAAGAGGACGAGTAAGTGCACGAGCTGGGACTGATGACCGGCGTCATGGACGCCGCAGTGGAGGCGGCCCGGGAAGCCGGGGCCACGCGGCTGCTCGGCGTGAAGGTCTCCATCGGCGAGGCCACCGAGGCGGTGGAAGACGCGCTCGTGTTCGCCTTCGAGGCCCTGGCCGAGTCCGACCCGTTCACCCAGGGCGCCAAGCTGGGCCTAACGATGATCCGCCCGCGCAGCGTCTGCCTGGAATGCGGCCACGAGTTCGAGCACGACCTCTACAACCGCTTCTGTCCCGTCTGCGACTCGTTCGCCACCGAGCTTCTGGCCGGGCGCGAGCTGCAGATCGACTCCATCGAGGTGGATCTTCCCGAGGAGTAACGGCCGCGCGCGCCGCCGGAATGACGCATGCCGGCAATCGGCCCGAAACAAAGCGCTGCCATACTCGTGGCAGCGCTTTTGCTATGCTGTCACCGTTCCAACCTGAGCGCAGCGAAGGGTCGCCCCTTGCGCCAACCCGAGAGGACGCCTATGAACCCCCAGCAGATGTACGAGGCCTGCACCGACGCTTTGGGCGCCTTCGTGCGCAGCGCCGGTTTCACCGACGTGGTCATCGGGCTGTCCGGTGGCATGGATTCGACGCTCGTGGCCGTTATGGCGCACGACGCCTTGGGGGCCGACCATGTGCACGGGGTCATGCTGCCCGGCCCCTATTCCAGCGAGTCGTCCATCGACGACGCCGAGGCGCTCGCCGCCAACCTCGGCATCTCCAACATCACGGTGCCCATCTGCGAGCCCTTCGAGGCCTTCGAGGCGGTGCTCGCCCGGGCCTGCGGCGGGGCGCTCGTCGGGCTGGCCGCCGAGAACACCCAGGCCCGCTGTCGCATGGTGTGCCTCATGGCGCTTTCGAACGCCCACGGCTGGCTCATGCTGAACACGGGCAACAAGTCCGAGGCGGCCATGGGGTACTCCACCCTTTACGGTGACACCGCCGGCGCCTTCGCGCCCTTGGGCGGCGTGTACAAGACCGACGTCTTCGCCATGGCCCGCTGGCGCAACCGCCGGGCCGTGGAGGAGGGAACGTGTGGCCCCATTCCCGTGAACGTGTTTGTGAAGCCGCCGAGCGCGGAGCTCGCGCCCGATCAGGAGGACGAGAAGTCCTTAGGCGTCGATTACGCCACGCTGGATCAGATTCTCATCGCCTATGTGGAAGAGGGGAGGGACGCGGCGGCCATCGTCACCGAGAGCGGCCTGAGCCGCGATCTGGTGGATTACGTCATCGCCCGTACCGACGCCAACGCCTTCAAGCGTGCGTTGGAGCCTCCGTACCCTGACGCGCCGTTCTACGGCGATCCCGCGTCTCGTTAGCGAAGCTGCGTCCCGCTGGCGATCCCGCGTCCTGCTGGCGAAGCTGCGCCCCGCTGGCGATCCCGCGTCCTGCTGGCGAACGAGCCCCATCTGGGGTCGGCGTTGTTCAACAGGCTCGTTTCATACACCCCGCGGTGTATGGCGCGTGGGCTTCCGGTCGTTTACCATAGCGGTCATGGATAAGATCTTCCGAAATACCCCGAAGCTTACGGCCACCGACTGGCTCATCGACGCCGTCATCGCGGCGGGGGCCTTCGGGTTCTGCTGCCTGCAGCTCACCGTGGCCGTGAACCTGCTCATCCCCGACGAGTTCATGCGTCGGCTCATGGGCATCCAGGCCATGGTGCCCTCGGGCCTCTCGCTTCTGGCCATCGCGCTCACCACGCTGCCGCTCGTGCTGCGGCGCAAGTTCCCCTGGGCCGTGTTCGTGTGGTGCCTGGTCAGCTGGGGCCTGCTTCAAGCGGAGCTGAACGGCATCGCCCTGTCCGTGGCAGGCCCCCTCATCGCGCTGTTCACGCTGGCGTCCGCGCGCTCGCGGGCCGAGGCGGCCATCGCGTGCGCGGTCATGTGCCTGGTGATGCTCGTCGCCCCGGCGCCCCCGGAGCAGTCGCGCATCTTGACGCAGCTCACCGTGTTCCAGAACATGGCGCTGGCCCTGGCGGCCGCGTTTGCCGGCTACGCCCCCCCCCGGCACCAGGGGCCCGATCATGGCTACGCCCTCCACGAGCACCAGGAGCGCACGCGCGCCATCGAGGAGCGGGCGGTCGCCGCCGAGCGCAGCCGCGAGGCCGAGGCGCGCCGTCGGGTGGAGGCCGAGCGCGTCTCCATCGCCCGGGAGGTGCACGACATCACGGCCCATTCGCTGTCGGCCGTGAGCATCCAGGCCGCTGCTGCCGAGCGCTTGGTCGATCGCGATCCGGCGGCGGCCAAAGAGGCCATCGCCGAGGTGCGCCGCACCGCCAAAGGCGCCCTCGAGGAGATTCGCGCCATGATCGGCGTGCTGCGCGCGGGGGAGGGGCCGGCCGAGACGACGCCCACCCAGGGCACCGACCGCATGGGCGATTTGGTGTCCTACTTGGAAGGTGCCGACATCGAGGTCACGCTGGACGAGACCGCCTACGACCGCGCCTGCGTGCCGGCGTTCATCGACGTGGCCCTCTTCGGCATCGCGCGCGAGGCGGCCACGAATATCGTGCGCCACGCCGGGGCGCACCGTGCGGCGCTCGTGCTGTCCACGAAGCGGGAGGGCTTCGCCGAGCTTGTCGTCGACGACGACGGGAAGGGGCTCGCTGCCCCGGCCGCCGCGGCCGGTCACCATGGCCTGCTCGGCATGCGCGAGCGCGCGCGGCTTCTACAGGGCACGTTCTCTGCGTCCCCAAGCCCGCTCGGCGGCGTGCGCATCGCCGTGAGCGTTCCCCTCAGCCAGAAGGAGGAGACTTATGAGTGAGGCCGATCCCATCCGCGTGCTCGTCGTGGACGACCAGGATCTCGTGCGCGGCGGCTTCAAGGCCATTCTCGGCACCTACGAGGGCATCGAGATCGTCGGCGAGGCCCGAAACGGGGCCGATGCGGTGCAAGAGGCCCAGCGCCTTCGGCCCGACGTGGTGCTCATGGACATCCGCATGCCCGAAATGAACGGCATCGAGGCCACCCGCGCCATCACATCGAATCCTCTGCTCGCAAAAACCCGGGTGCTCGTGCTCACCACCTTCGACGTGGACGAGTACGTTTACGATGCTCTGGGCGCCGGGGCGAGCGGCTTTCTTCTGAAGGACGCCGACCCCGACGAGATTGTGGCGGCCATTCGCGTCGTGGCCCGAGGCGACGCGCTCATCCAGCCCTCGGTGATGCGCCGGCTGGTGGAGACCTTCGTGGCTGCGCGCCCGCGGGGCGGCTGGGGCGCTGCCGATGTGGCCGAGACGCGCCGCGCCGCGCTGACGAGCCTCACCGACCGCGAGCGCGAGATTCTCGTGCTGGTGGCCCGGGGCCTTTCCAACGACGAGATCGCCGAGGAGCTGTTCATCTCGCCGGCCACGGTGAAGACGCATCTGGCCCGCGTCATGGCTAAGACCGATGCTCACGACCGCGCCCAGCTTGTCGTCTTCGCCTACGAGACGGGTTTGGTGACGCCTGCCCCCTAGGGAGACTGCTCACTTGCACAAATTCCAACTTGGAAAGTAATCCCTGATCAAGACTATAATCACAGGAAACTTGAGTGAAAAAAACTCAAGTTTTTCTCCGTCCCCTCTTGCATTCCTTCCCGTAGCTGTTATGATGCGTAACTGTTTAGCACTCGTTGCTACCGAGTGCTAGCACTTAACCCAACCGAGTGGTTAAATTGGAAGTTGCGCGAAGGCGCTACAACAACCATTGAAAGGACGGCAAGCTATGAATTTGAAGCCTCTGGGCGACCGCGTCATCCTGAAGCAGGACGAGGCCGAGGTTACCACCGCCTCCGGACTGTTCCTGGCCTCCGATGCCAAGGAGAAGCCCCAGACCGGTACCATCATCGCCGTGGGCGAGGGCAAGATGGACAAGGACGGCAAGCTGCTTCCTATGCCTGTTAAGGTCGGCGACAAGGTCATCTACGGCAAGTTCGGCGGCACCGAGGTGACGCTGGACGGCGAGAACGTGCTTATCCTGCGCGCCGACGACATTTACGCCGTAGTTGAATAACTGAGAAGATAAACCGAGAAGATAGATCCACTGAAAGGAACGCGAACTTATGGCTAAGGAAATCAAGTTCGATACCGATGCCCGCTCCGGCCTGGCCGCGGGAGTCTCCAAGCTGGCCGATGCCGTCAAGGTGACGCTCGGCCCCAAGGGCCGCTATGTGGCTCTGGAGAAGTCCTACGGCGCTCCGCTCATCACCAACGATGGCGTGACCGTCGCTAAGGAAGTCGAGCTGGAGAACCCGGTCGAGAACATGGGCGCCCAGCTGGTGCGCGAGGTGGCCGTGAAGACCAACGACGTGGCCGGCGACGGCACCACCACCGCCACACTTCTCGCCGACGTCATCGTCTCCGAGGGCCTGAAGAACGTGACCGCCGGCGCCGATGCTCTCGGCATCCGCCGCGGCATCGAGAAGGCCACCGACGCCATCGTGGCCGCCATCAAGGCCGACGCCACCCCGGTGTCCACCAAGGAGCAGATCGCCAACGTCGGCCGCATCTCCGCCGGCGACGCCGCCATCGGCGATAAGATCGCCGAGGCCATGGACGCCGTGGGCAACGACGGTGCCATCTCCGTGGAGGAGTCCCAGACCATCTTCGGCATCGACATGGACATCGTCGAGGGCATGCAGTACGAGCGCGGCTACATCTCCCCCTACATGGCCACCGACATGGAGAAGATGGAAGCGGTGCTGAAGGACCCCTTCGTCCTGCTGACCGACATGAAGATCAACTCCATCCAGGACATGGTTCCGCTGCTGGAGGAAGTCATGCGCGCCCAGCGCCCGCTGTTCATCGTGGCTGAGGACGTCGAGGGTGAGGCCCTGTCCACCATCCTGCTGAACCGTCTGCGCGGCACCCTGAACGTCGTGGCCATCAAGGCCCCCGGCTTCGGCGACCGTCGCAAGCGCATCCTCGAGGACATCGCCGTGGTCACCGGCGCCCAGGTCATCGACAAGGACTTTGGCATGACCATGGCCGACGCCACGATGGAGATGCTCGGTACCGCCAAGACCGTGAAGGTCACCAAGGACACCGCCCTCATCGTGGATGGCGCCGGTAAGAAGGAAGACATCGAGAACCGCATCCAGATCATCCGCGCCGAGCTCGAGCGCGTCGATTCCGACTTCGACCGCGAGAAGGCCCAAGAGCGTCTGGCGAAGCTCTCCGGCGGCGTTGCCGTGCTGAAGGTGGGTGCTGCCACCGAGTCCGAGCTGAAGGAGAAGAAGTCCCGCATCGAGGACGCCCTGCAGGCAACCCGCGCGGCCGTGGAAGAGGGCATCGTCGCCGGCGGCGGCGTGGCGCTCGTGGACGCCATCGGCGCCCTGGACGCCGTCAAGGCCGACGACAAGGACGAGGAAGTCGGCATCGACATCATCCGCAAGGCCATCGAGGCCCCGATGCGCGCCATCGCCCAGAACGCTGGCTTCGAGGGCTCCGTCGTGGTGGAGAAGGTCAAGAGCCTGCCGAAGGGCGAGGGCCTGAACTGCGCCAACGGCGAGTACGGCAACATGATCGAGATGGGCGTGAACGACCCGGTGAAGGTGACCCGCACGGCGCTGCAGTCCGCGGCCTCCGTGGCGGCCCTCATCCTCATCACCGAGGCCACCATCAACGAGATCCCCAAGGAGGGTCCCGATCTGAGCGCTCTGGCTGCCGGCATGCAGGGCGGCGGCGGAATGTACTAGGCCCCAAGCAGGAAAAACTTGCGCGCGGCCTAACCGCGTAACCTACTAACTCGCAGAAGGGCGCCCTCCGGGGCGCCCTTCCTGTTGCGCGCGAACATTTTCCAAGTTCTCAACCGCCAATTTCCCGTCCGCTCTATTTCATGGGCGTTTTCGGCAGTCGTTCCCAAGAGGGGCGCGATCTCCTAAGATAGTGCGATACGCGAAAATGGCCCCGAAGCCCAAGGAGGTTTCCGTGGAATTGTTGGAAGAGCGCATTCGCCGCGATGGCGTGGTGAAGGCGGGCGGTGTGCTGAAGGTGGACGCCTTCTTGAACCACCAGATGGACATTGAGCTGTTCTCCCAGATGGCCGAGGAATGGAAGCGCCTGTTCGCGGGCAAGCCCATTAACAAGATCCTCACCATCGAGGCCTCGGGTATCGGCATCGCCGCCGTGGTGGCGCACCATTTCGGCGTGCCCGTGGTGTTCGCGAAGAAGACCCAGTCCATCAACCTGGATGGCACGATGTATTCCACGCGCATCCAGTCCTTCACCCACAACCGCATCTACGACGTCATCGTCTCCACCCGCTTCCTCGGGCCCGACGACCACGTGCTCATCATTGACGACTTCCTTGCCAACGGTTGCGCCCTGCGCGGGCTGCTCGAGATCTGCGAGAGCGCCGGGGCCACCGTGGAGGGCATCGGCATTGCCATCGAGAAGGGCTTCCAGCCCGGTGGTGACGAGCTGCGCGAGGCAGGTTACGACCTGCAGTCCCTCGCCATCGTCGAGGCTATGGATCCTGCTACCGGCGCCATTGAGTTCCGCTCATGAGCCGCAAGAGAAACGTGGAAAGCGAGGGCGGCGTGGCGTTCGTCGACCCGAAGATGAAGGCGCTCTCGTCCCTTGATGGCGAGATCGGCTGGCTTGCGGCCTTCCCCTATGGCCTGCAGCACGTGCTGGCCATGTTCGTGGCGAACCTCGCGCCCATCGCGATCATCGCCGCGGCGGCCGGCCTTCCCGAGGACTTGCGGGCCACGCTCATTCAGAACGCCATGTTCATTGCCGGCATCGGCATCTTCGTGCAGCTGTTCCCCGTCTGGCGCGTGGGCAGCGGGCTGCCCATCGTCATGGGCATCAGCTTCACCTTCGTCTCCGTGGCTTGCACCATCGCGGCGACCCAGGGCTACGGGGCGCTCGTGGGAGCGGTCATCGTCGGCGGCCTCATCGAGGGCGTGCTCGGCCTGTTCGCCCGCTGGTGGCGGCGCATCATCACACCCATTGTGGCTGCTGTGGTGGTGACCTCTATCGGGTTCTCGCTGCTCGGCGTGGGGGCGGCCTCCTTCGGCGGCGGTTCCGGCGCGGAAGATTTCGGCAGCGCCACGAACCTCATCCTCGGCACCGTCTCGCTTCTGGCGTGCCTCGCGTTTCAGGGCCTCGCCAAGGGCGCTACGAAACAGCTCTCGGTGCTCTTCGGGCTCATCGTGGGATATCTGGTGGCCATTCCGCTGGGCAAAGTGGACTTCTCCGGCTTCGCTTCGGCGCAGCTCTTCTCGCTGCCGGGAGTGCTGCCCGTGACGCCGGAGTTCAACCTGGGCGCCATCATCACCGTCACGCTCATTTTTCTCGTGTCTGCTACCGAAACGGTGGGCGATTGCTCGGCGCTCACGGCCGCCGCGCTGCGCCGCAACCCCACGGACAAGGAACTCTCCGGCGCCGTGACGGCCGACGGCCTCGTCAGCTCGCTCGCCGGCGTGTTCGGCTGCTCGCCGGTCACCTCCTTCTCGCAGAACGTGGGCCTGGTGGCCATGACCGGCGTGGTGAACCGTCGCGCCATTGCTACGGGAGCGGTCGTGCTCGTGCTCGCCGGTTTCGTGCCCGTGGTGAGCCTCGTGTTCGCCTCTCTTCCCGAGGCCGTGCTCGGCGGCTGCACCATCATGATGTTCGGCAACATCATCGTCAGCGGCTTCCAGATGATCGCCAACGCCGGCTTCTCGCAGCGCAACATCACCATTGCCGCGCTGTCGCTGGCCGTAGGCATCGGGTTTACCCAGATGGGCGACATCTTCGCCATCTTCCCCGAACTGGTGCAGAGCGTCTTCGCCGACAACTGCGTCGCCGTGGTCTTCGTCGTGGCCATTCTGGCGAGCCTGCTTTTGCCCAAAGATCAGAAGGTGGAGGGGCCGCTCATCGTGGAGGAGGGCAACGATTCGGTGGATGCTGCCGCAGACGCGCTAGAATCTTAGGCCCATGGAAACCATCGCGCACATAGCCGGGCACGTGCTGGAGCATTCTCTGGCCGACACCCTGTACCTCATCCCGTTTCTGTTCGTCACCTACCTGGCCATGGAGTGGCTCGAGCACAAGACCGGCGGCAAGACCCAGGAGGCCATCCGCCACGCCGGCGCGGCCGGGCCCATCGTCGGCGCATTTCTGGGCGTGGTGCCCCAGTGTGGCTTCTCGGCCGTGGCGGCCACGCTGTACGCGGGTCGCGTGATCACGCTGGGGACGCTGTTCGCCGTGTTCCTCTCCACCTCCGACGAGATGCTGCCCATTTTCCTGGCCGAGGCGGTACCCGGCAATACCATCTTATCCATCATGGGGGCGAAGGTGGTCATCGGCATGGTCATGGGCTTCATCGTGGATGCCGTGCTGCGCCTGGCGCGCCGCGACAAAGAGCGCCTGCGCGTCCACGAGCTGTGCGAGCAGGACCAGTGCGGCTGCAACCACGACTGCCATACCTGCGAGCAGGCTCCCGAACGCGCCTACGAGCACCACGACGACGTGGAGCACACCCACGAGCACGGGCACGGCTGGAAGGGCATCCTGAAGAGCGCCACGAAGCACACGGTGCAGGTGACGTTGTTCATCTTCCTCATCACCATTGCGCTGAACGTCGTGCTGGAAACGGTGGGGGAGGACGCGCTCGCCCAGTTCCTCGGCGACAACCCGAATTTCTCGGTGTTCGCGACCGCGCTTGTGGGCCTCATTCCGAATTGCGCCGCCAGCGTGGTCATCGCCCAGCTGTACGTGGAGGGCGTGCTGGGGGCCGGCGCCATGCTGGCCGGGCTTCTGGTGAGCGCCGGCGTGGGACTGCTCGTGCTCGCCCGGGCCAACCGCCCTTGGAAGCAGAATGTCGCCATCATTGTCGTGCTGTATGCCACGGGCGTGTTCTGGGGCCTCATTTGCAATGGGCTGGGTGTCGTGTTCTAGCGGCCCCGTTGCCGTCCGCTCGGTGGGCCGTGCTGCGCCGGGGACCGCGAAGTGGTTTTCGGCCTCGTTGCCGTTTTGTTAAATCTGACGGCCCGTCAAAATTGTCCTTGCGCCGCCCTCTCGTTAGTACTACGCTCGCCACGTTAACTTTTCTGGTCATCAATGGGAAGAAGGCGATGGGGTTGGCAGGCCGCGGGGAAGTCATCGAGCGACTTCTTGCCGCCCACGAGGCATGGTTCGACGTCGATCGCGACCACCGTTTCGCCGGACGCACCTTCCCAGGTTACGCCGAGTTCCATTCCTGCGCCTCCCAGTACGTGCTCGTCAAGCGCGCGAAGCTGTGGGAGGCTGCCAGTCACGAGCACCTGTTCTTCTGGGACACGCCTCGTCTCACGGCCGCCGAGCTGGACGACCTGGTCGGCTGCATCACCGGCGAGGGGCTCTCCCTCGTGCAGCCCGCACCCGATCATATGACGACCTATCTGTCGCTCGCCATCGTCGCCGACGCCGTGGACGATCTCACGTGGGAGCGCGTGCGCCGCACCCGCTTCCGCAAGAACTTCGCGCTCGGCTGGCGGGGATGGGCCGATCTGCGCCTGGCGGTGGCCGACCTGTCGCGTGGGCGCATGACGACCAATTCACAGGGAAAACCGCTGGGAAAAACGCTCCAGGCCAATGCGTTCATCGACGACGGTGCTGCTGTTTGCGCTGCTGGTTGCAGCGGCGCGCGCGATGCTGCGCGTAACACCGCGCGCGGCGCTGTCCGCGATGGGCATCGGCTTGACGCGTCCGCTCCAGCGTTTCCGGAAGGAAGGGAGGGCCGAGCCTGCGATGGCGCGCGCCCTCTCTTTGAGGCCCAGGGCGAGAAGAGAGGAAGTAAGTTATGAATGCCCTGATCATCCTTTTGGTAGCCATCGTGGTTCTCGTATGTGGCTACGTCTTTTACGGCGGTTGGCTCGCCAAGCAGTGGGGCATCGACCCCAACCGTCCCACGCCGGCGCACGAGTTCGAGGACGGCAAGGACTATGTGCCCGCCGCGCCCTATGTGGTGCTCGGCCACCATTTCTCGTCCATCGCCGGCGCCGGCCCCATCAACGGCCCCATCCAGGCGGCCATCTTCGGCTGGGTGCCCGTGCTTCTGTGGGTGCTGCTCGGAGGCATCTTCTTCGGCGCCATGCACGATTTCGGCGCGCTGTTCGCCTCCATCCGCCACAAGGGGCAGACGCTCGCGACGGTTATCGCCCAGAACGTCGATGACACGGCCAAGAAGCTGTTCTGCATCTTCGCGTATCTGACGCTCATTTTGGTGGTGGCCGCCTTCGCCTCCATTGTGGCGAGCACCTTCGCCGTGGTGCCGGTGCCGTTGGATGACGCCGCCAAGGCTGCTTCGACCGAGGCGGCCAACATGGCCAACATGCGCACGGCCATGATCTCGGTACTGTTCATCGTGGTGGCCGTCATTTACGGCGTGGTCACGCGCGGGCGCAAGCTGCCCACGGCCGTCAACATCCTGTCGGCCATCGCCATCATCGTGGTCGTCGTGGCCCTCGGCTACAACTTGCCGGTCATCGCGCTGGACAACACCACCTGGATGATCCTTGTGGGCCTGTATATCCTCGTGGCTTCCGTGGCCCCGGTTTGGATCCTCCTGCAGCCGCGCGACTACCTGTCGAGCTATCTGCTCTACGGCATGATCGCCCTGGCGCTCGTCGGCATCATCGGCGCCGGCATCATGGGCAACGCCGCCTCGCTGGACATTCCCGCATTCACGGGCTTTGCCGCCACAGCTGGCACATCCAAGGTGGCCGCCTCGGGCTTTTTGTTCCCGGCCCTGTTCATCACCATCGCCTGTGGCGCCATCTCCGGCTTTCACAGCCTCGTGGCCTCGGGCACTACCTCCAAGCAGCTCGACCGCGAGGCCGAGGCGCAGCCCATCGCCTACGGCGGCATGCTGCTCGAGTGTCTGGTAGCGGTCATCTCGCTGTGCGCGGTGGCCTTCGTGTTCTCCGGCTATATGGACGGCACTTACGCCTCGCCGACCCAGGTCTTCGCCGCGGGCCTTTCCCAGATGCTCGCCTGCGTGCCCGGACTCGCCGGGGCGGAGTCCGTCGCTTACGCGCTGCTCGTGCTGGCGGTATCGGTGTTCTGCCTGACCTCGCTCGACACCGCGACGCGCCTGGGACGCTACATGTTCCAGGAGCTTTTCACGCCGCACGGCATGGAGGCGAGCGAGCTTACCGGATGGCGCGCAGTGCTCGTGAACCCCTGGGTTGCCACCATCATCACGGTGGTGCTCGGCGTGGGGCTGGGCATGACCGGCTACCAGCTGGTGTGGCCGCTGTTTGGTGCCGCCAACCAGCTTCTGGCCGCTTTGGGCCTGCTGGCCGTGTGCGCGTGGCTGGGCAACGCGGGCCGCAACAACAAGATGTTCTACTTCCCCATGGCGTTCATGATGGTGGTGACGCTGACCTCGCTGGCGCTGACGGTGTGGGCCAAGATCGGCCTTCTGGCGGCCGGCACGATGGATGCCGCCACGGTGCTGCAGCTGGTCATTGGCGTGCTGCTCATGGTATTCGCCGTCATCTTGGCCGTCAAGGGTTGCAAGACCATCTTCGGGAAGAAGCGGGTCGCGTAGAATCGGGTCGCGTAGAATCGGGTCGCGCAGCTGCAAGCATCCTGCTGCCGATCTCTTCGCATTGCTGCCCCAGAACGGGCACCCGGGAATCCTAGGGCTCGTTTTGGGGCATGATTTCGAGTTGTTAGACATAAGGGAGCGCGCTAACAGGTCTGTCGATCGGTTTGGCGACTGCGCGCCCCGGCGCAACTGGGCAAAAGCCCAGGTCGCAACCTCGCCACTGCTCTGCAGCGAGATTATGCTACGGCGGAACGATCGTTTTGCTCGACAGCGAGAGTCTAACAACTCAAAATTCTTGCCCGAAACAAGGGCGTGGATTGTTCGAGCACTAAAGTGGGCATAGAGAATTTTGTTTCGCACCCCATAGCGTGCAGAGGGCTTGGCCCGTTATAGTGTCAGGAAGCGAAAAACGAAACGAGAGGAGACGCCCATGACCGCACTTTCCGCCGGCATGACTCGCGAAGAGGCCGCCGAGTTGCTCGCCGCCCACAACAAGGATCCGTTCCATATCGAGCACGGCGAGACCGTCGAGCAGACCATGCGCTACTTCGCTCGCGAGTACGATCCGGAAAACGAGGAGTTCTGGGGCATCGTGGGCCTTCTGCACGATCTGGATTGGGAAGAGCACGACGACGAGCCCGAGATGCACACGCTATACGCGGCGCCGCTCATCGAGGAGGCGGGCGGCACGCCGGAGCTCATCCGCGCCATCCAGTCGCACACCTCCGACTACAACACCGATCTGCCCAAGCCGGAGCTTCAGATGGAGAAGATCCTGTTCGCTACCGAGGAGCTGACGGGCCTCATCGGCGCGGCCATCATCATGCGCCCGAGCAAGTCGGTCATGGACTTCAACGTGAAGTCGCTCAAGAAGAAGTACAAGGACAAGCGTTTTGCCGCCGGCGTGAGCCGCGAGGTCATCGCCTCGGGCGCCGAGATGCTCGGCTGGGAGCTGGACGAGCTGTTCGCCCGCACCATCGAGGCCATGCAGTCCTTCGCCCCCGACCGCGACACCTTCGTTGTGGAGTAGGGGCCTCCGAGGAAGGCTGTTGGCTTTCGTTGAGCGCCTTCTATGGTAAAGAACAGGCGAGCCGCTGCGGCTACGGCGGCTCGCCTCGCAATGCTTTCGGGCAATCGTGTTAAGGGGCCGCTTCCGTTGTCAGGCGGGGGCGGCTTTACTTTAAGAAAGAGGGTCCAGCCTAAAACTGGATCCTCTTTTGGGAAGCGGCAGCCGGCGAGGGAGGGAGACGTCGGCTGCCCGCGATTCCTTTAGGCGATATCGCCGGCCATGTGGCGCACGGCGTGGCGGCTGAAGGTGATGGTGCGCCCGCATGCGCAGCCCACGATGTACTCGGGATAGTTGTTGGCGAACACGCTGCCCGAGCAGTCGCCGGCAGCGTACAAGCCCTCGATCACATGGCCCTGCTCGTCGAGTACCTGCATATCGGGGTTGATACGCAGGCCGTCCACCGTAGTCAGGATGGAGCCGCCGAACCAGGTGCCGTAGAAGGGCGCGGTGCGCAATTCGGAGAGACGGTAGGCCTCCTTGCCGAAATCGTCGTCCTTCTGAGCGTCGAAGAAGCCGTTATACTTGTCCACTTCGGCGAGAAAGGCGTCCTTGGCCTCGCCGGCAAAGCCCAGCTTGTCGGCGAGCTCTTCTAGGGTGTCGGCCTTCACCATGGTGCCTTTCTCTAGCTGATCGGCGTAAATCTCGTCCAGCGGCGTGTCGACCTCCTTGGCGAGCAGCTGCTGGGTTTGGCGCGAGCAGCCAATGGTAGAAAAGCGCTTGACGTCTTCTTTCAGGCTCGAGTCGAATACCTGGCAGAATACGCCGCCCTCATTGGCCGCTGCAGCGAAGCAGCAGAAGTCGTAGGGGGTTGATTCGTTGGCGAAGCGCTTGCCGTCGCGGCCGACTTTCATGAGGGGCTGGGAGCCTAGATTGAACTGTTTGTCGGTGCCGACGAAGGTGGCCGGCTCGCCCGGCTCGCTCACGATGCCGGCATTCTCGCCGGGCAGCACCGCGCCACGATCGAAGATCATGGGCGCGCCGATGGCGTCCTTCTGGGCGCCGATGCGCATGGCGGCTCGGATGCCGTCGCCCGTGTTGTTCGGCGAACCGTACTGCAGGGTGACGCAGCGATCCACCATAGGGTTGCAGGCGCGCAGCATCTCGGCGTTGGACACGTAGCCACCCGTGGTGAGCAGCACGCCCTTCTCGGCATTGATCTGCACGTAGCCGTCGGGCGTCTCGAAGATGGCACCGGTTACCTTGCCGGACTCGTCCTGGACGAGCTTGACGAGGCTGTGGTTGTAGGTGACGTCGTAGCCGCGCTCGTTGATGTAGGCGAGCAGCACCTTGTTGCGCTCGAGGGCCTCGCCCGCGGCGTCCTTGCCAGAGTAATAGTGCTCCATGGGGAAGATGTTGAAGTCGGT
>OGOG01001195.1_pt1 | contig 26272 bp, 28 predicted proteins | sample 1552581 | NCBI WGS metagenome assembly OGOG01 (sample SAMEA2580152, study PRJEB22360) | human gut metagenome | biome: human gut; feature: human-associated habitat; material: faeces | place: Denmark | collected 2008/2010 | reverse complement strand
GAAAAGATAGGAAATGATGGCTGGATATTAGTGTTTATGCGATTAATGCAGGTACATTGTTAACATTACCTATAGAATATTACAATGAGAATGATGAAAATATAGTATTTAATTATGACTCTTTATGGGGGAAGTGCAATCTATGTTCAGATATAAAGTAATTGTAGTTTAGGTGTCTATTACAGTTATTTGGGGGAAGACTGATGACGAGTGTTGAACGAGTCTTCCCCTTTATATATTTTGGAATCTTATTCTTTTTATTTATCGTTATCGATCAATTTCAGATACTCTCCATATCCTTCTTCCTGCATCTTATCTTTTGGGATAAAACGCAATGAAGCACTATTGATGCAGTAACGTAATCCGCCTTTGTCTTGTGGCCCGTCCGGGAAGACATGTCCCAAATGTGCATCACCCGTTTTACTGCGCACTTCAGTACGGATCATTCCGTGGGTAGTATCGATGTTTTCTTTGATCAAGGATTTATCTATCGGTTTAGTGAAACTTGGCCAACCACATCCGGAATCGAACTTGTCGGTTGAAATAAATAATGGCTCACCGGTAGTGATATCTACATAGATTCCAGGACGTTTTTCATTCCAATATTTGTTGTGGAATGCAGGTTCGGTAGCATTTTTTTGAGTAACGGCAAACTGTTCAGCGGTCAGTGTAGAACGAAGTGTTCCTTCGTCCGGCTTTTTATAAACAGGTTTTGCGGCAGTTTTAGCTGCATTGGCTTTTTTAGCTATCTCAAACAATGCGGGGTTAATGTGGCAGTAACCTCCCGGATGCTTATCCAGATAATCCTGATGATAATCTTCTGCTTTGTAAAAGTTGGATAAAGGTTTGATCTCTACAACAATCGGTTTTGAATAGTCCTTTGCCAGAGCCTGTACGGTTGCCTGAATAACAGGGAGGTCTGCTTTATCCGTATAGTAAATTCCGGTACGGTACTGGGAACCGCGGTCGTTACCTTGGCGGTTGATGCTGGTAGGGTCAATGGTTTTGAAGTACAGATCGATCAATAGGGGAAGTTTTACTTCTTGCGGATCATATACGACTTTTACAGTTTCGGCAAAGTTTGTATTTCCACTGCATACCTGTTCGTACGTAGGGTTGGCAATGTTTCCATTGGCATACCCTACTTCCGTGCTTTCTACTCCTCTGATTTGTTTCAGAAAATGTTCCGTACCCCAGAAACATCCACCGGCAAAGTATATTTCACTCTGATTCTTCATATTACTGTTCTTTTGTTTATTAAGATTATTACTCTGCACTCCTTGTGCGTTATTTATCACCGAACTACCCATTAAGAGCAGTATAGACATGACAATTGTTTTCATATTCTTTACTATATATCTATAACAATCAAAGTTCAACGACTTACTTGTTTGAAGCGACTTTTTTTAGTTATTTCACTATATAAATAACTTCTTATGCTTGTTTTTGGCATAAACAATCTGCTACTTTGCAGCAGAATCAAAGGTATAGGATATGGCAAAGCAACAATTCAACAAACTGATCTGGCTGGTAGATACGATTTACCGGAACGGCCCTGTAACTTTTGCGGAGATAAACCACCGTTGGAGGGCAGGAGATAGTACACGTGTCGATATCCCTTTACGGACATTTCATAACCATCGGCAGGCTATAGAGGAAATGTTCGATATAAACATTGAATGTGACAAAAGTACGAATACATACTACATTGCCGATGCGGAGGGTATGCTGGGTGATAAGCTTAAAATGTGGTTGTTGAATAGCTTTTCATTGAACAATATTCTGCAGGAACATGTAGATATGAAGAATCGCATCGTATTTGAAGAGGCTCCTTCGGGTTTGCAATACATGGACATTGCCGTGGAAGCAATGCGGGCAGGTAATATAGTATTGATGGATTATCAAGCTTATAATTGGGATCGTCCTAAGCATGTGTTACTTGAGCCTTATTTCTTGAAACAGTTCCGTCATCGATGGTATTTGATCGGGATAAATCGTGAGTATAAGGCTTTCCGTGCTTACTCGCTCGACAGGGTAAAACAGATGGTAATGGGAGAAGATACATTTACATTTCCGAGGAAGTTCGTAGCCGATGATTATTTTGAAGATTGTTTCGGTATTATCAGGGAAGAGAATCTATTTCCGCAACGAACAGTGCTGAGAGTTGCTGCCGGGCAAGCTCCCTATCTGCGGAATTTACCTTTGCACCGGAGCCAAAAGGTGATTGCGATGACGAATGAATATGTTGATTTTGAACTTTGTTTGTCCCATACTTATGACTTCATTCAGGAATTGCTATCGAAAGGAGCCACAATTGAGGTACTTGAACCTCAAAGCCTGCGAGATAGAATGGAAGAGGAAGTAATGAAGATGCAAAAACTATATGGCTTATGAATGAAAATGTTCTTGGGAAGTTGAAGATATTGGCAGAGTCTGCCAAATATGATGTTTCATGTGCCTCAAGCGGTACGGTTCGTTCCAATAAGCCGGGTGCTTTGGGAAACACTGTAGGAGGCTGGGGGATATGTCATAGCTTTGCTGAAGACGGGCGATGCATCTCGTTGTTGAAAATCATGTTGACGAACAATTGTATTTATGATTGTGCATATTGCATTAACAGGAGGAGCAATGACTTGCCACGCGCCACTCTTACCGTATCTGAATTGGTGGATCTGACAATCGAATTTTACCGGCGCAATTATATTGAGGGCTTGTTTCTGAGTTCGGGAGTGATCAATAACCCGGATTATACTATGGAGCGCTTGGTCCGGGTGGCCAAAGATCTCCGTGAAGTACATCATTTCAATGGATATATACATTTGAAGAGCATACCCGGTGCCAGCCGGGAACTGGTTAACGAAGCCGGACGCTATGCCGACCGGTTGAGTGTAAATGTGGAAATACCCAAAGAAGAGAATTTGAAGAGACTTGCTCCGGAAAAGGATCATAAAAGTGTGTTTGCACCGATGAGCTACATACAGCAAGGAGTGTTGGAAAGTAGTGAAGAACGGAGGAAATTTCGTCATGCTCCCCGTTTTGCACCTGCCGGACAAAGCACTCAGATGATCGTAGGTGCTACGGCGGAGACAGATAAAGACATCCTTTTTCTCTCTTCCGCCCTTTATCAGCGGCCTACCATGAAGCGCGTCTATTATTCGGGTTATATCTCCGTGAATACGTACGATACCAGGTTGCCTGCCTTGAAGCAACCTCCTCTTGTGCGTGAACACCGCCTTTATCAAGCGGACTGGCTGATGCGTTTTTATGAATTTAAAGTGGATGAGATTGTGGACGACTCTTATCCTGACCTCGATCTGGAGATTGATCCGAAACTGTCATGGGCACTCCGGCATCCTGAGCAGTTCCCGGTAGATATCAACCGTGCCGATTATGAAATGTTGCTTCGCATTCCGGGACTTGGGGTAAAGTCCGCCAAACTAATTGTGGCATCACGGCGTTATTCCAGACTGGGTTATTATCAGCTTAAAAAAATAGGAGTGGTGATGAAAAAAGCTCAGTATTTCATTACTTGCAGTGAACTTCCTATGAAGACGGTAAATGAGATGACACCGCAAACTGTACGCAGTTTGCTGATCCCGAAATCCCATAAAAAGAAAATAGACGAGAATCAATTGTTGCTTGATTTTCAAGATTAGAACGTCCGTTTAGATAGTGCCTATGAATATATTTATCTACGATAAGACCTTTGAGGGATTGCTGACCGCTGTGTTCGATGCTTACAACCGCAAGACTTTCCCGGATTTGCTGCTTTCGGCAGGAGATGCTTTACCTTTGTTTTATGAAGAGTCTTTCACCGTGATTACCGATGAAGAGAAGGCCGGACGCGTCTGGCGCGGATTGCAGAAGAAGTTATCTTCGTCCGCCCTTTCGTCACTTACGTGGTGCTGGCTTTCGGAACTCCCCGAGGTAGGTATGCTATTGTTTCGTTACATCCGGAAAGCAATCGATTCTCCGAGGTCTATAGAAACCAATTTCAGTGATCCCGATGTGTTGGAACTTTCACGGATATGGAAACGTGTGGATTGGGAACGGCTCCGTATGGTGCAGTTTGTGCGTTTTCAGAAAGCTGCTGACGGTACTTTCTTTGCTGCTTTTGAACCGCAACACAATGCGTTGCCTCTTGTTGTCAACCATTTCAAAGACCGTTTTGCCGATCAGAAATGGCTGATCTATGATATGAAGCGACGTTATGGGTATTATTACGATTTGCAGACGGTGGAAGAGGTAACTTTTGACGATGAAAGCAGTACCTCCCATCTTATCACCGGTATGCTGGATGAAACGCTGATGGATAAGGATGAGAAACTCTTCCAGCGTTTATGGAAAACCTATTTCAAATCTATCACCATCAAAGAGAGACTCAATCCGAGAAAACATAAACAGGATATGCCGGTACGCTATTGGAAGTATATTACGGAGAAACAGAAATAAACTTCATTCGATACTGTTCACCAGTATGTCCGGAAATTCCTGTAATAAGGACAGCAAATGCCCTTCGTCATAATGCTTCTTCGATTTTAAAACCATCGTCACTTGATATATTATGGAATCTTTATATCCTTGTTTTTCCACCTGATAAGAAACGATGGTATAAGATCGGGTATTGAACTTGTCGGTAATGGCCTTCAGGATATCTTTATTGTCTGTAGAAAACGAAATCATATAACTTTTCATTCCCAACCTTTTAAATATCAGGCTCAGAGCTTCGAGTCCGATGAGTGTCAGCACGGTAGCCGAGATGCCGAGTATATACATACCTCCTCCGATCGCCAGACCTATTCCGGCTGTCGCCCATAATCCAGCGGCAGTGGTCAGGCCACGGACTATCTGTTTCTGGAAAATGATGGTTCCCGCACCGATAAATCCGATGCCGCTCACTACTTGTGCGGCAACACGGCTTGGATCGAGTGTCACGCTGCTTTCCTTTATAATATCCTGAAATCCGTATTGTGAAACGATCATGATCAAAGCACTACCCAGTGATACCAGGAAGTGAGTACGGTATCCGGCTTCTTTTGCCCGATATTCCCTGTCCAAACCGATCACGGCTCCCAATATTCCCGCCACCAATAATCTTAATGCGAAGTCAAAATCCAGTGTCATATGTGTTGCCTCCTTTCTATCTTGTTTTTATTTCATTAAATTACCTCCTAAAGATACGATTGTTTTAATAAATAACGTACTTTTGCAGTCAAAAGATTAGTGCCTACCTGCATAAAATGTTGATATGAAGAAAAGATTGATCTATCTGCTATGTTTTCTTGTCCTGCTGATAATAGAATTCTTTATCGGGGCATACGTTCATGATGCTTTTGTCCGTCCTTATATCGGTGATGTGTTGGTAGTGCTACTTATTTACTTCTTTATAAGGATTTTCATCCCCCGCTCTTTAGTTTGGTTGCCGGTCTATGTGTTTTCGTTTGCCTGTTTCATAGAGGTGCTTCAGTATTTTCAGTTTGCTGACATGCTGGGCTTGTCTGGTAACGTGTTTGCCCGGATTGTTCTGGGTTCTACTTTCGACTGGCTGGATATCGTATGCTACGCAATTGGCTGTCTGCTCTTATGGATTGCGGAATGGACAAGCCGGAGGATGGAAAGGCGCAAAAGAGCTTCTCAGGCGTATTTGGGGTATAAAAGACGGACGCATTGGTATCTTTGACCGTTGCGTTTACTTTTTCTCGTCCGGATGTAACAAGTGCCCGCAGTATTTGCAGTATGTGGCGTTCTCTTCATGTCCTGTCTTTTGGCAGTTGGGGCATGCAAAGCCTTTCAATTTCTTGTACTCTTTCATCATCGAAACGGAAACGATGCCTGTAGGAACCGCAATGATGGTATAGCCTATCAGCATGACACATGCAGAAAGGAACTTTCCGAGTGCGGTAGCGGGAGTGATATCACCGTAGCCCACGGTTGTCATGGTTACTATTGCCCAGTAGATGCTATTGGGGATGTTGTTGAACTGCGTATTGGGCTGGGTACCTTCTATCATGTACATCAGTGTGCCGATGGCGGTTACCAGGATGACGACAAAGAGAAAAAATACCGCAATCTTCTTGCTACTCTCTTTCAATGAAGTGAGCAACCTTTCACCTTCCATCCAGAAATTGAAAAGTTTGAAAATACGAAATACCCGGATGATGCGGAAAGCCCGGATCACTAACAGGTATCTTGCTCCCGGCAGAAAGAAAGCGAGATAGAGGGGCAGAGTTGCCAATAAGTCGATGATGCCGAAAAAACTGAAGATGTATTTGCGTGGATTCGGTGAACAGTAAATCCGGGTGATATACTCGAAGGTGAAGAAGGCTGTGAACAGGTATTCGAGTATGACAAAAGGAGTTGAAAGCCAGGAAGGAAGTCCTTGCAGGCTTTCGATTATAGCAAGCAGTATGCTTAGGATGATGCAAACGATGAGAACCACGTCAAACAACTTCCCTGCCGGAGTATCGGACTCGAAAATGATGACATACAACTTATGTTTCAACGCCTGATTGTGCAGAAAATGATTGAGTCGATCCTTGAGTTTCATAAATCCTGTTTGATAAATCAAATGATTAGAACATCTAATCAATCACCCACTTCGGGTTGTGCGGAACTGTCTTTTTCGGGTTATAGTTCATGCCTTCCTGCGTCGGTATATGGATAACATACCGTTTCCCGCTTTTGTTCTTTAACGAATGGGCGCGGAGCCAAGGATTCGCATCACGAAGTTGGGCATAAGTGATTCCGTTTTGCTGGGCATATTCGTCCAGATTGGCTATTTCGGTGTCCACAATTACTTCCTTATAAGGTATTTGTGGATACAAATGTTCCCGTTTCAGAAGAAAACCGTACCGCTGTGGGTTGTTGAATATCTCTTTTGCAGCCAACAGGCGGAACATGTAACGGGAAGTCTCTTCCACAAGCCAGAGATCCATTGCATGATCTGCCAGTTGTTTATCCAATTCGGTGGAGATGCGGCCTTGGCCAGCATTATAGGCAGCGGAAACGGATATCCAGTCGCCATATTTGGCATAAGCCTGTTTGAAGTAATCGCAGGCGGCCATGGTGGCTTTCCTTATATTATAACGTTCATCTACGTTATCGTTTACTTCAAGTCCGAATTCACGACCGGTGGCGGGCATGATCTGCCATAGTCCAGCGGCTCCCGACGGGGAGCGGGCGATGGGATTAAGGCTACTTTCGATGACCATGAGATATTTGAAATCGTCCGGAATGCCGTTAGCCTTCAATATAGGTTCGATGACAGGGAAATACCGGTTGGCGCGTTTCAGCATTAACATGGTAGTGGAATGCATATAGGTGAAAGCCATCATTTCCCTGTCCATCCGTTCATGACGGTCGTAGCGGCGCAGATCGATGGTTTTCCCGTCAAATACTGCCTCTTCCGGTACGCTGGGAGGAGTGACGCAATAGGGTACTTCGGATTTGATGGAATGAGGCTCACCGGGCTGAATGCTGCCGATGAGGAAAGGAATGGCGGCTCCGGCACAGAGGGCAAGCGCAAATCCGATGATATAGTTGGTACGTATAGGTTTCATTTGACTTCTTAATTTTATTGTGGGATGTAAAGATACATATTTTCTTTTTAAACTTAACCAGGGAGATTGGTCAAAATGACAATTTGTATTTTCTATCGCTTATAGATAACATTTTTCCGTGCCTTTGGTTGATAAGTTTGAAAAACTCACTCTATTTTAAATAGTGGAATATTAAAAAGGAAACCGAATGTCCGTTTGGTGCGCATATCATTGGGCATGTTTCGTATTTTGCTGATAAAAGATGCGAAACTTGCTATTCTCCGATCTTTTTGTTGCTTTAAAATCGGTCGTTCTTATCGGACGACTGGAGAAAAATAGTCCTGTTTCTGTCTACTGATGACTTCTCAAGCATCTCTTCGGTGATGTTCGACTACTTCCTCACCGATGAAGGGGCGGTTGCTCACCGATGAAGGGACGGTTGCTTACCGATGAAGAGACAGTTGCTCACCGATGAAGGGTATATGAATCTATCTTTACCGTATATTTATAACCTTTTCTCTGTCCTTTCTTGCATATTATTTCATCCGGAAGAGAAGAGGGCTATTTATCTGGAGTTTTATTTAAAAGTCTATGTTAGGAAATAGGTGTATTTTTGATCTTTCTGTCAGGAAAGGATCGGCTTTTACAGATTATTGCTTAATTGCTGGCACCCCGGCAGTGATAAATACTGCCTTAGAGGTAGTTACCTTTTACAAGGTGACTCAACTGTTCGGTCAGGTAACGGGCTTCGGGTGCTTCAATCATGGCAAGAGTTTTTTTAGGGATGCAGTAGCGTTTTTCGCTTTCATGCGTGCAAAGATAATCCCATTTCGTTTCCTGCAAAGAACTTTTCCTGCTTTTAATACGTTCTGTAGTATATATTAAGAAAACGTATCATCGCAATGAATATAGCAATCAGCGGAGCCAGCGGCTTCATAGGCAGACATCTCACAGCATACTTCACGGAGCGCGGGCACCGGGTAATACCTCTGGCACGGCCCATGTTTCGTGAAGGTATGCTGGGATATCTGACCCAAGCGCTGTCGCACTGTGATGTGGTGATCAATCTGGCGGGGGCACCCATCAGTAAGCGTTGGACACCGGAGCATAAGCGTGAACTCTATGACAGCCGAATCCGCGTGACACACCGCATTATCAGTGCGTTGAACGCTGTGCGTACCAAACCGAAAGTCCTGATCTCTGCTTCTGCCGTAGGGATTTATCCGACGGAAGGAGATAGTGACGAATATACCAATACCCGGGGTGGGGGATTTCTTGCTGATTTGTGTTATGCATGGGAGAAGGAGGCACGGCGTTGTCCATCGCAGACTCGTCTTGTCATCACCCGTTTCGGCATTGTCATCTCTCCGGACGGAGGCGCAATGGTACAGATGTTGAGGCCGTTGAAGTTAGCAAAAATAGGAACAGCCATTGGCCCGGGAACTCAACCATTTCCGTGGATAGACATACGTGACCTTTGCCGGGCAATGGATTTTATCATCCATAATGAATCTGTCAGCGGGGTGGTGAACTTGGTGGCACCTCAGCAAGTTTCGCAATGGGCTTTTACTAAAGCCATGTCAAAAGCTTACAATGCAGGGTTGACGCTCATTGTGCCAAAGTTCGTGTTTCGTTTCATGTATGGTGAAGCGGCCTCCTTTCTTACCACAGGACCATCTGTCCGTCCCACACGGCTGAAGGAAATGAATTTCCGGTTTGAGACACCTACATTAGAAAAACTCTTTTCGGGTACAGATCGCACTACAGTGGACGAACTTGATTTGAAGCGTTATTTAGGGCGTTGGTATGAGATAGCCCGTTACGATCATCGCTTTGAACGTGGCATGTCGGAGGTGACGGCTACTTACACATTGCTGCCCAATGGAACTTTGCGTGTGGAGAATGAGGGAGTTCGCAACGAGGAAGGCAAAAAGATACATAAAAAGGCGATCGGTAAGGCTTATGTTCCCGATCCGGCATTTCCGGGACGGTTGAAGGTTTCCTTCTTCCTTTGGTTTTATTCCGATTATTATGTTTTGGAATTGGATACCGTAGGGTATAACTATGCTCTTATCGGAAGCCGTTCCGACAAGTATTTGTGGATATTGAGCCGTACGCCTCATTTGCCCGAAGATATAAAGAAGAAATTGCTGCATGCAGCCGCACAGCGTGGGTATGATACGGGAAAGCTGATGTGGATTGAGCAGATTTAAAGATATGTAGAACCAGTAAATAGATTGAGTTATGGAATTTGAGATTATTCATGTGCCCGAACAGAGAATGTTCAAAACTGAAATAGAAGGCCGGACGGCTTTTGTACAATACCGTTTGTTGAACGGATGTCTGGATATAATCCATACCATCGTCCCCCGTCCTTTGGAGGGTAATGGAATTGCGGCTGCGCTTGTGAAAGCTGCTTATGATTATGCTTTGGCAAATGGTTTAAAACCGAAAGCAACCTGTTCTTATGCAGTGAAATGGTTGCAAAGGCATCCTGAACTGAATGATATCGTAGGTGTCGATTAATAAAATGCTGAGTGATAAATATATCTCATCACGGGAAATACGGATTTATGTGGGTTTGTGATCTTGGTTTAGAAATAGAATTCCTGTAAATCCGTAGGATTAGTGGTGGGATATTATTTTCTACTTTCTTTTCCGTTTTTTCTGCCATTCAAAGGACCTGTTCGTACAAAAACGGAGTTGTCTGTGATAATAAAATCATTTTTGTATGCTCATTTCATTCCTTTTGATTACAATTGCAAGATATAAACAAACTCAAAGTAATTATTAAAAGATCGTTAGTATGTCTTTAGTTGATCCAGTCTCATGTGCTTCTTCAGAAAAACCTGTCTTTGCTTTTGTCGGCAACAGTCATATCGCTTTTTGGCCGCTTGAGGTCTACTTCCCGAAGTGGGAATGTCTGAATTTCGGTGTTCCGGGTGAAGGTATCGACTATATAGAATCATTTGACAAAAATGTGAGCGATAGTAATGCCGTCGTCCAGTTTGGTACAAACGATATCTATCGGCTGACTTATGATACTATGGAAGCTTATGCAGACCGTTATGTGAAGGCGGTAAAGGCGATTTCTGCCCGGAGGACTTTTCTTTATTGTATTTTTCCACGGAACGATTATCCCGGAGGAAGCACGGCTGTGAACAAGTTTATCGCTGCACTGAACGATAAGATACGTTCAAGGGTAACGGGCAGTGATATCGTATATCTCGATGTCTTCGACCGGCTTTTATTGGATGGACGGCTGAATCCGGATTTCACTATCGATGATGTCCATTTGAATAGTGGTGGATACAGGATATTGACAAATGCCTTGAAGGAAGCTGCCGGTAAGTGTCCTGATCTTTTCTCTTGCCAGGAGATACGCGGATAACTGATAATATTTCGTACATTTGCACTCCATATTCAAAAAGAATTCATTAAATATAAAAACATGGATAAGGTAATAATTAACTCTTATGAAGATTTTGAAAAGCTGGTAGGCCAGCAAATAGGTGTTTCCGATTATGTGGAACTGCCTCAGGAACGTATCGATCTTTTCGCAGATGCAACGTTGGATCACCAGTGGATACATGTGGATACGGAACGTGCAAAAGTGGAAAGCCCTTTTCATAGCACGATTGCGCACGGTTATCTTACGTTGTCGATGCTGCCGTTTCTTTGGAATCAGATCATTGAAGTGAACAATCTGAAGATGATGATTAATTATGGCATGGATAAAATGAAGTTCGGTCAGGCTGTCTTGGCTGGGCAGAGCATCCGTCTGGTTGCCAAATTGCAGTCTCTGGCAAATTTGCGGGGGATTGCGAAAGCTGAGATTAAATTTGCCATTGAAATTAAAGATCAACCTAAGAAAGCGATCGAGGGTGTGGCAACTTTCTTATATCACTTCAATTAAAAGCATTGGTGCAAGTTTCCACGGATTACGCAACTTTCAATTTTCTAAAGCTGTGTAATCCGTGAAGAGATAATGATCCCATATGTTAGTTGGAATCATTTTGCGCAACATTACAAAGGTTTTCTTAAATAAACCATATCTGTTAACAGCTTTCCATCTTCTATAATCGGATGATCATAATTCTTTGTAAAGAAGTCAGGAATACGATGTGAGTATGTAAAACCGCAATGTTCGTAGAACGGTATGCTCAACGGGCTGTCTCCGGTGCCTACCAACATTGTATGGCCATTCTTTTTATAGTGTTGGCATAGGAAATCGATCAATCGCTTCCCATGCCCTTTTCGTTGGAAAAGTGGTGCGGTTGCAATGTTCTTGATTTCATACACGCCTTCTCCTTCATTGGTAACGACACAGACGGCAACGGTTTTATCCCCATCAGTGAGGACGAACATTTCGCCTCTTTCCAGATACCGGTCGATCATTGACTCCTGTTCATCGGCGAGCAACAAGAGGTCAAGATAATCTTTTTTGTTTTCAATAACCTGAGAGATTTTCATTAGACACCGTTTTAAAGCTTAAGTATTTTTTCATCACGAAGTTAATCATTTCCACCTGGTTGACACTAACGGTCTGTTTCCTTTCCGTCTGATAGCCCATGAACTCGAAAAAAGGTTTTGCGGTTTTACTGGCTTCTGTGAAGACGAATTCAGCATGGTGTCGGCCAGCGAAACTCTCTGCAGCTTTAAGTAAAAGGCTTGCAACCTTTTGCCGTTGATAATCCGGGGCTACAAACATGCTATGCAGATAACCTTTTTTGTTGATCGAAGTAAAACCGGCAATCATATCCTTTTCTGTATCTTCCGCTACAATGAAATGCAAATCACTTTCCAGCAATTCTTTCCATCGCTCTGGGGAGGCTTTGTTTATCCAAGCATCTATTTGCCTTTTCGAATAATGGCGAATGCAAGTTTGTCGTACACTCTTTTCAAAAACCGGTTGTAAAAGGGATAGGTCATTGAGATTGGCTTCTCTTAGAGAAAAATTCGTATTCATGCCGATTAACTTATTTATCCTCTTTTTCAGGAGGAGTTTCTTCTTGGTTCATTTTCGGTTGACGGGTGGGGATTTTACTTGTTTTCTTCTTTTTGCCAAATTTACGGGCTTTTTCCCAAGCCGCTTTTCTGGCTTCGTATTCTTCATATTGCCTTTCTATGTAATTATCTGCCATGACTTTTTGTTCCATTTATCTGATTATGAAGCAAAGGTATCAATAATTATAAGGTTTTGCAATAGTTGGGCTTGTCATTTATGCGCTCATCCAGCTTCCAAAGGCAGTTGATGTTTACAACGAAATTATATGGCATTCATTTTCAGAACTTTGAAGGACTGGCTTTGGGGCAACTATATCCTTCACGATCCCTATTAATATTCGGTTTACTAGTGATTAATAGCTATCGTGCTGGATATTAATATCCACTCTGCCGGCCTTTAATATCCAACGCGATGACTATTAATAGTTGATAATTGAAACTTAATTCCTTTATAATGAGTGTGCTGCTTAAGTGATCAATATACTCGTTCAGGAATTATATGCTTTTATGCAAGTTGTAGGTGCAATATCGGGAACGGTTTGCCGGAAGCATCGGTTGAATCCCGCCCAATTATTCTAAATCCAATGTGTAAGTAGAATTGTAGAGCTGAGGTGTTCTGTTCATTTACATCAACTTTCTTAATCTTTTTATCATTGATTGCAATATGAATCAGTTGCTTCCCCAAGCCTTTTCCTTGTTCGTTAGGATGGACAAAAAGCATCTCGATAACTTCCTCGCTCAACCCCATGAATGCAGTGATTTTATTCTGCTCATCCCGTGTTACGTAAAGATCGACTTTGGGGAAATATTGTGGTACAATGGACTTGTAGAATTGAATATCTCCTTCTGTTAAGAAGTGATGGGTACTGCGTACAGATGCCTCCCACAACTGTAGCAGTTCATTGTATTCATGTGGTGTTGGACGGTTTGTTTTCATTAAATGAGTTTATATTGGACAAAGGTGGTGAAATTCTGAACGATCATAATAAACCTATTTGATTATCTGTTTCGAGCATTACAAATCAATATCTGTATCCCAATCAGCATCCTTTTTCAGAATTGATACGTCCTTTTACCTTTTCCCAAGCATGTGTATCGAAAAGGCAACATGACTTCATTGTTTCATACATTGTCTTAAAACGGCAGTAGGGGATTACAAAACTAAGTTCATTGGCACCGACGTATGGACGGACTGATGGGTCGAACAGACCGAGAAAGGTCCGGTGTCCATTCATTCGGTTTTCCTGTACTGCGGTAGAAATAATGTTTGAGCATCCTGAGCCGAACAGGGAAGTCACTGCATCGGTATCGTTGTTGTCAAAGCATGCCCAAGTGCATAGACCGGATAGTATGTCCGGGGTTGCAAAAAAGAGCAGGCCTTCCATATTGTCGAAACTATCCAATTGATCAATGCGGATGAAGTTCAGATATTTTTTATCCGTTCGTCTCACGTCTATTAGTTTGATGAATTCAAGAACCATCTCAGGCGTTTGTTTGTATCGTTCTTTAGTAGAAACAAATCCGGGTACATGCTCCGGCAATTCGGAAAATCCGGTGTAGAACTTCCCCCCTCCGCAGCCGATAACCTCTGCATTCAGGCTTATGGGATTTCCTTCACGCACAGAATGAAGTCCCTTGAAAAAACAACCGTTTATCTTTTCTGTTTCAGCCAGTGGTGTGTCACTGTAATAAAAAGAAATGGGGAGGGAAGCATACGTTCCGAAAGCCTCTCGATAGTTTTGGATAAAACTCTGAATGTTCATAATTCCTGTTTTTAAGTTTCAATAAATGAATTTGTTTATGAGCTTGCTCGATCTACATAATATTCATAGCTATTCGTTTAACCAATGATGTCTATATACAAATGTAATAGTTTTCAGTTATAATATGATAAGTTGATATGAAAATTTTTGTTTGTGCATGAAATATGAATGTATGGATGAAGTTGTGTCGAAGTGCAGTTTGATTGAGAAAAAGAGCGACTATTATAAGTAAGATAATAATGCACTTTTACAAAACCTTCCAATGAGAAGAATTGTTGTGAAAACATAAAATCAAAATTATCTCATAATGATTCAAAAGGGAAATCCGGTTAGAGGAGTGAACGTCTTTGTCGCATTTACTATAATGCTGGTACTTTATTTTATAGTAGGACTTTTTACCGTAATCAATCAACAGTTTCAGATACCGCTGCAAACGGCTATGTTGCCTCATGATGGTAATATTACAAATGCATTAGTCACAATGTTGAATTTCTCATGGTTCCTTGCTTATCCACTGTCACAAGGATTTGGGACTCGCTGGTTAGAAAAATATGGGTATCGAAAAACATCTTTTCTTGCATTGCTTATACTTGTTGCGGGACTTACAATCTATGAAATAGCCGTACTTTTCCATATCTATATTCCGACAGAGATTTCAATCCTTGGCAACGAGATATCTGTCGGTTTCTTTATTTTTTTGTTGGGTTCCTTTGTTATCGGGATGGCTGCTACTGTCCTACAGGTAGTACTGAATTTATATCTTGCCGTTTGTCAAATAGGGAGTACGACTGCCCTGCAACGGCAGATGATCGGTGGCACGAGTAATTCTATTGGCATGGCTGTTGCACCGCTTATCATTAGTTATCTTATCTTTTATGGAACACCGCTGCATGACATTAGTACTAGACAATTTGTATTGCCACTTGCAGTTTTAATCATGTTGATGATGATTATGTCGTTTTTTGTAAACAGAGTACAAATGCCATCTATGGATAACGTCATACAATCCCCGGGAGAAAAGCTTGAAAAGAGCGTGTGGTCTTTCAGGCATCTTAAATTAGGTGTATGGGGTATTTTCTTTTATGTCGGTATCGAGGTAGCTGTCGGAGCTAACGTTAATATGTATGCTTCTGAATTAGGAGGAGCTTTTGCCTCTAATGCAACTCATATGGCAGCTTTATATTGGGGGCTTCTTCTTTTAGGTCGTTTTCTTGGTTCTTTCATCAAAAAAATATCTTCAGAGAGGCAACTAGTTATAGCTTCCGTTGGAGCCATTGCGTTACTTATAGTTGCCATGTTGTTAGCAAATCCTTGGATTTTGACAGGTATTGGCTTCTTCCATTCCATCATGTGGCCTGCTATTTTTACCTTAGCTACCAACAAATTGGGCATATATACAACAAAAGCTTCCGGAGTACTCACTATGGGAGTTGTTGGTGGGGGTATCATTCCTTTCCTGCAGGGGATTCTAGCCGACCTGATGGGTGGAAATTGGCATTGGACCTGGGTATTGGTCATTCTTGGAGAAGCTTATATTTTGTATTATGGCTTAAATGGATATAAGATAAAAAATGATGTCTGAAAGGACCTAATGTATATTTCACTCATAAAATAATTGCTTTCAATTACTTAATCACAGAAATAAAGGCGTTGAACCTCAATGCTTTATTAATCGATAGTGAGCTATACTTATTGTTGGTAATTGCTGTTTCGCTTGCCTTCCGATGCAAGAATTGAAAAAATATACAACTTATATTGTTGTAAATAAGATAGTTGGCATCTAAAACACACGTCGCTGAGCAACAAATCAGCACCAAAAGTTCTTTAAATAGCATAGGTGGTATTTCGTTTTTGAAGATATTTATTGTCTTCTCAATCTTTTATCGACTAAAGCCAGATATTTTAATCCTGTTTGATCAATTACATTTTCAGGTTTTTCAATTTTACATGCTGAATAAATAGCGTTTAGGAAGCCGGGTATAGCACCTAAAACAGGACTGGCTAGTAATCCTATTCCTGCGGAAATAGTTCCACATATTGTTCCAAAAACGATATCACCTATATGGCTTTCATTCATCCTTGCGGATAATTCTTCTTTAGCCATTTTCATATCCTCAAGAGTTATTTTGAATAATGGCGATTCCGGAGTGATTGTTGGATTTAGAACTAATAGTTCTACTTTGTTGCTAAATGCGTTTAGCAAATCACGATGCTTATCTTTAAATCGTCTAAGATTGATCAAATCTATCTGTTTAGGATATGGTATCAAATTGTTAAGTATCAAATCTCTTTTATACTGTCTTGTTCGTAATTCAATATCTTGGTTTCGCATATATGTTGTAGCGAAACTACAATCAATCTTATCTGTAGCCGGCTGATAATCGATCTTATTAGCAATTACTGAAGTTAAAAAAATCATGAGTTCATTGGCAGTTTTCTTTTCTACATTATACCAATAACCGTCTATCCGTTCTGCCAATCCCATATGAATAAGATGGTGGAAAATTTCATCATCAAATTTATTAGCATGTAAGTGAGTAGTATTTTTCCTAAATGAGAATTTGTCTCTATGAATCTGATATGTTTTATTTTTTTCCAAAGATAATCTCCTTTTTTCTAAAATATTCTGTTTCACGTTCAGATAGTCAATAAATATTTTTGAAACCTCCCATGGATTTTCAAGAACAGTCATAGGATTTATCGGAGTGAGTAATTCACGTTGAATCACCTCCCGCATGAAAGGCTCATAGTGTTCTGGTTCATGGAAATATTGAGCTGGTACTATAGAACTAATATTGTCATAGTAAAGCAGGGCTCGTATAGTCCAATCAGTATTTGGTAGATTTATGTATGGATAGTATAATAGATTGTTCATTGTTTTCGGAATTACTTATGTACAAAGGTAACAAAATATGGTAATAAGTTTACCTTTTTAAATGAGATCATTTTGTTTTGTTGTTATTGTTATATGATGCTAATCATTTGATTTGTAGCTGTTTAATCTCTTTGTTGACTTTGGTTTAAAACGTTCAAATTATTGATTGTCAATGTTTTGTATAGGCTATTTTCCGATGCAAAACTTCATAAATATATTTTGTAAAATCATATCATTTGTAACTTCTCCTGCAATATCTGATAAATGGAATATGCAATCTCGTATATCTTGTGATAAAAGATCTCCGGAAAGATTGATGTCTAACCCTTGCTGAACACGATGAATGGCATCTAAGGCGCGTGATAAGGCATGATAATGCCTAACATTACTAACAATTACATCATTTTGAGTGACGGTAGGCAGATGGGTGGCACTAATTAATAATTGTTGTAATTCTTCTGTGTTATATCTATTCTTTGCAGAAATGAAAATGGAAGAAATGTGATTATGAGCTAAGTGAGAAACTAGTGAATTAATAGATTCTTTTTGCTCTTCTAAAATTAAGTCTGATTTGTTGAATGCTAAGATTACATATTTATTTTTGCAGTGAGGAAGTATCTTGCTTGAAAGTTGCTTTATTTGTGAAGACGCGTCGGTTGCATCAATCATCCAAAGTACAATTTCGGCTTGGTCAAGCTTTTGGAAAGTACGTTCGATACCCAAATTCTCGATAGTATCATTCGTATCACGTATTCCTGCAGTATCGATGAAACGAAATGTGATGCCACCAATATTTATAGTATCTTCGATAACATCACGTGTTGTACCGTGTATATCACTGACTATGGCTTTTTCCTCATTTAATAACACATTAAGAAGCGTTGATTTTCCCGCGTTTGTTTCACCGATTATGGCAACGGGAATACCATTCTTTATTGCATTGCCCACATTGAAAGAATTAACTAGCCGTTCGATAATCTTTTCTATTCCATCTGCTAAAGTTCTAAGGGCGGAACGGTCTGCAAACTCTACATCTTCTTCGCTGAAATCGAGTTCCAATTCAATCATGGATGTGAAGTTAAGAAGTTGTTCGCGAAGATTTGCCAATTCTTTACTGAATCCTCCTCGCATTTGGCTCATGGCTAGGCGGTGGGTGGCTGCGGACGAAGAGGCTATCAGATCGGCTACTGCTTCTGCCTGACTGAGATCCATTTTACCGTTCAGAAATGCACGTTGAGTGAATTCGCCAGGTTGTGCCATCCGACAACCATTTCTAATGAGTAATTGCATGACCTGCTGAAGAATATAGGCAGATCCGTGGCAGGTGATTTCTGTACTGTCTTCTCCCGTATAAGAGTGTGGGGCACGAAACAAGCTTACGAGTACTTCATCTAATAACTCATCCCCATTGTAGATACGACCAAAAGTTAGTGTATAAGGCTTTCGATCGGTGAGTCTCTTACCAACTTTGACAGGAGTGAAGATCTGGTTTGTAATAGCTATGGCATCGGCACCGGAAACACGAATGCTTCCGATGGCTCCCCCCTGTGCGGTGGCTATAGCGCAGATGGTGTCTTGGTTCATTATCACTATTTGTTTTTTGGCTTACAAAGATAGAACTTTCTTCTATAAAATTTGAAGTAAAGTGATATAAGATATGTTTTATTGTTCTATCTTTGTTGACATACACCGAACGAAACAATAGTAAAGTATGACAAATGTGGAAAATTCATTGTTTGAGGATTTTGCAAAACTGCAAGAAGAATATTTGAAAATAACCTCTGTTCTTGCGGGGCATAAGATTGCAATGTGGGAGTATGATATCCCTACGGGGAAATGTAGTTTTACTGATGAATATTTCCACATTCTCGGATTGAAAGACGCTGGTATTTCTTTTATGGATATTGATGATTTTTATCGTTTTGCCGCTCCTGAAGACATACTTCCTTATCGAATTGCTTTTGAAAAGATGTTGGAGTCCGATACGAAGACTTCGCAGATTATTGTCCGTTGTATCGGTGTTCATGGTGAAGTTATTTGGCTGGAAGATAATTTTATCTCTTATCAGAAGAATTCGGAAGGTCATCCTACTAAGATAATTGCTTATACTGCTAACGTTACTTCTCGTTGTGAAAAAGAATTGCAGATCAGGCATTTGGAGGAGCGAAACAGGAAAGTAATCGAGGCTTTGCCGGAGTTTATTTTTATTTTTGACGATAACTTTTTTATTCGTGATGTGCTGATTGCTCCGGGAATTGAATTACTCCATCCTGTCGAAGTATTGAAAGGAATCGATGGGCGTTCGGTTTATTCTCCTGAAGTGAGTGACTTGTTTATTCGAACTATTCATGATTGTTTGAAGGATGGGCAGTTAAAAGAAATAGAATATCCTTTGGATGTGGAAAGCGGGCGATATTATTTTCAGGCACGAATTGCTCCGTTCGAAAGCAATAAAGTACTTGCATTGATCCATGATATTGGTGAGCGTGTACGTCGTTCGCGAGAATTGGTGGAGGCAAAACAACGTGCAGAAGAGGCTGACAGAATGAAATCTGTTTTTCTTGCGAATATGAGTCATGAGATCCGTACTCCTTTAAATGCTATTGTCGGGTTCTCGGAAATTATTGCGCTTACGGAAGATGAGAAAGAAAAGGAGGAATACCTTCATATAATCCAACAAAACAGTAATTTATTGTTGCAGTTGATTAATGATATTCTTGATTTATCACGTATTGAGTCCGGTAAATCTGAGATGTGTTGTCAATTAACGGAGATGAGTAGTCTGGTAGATGAAGTCGAAAAAGTGCATCGTATTAAAATGAAGGATGGCGTGGAGCTGATCGTTAGCCGTCCTGATAATGAAATATGGATATCTACGGATCGGAATCGAGTAACTCAAGTGCTTTTTAATTTTTTATCGAATGCTATCAAGAATACTAAAAAAGGAAGTATTTCCTTAAGGCTCGTCATTGAGGGAGAATGGATAAAACTTTCTGTTGAGGATACCGGTTGTGGTATTTCCAAAGAAAAGTTACCCTTGATATTCAATCGTTTTGAAAAGATTAATGATTTTGTACAAGGAACAGGTTTAGGATTGCCTATTTGCAAAAGTATCGTTGAACGACTTGGCGGACGGATAGAGGTTGAATCTAAACCGGGTGAAGGAAGCACATTTGATCTTTATTTACCATACCGACAAGACCAATCAGAGAAAAGTGGCAAATATAATACGATGAATAATATTGTTCACAAGGGTGGCAGAAAGAAGATTCTGGTTGCTGAAGATGTTGAGGCAAGTTATTTACAAATAAGTGCTTTTTTGAGGAAGGAATATACTCTACTTTGGGTATCGAATGGTGAGGAAGCCGTTAATAGCTTCCTACGAGAAAAGCCCGACATGGTATTAATGGATATCCGAATGCCTGTGATGAATGGTATTCAGGCAACTGCTAAAATACGTACTTATTCAGATTCTGTTCCGATTATAGCAGTCACAGCCTATGCCTGCTGTAAGGAAAGTGAACAAGCTTTACAGGCTGGTTGTAATGAAGTAATAGCTAAACCTTATCCTTTGGAGAAATTGAAGGAAGTTATTGAAGCTTATTTGTAGAAGGACTTTTCTTTTACTATGGCGTATGGAGTATTACTATTCTGTAATTTTAAATTGGACAAGGTTGTTTTTTCCTTTCTTTGAGGTATTCAACAATTTGTTTTTGTGAGTGTTATTTATCCGGATGCTAAATAAATTACAGTATGAAGAATATCGTATTGATCGGAGCCAGTGGCTTTGTAGGTTCGGCTATTTTGAACGAAGCTCTGAACCGAGGATTTCATGTTACGGCGGTTGTTCGTAATCCGGAAAAGATTAAGATTGAGAATGAAAACCTTCAAGTGAAGAAAGCGGATGTCTCTTCACTTGAGGAAGTATATAATGTTTGTAAAGGGGCAGATGCTGTTATCAGTGCTTATAATCCCGGCTGGGATAACCCGAATATCTATAATGAAACGATTAAAGTGTATCTCAATATTATCGATGGAGTGAAGAAAGCCGGTGTGAATCGTTTTCTTATGGTAGGTGGAGCAGGTTCATTATTCATTGCTCCCGGGCTTCGGTTGATGGATTCAGGTGAGGTACCCGAAAAGATTCTACCGGGAGTCCGGGCTTTAGGAAGTTTCTATCTGGATTTCCTGAAAAAAGAAAAAGAGATTGATTGGGTATTCTTTTCACCCGCAGCAGATATGAGGTCGGGAGTACGTACCGGCAGATACAGATTGGGAAAAGATGATATGATAGTCGATAAAGTAGGTAACAGCCATATTTCTGTTCAGGATTATGCCGCTGCCATGATTGATGAATTGGAAAAGCCGGTTCATCATCAAGAACGATTTACCATAGGGTATTGACCGGATAGTAACTCTCAAGAAAATTGAGATAAAGCATTGCGCAGCCCCGTGCATCCGATAAAGCCTCGTGATGTTTTAGTGCAATACCCTGCCTTTCGCAGCAAGCACTCAAATTGGCAGGTTTATATCCTAAAGAACGGTAGATACGACAGGTGCATTCCCATTTTTCACTAAGTAGCAGTTCATCGTAATCAAGACCGTACATGTGCATGGTATGTTGTAGGACGGTGCGGTCGAATTGTTCATTATGGGCAACAATTGTTTTTCCCCTGTAACCGTTTTCTTACTTCGGGATAGATGGCATGAAACCCGGGCAATGATTCAGTCATGTCCGGGGTGATGCCATGTATTAAAATATTCGAACGCCAATATTCGTTTTCGGGAGGTTGGATGAGGCTGTAATATTCATCGGATATTACACCGTCTGTAACTGTTACAATGCCAACGGCACAAGCACTTTCCATATAGCCTGTAGCCGTTTCAAAGTCGATGGCGGTAAATGATAAATTCATTAAATTCTGTCGAGAACTGTTTTGATCAACGTGTCTATTGTATTCTTATAGCCAGTATTTGCCTCTTTTATCAATCGGTTGGCTATTACCATACAAACGGTCATGGCTTTATGTCCCATTAGTTTGGCAAGCCCAGCCAGTGCGGAGCTTTCCATTTCGAAGTTTGTAATTTTATGTCCGTTGTATTCAAACTTCTCTATCTTATCATTTTGATGTGGGTCTGCCAATGGTACACGCAGTTCACGACCTTGGGGACCGAAGAATCCACCAGCGGCAATTGTCACTCCACGAACCATGTCCTCTTTAGCTATACGGTCGATTAGGTCAGCATCGGCAGCTATCACATACGGAGCCGGAGCGCACATATTACCCGACCAGCCCATGTGATTGAGGAATGAACGTTCAAAAGGAAGGTCGCAGACAGCATTACGTCCCTCGTAAAAATTCAACAAACCATCAAATCCGATTGACTTCTCTGAACAGACGAAAGTACCTACCGGAGTATTCGGTTGGAGTCCGCCACAAGTGCCGATACGTACTAATTCCAATGACCGGAGATGTTCTTTTTCTTCGCGAGTCTGGAAATCTATATTTGCCAGTGCATCCAATTCGTTCATCACAATGTCGATATTATCACAGCCTATGCCCGTTGAAACCACGGTGATGCGTTTACCTTTATAGGTTCCGGTAATGGTTTTAAACTCGCGGCTCTCCACTTCAAATTCTTTTTTGTCGAAATGGGAAGCCACTAATGCCACGCGTCCGGGATCACCGACCAGAATCACTTTGTCGGCCAGTTGTTCCGGCTTTACATGCAGATGGAATATTGAACCGTCTTCGTTGATAATCAACTCTGAGGAAGGAAAATACTTTTTCATGTCAATAGGAGGTTACTAATAAACAAGTTCTTTTAATAAATAACGCAGAGTTCCATAAAGTGTTTATTAAATTAGGAAAACTCAATGGAACTCCGGTATTCTCGAATAGTTGTCAATTATTCGCTGAGAGGTTTGTCCGTATTGCTACCGACCGGCTTTGCTATATTTTCGCGCATAGACGTATCGGCTTGGATATTTTTCATTTTATAATAATCCATAATTCCCAGATTACCGTTACGGAAAGCTTCTGCCATGGCTTTCGGAACTTCAGCTTCTGCTTGAATCACGTTTGCACGTGCCTCTTCGGCTTTTGCTTTCATTTCTTGTTCCCGGGCTACAGCCATTGCGCGGCGTTCTTCGGCTTTCGCTTGAGCGATGTTTTTATCTGCATTCGCTTGGTCTATTTGTAAAGCTGCGCCAATATTCTTACCTATATCGATATCTGCTATGTCGATAGATAGGATTTCAAAAGCTGTTCCTGCGTCCAACCCTTTGCGGAGTACTAGTTTTGAAATAGAGTCCGGATTTTCAAGCACCGACTTATGATTTTCTGATGAACCGATAGATGAAACGATACCTTCACCTACACGGGCGAGAATCGTATCTTCGCCAGCACCACCCACTAACTGGCGGATATTGGCACGAACTGTAACACGTGCTTTGGCAATTAACTGAATACCGTCTTTTGCTACGGCTGTTACAGGGGGAGTATCGATTACTTTCGGGTTTACCGACATTTGTACGGCTTCGAATACGTCACGTCCTGCCAAATCGATGGCTGTAGCCATTTGGAATGGTAATTCGATACGGGCTTTTGAAGCAGACACCAGTGCATGTACAACTCTTTCCACGTGTCCACCTGCCAGGTAATGTGCTTCCAATTCATCGCGAGTAATGTTACTCAAACCAGCTTTATGGGCTTCAATCATACCCGGTACAATAATGTATGGCGGGACATTACGAATACGCATTAGGAAAAGCTGTACCAAAGAGATGTTGACTCCAGATACCTTGGCTGATAGCCAAAGGAAGAAAGGTACATAATGGAAGAAAAGAACCAGGAAGACAATTCCTCCCGCTATCAGAATGATAGTCAGATACATCGGTTCAAGCATAATGAGTTTTGAATTAAGTGAATATTAGGGTTTTTGTTTCTCTACATATATTATACCATCGGTAATCCGAGTGACAATGACCGGAGTTTTTTCATTGAGTAGTCCCTCTAGCGTTTTTACTTCAATAATGTTTCCGTTGATCTCCGCGTTGCCGATTTGTGCCAGACGGGTGATAGTTATCCCTGTATCGCCCACTTTTACTTTTTCGGCAGCACTTTTGTCTATTTTGGATGTGATATCTTTCTTTAGGGCAATCTTATCCAAGGTTTTAGACCGCATGAACCAGACAAGTGATCCGATGCATGCCACTCCTGAGACAACCAGAGTGATGAATCCGGCACCTGTACCCAAATTGGCAAATGCATAATAATTCGCATAAATGATGCATCCCAGTGCTGCGAACCCGGCAACACTGATTCCAGGAATGACAAACAGTTCTACAAGGAACAGTATGACAGCGGCAATAATGAGTACAATAATTATTAGTACATCCATAGTCTTGTTATTTTATAAGTTGTTTTTCTGCATTACGCACTTGGATAGCGAGGCTTTCCAATTCTTGTGATATTTGTTGTATCTGTTTTTCCAGATCGAGAATGGCTGGAGCTATTTTTGCTTTCTCGTCTTTACCCGCGCGGGCATACCACTGGCGTTGGTCGTCGAGCTTTTCCATCTGTTGGCGGTAGTCTTTCTCCTTTTGCTGATATTTTTTAAAAAACTCTTTTCCTTTCGGAGTTTTGAAATCGCTAAGGTGATAGTAAATTGTATGATCGTCAATGACAAATTCAAAATCGGCAATAAACTGCTCTTGCGGTTTATGATGAATGGCCGCATCCAGTCTTTTTTGGGCAGCTGCAACTTCCTTTTGATCTTTCCAGGTAGCTTTTAGTGATTTAAGTTGTGCCAATGCAACGATCTGCTTAGTATCCATTGCCTCGTAATTGTATACTCGCTTCGATTCGTTTGGAATAAATACATAAATACAAACTTTATCTTCCGGTTGAAAACGGTCTGAAGCAAACCAGCCCAGATTGTTGTACTCATCGATCACATACATGTAGTCATTGTAGGGTGAGTTGAAGGGCATTCCGACGTTTTCTGGTGAAAGATATGTATCAGTGTTAGTATTATAGCGGGTTACGAAGATGTCGTAGCCACCGATAGAATTGTCACCATCCGAAGCGTAGTAGATGGTTACACCGTCAGTCAGTACATAGGGATAGTTAGTATTGCCTGTGGCATTGATTTTATCGGGTAGAGGATATCCTTTGCTCCATTCGTTTTGTAGTTTGTTTTTAGACAAGATGTTCATCAATCCGTTCTTGTCAGCTTCTCCGTAATAAATTTTATTGCCCAATTCGGTTTCATAAACCGTCCCAAGATGCTTACCTTCCGTTTTGAAATAGTCATTGTATGTGAATAACTTGCCAGATTCCTCACTGATTTTATATGTATTCAAGAAATCCGTCTTATCTACCACAAAGCTGTCTATCACGCATACTTCTTCTACTCCTTTCAGCATTCGCAGATTAGATTTAGTTTTTTCAAGTAGCTTTTCAGCATCTTCCACCGGTTTTTTTCTTTTGGTAAGTTCGGCTATATATTCTTCGTAATTCTTGATCGCATCGTCAAAGCGATATAAATCGTTGTAAGTCTCTGCCAAATAGAGTTGTCCGGTCGGGATACGCTTCTTTACAGCTGTTTCGATATACTTCAAGGCTTCTTGCGGTTCCCCTGTTTTCAAGCAACTTACCCCGTACCACAGGTTATAGTTGCCATTTGCCGGTTGAGATTTTACAAATTTCTTAAATACCGGTTTGGCTTGTTCATATTCCCCCTTATTGTACATTGCTTTTGCTTGTTCCAATGTTTGGGCAGATAGGGTCGTTAATATAAAGCAAGATAAAAGGAATAAAATATGTTTTTTCTTCATGTTTCTAAGTTTTTAGCTTTCAGTTTGCAGACAGTATTTTAGAAGCAGTTTGATTTATCTCTTTAAAAATTTTAATCTGTTTCTTCAATTGAGTACGTTTATCTTTCGATCGTTTATACGTACCGTTATAGCCTGTAACTATTTCACGAGTTCAAAAATACGAATTAATCGGGAATATTCTATTTTTATGTTATTCTATTATGTTAATTCTTCTTTAAATCATTCTTTTCGCTTACTTTTGCAGCCG
>OGOG01001194.1_pt1 | contig 26286 bp, 29 predicted proteins | sample 1552581 | NCBI WGS metagenome assembly OGOG01 (sample SAMEA2580152, study PRJEB22360) | human gut metagenome | biome: human gut; feature: human-associated habitat; material: faeces | place: Denmark | collected 2008/2010 | reverse complement strand
ATTGTCAATGCTTCGTCTCTCCATCACGGGCTGCGGCTCCGCCTACCATGTCGGCATGGCCGCGCGCTATGTGTTTGAGAGCCTGGCCCGCATCCCCGTCGAGGTCGATGTCGCCAGCGAGTTCCGTTACCGCAATCCCGTGCTCGAAAAGGACGCACTCGCTATGGTCATCAGCCAGAGCGGTGAGACCGCCGACACGCTGGCCGCCCTGCGCCTGTGCAAGGAGCGCGGTGTGCGCACCATCGGCATTGTGAACGTCGTCGGCTCCAGCATTGCCCGTGAGGCCGACGCCACAATGTACACCTGGGCCGGCCCGGAAATCTCCGTCGCTACCACCAAAGCCTACAGCACCCAGCTGGCGGCCTGCTACCTGCTGGCTACCGAGTTTGCCCGTGTGCGCGGCACGCTGGCGGACGGCCAGTATGAGCACCTCGTCACCGAGCTGGAGGCTCTGCCCGAGAAGATCGAAAAGACCCTGGCCGACAAGGAACGTATCCAGTGGTTTGCCAGCAAGTACGCAAACGCCAAGGACGCCTTCTTCATTGGCCGCGGCCTCGACTACGCCGTCGCGCTCGAGGGCAGTTTGAAATTTAAGGAGATCAGCTACATCCACTCCGAGGCGTTCGCCGCGGGCGAGATGAAGCACGGGCCGATTTCTCTGGTCGAAAATGGAACGCTGGTCGTCGGCATCCTGACCCAGCCGGACCTGTTTGAAAAGAGCGTTTCCAACATGGTCGAGGTCAAGAGCCGCGGTGCCTTCCTGATGGGCCTGACCACCTACGGAAATTACAGCATCGAGGACACTGCGGGCTTCACGGTTTACGTGCCCAAGACTGACCCGCACTTTGCCACGAGCCTGTCGGTCATTCCGCTGCAGCTGCTGGCCTACTACGTCAGCTGCGCCAAGGGATTGGATGTCGATAAGCCGCGCAATCTGGCCAAGAGCGTGACCGTCGAGTAAATCGCTTTCGTCTGTTTTACCAAAAATTTACCACGATTTTTATATAATATTAGCCCCATTTGTCTGCCCAAAAGTAGGACAAATGGGGCCTTTTTGTGTTATAATAGTCTATATGACAATTTTGCCGGGCCGTATTGCGCCCGTTTTCAGATAGAAGAACGTATAGTAAGGATGGAATCGATGCAACAGGTCTCAAAACAACTGATAAAAGGGCTTCCGCGCCGCATCGCACTGATGCTGCTGGACTGCGGGCTCATTGTACTTTGCTACTGGCTGGCCGTCATGCTGCGCTTTGACAGCGGCGACGCCTACCGCCGCGTGGAGATACTGCGCGCCATGGCCCCGATGCTCTTATACGTCCTGCCCATTTATATGATCGTGTTCTGGTTCGGCGGACTGTATGAGATCATGTGGGAGTACGCCGGTATGCGCGACCTTGCACGCCTGACCTGCCTTTCCGGGCTGGCGACGGGCATCATCATGCTGTTCGATCTGATCTACCACAGCCGCCCAATCTCCGGCGCGGTGCTGATCTTCGGCGCGGTATTCAACACGGCGGCCATAGCGGGCGTGCGGTTCCTGTGGCGGCTGGTCCTGACGATGCGCAACGCCAAGGCCAACAAGCCGGAAGACAACACGCCATTGCTCATTGTCGGCGCCGGCAACGCCGGTGCGTGGGCCGTCAACCTCTGCAAGACGAAGAACCAGAGCTTCGGCAACCCGGTCTGCATCGTTGACGACGACCTGACCAAAAAGGGCCTGCGCGTGCAGGGCGTACCGGTGCGCGGCACGATTTCCGACATTCCGGAGCTGGTGCGCAAATATCATATTCTCGAGATCGTCATCGCCATCACGACGGTCAAGGGTGACCGTTTGAGCGAGATCATCAACCTCTGCAACTCCACCCACTGCCGCGTGCGGATGATCAGTGACCCGCAGGCTGTTGACGAGAACGGCAATCCTGTGGCGGCGGGCTTCCGTGAGCTGAACACGGCGGACTTTCTCTCCCGCGACGAGATCCAGCTGAACAATGCCCAGATCTCCGAGTACCTGCATGACAAGATCGTTCTCGTCACGGGCGGCGGCGGCTCCATCGGCAGCGAGCTTTGCCGTCAGATCATGCGCTACCAGCCCCGCCGTCTGCTGATTTTTGACATCTACGAGAACTGCGCCTATGAGCTGGAAACCGAGCTGAAAAACAAGTACGGTCCCGAAGCTCCTGTTATCACCCTCATCGGCTCCATCCGCGATAAAGCACGTCTGGACGATGTGTTCGACACCTATCATCCGTCCGTCGTCTTTCACGCGGCGGCGCACAAGCATGTGCCGCTGATGGAGATCAGCCCCGCCGAGGCCGTCAAGAACAACGTCTTTGGCACCAAGAACCTGCTGACCTCCGCCGCCGAGCACGGCGTGGAGCGGTTCGTCCAGCTCTCTACAGACAAGGCTGTCAACCCGACGAACGTCATGGGCTGCACCAAGCGCCTGTGCGAGATGCTGATCCAGACCTTCTCCCGGGCCACGTCGATGACCTGCGTTGCGGTGCGCTTCGGCAACGTGCTGGGCAGCCACGGCAGCGTCATCCCGCTGTTTGAGGAGCAGATCAAGCGCGGCGGCCCTGTGACCATCACGCATCCCGATATTGTCCGCTACTTTATGACCATCACCGAGGCTGCACAGCTCGTTCTGCAGGCCGGCGGTCTGGCGAAGGGCGGCAGCATCTACGTGCTGGACATGGGCGAGCCGGTCAAGATCATGGATCTGGCCAATCGCCTGATACGCTTCTACGGCTACGAGCCGGGCGTAAATATGCAGGTCAAGGTCACCGGTCTGCGCCCCGGCGAAAAGCTGTACGAGGAACTGCTCATGGACTCCGAGCAGGACAAGATGGCCAAAACCGCCCACAACAAAATCTTCATCGCGCCGCCCATGCAGATTGATCTGGAAAAATTCTACACCGACCTGCAGCGGCTCAAGGACTCTGCCCTGCACAACAGCGACGAGGTCGTCGACGTTCTGCAGGAGATGGTCCCGACCTACCACCCCAACCGCCGCGTGCGCGCCGACCACACCGTTGTGGCCGCCACCGGCAACACTGCGCTTTTCTCCCGGGAGGAGATTGCGCAGAAGCTCCGGGGGACAGAGCATCCCGCCGAGGAGGGCTGATTTATGTACGAGCGTTACGGCAAGCGCCTGCTGGACATTATCCTTTCGCTGGCAGCCACGATCATTCTTGCAATTCCGATGGGGCTGGTCGCGCTGTGGATCAAGCTCGATTCCCCGGGGCCGGTCTTTTTCAAGCAGCGCCGCGTCGGCAAGGGCAAAACGCACTTTAACATCCTGAAATTCCGCACGATGCGCGGCGACACCCCGCACGACGTTCCCACGCACCTTTTGAAAGATGCGGACAGCTACATTACCGGGAGCGGTGCCTTTCTGCGCAAGACGAGCCTGGACGAGCTGCCGCAGATCTACAACATACTGGCAGGGCAGATGAGCGTCATCGGGCCGCGCCCCGCACTGTACAACCAGTACGACCTGATCGAGGCGCGCGACAAGGTCCGCGCCAACGACATCCGCCCGGGCCTGACCGGCTTAGCGCAGGTCAACGGGCGCGACGAGCTGCCGATTGACGTCAAAGCCCGCTACGACGGTGAGTACGCCGCCCATGTGACGTTCTGGAATGATGTAAAGATTTTCTTCCGCAGCATCACCTATGTATTCCAGCGCCGCGGCGTCGTCGAGGGCGGCACCGGTGCCATGAACCAGACAAAAGAGGAAAAATCGTCAAAATGACGGACGTTGTACCTGCCGGGAAAACACCGGCAGGTACATTTTTTGTGCTGATTTAAAAAATGTACAAGAAAATCTTTCGATTTTCGTGAAAATATGTTGCAAAAGCCAAGCGGATTGTGTAAAATATACATTATGATGTTTTGGTTTTCGGGCAGATTACCAAACGGCAATTTTGCCAAACACGCATAGCCCGCACTGCACACCGGTGCAGACTGTCTAAATAACAGCTAAAAGGGGAGTCACATATTATGGCAAACAGGGTATTCCAGAACGTGGTCTACCAGATGAAGGACGCAGTGGATCGTGTCGTCGGCGTGATTGATGAGACCGGCACCGTCATTTCCTGCTCTGAGCTGGGGCAGATCGGTGAGGTGCGCGAGGGAGTGGCTGCTGTCCGCCAGACGGCCGGGGATGCTTTCGTGCGCGATGGGTATGCCTACCATCAGTTCTCCAACGCCAAGCACAATGACTACGCCGTCTTTGTCGAGGGCACTGACACTACCGCCGAGCAGTTCGCCGCCATGCTCTCCATCAGCCTGCAGAGCATCAAGCAGTACCACGACGAAAAGTTCGACAAGACGAACTTCATCAAGAACGTCGTGCTCGACAACATCCTGCCCGGCGACATCTACGCCAAGGCGCGGGAGCTGCACTTTGTCTCTGACGTGCAGCGCGTCGTACTGCTGATCCGCGTGACCTCCGGCAATGATATTTCCGCCTACGACGTCGTCAGCGGTCTTTTCCCGGACAAACAGAAGGACTTCGTCTTTAACATCAGTGAGACCGACACCGTCCTGGTCAAGGAGATCAAGCCCGACAACAACACCCGCGATATGGAAAAGCTGGCTGCCTCCATCGTCGATACGCTGCAGGGCGACCATTACATCAAGGCCGTCGTCGGCATCGGTACGCCCATCGGCAACATCAAGGACCTGGCCTCCAGCTTTAAGGAAGCCCAGATTGCCATGGAGGTCGGCAAGGTGTTTGACACCGAGCGTCAGGTCATCAGCTATGACCATCTGGGCATTGCGCGCCTGATCTACCAGCTGCCTACGACGCTCTGCGAGGCATTCCTACGCGAGGTGTTCAAGCAGGAGAGCATCGACTCCCTCGATGCCGAGACGCTGTTCACGATCCAGCGCTTCTTTGAGAACAACCTGAACGTCTCCGAGACGAGCCGCGGTCTGTTCGTTCACCGCAACACGCTGGTCTACCGCCTTGAGAAGATCCGCAAGCTGACCGGCCTTGACCTGCGCAATTTCGATGATGCCATCGTCTTTAAGGTGGCGCTGATGGTCAAGAAATATCTGTCCGCCAACCCGGCCAAATATTGATTTTAAAAAAACTTTCACAAATGGCGCTGCACCGCAAGGCAGCGCCATTTTCCTGCTTTTTGCAGCCGTAAAGCACCTTGACCGCAGAGGTCTGACATGGTATTCTATTATATGTATGACTGTAACCATAACAGCAAAGCCACACCACGGCAGGAGAACCCCGAATGATCGATTTTGAACATGTATATAAAACCTACGAGACCCACAACGATGAGAACGTCGCGCTGGAGGACATCAACATCCATATTGACGAGGGCGAGTTCGTCTTTATCCTCGGCCATTCCGGCGCGGGCAAATCCACGTTTTTAAAGCTCATCCAGATGGAGGAGAAGCCCACCGAGGGCAAGGTCTTTATCAATGGGCAGGATTTAACGCGCATCAAGCGCCGCAAGGTGCCCTACCTGCGCCGCCAGATGGGCGTTGTGTTCCAGGATTTCCGCCTGATCCCCACCATGACCGTCTATGAGAATGTCGCCTTCGCCATGCGCGTGACGAACATCTCAACCAAAAAGATCAAGGACCGCGTACCGTTTGCACTCTCCCTTGTCGGTCTGGAGGACAAAATGGACCGCCTGCCGGATGAGCTCTCCGGCGGCGAGCAGCAGCGTGTGGCCGTTGCCCGCGCGCTGGCCCACGGCCCCAAACTCATTATCGCGGACGAGCCCACCGGTAACATCGACCCCGAAATGTCGATGGACATCATGCAGCTGTTTGAGGCCATCAACAAGGTCAACATCACCGTTGTCGTCGTCACCCATGAACACGAGCTCGTCCACAAGCTGGCCCGCAAGTACGGCAACCGCGTCATCACGCTGGCCAACGGCATGGTAGCCTCCGACACCGCTGACCCTTCTGCCGCGCGCTGCTACGCTGCCGCCATGGCCGAGCGCGAAGCGGACGACTATGAGTACGACGAGGACTGATTTGTAAGTAAGAGGGGATACCATGCGTTTTTCCAGTTTTATCTACTTAGTCGGCCAGGGCCTGCACAATCTGCGCGCCAACCGGCTGATGACCTTTGCCTCCATGGGCGTGCTGACCGTCTGCATGTTGCTGATCGGCGCAGCCTCGCTGCTGGGCGTCAACATTGACCACATGGTCGAATACATCGGCAACCAGAACTTGACCGTCGTCTACATGGGCGGCACCGGCGAGAGCGAGGTCGCCACCGACGAGCAGATTGCCGCCGCCGACGCGGCCATCCGCAACACACCCCACGTTGTGAGCGTGACCTATATGTCGCCGGAGGACGTTCTGGCGACCTACAGCGATATGCTGAAGGATTACACAAACCTGCAGCAGGTCTTTGCCAATGACAACCCGTTCACTCCCAACTACCGCGTGACCGTGGACGACCCCGACAACATTAAGGAAGTCTCCGCCCAGCTCATGCAGATCGACGGCGTTTACAGCGTCAAGGCCCCGCTGGCTATGGCGGATACCTTCACGTCCCTGCAGAAGGTCATCAACTACGCCTGCTACGGCCTGGTCGCGGTGCTGGCCATCGTCTCCATCGTCGTCATCAACAACACGATCAAAATCACCGTCTTTAACCGCCGCAAGGAGATCGGCATTATGAAGCTCGTCGGCGCGACCAACGGCTTCATCCGCTTTCCGTTCTTTGTCGAGGGCGTCACCTCCGGCCTGATTTCGGCTGGCATTGCGTCCGGCATCGTCTGCGGCGCGTACTATGCACTCTGCCGCTGGTATGCCGAGAATCCGTCCAACCTTTCGCAGATGTTCGGCGGCACGCTTGTCCCGCTGGAAAGCGTCTGGTACTACATCGTCGGCGGCTTTGTGCTGCTGGGCTTCGTGCTCTGCGGCCTCGGCACTGCCACCAGCATCCGCAAGCATCTGAATGTATAACAGGGGATAAAGGGAACGTATAAGACCATGAAGCATGTAAAACACGGCAAAAAGCTGATTTCGCTTCTGCTGAGCGCGGCTGTCGCCATGAGCATGACGCTTTCCACCGTCATGACGCCGCTGGCCGCCTCCTCCAGCGTCAGCGACCTGCGCCAGAGGCTGCAGGAACTGCAGACTGAGCAGGAAAAGGTCAACCAGCAGCTCAAGGACGCGCAGAGCAACAAGGCCGACGCTGAGGCTCTCAAAACGCAACTTGAGCAGCAGAAGGCACTGATTTTGAGCCAGATCAGCAACCTGTCCGAGCAGATCGGTTCTTTGGATGAGGAAATCGTCAACAAACAGGACGAGATTGACCGGAAGCAGCAAGAGATCGACCAGAAGCAGGCCGAATACGACCAGCGCTGGGCGGACTTTAAAGACCGTATGCGAGCGATGCAGCGTCTGAATGACGGCGGCTCCATCGCACTGTTGTCCAGTGCCACCAACCTGTACCAGCTGCTGACCTTTGCCACCACATTGGATCAGATCGTTAATAAGGACGAGGACACCTGCCAACAGCTTGAGAATGAACACGCCGAGCTGGAGCAGCAGCGCGCCGAGCTGGAGCAGGCCAAGGCGGACCTGGAGGCCACGCAGGCCGATCTGGAGACCCAAAAGACCGCGCTGGACGGCAAGACGAATGAGCTTGCCCAGAATATCTCCCAGACCGACGCCAACATTTCCGCAGCGGATGCCGAGATCGAGGCCAACAAGGCGGCCCTGATCGAAGCCAACAAGGCCGTGGATAAGGCCGCTGCCGAGCTGGACGCCGCGCTGAACGCCGCCAACCAGGCTTACGGCAATGCGTCCATCCAGTGCTCGCTGGACTTTGGCCGCCCGCTGGCCACCTATAAGTACGTCTCCTGCTACTTCGGCGGCAACGGCCACCGCGGCACCGATTACGCCGCACCGGGCGGCACCGAAATCTACGCCGTTTCCGGCGGTGTCGTCACCGCTGCGGCCTACCACTGGAGCTGGGGCTACTACGTGCAGGTCTACCACGGCAAGGATGACAACGGCAATACTTATTCGACGCTGTACGCCCACATGAACAGCGCGCCCGTTGTCAGCGTGGGCCAGCCCGTGGAAAAGGGCAAGGTCCTTGGTTATGTCGGCTCCACCGGCAACTCCACAGGCAACCATCTGCACCTTGAAATGAAGGTCAACAACGTCCTGGTCAATGTCATGAACTACCTCTCATAACGAAAGGGGAATCTGTATGAAGCCGCAGAAGCACAAAACCTCCGTGCGTATTTTCTGCCTTGTAGTCGCCGTTCTGATGATACTCAGCCTTTTCTCTACGGTATTTTTCTCACTAGCCTACGGGGCATAACGCAAACACAGTAAGGAGCCATCAGACCCATGAGCAAAAAAATCAGTCTTGGCGTGGCGGCCACCATTGCCATCATTGCAATGGCCGTCACCTTCTCGCTGACCATGGTCGTGTCCATGAAGATGTTCAACACCACAGTGTCCAGCGTCAAAAACAAGGAGCGCCAGTACAACAAGCTGTCCGAAATTGATCGTTTTGTCCGCGCAGGGGAGTATTTCACCATCGACGAGGACACCCTGAATGACCGCTTGGCTGCGGGCTACATGAACGGCATCAACGACAAGTACGCCGTCTACTACACCGCCAAGGAATACAGCGAGAAGCAGTCTGTGGAGAAGGGCACACTGACCGGCATCGGCGTCGCTGTCGTCAATGACACATCCTCCGGCTACGCCCGCATCATCCGCCTGTATGACAACTCGCCTGCCGCAGAGGCCGGGATGCAGGTCGGCGGCTTCATCACCGCTATCAACGATGAGTCGACGCGCAACATCACCTCCACCGCGCGCCTGACCTCCAAGCTGCTGGGTGAGGAGGGTACGACCACCACGATCACCTACCTGACGCCGGACCGCCAGGAGCAGCAGCTGAATCTTGTCCACTCCAACTACAAAACACCCTCCATCTACACCCGTCAGATGGTCGCGGACACCTGCGGATACATCCGCATTGACGCCTTCACCTCCGGCACGGCCAGCGAGTTCAAGGCTGCTGTGGATGAGCTGCTGCAGCAGGGAGCGAACAGCCTTGTCTTTGACCTGCGCGACAACACCGGCGAGAACCTGAACGCCGCCCTTGTGGCCGCGGATTACTGTGTGCCCTCCGGTGAGATCGCCAAGCAGCAGGACAGGGACGGCAATGTGACCGTGCTGCGTATGTCCGATGAGACAAAGATCAACGTTCCGATTGTCTGCCTTGTCAACGGCTCCACCGCGGGCAGCGCCGAGCTGTTCGCCAATGCCCTGCGCAAGATGGCCGGTGCGACGCTCGTCGGTACCAAAACTGCGGGTAAGGGCGTCGTTCTGAGTGACGCCCAGAGCTTCTCCGACGGCTCCGCCGCTTACATCACGGTGGGCCTGCTGCTCGATAACGAGGATCAGACCTGGAATGAGGAGGGCCTGCGCCCCGACATTGATGCCGCGCTCTCCGTCGACGAGCAGAACGCCTACTACGATTACACACTTGATACTGACCCGCAGATCAGCAAGGCCGTCAACGCGGCCACGGCACTAGCCGGGCAGAACTGATTTTTATTGACTCGGAAAGGACGTCCACCGTGCCCACATTGACTGACCTGTCCACCATCCGTGACCTCTGCGCACGGTATGACTTTGCCCTGTCCAAGGGCTTCGGCCAGAATTTCATCATCAACCCCGGCATCTGCCCCCGCATTGCGGAGGCCTCCGGTATCGGCCCCGGCTGGGGCGCACTTGAGGTCGGCCCCGGCATCGGCGTGCTGACCGAGCAGCTTTGCAAGCGTGCGGACAATGTCGTCTCCATCGAGGTCGACAAGCGTCTGCCGCCGCTGCTGGAAGAGACGATGGCCGACTACGACAACTTCAAGCTCATCCTGAACGACGTGTTGAAGGTCGATTTGAAGGCTCTGCTGGCCGAGGAGTTCGGCGGCAAGCCCGTCGCTGTCTGTGCCAACCTGCCGTACTACATCACCAGCCCGATTCTGATGCGCCTGCTGGAGGAAAAGCTGCCTATCCGGAACATTACCGTAATGGTGCAGAAGGAGGCCGCACAGCGCCTCTGCGCCGCTCCCGGCACGCGGGATGCGGGTGCAATCAGCTACGCCGTGGCCTATTACGCCGAGCCGAAGCTGTTGTTCAGCGTCCAGCCCGGCAGCTTTTACCCCGCCCCCAAGGTGACAAGCGCCGTCATCCGCCTGGATGTGCGGGAGAAGCCCGCCGTAACCGTGCCGAACGGCGACGAATCCGCCTTCTTCGCGCTGATCCGCGCCGCCTTCTCCCAGCGCCGCAAGACCGCCGCCAACGCCATCGCCAATGGCCTGCACCTGCCCAAGGCGCAGGTCATCTCCGCCCTGCAGGCCGCCGGTCTTGATGAGCGTTCCCGCCCCGAGCAGCTGACACTGGAGAATTACTGCGCTCTGCAGACGGCACTGGCAAACACTTAAAACAGCAAAGCAAAACGCCCGGTAAGCATCACGCTTGCCGGGCGTTTTTTAGGAGTATATAGAGTAGGGTGCAATAAGGAAAAACTTCTCTAAATATTCCTCAAGAACAATCTATCAGCTTTATGTACAGCAGCATTCCTGAGTTCAACCCTGACTCCGCGTTATGCGATTCTACTGCGTTTACGACTTGTTTACGACCTGTTTTTTACTGTTTAGGACGCAAGAAGACATACAAAAACAAGAAAAAAGCGCGTTACAAAGTGGATTTACTTTGCAACGCGCTTTTTTAAGTTTGGAGCTAGTAACAGGAATCGAACCTGCAACCTGCTGATTACAAATTGGTAATTCTTGATGTTGTACCGTTAAATATCGTGCTGTATTGTACAGTGTTATGACAATTTAAGTTGAGTCGCGCTTAATCTCTTTTAGTAGTTTTCAATACAATTACGCCCAAATTATGACCATTTCAGCAGTCCCATAAATGGGAAAAGCACCCTGCTAAGGGCGCTCTGCCTGTTATGGGTTCTTCCCGCCGGGGGTGTTGGCGCACGGGGTCAATTTTTCGGGGCGTATTGGGTGATGATTTCCCGCGCACCTGCCACAAACTCGGCCATTTGCTCAGGGGAAAAGGTCAGCAATATGGACACAAGTTTTTCAATGTTTTCTGATGCTTCAGCCGTCATTGCAAACATCCCCCATTCTTTGCCGCTTGGCGAAAATATCCTCTTTGCAAAGTCCGAATTTCGCAAGACTTGCTTCAAGTTCGCTTTCGCTCATGCCGTCATCAAGTAACCAGTTGTAGGCATGGCGCATAAAGCGGATTAGGTCTTTGTGTCCTATGTTAGCTAAGTCACGTTCTCGCTGTTCGTAGTCTTTCATTTCATCACCTCATAAGCCCGTATAGCCAGATAGCACAGCCGTGTTTGTTATGCCTTGCGCTGCTGCCGGGCGTTCTCTATGTATGCCCGTAATTCGGTTTCGGTGTGGTCTTGCTTGAAGTAACCGCTTTTCACGGCTTCGATAAAAATTTCGGTGTCGATAACATCGATCTGCATCATCAAATCAATGGCCTGCTGTACCTTTTTCTGATGTTCAGTCATATAAACCACCCTTTTCATTAAGTCCATATTTGGCGCGGATTCCCACAAGGTTGCTTTCGCTAGTACCGAGTTCGACTAATCGGCGGTAAGCGTGTTTCGTAAGCTCGTTTAATTCCTCTTTGGTCATCTGATCGATGGCACGTTCTATCATTTCGGCGGTAGCTTCATCCATTTTCAATACCTCGCAAGCCCGTCAAGCCGTTAGCGCAGCTGTGTTTATTCGTTTGTTATGCTTCAATCGGCTGCACTTGGCTTGCGCCGAAAAAACTTGCCGTGTACCTCGCGCCATCGCCGTGACTTGCCCAGCTTAGGACGGCGCGGAAAAGCGCCTTGCTGCCGTGAATCACTTCATAGCCCGCCGCTTTCCAGTCAGCCCACGTTTTACAATCCTCTGCAATCCCGGCGGATGCTTTGGCTGCTGCAATCGCTGCCGCGTTCTGTGGGCGGGCTTTGGCGCTCTGCCAAGCTCTGTGCAGGGCTTCGGCAAATACCATCCCGCCCTTGCGGAAAATCGCCCACGCACGGCTCATAATCGCGCTAAGGTTGTACTTTTTCATAGCTTGCTCCTTTACTTTTTGTAGAAAGCGGCTATACTGTATTTGCTTTCCATCGTATAACACTCTTTCGCGTGTGGGTTGCGCTCGGTAGTTCGCTGCTGCCGGGCGCTTCTTTTTTTAGGGTATCCACCTGATGGATACCCTTTTCATTTGTCTTGGGGCTTCGGGTGCGCGGGGGCTCGGTGCTATCTGCTCGGTCTTGCCGGTTCCTGCAGTCCTGTCCGTGTCTTGTCTGGTATTTCTGGTGGGCTGGTGGGCTTGACGTCTACCTTGACCCGATTTCCCTTTCAACGTCTATATTATAGCACTGTTTACAGTGTTTGTATACAGGCAGAATAGACAATGTTTACCGTGCAATTTTGTTTATTTTTGGCATTGTAAACCGTGCTGTTTTGTGGTATGATATAGGTACAATCGGAGGAGGTGTAACATAAAATGGCGATAAGCGAAAAGAAAAAAGCATCAAATGCCAAATGGGACAAGGAAAATATGCGGGTTCTCGCGTGCAAGGTATCCGCAAAAAAAGCCGATGAGTTCCGGGCATACGCAGCGGCGCACGGTCACAGTGTACACTCACAGTTGTTGGAGTATGTGGACAAGTGCATTGGTACGAATGCAGACGACTGCCACAAAAAACCGCCGGGAACGCAATAAAAAAATCATTGCACAATGACTGCATCAAGCATATTGTACAATGATTTCGTATGCACTGATAAAGTGTATATCTTAAAAAGGCGGTGCTATTTATGGCACATTCGCACCCAATCCCAGCAAAAAACAGTTTCGCAACACATCCAGGGGTGTGAATCTGATTCATACCCTCTAGTGCTTCGTTGTCGGTTTCTTGGATAGCCTTTACAATTTCTTTTCGTTCGGCTTTAAGGGCTGCCCGGCGCAGGTCAGACAGACCCAGACACGGAAAGCAAGCGGGCGGCACTTTTGGAAAAGCTGCAAGGTGTAGCCGCCGGGGACGATAGCAAAGAATAGGGAAATGCGCGGTAAAACCCCTGCAAGGCTCTGTGACGCGTTCTGTATTCCAGACGGCAAACTATATTAGGCAGACCTGCAACGCCAAAGCGGGCGTGTCTCTCGCGCTGTGGCGTTGCGATGCTCAAAGTATGCAAAAGCCCCCGGCGGATTAAACCGCCGGGGGTAAATTAGTTAGTTTAATGACACGATACGCACGTCAAAAATTTTCAATGACGTTCGCGGAAAGTTCGTCCCATTTTTCGCCCATTTCGACAATGACGGCGGGGGAATCATTGCAACCCTCGTAACGCTGCCCGCTGCACAGATTGGCGACGTGTGAAATATCATCCCACAAACGCATGATTGCGCCGTTTCCGTCCTTACAGTCGGAGTACACCTGATTCAGCGCGGCGCGTTCTTTCGGTTCTGCGCTCTCTGCCGCCGTCATCGTGCCGCTGTCCAGCAGATAAACCGCGTTTGTGTCCAGCGCCGCCGGGTCTGTAATGCAATCGGCTGCAATAGCTTTTTCAAGTTCTGCCCGCAGCTCTGCCCGCTTGCTGTTAAAAACAGACCACACATTCTTACGCACTTCTTCAAAGAGTTCTTTCTTTTCCACACGCTCTACTTCGGTTTCAGCCTTTCGCAGCGCATACGAATAATTGGTATCATCGGGGGCGCGGCGCTGTGCATCTTTGGCGGCGCGTTCTGCCTGCGCGTATTGGGAATACGCTTTCGCATATGCGTCGCGGGAGGTCTTAAACGCCGCGTCAAGGTCTTTTGCAAAACGGTTGTACTTGCTCATTGCTTTTTACTCGCTTTCTTTAATTCGGGGTACATCGTCAATAATTACAACGTCATATCGTTTGTTCAGTTCGTCCATCGTTACAATCGCGCCTTTTTGTTCGCCAGTTTTCAGCAGGTAGCCGCCGGGCACAGGCTCCACGATTGCAACGGGGTCTTGCGTTGTCAGGGAATCTTCAAGCGCTTTCAATCTGGCTGTGAAGTCACGTTTCATTTTCTGCTCCTTTCTTCCAGCGCCCGCAAGCGCTGTTCAAAGTCGTTGGCCTCTACAAGCCGCAAACCATATTCCAGCACAGCGCGGGCCGCCGCAATATGCTGCTGCGGCTGCTGCTGGTCATCGTCTATAATGCCGCGCAGGCGGTCAATGGCGGGCGGCATAGCCGCTTTTGCATTGTCTGTGGCCGTTTCCAGCATTTCAGCGCAGCGCCGCTCGTACTCTGCCATAAAGGCGGGGTCTTGCCTGTAGCGGCGGATCGTGCTCTCATCCAGCCCTGCAGCGCGGGCAGCTGCTTTTACTGTAGGGCACGTTAGCAGCGCTGCTAGGGCCTTTTGCTGTCTCTGTGTAATCTGTCACACCCCCTCTCTTAAATGTTCATTTTTGAGCGTTTTTTCACGCTTTGCGGCAATTTTATTCAGTTCTATCGTTTCCAGCCGTTCAGTGACACGCTCCTGCACACTGCTGCCGGTCTCTCGCCATGTCAGGTAGCCGACTCCATGCCAGGCACGGTTTTCAAGTTCCCTGTCATGCCAGCGGCGTAGTTTCGGGTCGCTGCGCAGCTTTCGAAGTGCGCGGGTTTCTATAGTGCGCACCTGCGCCGGGGTTATGCCCATCTTTTCGCCAGTGGCCGCCATCGACAGCCCATCAAAGAACCTGTGCCGCATTACAGCGCTTTCTATGGTGCCGCAACGGTCTAAGGCATCACCCAGCACGGCGCGGGTTTGGGCGCTGGATATGCGCTCCTCTGCCGCTGTAAACGCCTGTTCTGCTGCCGGGTCTGGCTGAACCTCGCCCAGCGTGGGGCCGTCTGCATTTTCGCTGTCGATGGGCAAGTCTAGGCTGAAACAATGGTTTAACGGGTCGGCGCTGGTCGTGTGGTTCTTGCCGCCCTCATCAACAAATTTTCGCCGGTGGCCGTTGGATAAGGCAAGCTGTATCTGCCGCTGCATGGCTTGGGCAAGCCACGTAGAGAACGCGCCAGCCGCCGGGTCGTAGGTCCGGGCGGCGTACTGGACGGCGAAAAAGCCTTCCTGTTCAAAGTCATCTGCCGTCACGCCGTGCTGATCTGCAAGGCTTTTGTGATGGGGATACCATTTCCAGAACATTGAGCGGATAAGTCCCCTGTTTGTCTCCCACAGCTGGCCCAGCGCGTAGCTGTTGCCAGTGGCCGCCAGTGTTGCAAGGGCTGCGTTTGTGGCCTGCTGTTCTGCTGCTGACATTTTATCCTCCATCACTTAATGAACACGCCCGGTAAAATCTGGCCTATTAGTCAAGTAACACTTTTTGAGCTATACCGTTTAGCGCTGGGCCAGCTGCCGCGCAAGGGAGCTTTTGCGGGTCAAGGGGCTGCTGTTTCTGCCAATCGGCGTAGAATTTCTCAAAATCGCGACGGCGGATAGACTTTCCCGATGCTGTCTCCGCGTCCAAGTCGACGAGGGCTTGTAGGCTGCCGAAATACTCTTGCACGGCAGGCGGGAGTTCATCGAACAGCCTCTTGTTTGCATCGCGTGCCGCCTGCCCCTGTGTTCTGCCGTCGGGAAGATGCCCGGTGAAGCTGTACAGGCCTTTGTTTTCGTTGGCCTTGTGCGCTCTTTCGCAAACCAACTGCCAGAGGTCAGCGGCCTTTGGCTCGCTCTCCATCTGCATAGCACGCAGTTGATCATATAGATCGGCAATCAGTACCGGGAAATGGCATACTCGCAAGGCCCTACGAAATGCGAGCTTTCCCGCTGCTGACGGTACATCCGAAAGCGCATCGGCCCACGTTGCGATAAGTAGGTCAGCTTCCTTATCTGTCAGTGGTTTTGCAACGTTACGGTAAAGAACCATATTTTGACGAATCATTGTCTGAATTTCCTGTACAGTCATAAAAAAGCATCCTCCAAATTCGAGAAATTACCACTCGCAAGCCGTTCTGCGGCGCGGGAAATCGTATCGGTTGCGGGTTCTGCTGCCACCTGCTTTGTCTGTGGGTGACTATATTGCCCGGCACGGCGTATCCAATTACGGGCGGCAGCTTGCCAGTCCTTCATACAGGCTCTTCCGCCCACCTTCCAGCCATTGGCGGTGAAGTAATCGACAAAGGATTTTGCCTCTGTCGCTGATGAACCTTGTCCGCAAAAATAAGTGATGGCTTCATCCTCAGACGGTGGTGTGAAGCGCGGGCGGGGCGGCTTGTCCGCCTTACGTTCTCTCTTTATACTAACCTTACCTGTCCTATCCTTACCTATACTAACCTGTGGAACCTGCTGGTATGTACTTTGGTTTACCGCTGGTATACCAAGCTGCGCTTTCTCATCCAGAAACTGCGTGGGTGTATATCGATCGGGGCGAATCTGATTATTTTTTCGCCAATCAACAATGACCAAAACACCACTTTCAAACGGGCGGACAAAGCCTTTTGCAGCCAGAAGATTGAGGTCATCGGCGCTGCATCCGCACATTGCAGCGGTGCGCTTTGGCGATGCTACAAAGCCGTCATCGTCTGCCCGCATTCCCAGATGAAAGTAAAGAGCTTGTGTACTGCTTGGCATATCAAGAAAGCGGTCTGTATCGACCACGTCAAGGCTGAACATTCTGCGTCGCGCCATCACAGAACCACCTTTGCGTCAAGTTCCAACTGCCCTAAGGGTACGCCCAGCTTGCGGGCAACAGGGGTAAGCGCCGCAAGACCGTGTTTGCAGCGTGCAGCCTGAACGTGGTAGAAAGCTTGCATCTCACGTTGCGCAGCCTCTGGGTCATCGCTCGGCAAGAAATAGCCACCGTAGCCGCCGGGGGCATACAGGATAATTTCGCCCTGCTCTCGTGCCAGCATGATTTGACGACGCAGTCCGCGCGGAGTTGTCCCCATTGCAGCAGCCAGTACATCGGCGCAGATTGCGTTTTCACGCCCGTGTTTCAAGAAATCGATAATAGTCATTGAAATTTACCTCCAAATCTGATAGACTGAAGGCGGGAAGTTTGCAATGCAGTGCCTAGCACTATTTTTCCCGCCTGCCGTCTCGGTGTGCCAGCACCGGGGCGGCTTTTTCTGTTCATATCCCCACCCGGCGGATACCGGGCTGTTGCGTCGGCTCTGCGTCGCCCTGCATCCATGCAGCAAGGCTTGATAAATTCACAAGAACCTTGCGTCCGCATCGGACGCTGCGCACCTGCCCCGTTTTGCAGAGCTGCCGGACGCGGTAAGCAGGAACACCTGATTCAGCAGCAGCCTGTGCAATGGTTCCCATGCGGGGAAATTCAACGCTCAACATGTTCGTTTACCTCCTTTCCTGCTGTCTGCTCCTGCGCCATGCGCTCGGCACGTCGCTCCCACTGATTGACGGCATACTGTTTGCACCGTTCGCGGTTTTTACTGCGCCATTCGCGCATATACGCTGCGCGGGCTTTCTTGGCTGCTTCGGTCATCAAATTACCTCCTTGACACGTTCTAAGCAACAGACTATAATATAAATGTAAACGATAACAAACACATAATAATTATCGTTAGTAGTATCATAGCAGAAAAATATGGTTATGTCACAGAAGTACGCATTTTTGTATTTGTACAGTAAAAATAAAATAATAAATATTGCGTATGGTATTTTTTAAGGAGAAGCAATGCGAAAGAAAGTATCTAAGGACTATATAAACGATGTGGAAAACTTCGATAAACTGCCTGTCTATAGTAAACGCATTCGCTATTATCTTGATGAAAAACACATTACTGCGAAAGAACTGAACCAAAAAGCGGGATTTTCATCACCAAACGTTGTTCCGAGTCTTATAAAAGGTGAACGCGAATTATCGCTTGACGCAGCAAAAAAGCTATGCTCGGTTATGAATGTTTCGCTCGACTACCTTACAGGACTTACGGATGTTAAGACTACAGATGTAAAAATCGTAGATATGTGCAAGGCTACTGGATTAACCGAGAAAGCGATTAAGGCAATTCTCGATGGAAACAACTCGAAAATGGCTATTGGATACGAAGAAAAATTTCTTCAATGGTTAAACAGACGGGCCCTTAGCGATTTTATTGTTGCAAACTATGGATTATCTCAAAGCAGCGTTTTCCGGCATATTTCAGAGGCATATCAACATAGTGGAGAGGCTTGTAATATCCTACTAAGGGCAATCGGCGCGGGAGGTTATCAAAATTCACTTGCCCGAGAGGAATCTCTCACTGAGAAACAACGATATGACATATCGATATATTTTGCTCAAAAGATGTTTGCTGAGTGGTTAGATGCTTTTTGTAAAAAAACAAATGGGAGTGCAAATTTCAATAACTTATGGGAAAAGTCGGTCGATGAAACTACTAGAGAATGGAACGCATTAAGTGAGAAAGAGCGCCAAGAAAGATTTTGTAAATGGTTAAGTGGGTTAAAAGAATGCGAGGCAAATATAGATGGCAAACATAACAAAACGAACAAATAAAGACGGCTCCGCGTCCTACCGCGTCAAGGTATCCGCCGGGGTAGGGGCTGATGGACGGTATGTCTATCGCTCGACTACGTTCACGCCACCGCCAAAGATGACAGCACGGCAGGAGGCAAAGGCCGTGCAGGAGTTCGCGGATGACTTTGAACGACGTGTTCAAGATGGTCTTTTTACCGCTAACGATTTAACGGTAGATGGTCTTGCTGAACGCTGGATGAAAAGCTACTGCGAAACGCAGCTTAAACCACATACCATAGAGGACTACAAAAAGCTGATGCCGCGCGTTTCCGCTGCAATCGGACATATCAAGCTGTCAAAGCTCAAACCCGGACACATTCAAGAATTTTACGCACAGCTTGCACAGTCTGGGATTCGGGAAGATGGAAAATACAAGGCAAAAGCTGCTTTTATTGAGGCGTTTCCGAAAGGAAAACGACTTCCTGTCATGCAAGCGGCAGGTGTCACACAGCACACTTTTACTTCAGCAATGGCAGGGCGTAATGTTTCTAAGCGCTCAGCTGAAAAAATAGCTACTGCCGCTGGATGGGCTTTCACAAAAGCATTTGCTTGTTCTAGCGCGGACACTTTGAGCGCCAACAGTCAGCGACATTACCATTTAATGCTGTCGTCCATGTTCAACACCGCCGTTCGTTGGCAACTGATGGACAGCAATCCATGCGAGCGCGTCACGCCGCCAAAGCTGGACGAAATCGACGTTGAATTTTTGGATGAAGGTCAGATTGCCTCTTTGCTGGAAGCCTTACCAGACGCGCCAACACAGCTTTCTGTGGTCGTGCAGCTTGCTTTGTTCACAGGAGCCCGCAGGGGCGAAATCTGCGGCCTGCGTTGGGCAGACATCGACCTTGACGCGGGTGTAATAGCTGTAAACCGAAATCTGTCGTTCATTGCGCACAAAGGCCCTGTATTTGATTTGCCGAAAACAAAAAAGAGCCGCCGCTGCATAAAATTGAGCGACGACTGTATAGCATTATTGAAAGACTATAAGCAATGGCAGACGCGGGAGCGTCTGAAAGTCGGTACATACTGGCAGCGGGAAGTTACTATAGAAGGCGGCAAGCGCGTCAGAAATGACCTGTTGTTTACCAAACCGGACGGCAAGCCGTTTGACCCTAACAAGGTTTCTTCGTGGTTCCCGGTGTTTTTGCGGGAGCATGGTCTGCCCCCCTGCCGCTTCCATAGTCTGCGCCACTCCAATGCAGCGCTGTTGATTGCGGCCCATGTTCCTGCAACGACGGTTGCGGGGCGTCTGGGTCATGCGCAGGTATCGACGACGACAAACATCTATGCGGCTATGATTCGCTCGTCTGATGCAGCGGCAGCGGATGCGTTGGGGAGTGTCTTTGAAAGAATCAGACAGCGGCAGGAAATAGGCTGAAAACTCGGTTTCAAAAAGATTTATGCCCAAATTATGACCATTCGCGTCAAAATAAGCTTGAATATAGGCAAAAAAGAAGCCACGATGTAGCGCTTTTATAACGCTACATCGTGGCTTTTCTCGTGGAGCTAGTAACAGGAATCGAACCTGCAACCTGCTGATTACAAATCAGCTGCACTGCCAATTGTGCTATACTAGCGGGAACTCTAATATAATATCACAATCGGCAGGGGTTTGTCAAGGGTTACAGCAGCTCCACGCCCGAATTCCTGCATGCCTGTACCGTAGCGTCATCCCACAGGCTGACCTGTACCTCGCCGACATGGGCCTTGCCCAGCAGCAGCATGCACAGGCGGCTCTGGCCGATGCCGCCGCCCATTGTCAGGGGCAGGGTGCCATCCAGCAGCAGTTTGTGGAAGGGCAGCTCCGCGCGCTGCGGGCAGCCTGCGGCGTCCAGCTGGCGGCGCAGGGCGTCGGCGTCAACGCGGATACCCATACTGGACAGCTCCAGTGCGCAGTCCAGCGGCTTGTGCCAGAACAGGATGTCGCAGTTCAGCGTCCAGTCATCATAGTCGGGCGCGCGCCCGTCGTGGGGCTGGCCGCTCTTGAGCCTGCCGCCGATCTGCATGATGCAGACGGTTCCATGCTCTTTGGCAAAGGCATTCTCGCGCTGCTTCGGCGTGAAGTCCGGGTACCTGTCCTCGAGCTCCTGCGTCGTGATAAATGCCACCTCGCGGCCCAGGTGGATGTTGTTTTTCAGCTCGAGGAACTTCCAGCGCAGCTCGTCAGACGTTGCGCAGACAGCGTCCACGATGTCCCGCACGGTCTCCTGCAGAAATTCCAGCGTGCGCTGGTCGGCAGTGATAACGCGCTCCCAGTCCCACTGGTCCACGTAGATGCTGTGCAGGTTGTCTAGCTCCTCGTCGCGGCGGACGGCGTTCATATCGGTCACAATGCCCTGACCGGGGCGGAAGCCGTACTTGTACAGGGCGTAGCGCTTCCACTTAGCCAGACTGTGGACGACCTCTGCCTGCTCGTTCAGGCTGGGCACATCGAACGAAACAGGGCGCTCGACGCCGTTCAGGTCATCGTTCAGGCCGCTGCCCTGCATGACAAACAGGGGAGCCGTGACGCGCTTGAGGTGCAGCGCCATGCAGAGCTTCTCCTGAAAGATCGTCTTGATGAGGCCGATGGCCTTCTGGGTGTCATACAAACCCAAAAGGCTTTGGTATCCTTCCGGAATGGTAATGTGACTCATAATACATCCTCCTATTTCTTTCCCGGTGTATGGTTTTATGCCTTGGCGAACTGGCTCTCGTACAGCTGCTTGTAGAAGCCGCCCTGCGCCAGCAGTTCTTCGTGGGTTCCGCGCTCAATGATGTTGCCGGCCTTCATGACCAGGATCTGGTCAGCGTTCTTGATGGTAGACAGGCGATGGGCCACGATAAAGCTCGTGCGGCCCTTCATCAGTTCCTCAAAGGCATCCTGCACCAGCACTTCGGTACGGGTGTCGATGCTGGACGTTGCCTCATCCAGAATCAAAATCGGCGGGCGTCGCAGCATGACACGGGCAATGCAGAGCAGCTGCCGCTGGCCCTGGCTGATGTTGCCGCCGTCCTCGGCTACCTGCGTGTCGTACCCGTTGGGCAGGCGGCAGATAAAGCTATGGGCGTGCGCCTTCTTGGCCGCGGCGATGATCTCCTCGCGGGTCGCATCCGGCTTGCCGTAGGCTATATTTTCCGCAATCGTACCGGCCTTCAACCAGGTCTCCTGCAGCACCATGCCCAGGTTGCCGCGCAGGCTGTCGCGGGTCACATTGTCGATGGAATACCCGTCGACGCGCAGCGTACCGCCGTTGATCTCATAAAACCGCATCAGCAGATTGACCAGTGTCGTCTTGCCGCAGCCCGTGGGGCCGACCAGGGCAATGCGCTGACCCGGCACAACCTTCAGGTTCATATCCTCGATCAGCGGCACATCGTCCACATAGCGGAACCTGACGTGGTCAAACTCCACGCTGCCCGCGCCGTGGGGCAGGGCAACAGCATCCGGGCCATCGGGCATGATGGGTGTCTCGTCAATCAGATCAAACACGCGCTGCGCACAAGCCAGCGCGTTCTGCAGTTCGGTCATAACGTCCGAAATGTCATTGAACGGCTTCGTGTACTGGTTGGCATAGTTCAGAAAGACCGACAGCTGGCCCACCGTGATGCCGCCAGCAATGGCGACGAACGCACCCAGCACGCCGACGGCGGCGTAGACCAGCGCATTCACAAAGCGGGTGCAGGGGTTCGTGGTAGAGGAGAAGAACGTCGCCTTGACGCCGCACTTCTGCAAATCGAGGTTGATCTTATCGAAGCGTTCCTCGGCGCGGCGCTCATAGCCGAACGCGCGGACAAGATGCTCGTTGCCGACCAGTTCTTCGACCAGACTCGTCATTTCGGCGCGGGTCTCGCTCTGCACCTTGAACATAGAATAGGTGTGGGTGGCAATAAACCGCGCGACGAAAATCGACAGCGGCGTCAACGCCACAACGACCAGCGCAATGCGCCAGTCGATGAACAGCATGACTCCCAGCGTGCCTAAAATCGTCAGCAAGCCGGTGAACAGCTGGGTAAAGCCCATCAGCAGACCGTCGCTGAACTGCTCCACGTCGGTGGTGATGCGGCTGATAGCATCGCCGGGGCGGTGGGCGTCCATATATTTGAGCGGCAGAATCTCCAGCTGCTCAAACGCACGGACACGCATATCACGCACGACCTGAAAGGTAATGCGGTTATTGACGACATTCATCAGCCACTGGGACAGCGCTGTGCAGGCAATCGTGGCAGCCATCGCTATCGCAATTTTGCCAAGGCCTGCAAAATCAACCTGACCGGGTCCCAGGATCATATCCACGGCCTTGCCGGACAGTACCGGGGCCAGCAGAGTCGTGACCACTGTGATCAGTGCAAAGGTCAGCGTCAGGATGACCATGCCGGTGTAGGGGCGGATCAGCTTCAGGACGCGATGGATCGTATTCTGGTCCAGCTTTTGCTTTGTCTTGCTCATAGCGTCTTTGCCACCTCCTCCTTGCTCAACTGGCTCAGGCAGATTTCCTTATAGACCTCGCAGCTGCGCAGCAGTTCGGCATGGGGCGCGTCGCCAACCAGCTTACCGTCATCCAGCACCAGAATGTGGTCGGCGCGCTGCACGCTGGCCGCGCGCTGGGAGACGATAAACACGGTCATGCCGTGCGTTTCCTCTTTGATTGCCTTGCGCAGGGCTGCGTCCGTTGCAAAATCCAGCGCCGAGGCACTGTCATCCAGAATCAGGATTTTCGGCTTTGGTACCAGCGCGCGGGCAATCGTCAGGCGCTGGCGCTGGCCGCCGGAGAAGTTGCGGCCCGCGGTCTCCACCGGCGCATCCAGCATGCCGGGTTTGCCGCGGACAAACTCCGCCGCCTGGGCTATCTCCAGCGCCTGCCAGATTTCCTCGTCGGAAGCGCCGGGGGCGGCCCACTGCATATTGTCGCGGATCGTACCTGTAAACAGCACGGCCTGCTGGGGCACGACGCCCACCAGCCTGCGCAGCTGTGCAAAGCTGTACTGCTTTACATCATGGCCGAACAGCGCAACGCCGCCGTTGTCGGCATCGTAGAAGCGGCAGACCAGGTCGATCAGCGTTGATTTGCCACTGCCCGTACCGCCGATGACGCCGATGGTCTCACCGGGCCTGGCCGTGAACGTGATGTCCGTCAGGCTCGGTGCGCCGGCATCCTTGTAGGTGAAGGTGACGTGCTCAAACTTAGCCGCCTCGGCAGCGTCGTTCACCGCAAGCTCTGCCGTGCCGGGATCCTGCATCGTCGTGTGGGTGTTCAGAATCTCATTGACGCGCATGCCGCTGGCCAGTGCGCGGGTGACCGAAACGACCAGATCCGCCAGACGCAGCAGGCTCAGCAGAATCTGGCTCATATAGTTGATAAGGGCAATGACCTCGCCCTGCGTCAGCTTACCGGCATCGACCTCCACACCACCGCGCAGCAGCAGCGCCACAACGGCCAGGTTGACGACGAGATAGGTCAGCGGGTTCATCAGCGCTGAAATACGGCCTGCCGCAAATTGCAGATTTTTCAGATGGTCATTTGTCTCCACAAAAGCGGCCAGCTCGTCCGCCTGGCGGGCAAAGGCACGCACCACGCGCGCGCCGACGTAGTTTTCGCGCGTCAGCAGCGTCACACGGTCCAAGCCGTTCTGGGCCTCATGGTAGATGGGCACGGTCACGCGCATGATGGCCCATATAATAAGCGACACCATAATCGTAACGCCGATGAAAAGCAGCGTTAGCTTCGGACTGATGGAGAACGCCATAATAAGCGCGCCGATCACGATGAACGGCGAGCGCAGCAACAGACGCAGCGTCAGGTTGACGCCGTTCTGTACCTGATTGATGTCGCTCGTCATGCGGGTGACAAGCGTCGGGGTGCCGATGCCGTCCAGCTCGCTGTAGCTCAGCGTGCCAATATGGCGGAACAGGTCCTTGCGCAATGCCGTGCCAAAGCCCAGCGCCGCCTTTGCGGAGAACCACTGTGCCGTCAGGCTGCTGGCCAAGCCGATAGCAGCCAGCAGGACCAGCAGGCCGCAGCGCGTCCAGATGAAGGCTGCATCCTCATTTTTGATGCCCGTGTCGATGATGCTGGCAATGACCAGCGGCACAAACAATTCAAAACAGGCTTCCAGCATCTTGAAAAGCGGCGCTAACAGGGCTTGCTTCTCATAGCCCTTGATGTAGCGCATCAATTTGTGCATTGAAAACCACCTCATACGTAAAAATAAAAACAATCAGTTTATTATACCACGGTTTTCTCAATTTGTCTTGCAGAATCCCCCAGATTTCGATGATTATTTATTGGCCCGGCGTCTATACTTTCAATGGGTACTTTTCAGAGGAGGATTTGCAGATGTTCTGGGTCTACAGATATAAAGGTTTTTCCTTCACGGCGGCACGCACCGTGCACACGGCGCTGGTGCTGGCGGGGCAGCAGGGGTGCAGCCAGGCGGATACCGGCCATTTGCTGCTGGCGCTGGTGCAGACAGCACAGGGGACAGCGGCGGATTTTCTGCGCCGCAAGCGGGTGACATCCACCGCCCTGGCCGAGCATACCGCCGCCCACGCGGCGGGCCGTCCGCGCCGCCTGCACAGCCGGGACCTTGCCCCCGAGCTGAGCAAGGCCATGGAGTTTGCCGTGCTGGGTGCGCACGCGGCCAGTGCCGCCAGGGCGGAGAACGAGCACCTGCTCTGCGCCATCCTCGAGGATTCGTCCTGCACGGCCAGCCGGTGGCTGGCGGCTCTGGGCATCGAGCTGCCGCAGGCCGCGCGGGAATGCCGCCAGCTTTCCGGTCAGCTTGTGCTGCCCGCCCAGCCGCGGATGGCTGCCTCCCGCACGGGCCGCCCCAGCGATAAATATGGCCGCGACCTGACGCGCCTCGCACAGGAGGGGCGGCTCGACCCGGTGCTCTGCCGTGATGCCGAGCTGGATCGCATGATTGAAATTCTCTGCCGTCGCCAGAAAAACAACCCCTGCCTCCTGGGTGAGCCGGGTGTCGGCAAGTCTGCGCTGGCGGAGGCACTGGCACAGCGGATCGCTGCGGGGCAGATCACCCCGGCACTGCGTGGCAAGCGGGTGCTGGCGCTGGACATGGCGTCGATGGTCGCGGGCACCAAATACCGCGGCGACTTTGAGGAGCGGTTCAAGAACCTGTTGGAAGAACTGTACCGTGACCGCTCAACGATTTTGTTTATCGATGAAATCCACCTCATTGCCGGGGCCGGAGCGGCGGAGGGAGCCATTGACGCCGCCAGCATCTTAAAGCCGATGCTGGCACGCGGCGAAATTCAGCTTATCGGCGCAACCACGCCCGAGGAATACCGCAAAACCATCCAGAAGGATTCCGCGCTCGAGCGCCGCTTTGGAAGGGTCATGGTCGAGGAGCCTACCCCTGCTGCCGCAGAAACGATTCTGGCCGGACTGATGCCGCGGTATGAGCGCTACCACGGTGTCAGCATCCCGCCCGAGGCCATCCACGCCGCGGTGGAACTGAGCGTGCGTTACCTGCCCGGGCGGTATCTGCCCGACAAGGCCATTGACCTGCTGGACGAAGCCGCCGCGGCCCGCCGCATTGCAGATGCCAGCGGGAACCGCCGGGCACTGACCCCCGCCGATATTGCAAGGGTCGTCAGCAAGGCCAGCGGCGTGCCCGCAGAGCGCGTGGGCGAAGCCGAGAGGGAGCGTCTTGCCAATCTGGAACAGCGCCTTGCCGCCGAGGTCATCGGCCAAACGCACGCCGCGGGCGCCGCGGGGGCCCCTCGGTCAGCT
>OGOG01001166.1_pt1 | contig 26630 bp, 25 predicted proteins | sample 1552581 | NCBI WGS metagenome assembly OGOG01 (sample SAMEA2580152, study PRJEB22360) | human gut metagenome | biome: human gut; feature: human-associated habitat; material: faeces | place: Denmark | collected 2008/2010 | reverse complement strand
GAAGCGTCCCTGCCAGTAACTTTGCGCGTCCGCAGACGCGCCCCCAAGCTGCTCTCTCCTCCCCCTCGCACATTGTCGCGCCAGATGGGCGCGACCACATAGCCGCGCCAACCGCCCTCGAACGCATGAACTCCCATGGAATTTTCGCCTACCCCCTTCCATTTCCGGGATGAATATGGTATAGTAGAAAAGTACGTCTGTATATAATGGAACGACCACGGAAATGTAAGGAGAAAACCCATGATCACGGTAAGCAATGTTTCCCTGACCTTCGGGGGTCAGAAGCTGTTTTCGGGTGCGGATTTGAAATTCATGCCGGGCAACTGCTATGGCGTTATCGGCGCGAACGGCGCGGGCAAATCGACGTTCCTGCGCATTTTGTCCGGCGAGCTGGAGCCCACGACCGGCACGGTGACGATTCCCGCGGGGCAGCGCCTGTCCACCTTGAAGCAGGATCAGTTCAAGTACGATGCCTATCCTGTGCTGGACACGGTAATCATGGGCAATCAGCGCCTATACGACATCATGAAGGAAAAGGACGAGCTGTACGCGAAGCCTGATTTTTCTGACGCGGACGGCGAACGCGCTGCCGAGCTGGAAGGCGAATTCGCGGAGATGGACGGCTGGAACGCCGAGTCCGACGCCGCGACGCTGCTGACCGGTCTGGGGCTGCCCGTCGAGATGCACACGATGCTCATGGGCGACCTGAAGGGCGGCGAGAAGTTCAAGGTGCTGCTGGCGCAGGCGCTGTTCGGCAATCCGGACATCCTGCTGCTGGACGAACCGACGAACAACCTTGACAACCGCTCCGTCGCGTGGCTGGAGGATTTCCTGATGAATTTCCCCGGCACGCTGATCGTCGTGTCCCATGACCGCTGGTTCCTGAACAATATCTGCACACATATCGTCGATATCGACTTCAATCAGGTCAAGCTCTACGTCGGCAACTACGACTTCTGGTATGAATCCTCCAAGATGATGCAGAGCCTGATGAACGACCAGAAGAAGCGCCGCGAGGACAAAATCAAGGAACTGCAAGCCTTCATCCAGCGCTTCTCGTCCAACAAGTCCAAGGCGAAGCAGGCGACCAGCCGCCGCAAGCTGCTGGACCAGCTGACCATTGAGCAGATGCCCGCTTCTTCCCGCCGCTATCCGTGGGTGTGCTTCACGCCTGAACGCGAGGCGGGCAAGGACATCCTGCAAGTGTCGAACCTCAACTACACGCAGGACGGCGTGCAGCTGCTCAAGGATGTGTCCTTCATCGTCACCAAGGGGCAGAAAATCGCCCTTGTCGGCTCGAACGAACAGGCGCAGACCGCCCTCTTCCGCATCCTCGCGGAGGAAATCAAGCCCGACAGCGGCAGCTTCAAGTGGGGCGTCACCATCTCCACCAACTACTTCCCCAAGGACAACAGCAAGTATTTCGACGGCTGCAACCTCAACATGATGCAGTGGTTCGCCCAGTATTCGCCCGAACAGCTGGAAACGTACATGCGCGGCTTCCTCGGCCGGATGCTCTTCTCCGGCGACGACGTGTACAAGCCCGTCAGTGTGCTTTCCGGCGGCGAGAAGGTGCGCGTCATGCTCTCCCGCATGATGCTCTCCGGCGCGAACTTCCTCATGCTCGACCAGCCCACCAACCACCTCGATTTGGAATCCATCACGGCGGTCAACAACGCGCTGATCAACTTCCCCGGCAACGTGATTTTCACGTCGCAGGACCACCAGTTTATCACGACCATCGCCGACCGCATCATTGAAATCAAGCCCGACGGCACGATTGCCGATTACTACTGCGGCTACGAAGACTATCTGGAGAAGATTCGCGCGCAGGAGGGGTAAAGAAAATCCGCCGCACTTCCGTTTGGTTGGAGGTGCGGCGGTTCTTTATTCTGTATTAGTCCGAATACGTCATGTGGTGAATATCCAGCACAATGTTGTTGATGCTGATGGTATCGTTGTCCACCCAGTGCAGTTCGTGGTAGTTGTCGCCGAAGTTGTACAGTTCGTAATTGTACAGGTACGCGACATTCCACCCGGCGCTTTTGCCGTCCTTGGGTTCGATGCGGACGCGCAGCCCGACGCGGGACATCGACGTCTCGTCATACTGGTAGACGTCCGCGCGGTACTGACTGTCCGGGGAATCATAGGACGCAATCACATGTCCGCCGCTCCGTGTCGCCAGCTCAAAGGGCAGCTGGAACATCCGTGTCTGCGCGCCGAAGATGATGAAATTCGCGGCAGACACAATCAGCACAATCGCCAGCAGGATTCCGACTTTTTTGAGGATTTTCCGTGCTTTCATGGCTGTTTCAGCCACCTTTTCTGCGGTAGATGCCCCGTCATAACGTGTTGTCATGCTGTTCCTTGAAATCATCCATGACAACAATGCCGACGCGGTTCAAATCGTACGGTGTCGCCTGATAGACGAAGTAATTCAGCCAGTTGCAGTACAGCAGGTTTGCCGACGAGCGCCACGAGCAAATCGGCGCGCGGGTGTCGTCGTCATCGGGATAGTAGTTGCAGGGCACATCGGGGTGGAGTCCAGCGGCTTTGTCGCGCAGGTACTCCTTCTCCAACGTGTCCGCGTCGTATTCGCTGTGCCCGGTGATGAAAATCTGCCGTCCGCCGTGGGTGGAAATGGCATACACGCCCGCTTCGTCGCTTTCGGCGAGGATTTTCATCTCCGGATGCGCCAATATATCCTCCCGGCGGACGGTCGTGTAACGGCTGTGCGGCACCATGAACGTATCGTCAAAGCCGCGGAAGAGGATGCTGTTTTTATGCACAACGCGGTGGCGGTACACGCCGGACAGCTTCTTTTCCATCATGTATTTCGGCACGCCCCAGTGGTAATACAGCCCCGCCTGCGCGCCCCAGCAGATATGGAACGTGGACGTGACGTGCGTTTTCGTCCACTCGAAGATGGCGCACAGCTCGTCCCAGTATTCCACGTCCTCGAACGCCATCCGCTCCACCGGCGCGCCGGTGATGACCATGCCGTCATACGTCTTGCCGCACACCTGATCGAACGTCTTGTAGAACGCGAGCATGTGCTCCTCGGACGTGTTTTTCGCGACGTGGGACTTCACCATCAGCAGTTCCAATTCCACCTGAATCGGCGTATTGCCCAGCAGGCGCGCCAGCTGCGTTTCGGTGGCGATTTTGGTGGGCATCAGGTTCAGCAGGAGGATTTTCAGCGGGCGAATATCCTGCGTTTTCGCGCGCGTGTCGGTCATGACGAATATGTTTTCGCTCCGCAGCGCGCTGGCGGCGGGCAGGTCGTTCGGAATGCGGATTGGCATGATGATGTCCCTCGTTTTGCGTGTTGATGGCGGGATTCGGCGCGATAGATGCGAATCTCTATTTTATTATACTGCTTTTGCGGGAAATGTCAAATAGGGGATGAAAAAGCACCGCCGATGGATGCTGGCGGCGCGGGGGATGATTGTGCGAATCCTGCATCCGCGGCGGGATTGTCTGCGGGCACTGTTTCTGGATGAATGCCGAAGCGGCGTCTCCCTCACGCTGAGAGAGACGCCGCAGCTTATCGAAAAAGTTCACCAGTCGTTGGTCTTTTCCGCCGACGAGCGCGTTTATAGAGATAATTCCCCACAAGCAGGAAATTGCTTTCGCACAGGATGCTGCCTGCGCCGCTTCGGCGATTACTTGCCGTCCGGCTTCATCAGCATGTCCTTGTCCAGCATCGCCGCGTCTCGGGCAAGCACCTCGTCAATCATGGTCTGCAGCGCCTTCATCTGCTTCTCGCTGTTGATGCCGCCCAGAATTGGCTCGCCCACCATGTTGCCGTTGCGGTCCACCACCACGGTGGTGGGGAACGCCGTGATGCTGTAGGTCAGCTTTCCTGCCTCGCTGTCCGCAGGGAAGTAAATGTTCTGATACATGGCGCCCTTCTTTTCCAGAATGTTCTTGGCTTCCATGATCATGCTTTCGTCGCCGCCGATGGTGTCCGCATTGATGCCGATCACCGCGCCGCCCTTCAGCTTGAGTTCTTCGTTGAGTGCGTTCAGCTCGCCCAGTTCCCCGATGCAGGGAGCGCAGGCAGAGAACCAGAAGTTGATCACCGTGACGGAATTCTCCTTAAACAACTCATTGCTCACGGGATTGCCGTCTAAATCCATGCCCTGGAAAGCAGGGAACTTCTCGGACGAATCATCTTCCACACGCATGTCCTTGTCATCCATGCTGCCGTCCGTCATCATCATCCCTTCGCCGCCCATGACGATGCCGCCGCCCGCCGTCACCACGCCGCTCTCCAGCGCCACGTCCGAGCCCGCCGTCACGTCGTCTTTCGGCATGAGCCTTTCCATCTCTTCGTCCAGCCGACGGATGGTCTCAATGTCCTGCTGAAGTAGTTTGTACTCATCCTCCGTGAACTTTTCCTTCTTCAGTTCCAGCTGCGCCGTCAGGTAATCGGCGTAACTCATGCCCATGTCGGGTTGCTTGTCCATCATGCCGAAGAACCGGTTCCACAGGTCCATGTTTTTCTCGAACACGGCGTTCATTTCGGCAGTCAGCATTTCCAGCTTCTTTTCGGCACAGTCGCATTTCTCCCCGCAACTGCACTTTTCATCGCACATGCCCGTCATGCAGGCGCAGTCATCCATGGCCTTGCCATCGATGATGCAGGTGCAGGTTTCCTCCATGGTCTGTGCCTCGTCCGTTCCGGACGACTTCGTGCAGCAGGCGGAAGTGCAGCAGGCGGAAGCCGCTCCTATGGTGGTCAGCATACACAGCGCCAGCAGCAGCGCAATCCAGGTCTTCTTCATTGAAAATGTCCTCCGTTTCTTTTCTGTGATTATTTCTCCACGGCTTGTTTGCCGGCTGGATTCTCTTTTTCCTTTGCCCCGCGGCTCAGCCCGCAGCGGAAGCTGACCGCGCCCGTGGGACACGCCTTGACGCACATGCCGCAACGGATGCATTCGGGATGATCCGGTGTCTTCGTCACATCCACGTCCATCTTGCAGGCTTTCTCGCACCTGCCGCAGTGAACGCATTTGTGCGCGTCCACCTGCATTCCCGTCAGCGATACCCGGTTAAACAGCGCGTAGAACGCTCCCAGCGGGCATAGCCACTTGCAGAACGGGCGATAGAACAGCAAGCTCAAGACGACCACTGCGCCCAGCACGACGCTCTTCCATGTAAACAGGCTGCCCAGTGCGCTTCGGACGCTCTCACTGGCGAGGGACAGCGGAATCGCGCCTTCCAGTACGCCCTGCGGGCACAGGTACTTGCAGAAGAAGGGATTGCCCATCCCCACCTCGTTGGTGAAAATCAGCGGCAGCGTCACCGTCAGCAGCAGAATCAGGTACTTGAGATACCGCAGCGGTCTGAGCTTCTTCGTGGACAGCTTCTTCTTGGGCAATGGAATCTTATGAATCAGCTCCTGAAACCACCCAAAAGGGCACAGAAAGCCGCACACAAACCGCCCCAGCAGTACCCCCAGCAGAATCAGCGTGCCTGTTACATAATAGGAAAACTTGAATTTGGATGAGCCGATTACCGACTGCACCGCCCCGATGGGGCACGCGCCTGTTGCGGCAGGGCAGGAGTAGCAGTTGAGCCCCGGCACGCAGACGGTCTTGCCCTTCCCCCGGTAAATCTGCCCCTTAAGCAGATTGGGCAGGTGCGGATTTGTCAGCAGCACGGCGCAGGCCTGCGCAAATCCCCGAAACCGGGCGAGAAAGCCGGAAACGGGCGGAGCCTTCGAAGTTTTTTTCTTCTTATCCAATGCCCACACACTCCAGGCAGATTCGGACGGCCTTGGACAGCACCGTGGCGGCCTCACCCCGCTGCGCGCCGTAAATCAGCATCGCCGCGCCCAGTATCAGCACGCCCAGCCTCACGGCGCGCCTGCCCGCAGCCGATGAAATGAGATTCATGAAGCTTCCCTCCTTTTGTCTTCTCGCAGGCTCATTATACGATAGCGGGGGTAAAATCTACGTTAAAACAGAAAATTTTATGCGCATTTTATGCCGATATGCTATACTGGACATGCTCACACGAGCGCAAAGGAGGCGCAGTATGCGGATTTTGATTGTGGAGGACGAGCGGGCACTGTGCGACACGCTGGTCAAAAGCCTGAAGCAAAAGGGCTACGAGGTGGATGCCTGCTATGACGGCGATTCCGCGCTGGACTGGCTGCTGACGGAGAAGTACGACCTGCTTCTGCTGGATTTGAACCTGCCTGGACGGGATGGCATGGATCTGCTGAAAACGCTGCGGGAGCAGGACCGGGAAACCCGTGTGCTGATTCTCTCCGCCCGCAGCCGAATCAGCGACAAGGTGGAAGGGCTGGACTGCGGCGCCAACGACTATCTGGTCAAGCCCTTTCATCTGGAGGAGCTGGAGGCGCGGGTGCGCAGTCTGACCCGGCGCAGCTTTGTGCAGCACGACGCGGTGCTGCGCTGCGGGGAGTTGTCCTTCGATACGGTAAAACGGACGGCACAGGTAAGGGGCGAGGTCATCGCGCTGACCCGCAAGGAAAACGGCATATTGGAATACCTGCTGCTTAACCAGGGACGGCCGGTAAGCCAGGAGGAGCTGATAGAGCATGTGTGGGACGGCAGCGTGAACAGCTTCAGCAACTCCATCCGGGTGCACATCTCATCCCTGCGCAAAAAGCTGAAAGCGGCGCTGGGCTATGACCCGATTCTGAACCGCATCGGCGAGGGTTATCTGATAGGAGGCCGTGAGCCATGAAACGACTTTTGAAACGCCTTTCGCTGCAATGGCGAATCACACTGCTGACCATTCTGCTGCTGGCGACTGCCTGCGTGACCATGAAAACGCTTTTGTGCTCCTCTGGCCATGCCTATATGGACTCCATCGGCAATTATGTGATGCACTATGTGCAGGAGGATCCGCAGGCCGTCCGCGTCGACATTCCTGACGAGCAGTGGAAGGATCTGTCGGAGCGCTTCAATGGAGAGTTCGTGTTGGAGCTGAGCGGCGCGAAGCACAGTTTCTGCATTCGCGGCTGGTACATCGCGCTGGCGGTGACGGCGCTGGGCGGCGCAGTGGCGTATTTCGTCAGCGGAAAGGCGCTGAAGCCGCTGAAGCGCTTTACCGCAAAGGCAGAACGCGTGCAGCTGCAGAGTTTGACGGAAATCACCCTCAGTGAGGATGAGGCCGTGGAGTTCAGCCGACTGAGCCGTGCCATCAATCAGATGCTGCTGCGGTTGAATCAGGCGTTCGACGCACAGCAGCAGTTTGTGGGCAACGCCGCCCATGAGCTGCGCACGCCCCTGGCGCTGATGCAGGCGCGGCTGGATCTGTACATGGCCACAGACCACGGAGATAATCGTCCGGAAACCGCAGAAACGATTTCCATGCTGCGGGAGCAGACCGAGCGGCTATCCAAAATGGTGCGGACGCTGCTGGATATGAGCGACTTGAAGGCTGTGCCGCGCACGGACAAAATCCAGCTTGCCCCCATGATTGAGGAGGTGCTGGCAGATCTGTCGCCGCTGGCGGAAAAGAGCGGCGTGGCGCTCTCTCAATCTGGCGAAGATCTTTGGATTACCGGCAGCGACGTGCTTGTATATCGTTCGATTTTCAACCTGGTAGAGAACGGCGTAAAATACAATCATCCGGGCGGCAGCGTACGCGTCGCCGCGTCGCGCCGGGGCAGCAGCGCGGTGATTGAGGTCAGGGATACGGGCTGCGGCATCCCGGAAAACTTCAGAGAAAGCGTGTTTCAGCCTTTCTTCCGGGTGGACAAGTCCCGCAGCCGGGAAAAGGGCGGCGTGGGGCTGGGCTTATCGCTGGTCTGGGAAATCGCTCATCTCCACGGCGGCAGCGTGCGCATCACGGAGAGCGGCAAAGACGGAACCGTGATCGAGCTGACACTGCCCATCTCTGCGGAGGAACAAGGCATACCATGCGGATAACCCAGTGCGGGACAGTCTACGAAAGACTCCTGCCCGTTCGTTTGTCTTGAAAGCACTGGTTTTTCAGCCGCTTGTATGGTATAATACTATTTCCAGATGAAAAGGCGCAAGCAGATGGCGCAGGTGAATCTGGAAATAGTATAATATTTGTTCTTTCAAATACGGGCAGGAGGTGGATATATGGCTGCCGCAAAACGAAAATCCATTGCGAAGCTCTGCCTTGCGCTGGGTCTGTTCGTTCTTGCCGGTTTTTTTCGCCAGGCGGATCGCGTGGGCGCTCCGCTGCCCTCTGCCGCTTTCTTTCTGCTGACCAACCTGATTTACATCGGTCTGGCGATGGGCTGGGGCTTTTCCATATCTCGCAGGATTCTGCACCGCTGTGATCGGCGCTGGCTGCTGCTTGGATGCGCCATGGCCGTGCTGTGGCTGTTCCTGCGTACGGTCAAATATCGCTTTTTCAACGGCGATACTGTTACACGCTATCTGTGGTATTTGTATTATGTGCCGCAGATTCTTGCGCCGCTGTTCAGCCTGTTCGCCGCGCTGCAGCTTGGGCGGCGCGATGGCGACACGTTTTCGCTCCGGTGGTATCTGCTGTTTCTTCCGGCGATATGCCTGATTGGCGGCGTGCTGAGCAACGATCTGCACCAGATGGCCTTCCGTGCCGCGCCGGGCGCTGCAACGCTATCAGCCGACTATATTCACGGCTGGGTGTACTATCTCGCCATGGCGTGGATTGTCGTTCTGCTGCTGGCAACCGGGGCTGTTATCTATTGCAAGTGCCGCGTGTCTGAAAGCAGGCGATACGCATGGGTGCCACTCTGTGTATTTCTGGGCGGATTTACGTTGTGCGCGCTGAGTTTTGCTAACATCTACACGTTCCACAAGATACCGGAATGCTGCTGCCTGACGTTTGCGGCGTTCTGGGAGAGCTGCCTGCAGGTGGGGCTGCTGCCAACCAACGACCATTACCGCTATTTCTTTTCCGAATCCACTGTTGCCGCGCAGATTGTGGACGAGCAGGGCTTCCCCATCTACCGCGCGAAAAATGCGCCGGAGCTCACCGCCTGTCAACTGGACGCAGCAGCGCGCGAGGCGATTCTGCTGAACGCGGACACGCGGCTGCAAAGCGCGCCGGTGCAGGACGGGCGCGTGTACTGGGTGGAGGATATTTCGAAAATCAATCGGATTCAGGCGCAGCTTGCCGAAATCAACACCCGGCTTTCGGAGGAAAACGAGCTGATTCAGGCGGAAAACGAGCTGAAGCGTCAGCGCGCGCAGATTGAAGAAAAAAATCGGCTCATGGACGAGATGATTGCGCTCGTGCAGCCTCAGCTGCTTCAAATCAACCAGCTTCTGGGCGAAGAAAGCGTTCAAAAGCTGGATATTCAAAAATTAAAGCAGATCTGTCTGCTGGGCGCGTATGTCAAGCGGCGGGTCAATCTTGCGCTGATTTGCGATAAGAAAGCGGTCGTCCGCGCGGACGAGCTGACCCACTGCCTCCGAGAATCGCTGACTTATTTGACGCAGTACGGCGCTGTCTGCGCGCTCCATCAGGAAGGAACAGACAGCGTATGCAGCTGCCACGCGCAGAGCGCTTACGACTTCTTCGAGGATTGTCTGGAGGCCGCGCTGCCCTCGCTCAGCGCGCTGATGGTGCGCGTGGAATGCGGCAGGCGTTTTTCCATTCGCCTGATGATGGAAGACGCGGCAGGGCTTCCGAATGTGGACAAATACAAGGTTCTGGGGAAGATAACCATTGACGATGCGGACGGCGCGCTGTGTGCAACGCTCGCTTTTGACTTGGGAGGTGAGCGCGCATGACTCCACTTTACGCCGGTTTGATGTGCACATTGCTGCTAATCGGAACGGTTGCCGGTCTGTTCGGCTGCATGAGCGCCGTGCGCTGCCATCGGCCCTTTGTTTTTGCAATTTGCCTGACCATCGTTTCGCTGGATTTTGCAGCACTGGCAATGTTGCTTTCCCGGCTGCCGGAAAGCGCGGCGCTCTCCCCTGCGCCGTGGACGGCTGCGGCGCTGCTCCTCTCGGCGCTCAGCCTTTCTGCGCTGTTTCTATTGCGGCGCAAAAACAGGCGGCAGCTTTCGCCGGTTTCCATCAAGGAAAGCTGCGACCATTTGCCAAGCGCGCTGTGTTTTGCGTGGGAAAACGGTCAGCCCTGCCTGAAGAACCTCAAAATGGACGAACTGAGTCATCTGCTCACGGGAGAAGCGCTGCTCAACGCGAACGTCTTCTGGAAAGCGATTGAATCGCAGCCCATCATCACGCTGGAGAATGGCCAGACATGGAGCTTTGAGCGCGCACGGATGGAGATGGCAGGAAAAAATGTTTACCAGATTATCGGCACGAATATCACCGAGGAAGCGCGGCTCCAGCGGGAAGTGGAAAAGGACAATCTTCGCCTGAAAGACATGAACCGGCGGCTTCGGCAATATGGGCAGGACGTACAGGAAGCGACGCGGGAAAAGGAGATTCTGCGCGCCAAGACCCGCGTTCACGACCAGATTGGCCGCGCGCTCCTGCAAACCCGGCAGTTTCTCTCCGGCGCGCAGGACGATGCGGAAAGCGTCCGCGCCGCGTGGCGGCAGAACGTTCGGCTGCTGCTGGGAAAATATGCGGATGAACAGCCTGTCGACACATTTGATCAGCTTGCCCGCGCCGCGCGCGCCATCGGCGTGACTATCGAGCGCCGTGGCGTATTCCCGACGGAAGACACGGAGAGCGCGCAGCTTGTTGAAATCGCCGCCCATGAGTGCCTGACGAATCTGGTTCGCCACGCGGGCGGCACACGGCTGGAGATTATCGGCGTGAAAACCGCGTCCGGCTGGCGCGTTCGTTATCTCAACGACGGCAGTACGCCGGCAGGCCCCATCGTTGAAGGCAGCGGTCTGACCGCGCTGCGCGCACGGGTGGAAGCCGCTGGCGGCGCGATGGAGGTTGCTCACGCCCCGCGTTTTGAACTGACGCTGACATTTTTCGAGGGGAGGCAGGGGATTCCATGAAATACAAAGTCATGATTGTCGAGGATCAGACCATGCCCCGCGAGCTGTTCGAACTGCGGATTCAGGCTTCGGAGCGCTTCGAGGTGGCGCTGTCCATCGACAATGCCGCGCTGGCGGACGTATACTGCCTGCGCTTTCCCGTGGATCTGATTCTCATGGACGTAGTCACGCGCGGCGGCGAGAGTGGGCTGGACGCAGCGGAGCGGATCAAGCGTACCTTTCCGCAGATGAAAATCATCATCGTGACCTCCATGCCGGAATGCTCCTACCTGAGCCGCGCGCGAGAGATTGGCGTGGAGAGCTTCTGGTACAAGGAGGAGCAGCGCGAAAGTCTGCTGGACGTGATGGCGCGCACGATGGCGGGCGAATCCGTCTATCCGGACGCAACGCCGGAGCTGCAATTAGGGCTTGCCAGCAGCTATCAATTCACCAGCCGCGAGCTGGAGGTGCTGCGCGAAATGACCGGCGGCGACACCAATCAGGAGATTGCCGAGCGACTGCACATGTCCGTGGCAACCGTCAAGACGCACATCCTCAACATGCTGGAAAAGACCGGTTTCAGAAATCGTACCGAGCTGGCCGTGCGGGCGCGGGAAATCGGACTGGTAATCCTGAACCGAAAAAACTGAATAACATGGTAAAAGAGCTGCCTGCGGGCGGCTTTTTTGTTTTGCGGTGCGAAAAATAGCCATTTGGTTGATGTGCAGCACTTTCATTTCTGCTATTCTTAACGTATAAGGGGGGAGTTCTATGAGAAGCATCGTTGTCAGTATGCAAAACATGCTTTTATCAGAGGCCGTCGCACGGACGCTTGCGGAAACAGGAGAGTTCCGCGTGGAGCAGGTTCTGCCCGGAAAAACCAGCGATACCTTCTCACTCTGCCGGGTCATGCAGGCGGATATCCTGCTGATGGAGGTCAGCCGTCTTCCCGCCTACACGCTGGAAAATCGACTGAATCTGATCGCGTGCGTACGCAAGGTGATGCCGAGCTGCAAATTCGTGCTGCTGTGTGATGAAAACGTCGATCCGGAATTGGCGCACCGGGTGATGATTGTCCGGCAGGATCGATTGATCGATGCTTTCCTCTATGCTTCCGTTACCCACGCCTATCTGACTGCCGCGCTGGATGCGCTGTGAGAAAGGAGCGACCGCCATGAAAAGACGATCCCAAGGGGTGCTGCGAAAAGGCTTCGGCAATCAAACATTTTTTGAGGGACTGATGGAGGAATACGGATTTAACACGTTTGTCTTCTAATACAATGATGAAGAAATGGAGGAATCAATTCATGAAAAGAAAGCTATGCCTGATTCTTTTCCTGCTGATGCTGGTGACCTGCGTCACGGCGTCGGGCGAAGCTGCCGACTGGAATTATGACGCGAACTACGGCATACTCCGCGGCTATAACGGCGCGGGCGGCGACGTGGTTGTGCCCGGCGAATTGGACGGTTTCACGGTGGATGTGATCGGTGTCAGCGTGTTCCGCGGGGAAACCATCACCTCGCTGACATTGCCCGAAACCGTGCTGGAGCTTCGAAGCAACGCCATCAGCACATGCGACAACCTGACCCGCGTTTCCCTGCCCCAAAGCCTTGTGGTCATCAACCGCATGAACTTCTTCAGCTGCACGGCGCTGACGGAAGTTACCATTCCCGCAGGCGTGCGCTATATCGGCGACACTTCATTCAGATACTGCGACTCGCTGCGCAAGATTACCTTTGAGGGTGTATGCCCTGCAATCGACATTGACTGCTTCAGCCTTCTGCCTGAGGACGCGACGGCTTACGTCCCGGACGACCAGCTGGATGCCTATATAGCGGCGTTTGAAAATGCCGGCAGTGAAGTAAGCGTCCAGCCCAGCGGCAAAAACGCCGTGATTGTGGAGAACAACGGCTATGTGGAATCGGAGTTCGATTTCGACGCTTCCACCGGCACGATTACCTCCTACAACGGCTACGCCACCTATCTGTCCATCCCCGAAACCATCGGCGGCGCGCCGGTAAAGGCCATCGGTCCCGAGGCGTTCGCGCAGCACACCTATCTGGCGCTGCTGGAACTGCCTGAAGGACTGGAAACCATCGGCGATCGTGCGTTTTATAACTGCGAAACGCTGGCCCGCGTTCACTTCCCCTCCACGCTGAAGTTCATCGGCGACAGCGCGTTTTACAACGCCTACAAGAGCAGCGTTCTGGAACTGCCTGAGGGGCTGGAGCATATCGGCGCATACGCCTTCTATTTTGCCGGCATCAAAGGCTTTCTGACGCTGCCCGAGGGGCTTAAACCCATCGGCGAAAGCGCGTTTGAAGGCTGCAGCAACATGGGTGGCAATCTCTATCTGCCTTCGACGCTTGAGTCAATTGGCTCCCGCGCCTTCAAGGGCGACTACAACATTCAGTACATCGTTCTGGAAAGCCTGACCGCGCCCACGCTGGGCGAGGACGTCTTCGCGGGCTGCGATTATCTGTACGACATTGACCTGAACGCGCACGGCACTCGTCAGGAGATGCAGCAGTGGCAGGCGTATGTGGACGCGCTGGGGCTTCCCTGCCGTGTGTGGCGCGCGCAGGACCCGACTGCCCAATCGCCTGAGAAGGGCGCGTATCGGTACGAAAACCGCGTGTTGACCGAATACACCGGCACAAGGACGCGCATTCACCCCCATCTCACCGTTTCAAAGGAGGCGGTGGTCGGTCTGGGCGACGGCGTGTTCAAGGGCAGCCAGACCATTGAATACTTCTCCGTCGCCCACAACGATGAATTCACCACCATCGGCGCGGAGGCCTTCATGAACAGTTCCCTCCGGAACGTGGACCTGTTCGACTCCGTGACCACCATCGGCGCGCGGGCGTTCGCGGGCTGCACGCAGCTGGAAGCCCTGACCCTGCCCGACTCGCTGACCACCATCGGTGAAGGCGCGCTCGACGGTCTGACAGGGCTGAAAAAGCTGGTGATTCAGTGCGATCCGGCAATCATCCCCGCAGGCGTGTTTGCAAATCTGCCCGCTTTGAGCGACGTGACCGTCGAATTCGGCGCAATCCCGGCGCATATGTTTGAGGGCAGCGGCGTGACCGTGCTCACGCTGGGCGCGGGCGTGACCGAAATCGGCGACAGCGCGTTTGCCAATACCGCGCTGACAACCGCCGAAATGCAGAACGTGACCGCCATCGGCGCGGGCGCGTTTGCCAATACTGCGCTGACAAGTGCCGAAATACAGAACGTGACCGCCATTGGCGCGGGCGCGTTTGAAGGCTCCGCGCTGGAGCGCGTGCGCCTGAACGCGGCCGCTTCCGTGGGCGAGAGAGCCTTCGCGAACACAAAGCTGACGAAGATGGTCATCCCCACCGCCGGCAGTTTCCCGCTTTCCGCCGTCGAGGGCACGAGCGCCGAGCTGCGTCTGCCCGCCGACGCGACCGATGAGCAGCTTGCCGCGTGGAACGAGACGCTCCAGCGCCCGTGGTACGACCCCATGCTGCGCGAGGGCGAAGTAAGCAAATTCGTAAAGATGCCCTTCGAGCCAACTCCCGCCGAGAACTTTGAGTTTGATCCGGATACCGGTCTGATCGCCGCCTACATCGGAACCGACGTGGATGTGGTCGTGCCGCGCGAAATCAACGGCGTAACCGTGGTAGGCTTCAAAAACTACAACGCCTTTGACGCGTGCCATGACTATACAGATTCCTCCGTGGCAAGTGACCGTACCGAATGGGTGCGCCTGCGCACGCTGGTGCTGCCCGAAACAATCAAAGAGCTGCCGGACATGATGCTCGCCTACTGCCAGCAGCTGGAGACCTTCGTCTGCTACGCGCCCCTGGAGAGCACCGGCGGCAATCAGTTTATGCTCTGCCGGAGCCTGAACAACGTAATCTTCGTCAACGGCGTGCGCGAAATCGACAACTACGCCTTCGACAGCGCGGGACCGCTGGGCAACCTGTACTTTGGCGAGCATCTCATAAGGATCGGCCAGCAGGCGTTCAATTTTGCCGGTCTCAGTTCCTTCGTCGCCGACGCGGAGCGTGTGGAATACGGCGCGTTTACTGAATGCAAGAACCTGACCAGCCTGCACTTCACCAGCAAGATGAAGGACTTCGGCGAAAACTGCATCGTCAACTGCCCGAACCTTGCCGAAATCTGCTTCGACGGCTGCGATTTGACCGCATCCCCTATGGGACTGATGATGAACGTCGCGCCCAAGCTGACCGTGCGCGTGTCCGAAGGCATGAGTGAAGAAAACCTCAGGCACGCTCAGAATTGCCAGAGCTGGAGCGAAAACCGAAGCGAGGTTACCGTAATCACCGAGCCATGCGCCCACGCGAAGCCCACGCTGCCCGATTTGCCTGCGCTGCTCCCCACCCTGAAGCTGGATGCGAGCGTGGAAACCGCCGCGCCCGCGCAGTCCGGCACGTTAGTCGCGGCTGAACCCGAAATTGCGCCTGAACCCACCCCCATTCCCGAACCTGTTGCGCAGAACGCTGGCATTCCCGATGAATATCTGGGCGTGTGGTACGGCGTGCGCATGGAGATAGGGGGCACACCCTATCCGCTGGCCGACATGGGGCTGGATGTGACCTTCACCATCGGCGCGGACGGCGCGGCTGAAATGAACACGAACGGCGACGTGGACAGCATCCATTGCGCCATGCAGGACGGCGTACTCATGGCGGACGGCATATCGTTCACGCTGCAGGACGCGTTCCTCACGGTTTCCATGGACGACGTGACCATGGCGTTCAGCCGCGAGAAGCCGGAAGCCTCAAGCGCGGCCGTCCCGAGCATCAACGAAAGCGCCATTATCGACGATTTCAGGGGCTTCTGGACGCTTGCGCGCGTCACAGCGGACGGCATCACACTGCCCGCTGAAGCCGCTGAAATGGCGGGGGATACGCTGGTTATTTACGGCACTACCTGCGACCTGACCCTGCATGGTACGACGCTGGACGGTCTGTCCTGCCGCATGGACAATTTCACGCTGCTCATCTCCATCCTGAACGGCGAGGCTGCCGTCACGCTGCGCGAGGATGGAACGCTCAGCCTTGAAATGAGCGACCTCACGCTGTGGTACGAGCGTACCGGCGATGCCCCCGAAGCGCCCGCCGAACCAACTGCGGAATTCAATCCCGCCGTCACGCCCGAACCCGCCGCCGGCGCCGAGATTATGCTGGAAAAGAAGTACGTCATGACCGACGCGGATGTAAGCGGCTACAACATGACCGCCGCGCAGCTGGGCAATTATGAGTATTCCCTTCTCTTCCATGAGGACGGCACCGTCAAATTGGTCATAGCAGGCGCGGATATTCCCGGTCTCACATGGGTCTTTGGCAAAGCGCCCACGGAAGCGGGCGAGGTCGACGGCATTGTCATCAACTATTACACACAGGCGCTGTACATCGTGCCCACGGAAAAAGGCTGCGATATGGACTATTTCGGCTCTATGCTGATCCATTTTGCGCCGGAAGAATCCGCAAAATAATGCCGTTTCTGAATGAAGCACTGCGCTGTGCTACGCGGAACGAGCGACCGTCATTCCTTTTTCATTGATCAAACAAAAAGAGGAGGATTTTCCCCCATGAAGAAAATAATCGTTTTCCTGTTGACCGCACTGCTGATGTTTTCCGTGGCCTTCGCCGATTCTGTTCCGATGAGCAAAGAGGATCAAATGGCCAGTCTGGTGAAGAATTTTCTGGAAGAAAATGAATTTCCCTATGAATATGACGACTATACCTTCACCGTGCCCTTTTCCGTTGATAACTCGATGGAATACGCCTTTATAACCGTTTATATCTACGATGATATGCTGTCCGTGTCCGTGGACGCGCCGATTCACGGAACCCGGGAAGTCTTTGAAAAGATGGCCGTGTTCACCACGCTGGTCAACAACGAGATCTACTATGCACAGTTCCGCCTCGATCTGGATGGAGACGAGTTCTATATCTCCTGCCGCTCCTGCAACCTGGTGGAGGACGTTCTCCCCGGTGAGAACGAGCTGTTCTACCTGTTCGCCATGCCGCACAGCTATATGGAAGATTACGGCGACGGCATCGTGGCGGTACTAAGCGGCGGCGATCCCTACGAAGCATTTGAAACCTGTCAGACGGCGGTAGACGCGCAATGACAAACATCACCAATCCATACTTGAGCGCAAAGGCATTCGTCAAGAAAAAAACGGATATTCCCGTTGTGCTGGTCTGTGCCATTTTTGCGGCGGCGGCTGTCTCCGCGACGATAACGATGTTTTCGCAGGGGAAAACGCTGTCCGGCGTGATGGGTATTTTCCTATTCGCTGCGCTCATAACGCCTGTCTTTCGCATTCTTCGCCATGCATACCGCAGAGCCTGCGCGCACCGTATCGCAGGCGCGCTGCTCCCGCTGACCGAAGAAAGCCTGACCTTTGACCAGCTGGGCACGGTTCTCTCCTCCAGCAGAGCCCTTGAGCAGCTTAGATCGCTCATCGGCACGGGATACCTGCAAAACCTGCAGATTAACGCTGCGACGCGCACGGTTGCGCTGTACACGCCGGAGGGCACATTCGTGCAGTGGATCTGCCCCGGCTGCGGCGCGAAGAACAGCGGCCGACGCGGCAGCGCGCCACGCTGCCAATACTGCGGCCAGCCGTACGCAAAATGACAGCCAGCCCCCGGCGTTCACGACAGCAAGAAAATGGTCAATTTCTGCGCAAAGCCGGGGAGCATAGCACACCCAATTCCCCCTTCCAGCACTCAAAAGAGCGCTCGCCAGCCTTTCCGCTGACGAGCGCTCCTTATTTTATACTAATGCTAATTCTCATCTAAGCCATGGCATTCGCACAGCATCTTTTCTGCCCTAACTTTGCATCGTTCCGCTCGCGCGTACCTCCAGTACGCCTCGCTTCACTCAGCTTTGCCAGAACGAAAAATCTGCCATGCTCGATCCCATGTTTTGGAATCGAATTAGTATAAAAAGGCTGCCGGACAAGCCGGACAGCCGGGGGATTAGTCGCGCTCGTGCGTGAACAGGCGATACGTCGGGCGAAGGATATAATACGGGTGCTTCTCCATTACTCTTTTTCCTCCTGCGCGTGGCGTGCAATGTCGTCGCGGATGAGCTGCTTCAAGTAGCCTTGGATGTTTGGAATGCCATCAAGGTACGCCATAATGTCATTGTCCTTATGGACGTTCACCTTCATTCGGTATGTACGGATATTGTTTTCAGTCCATTCATTTTGATACTTCCGGAAATCAAATGCTTCTTTGGTTTCAGCGGTGGTTTGGTTCTCCATGCGGATGCTCCTTTCAGCGGGCAACACAGAAGCCGTCCGCGTCGCAAATGGTGGCGCGCTGCTGCTGCGGATAGGGCAGACGGTGCAGGGCGGTTTCCGCTTCTTCGGGCGTGGCGTAACTGCCGACGGTGCGCCCGGCGACCAGCACGGAATAGCTGGACGCGGGGGCGGCGGCGAATGCGGCGCGAAGAAGGGCGAACGGGTTACGGGTGCAGCGACGGCGGGTGGTGTTGGCGGTAAGCTGAATCTCACTGCCCTGCCGCCGGCGTCGGCAGCGGCTCCGGCGTGCGGTCATCCGCCGCGACCTCCGGCATGGGCGTCGCTGACAGTTCCTCCGCATACAGCAGATTCAGCGTCTTGACATCCGCCGTCCCCGTTGCAGACAAACTGTTCGCCTTCTGGAACGCCTTCACCGCGTTCTGCGTGCCTGCCAGGAATGTGCCGGAGCACTTGCCCGAATAGTAGCCAAGATCCGTCAGCTTCCGCTGCATCCAGTACACATCCTCGCCGGAGCTGTTCACTTTCAGTGTCCGGAAGGGCTGCGGCGGCATCGTCCCGGCGCGGTAATCCGGCTCGGCGGTCGGCTGCGGCGTGACGTAGGGCAGCATGTTCTTCGTGTTCAGCGAGGGCAGCTTCAGCGCGGCGCGGAGTTCCGGGTCAGCGGGCATATCGGCGCGAATCGTGACGACCGTCCCTGCGCCGCAGTTGTTGTAAATCCACTTCGCATCCGCAACGGTCAGGCGAATGCACCCGTGCGACGCGCGCTTGCCGAGGTTCTTGTAGGACTTGACCGATAAATCCATGGTGTTGACCGTGTTGTAAATGACGGAATGGAACGCAATGGACGAGTTGATGCGCGTCCAGTACTGCGCGTGGCTGCCCCACTCCGGGAAGTAGCACCAGCGCGCCGTACGCCCGTTGAGTGTGAATGTGCCGATATCCGACGGATTCTTGCGCGTGCCGGTGGAGCAGAGCATCTGCCGCACAACAACGGTGTAATCGCCGTTTTCGTCGCGCCCGTAGACGGTCGTCACCTGATTGTTGACGTCCACCGTGATGGCAAACGGCACAGGCGTCGGTTCGGGCGTAGGCTTCGGATCATCGGTCGCGGCACGCACATCCGGGTCGTTGAACAGCGCGTTCCATGTGTTTTCGCCCACGATGCCATCCACGCTCAGCGCGTTCTGCTGCTGGAATGCCTTCACCGCGTTGCGCGTGTGCCCCAGAAAATTGCCGCTGATGTTGCCGGAATAGTACCCCAGTTCCGTCAGGCGGGTCTGCACGAGCTTGACTTCTTCGCCCTTGGACTTGTTGTATTGCAGTTTCTTGACGAACGCCACCGTCGGCGCTGGCGTCGGGGTGGTGGTTTCATCCGAGAGGTGCATTCCGGGCGTGGGCGAAGGGGTGGGCGTCGCCGCGGCGGACGAATCCCGGCTGATGGCATCGCCGCTGAACAGGCGTTCCAGCGTCTGCACATCCGCTTCGCCCGTAATCGGCAGGGCGTTCGCCGTCTGGAACAGGCGGATGGCTTCCTGTGTCGCGGGCAGATAGCGGCCGGAAATCTTGCCCGTGTAGTAGCCCAGCGCCATCAGGCGAATCTGCGTCTGCCGCACGTCCTCGCCCACGCACCCCAGCCGCAGCGGGCGATATTCCGCCGCATAGATGGCTTCCTGCGTCGCTTTGTCCGCCACGCCCGTCACCGCAAGGGCGAAATCACGCTGGAAATCCTCCACAGCGGTCTTCGTTGCCTCGCCGTAGCGCCCGGTCACGTCGCCGCTGTAATAGCACAAATCCGTCAGCGCGGTTTGCAGGGCGGACACGTCGTCACCCTCATCATTCAGGGTCAAATCACGCGTGATGTTCACCGCGCCTTCTGTCCACTCCACGCTGTCATCCGGCACGGCTTCCCCCGCATCCTCCGCCGACGCGAAGGGCAGTATCATCATCACCGCCAGCAGGAGCGCCGCCAGCGTTCGTTTCCACAAAGGCATCAAAAGCACCTCGTTCATGCTGATATTCAGGGATACGATTCTATTGTACTGGTTTTTCACGCAGTTTGCAAGCGGATTTTTCCCCACGCGAAAGGCTGCCAAGCGTCCTGTGCCTGACAGCCCTGCGGTTATTGCCATTAGGAAGTTATTTTTTCAGCGACACCTTGTGTGTCTCCTGATTTTCGCCGTCCGTCTGCGGCTTTTCCGCTTCTGCCGGAACGTTCTGTGCTTGCAGCTTCTCCAGCTTCTCGGCGATGGCTTGCATGTTGGCGGCGATGCTGCGGATGTTCTCGTCGCGCGTTTCCTCCACCCACGGCGAACCATCCGCCGGGCGGAGCGAATCAACGCCGATTCGGATGAAGTCAATCAGCGCCCAAATGCCCGCGCCGCCCACGGTGAGCAGCTTGAAAATGCCCAATGCCGTGTAGCCGAGGTAGAAGCGGTCAACGCCCAGCACACCGGTGAAGATAGAGAAGAGCAGGGCGGTCTGCTTGCTTTTCGTTTTCATAGACTTCTCGGTTCCCGCTGGCTTCTTAATTCTCGCTGGCGCATCCCGCAGAATCCCTATGCCAATTGCAAACATCATCACGCAATAGCTTGCGTAATACGTCGTGTTGTATACATAATAATATGTCCAGACTAGTTGTGTGACGAGCGAGCGCCGCCAGTAGAATGAAGCAAAGGCATCGGTAAGTGAATACGCTACCCACACTGTTTCGGCAATCCCCAGTATGAAGCATATGATGGCAATTGCCTTTTTATTTTTCGATTTGATAAGCGCGTTAAGCATCGGCAAAATGCCAATAGCGCAGCTAATCACAATTCCATCACAGCATAGAAATATTGTCGAAAGCGAATTAGAAGTATAACTGCCATTCGCTATCCTCGTCATCCAAAACATAAAAGCATAGACGGCAAAATAAGCAACTGACAGAATCAATGATACAGGTTTGCGCTTCCTGTAAATCAACACCAAGACGGGGAGCACCGTGCATACAAAACTTAATAAATTCGCCAATCGAAATTCTGGGATAAGCCAAACCGTAACAATCCAGCTTGACAGATTCAGCACCACCGTCAGCACCGCCAGCACGATAAATGCCCGATTCAGCCCTTTTCTTTGAATTTCCACGTCATTTTCCTCCCTCGTGATTCCTTACTTTCATTCTACCCTCCCCTCAAAAAAAGTCAAGCACTTTCTTTCTGAATAATATAATTTTGGCATTCATAACAAAAGCATCCCAATTTGTTGTGAAACTTCACAAGAGGATTCCGCTGCTTGCGCCGTCCGGGCAGCAAAAAAGACTGCCCGCACTCGGCAGGCAGCCTTGCTTACTCCTGATAGTCCTGCAGCGACACCGACACCATCCGGCTCACGCCCTGTTCCTCCATCGCCACCCCGAACAGGCTGTTGCAGCGCTCCATCGTCCCCTTGCGGTGCGTCACCACAATGAACTGCGTGCCCTTCGAGTATTCCTTCAAATAATCCGCGTAATACCCGATATTCGCGTCATCCAGCGCGGCTTCAATCTCGTCCAGAATGCAGAACGGTGTGGGCTTCAATTTCAGCATCGCGAACAGAATCGCAATGGCCGTCAGCGCGCGTTCGCCGCCGGAGAGCAGCGATAAGAGCTGCAATTTCTTTCCCGGCGGCTGCGCGTTGACCTCGATGCCGCAGTTCAGCGGGTCGTCCGGATCCATCAGCTTCAGTTCCGCATGGCCGCCGCCGAACAGCCGCGTGAACGTCTCGGCGAAGTACCCCTGCATCTTCGAGAAGTTCTCGACGAATGTAGAACGCATCTGAATCAGCAGCCGCTCGATGAGTTCGCGCAAGTCCATTTCCGCGCGCTTCAAGTCCTGCTGCTGAGCGGTCAGGTCGTCCACGCGCGCCTTGGTTTCGGCGTATTCCTCCACCGCCCCGACGTTGACCGTCCCCAGCGCGCGAATCTGCCCTTGCAGCTCGGCGGCGCGGCAGTCGCTTTCCTTCTCGTCGAAGGGCGTGCGGCGGAACTCCTCTGCCCCGGCGTAGGTCAGCTTGTAGGTGTCCCAGATGCGGTTTTGCAGATTCTTCTGGTCGCCCTCGATGCGCGCCTTCGCCAGCTCGGTCTTGTGCAGCTTCTCGCTGTCACGGTTGTAGGCTTCGTGCAGGTTCTCCATGTCGCTGAGGATGTCGCGCAGGTCACTTTGCGCCTGTGAACGTCGCTGCTCGATGGCCTGCGCGGCGCTCTCCTGCCGCAGCTGTTCCTTCTGGCGGCGGGCGGATTCGGCTTCCTCGCGCTTCATGTCGTTCTCGTCAATGGCGTCCAGTTCGTCCATCTCGTGCAGCAGCTGTTCGCGGCGCTCCTGCTCGCGGAGGATTTGCGCCTGATCCTGCTGCGCGTGGGCTTCGTCGCGCTCCAAGTCGCTCAACCCGTGGCGCAGGTCGGACAATTGCAGCGTGCGCACCATCAAGCGGTCGTTTTCCGCGCTGGCTTCCGCGCGCGCCTTGACCAGCGCATTCTGCATTTCAATGGTCTTTTGCTCCATCGCGCTCTGGTCGCCCTGCGCGCCCGTGCGCTGATGTTCAATGGTCTCCAGCTGCTGGCGAATGTCCTCCAGCGACTGGTGCAGCTGCACGCGCGCCTGCTCAGTCTCCTGCATCCGCTGCAAATGGGTGTTCAGGTCGGCGAATACGCTTTCGCGGCGCGCCTGTTCGCGGGCGACGGCAATCTCCTGCTGATGCAATGCGTTCACCGCGTCGCTGACCTTCTGCCGCTTCTCCTGCGCCGTCTGCTGACGCTGCGTCAGTTCCTGACGGCACTTGTCCAGTTCCGCGCGCCCGGTTTGCAGCTTCGCGGTCAATTCCTTCAGTTCACGCTCGCGGCTGAGCAGGTTGGACACCTTCGACTGCGCCGAACCGCCCGTCATCGAGCCGCCGGAGTGCATCACGTCGCCTTCCAGCGTCACCAAGCGAAACGCGTGATTGCCCGCGCGCATAATCGGAATGCCGTGGTCGAGGTTGTCGGCAATCACCGTGCGCCCCAGCAGATTTTCCACAATGCCGCGATATTCCGGCGCGCACTGCACCAGTTCGCTCGCCACGCCGAGGCAGCCCGACAGCTTCAACGCATTGCGCTCATTGCCATAGAGCGTTTTGCCGCGGATGGCGCTCATCGGCAGGGACGGCGCGCGCCCCCGCCGCTTTTGGATATGCAGGCCCCAGCCGATTCTGGCGCAGGTAGTTAATCAGTTCCTTCGCCGTCTCTTCCGTGTCAGTGACGATGTTCTGCTGTGCCGCGCCAAGCGCCATGTCAATCGCCGTTTCGTACGCCTGCGGAACGGTCATCAGCTGCGCCAGTACGCCCTTGACGCCCGTCAAGCCGCGCTGCTTGGCGTAGGTCATCGCGCGGCGAACCGCCATGTTGTAGCCTTCCATGTCGCGCGTCATTTCGGTCAGGACGTTATGACGGCTCGCCGCCGCCTGCATATCGGCGGATTGCTTTTCGACATCCGCGCGCAAATTGGCATACGCGGCATCCGCCTCATCCGACGCTTGCCGCGCCTGCGCCAGCTTCTCCTGACACTGCTGCTGATGCTGATTTTCTGTTTCCAGCTGCTTTTCGACGGCAGTCAAGGCTTCCCGCAGGGCAGCTTCCTGCTCCTGCAGTGCCCCTCCGGATTCTTCAATCTCCGTCAAGCGCGTTTCCATCTGCGCCTGCATCGTGTTCAGGCGCGTCTTGTCGTTGCGCACATCGGACAGGCGATTCATTTGGTCAATGACAGCGGCTTTCTGCGCTTCCAGCGCGGCGTCCGCTTCCTTTTCCTTCGCCTGCGCCTTTTCGGCGGCTTCCTGCGTCGCCCGGAGGATTTGCTCCGCGTCGGCAATCAGGCTGTGCTGCTTCTCCACGTCCGCCTGAATCCGTGCATGATCCTTCTCGATTTCCGCCAGGCGCTCCTGTGCTTCCTCCTGCTCGCGGACGATGCGCTGGCGGTTCTCGCTGCGCGTCTCGCGGCGGCTTTGCAGGGCGGAGAGCTTCTTCTGCGATTCGTGCACATGCTCGGCGCATTCCATCAGTTCGGTGCGTGCCCTCGTGATGGCTTCTTCCAGCTGATCGATGCGGTTCTGCGTCTCGTCTCGGCGGGTGGTCTTGTCGGTCAGGTTGCTTTCCGTGTCCGCCAAAATCGTCTGGACGGTCAGCAGTTCGCTTTCCAGTTCGGACAAGCGCGCCCGCGCCCGGTCGGAGCGAATCAGGAAGAGGTTCAAGTCCAAATCCTTCAGTTCGGTGGACAGTTCCAGATACACGCGGGCGTTGCGGCTCTGCTCTTCCAGCGGCTTCAGGCGCTTCGTCAGCTCATCCAGAATATCATCGACGCGCTCCAGATTTTCCAGCGTCCGCTGCAATTTCTTGTCCGCTTCTTCCTTGCGCGCCTTGAACTTAACGATGCCCGCCGCTTCCTCGAACACCTGCCGGCGATCCTCGCTCTTGCGGGAGAGGATTTCGTCAATGCGCCCCTGCCCAATGATGGAGTATCCCTCTTTGCCGATGCCCGTATCGCGGAAGAGGTCAACCACGTCCTTCAAGCGGCAGGCGGTGCGGTTTAAGTAATATTCGGATTCGCCGTTGCGGTAGACGCGGCGCGTGACCATAACCTCGGCAGCTTCCATCGCCAGCGCATGGTCATCGTTGTCAAACACCAGCGATACTTCGCAGTACGACAGCGGCTTGCGCTTCTGCGTGCCGTTGAAAATCACGTCGGACATGCTCGCGCCGCGCAGGGTTTTCGCGCTCTGCTCGCCCAGCACCCAGCGCACCGCGTCGCCGATGTTGCTCTTGCCCGACCCGTTCGGCCCGACGATGCCCGTTATGCCCTCATCAAAGACGATTTCCGTCCGCTGGGCAAAGGATTTGAAGCCATACAGCTCCAATTTTTTCAGCTTCATTTATTAACTCCCATAGCGGGGATGCCCGCTGGTTCATGGGCATTCCAATAAACACCCATAATAAGTATAGCACAAACCCTCTTCTTGGACAACTGCCGCCGCCTGATTTTCCATGCTTTTTCCCCTCCCTTTTTCCCTTCTACCCGTTGCAAAGTCGGGCATTTCCTGCTATACTGCAAGCAGATTCCTGCAAAGCAAAGGAGAAGCATTATGTTCCGTCCCCTCTGCGCGGAAAATCCGCTGCCTGCCGCTCGGCGCGTCTATGAATACCTGCAATCGCTTTCCGGCAAGTGCCTGACCGGGCAGATGGAAAGCCAATGGTGCCGCTCGACTGAGCATGAAATCAGCTATCTGACCGATGTCACCGGTCGTCAGCCTGCCATTCGAGGGCTGGATTTCATGGATAACGACTATCTGGGCGTGACGCAGCGCGCAAAGGACTGGTGGGCGCGCGGCGGCATTCCCACCATCTGCTGGCACACGGGCGCGGATTTCTTCTCCGGTTACCCCGAATGCCGCGAAAGCGAGCTGGACTGGGCTTTCGCTTTTGTGGACGGCACGGAAGCGAACCGCCGTCTGCTGGATGGGCTTGACCACGCCGTCCCCTACCTCAAGCGCTTGCAGTCAGATGGCGTTCCCGTTCTTTGGCGGCCTTTCCACGAGATGGACGGCGGCTGGTTCTGGTGGGGCCGCGGCAGCGCGGAGAATTTCGTGCGCCTGTGGCGGCTGATGTACGACCGCTACACGCATGTTCACGGTTTGCGGAATCTAATTTGGGTGCTGGGCTTCTCTGACGCGGCGGAGGATTTGCGCCCGTGGTATCCGGGGGACGACGCGGTGGACATTCTCGGCGGCGACAGCTACAAGGGCGGTGCGCAGGGGGATTTATACCGGCGCTGTGCCGCGCTTGCCCCGGCAGGGATGCCGATTGTGTTCCACGAGTGCGGACAGATTCCGACCCGCGCGGAAATGGACGCGGCGAATGCCCCGTGGGCGTACTTCATGGTGTGGCACACCAGCTGGCTGACGGACAGCAGCAAGGGGAACACGCCGGAGTCGCTGCGGGCGATTTACCGGGATAGCAGCTTTGTGACGCTGCATCAGCTGCCGGATTTTATCGAAAACGACGAATGATTGCTGAAAAACATGCAAGGAGGTTATTCTCATGACCCTTCACGAACAAGTCACCGATATTCTCGCCTCCGCTGTCGAAGCGCAGGAATGCGCGGGCATCAGCGTACTGGTGCGGCGCTGCGGAGAGGAAATGCTCTATACGCAGGCGGGCATGTCCGACGTTGCGTCGGGGCGGCTGATCCACCGCGACAGCATCTTCCGCCTGTACAGCCAGTCCAAGCGTTTTAACGCGCTGCTTCATACTTTGTAAGACGCTTTCGGACGCAGCCATACCCGCTTGAATCGCGCGCATTCGAAGCTGCATCGACGCAACGCGTCCCTGTGTCTGCGCAGCGCACCTCTCAAGCAGATCCGACAGATAATACTGTACGTCAGCGATATTCGGCGCGGCCAGCTCCGCC
>OGOG01001165.1_pt1 | contig 26647 bp, 26 predicted proteins | sample 1552581 | NCBI WGS metagenome assembly OGOG01 (sample SAMEA2580152, study PRJEB22360) | human gut metagenome | biome: human gut; feature: human-associated habitat; material: faeces | place: Denmark | collected 2008/2010 | reverse complement strand
GTCGTCAAGTCGGAATTCAAATGCGTATAGCGTCCGCGCTTCAACTCCCTGTATACCGTATAATTTCCGTCGCTGTTCGGGCTGTCAGATACCAAGATAGAAGATTTAAGATTACAAAGCGGGCGAACGCCAACGACGCCGTAGTACGCGTAGCTGCCGAACAAAGAGCCGACCGAATAGACGCTGCGGACGAGGCAGGCGTTCGACGAATTAGGCGTCCGAAGCCACCAATACCAGCCCTTTGACGTTGCAAAGCCGCTGTTCGTGTAACCGTCGGCGTTGTTCACGCATTGCGCCGTAGGATAAGCGACGCGGGAAGCGTCGTTGCTGAATAGCGCAAGAAGCGATCCTTCCGCGATATTGTTTTCATTCGCAAGCCCCACTTCGGTGGTGGACGCAAGAAACATTTTCGCCTTGAAGGTTTCGTAACTGCCGCCGTCGGTCGAAGATTTAACAACGGTCAGCGTTGTTTCCATAAACGGGCTTGTTCTCCGTGATCCCTTCGATGTTGTAGCCCGTTACCTGTTGAAAGCCGTTTCGCGTAAGCGTGAATTTGTCGCACTTGATGGAGAATTCAACGCCGCTTTTCAGAATAACGCGTACCGTCATTTTAGGCATTGTCCGCCACCTCGCTTTCCTCGACAACCTCGCCCGTGTCCGGATCGACGTTCAAGGAACATTGTTCCGGTTCGGTGAATGTGAAGCGGTCGCGGGCTTCGCGTTCCCTGCGTTCCTTCTCGGAAAGGGAAAATTCGCATTCCCGCGTTAAGTCCTGCAAGCTCTCCACGAACTGCTGGTTGATAACGTCATAAGGCATAATCACCGCTTGAAGCAGGAAGCCCGCCTTCGCGACGATGTAGGGCGTTCCCTCCGCCGTGCGGCGTTCGTAAAGCTCCAGCACGTCCAGCACGTCAGCGACGGGCGAAAGATAGCGGCTTTCGATGAATACAAGCCCGCGCGTTGTACGGATCGGTTTCAAGGTTCGTCCGGAATAGATGATCGAAATTCCTTCCCGCTCGACGTGTCTTTCCGTTTCGTCGGTGTCCTCGAAGCTGATACCCGCCGGAACGCCCAGCGTTTTCACGAAGTAATTATCGCGGTCTTTCTCCGGAACGTCGAAGATCGTTAAAAGGCTTTCCGCGTCAAGCGGCGGAAGCCCGATAACCGGATAAACCGCCGATCCGTCGCCGATGTACTGCGTTAATATGTCGCCGTCGTCGCTGTACCGCTCGAAGATCGCAATATTCTTGTTCTTTTTGCAGATAGCGGCGATACTTTTAATCTTCATCTTCGCCGCCCTCCGTTTCCTCTGCGTCCGCGTCGTGCCGTTCTACAATAGCCGGAAAGTCAATGCGCGGCGCACGATCCGCCAGCCGGATTTGACAACCGCAAATCGGGCAATCCACCGCCGAAAAGCGCGTCGGCGCGGCGGTAAGCATTTCAAGCGCCGAACGTGGTTCTTCCGCCGTGTAGATGTTTTCCCGCTCCGGTGTGAAGCGATAGCCGCAAACGCGGCATTCGGTCTTTTTCTTGCTGAACATAATTGAATAGCTCCTTTCGTGTGATTTAATATTTACCGTAGACGCGGACGGCGGTTTTCCCGCCATGCGTCGCCGCCGATACGATAGCCGAAGGCATAAAGGAAACGCGCAAGAAGTCCCGCGCGGCGCGCTTCGCAAGCCGCCATGTAATCAACTTCGCGTTCGGCTCTTCCGCCGCCGTGTCGTCGATCGGATATTCGCAAATAAGCACGGTGTTTCCGAACGGGCGGCGCGCCGGACGTTCCTTCATAAACTCTTTGTTTCCTTCCTTGCACTTGATAATTTCAAGTGCCTTCGGGAACTGCCAGCCGCTTTTGTTGTCCTTCATTGTGTGTCCCTCCCTTAATCTGTGTACGGGCTTTCAAGCGTCCAGCCGAAGCAATCCGTACTTTTCCATTCCGTTGTGAAGTGATTGCGTCGCCCGTCGCCTGTGAAGAAGCAGTATTCCGCCGGAAGCACCCGCCCGACGTTTTCTTCGCCGTCCCGCTCCGCGCGGTATCGTGTCAGCACGTCCGCCGCAAGAAGGGCGAATTCCTCTTTCACGGGATATTCGGGATCGTAGCCGCTGAACTGATAGGGCGCTTCGATAACCTCCAGCACCGTGTCGGGGAAGCGCGGATCGTCAACGCGGTTCAGAACGCACCATACAACCGCCGCTTGCTCCGTCGTAGAAGGAACGATCCCCGCTTCGCCGTAGATCAGCTTCGCAAGGGCTTCAACCTCCGCCGCGTTCGGCACATATCCCGCCACCGTCCCGCTCGAAGGAAGAAGAACGGCTGTCGGCTGGTGTACCTCTTCAATCGTTCCGGCGGTCGTATCCTTCGGCTTGTCCGCCGCGCCGCTCCCGCTCCACGGCATGAGCGCCGCAAGAAGGGCGGCGACGGTCAGCAACGCAACCGTAAGGGCGACGCGACGGCGAAGCATTGCCCGCCGCCGTCGTTGTGCCTGTATCCGCCGGGGCTTGTGTGCGCTGGCTGTCTGCTCGACTATGTAACCGCAAGGCACTTCGCAAATAAACTTCCCGTCCGCGTCTTGCAGGACGGCAAGCGCCCCGCGCGCCCGATCCGCCGTCATTGTTCCACCTCCGCCGCCGGAAGGGAAAGCCACCATTCCGGATTGTTCCGGAACTGCTCATTCGCGCAAGCGTCGCAATTCTCCGCCGTGCAGGAAGAGCAATAACGCTTCTGAAAAGCCGCGTCCCACGGCGCTTCTATGACCGGAAGGGAACGAAGGAAGCCCGCCAGCGTGGGCTTGTCCTTCGTGATAGCGTCAAATACCGAAGTGAACTGCCGAACGTTCAAAACTTCGTCGCCGATAATGCACCCGTTCGCGATCCGCTCTTTGATGAACTCGACGCACGGCATTTCCTCCGAAACGCGAAGATCATTGAACCGCGCTTGCGCTTCGTCGAAGCTGTCGAAGGTAACGGCGTTTGCGACGGACGCTTCGCCGTCGTATTCCCATAAACGGATTTTGTATCGTGTTGTACTCATTCCGAATAGCTCCTTTCCCGCGTTACTCTTCAATGCCGATGTAAAGCACGTTTTCATCGGCGCGAAGCTCCGTGATCTTGCAATATGCGTATTTGTTCATTTCGTCGTGCGCGAAGTGCTTATACAAGCCCCTGTAAATGTCCCGCTTCTGATAGCCGCATTCCCGAACGTAGATATACACGTTCGTAAATCCGCTAATTACGTAGCCGATCGTTTGAAGCGCCACGTTGTTTGCGATCCTCTTCATTTTCATATTGAATAGCTCCTTTCGTATTTCAGCAATTCGCGCCGCGTCGGTTTCCTCTGCGCCGGAAATTCTCTTGCACCGTCGCTTGTGCAAGATCGGCGCTGTACTTCGGGCGGGCGTAGCCGTCAAACTCTCCCGTATAGCCACGCTTCAACTCTTCGTAGATAGCGGCGGCGCTCCTTTTCAGACGGGCGGCAATGTCAACAACGCGTTCACCCTCTGCATACATTTTTTCAATCTCGCGGCGCTGTTCCAGCGTCAAATAACTGTATCCGTTCAATGTTTTAACCTCCTTCCGCCTGCCTTCGGATAAAAAAATAATGCAGGAAAAACCGTAACGGTTTCTTCTGCATTTAATGATACTCTCAACATCAAAATATACCCCGCAGAAAAAGAAGTTGCACCCCAGCGGAAAGTATGGTATGATACACCCCGTGACAAGCAGCGGTATCGAAGTGGTCATAACGGAGCTGACTCGAAATTTCGGCAGAACCTGTGATTTTCGTCCCCTCAAAAACTCCTGCTAATTCCGGGTTTTCAAAATTTCAAATCGAATACTTTTATGGTTTCTCTCCTGCTTTTCTCTCCAAAAGATTTTGCGAGTTAAAAACAGGCGAAAATATACGGAGATGTACCCAAGCGGTTGAAGGGTCCGCACTCGAAAACGTGTAGGTCATTTCTCTGCCTGACCCCGCAACCCATTGATTTTACTGGGATTCCGGTTTATCTACGCTTTTTCACAACTCAATATCTACGGTTTTTCTAACACTTTCTAACGTTTTTTACGCACGGCTCTCGCCGTTCCGTGGAACCGGAAAGCATTGGAAATACAGCATGGAGACGTATCGAAGTGGTCATAACGGGGCTGACTCGAAATCGAGTCGGTCGCTTTCCGGGGTGACCTCGCAAACCCTTGATACTTCGGGCTTCTTCCGCTTTTCTACACTTTTTCAAAACTGAATATCTACGGTTTTTCTACGCTTTGTCTACGATTTCTACACTTGGTTCTCAATCAGCCGGAAACCCGCAAAGCCTTGAAAATACAGCATGGAGATGTATCGAAGTGGTCGTAACGAGGCTGACTCGAAATCAGTTGACGGGTCAAACCGTCCGGGGGTTCGAATCCCTCCATCTCCGCCAGAGCCTGCAGTGGTGATTCCACTGCAGGTTTTTATTTATGCCAGCTGTTCCTCTTTTTCAGGGCGGTTGAACATACCGTTCATGGCGTTTGCCGAAGCCTCCTGTGCCGAGTAGTCGAGATGTGCATAGATGTCTGCCGTGGTGGAGAAAGTACTGTGACCCAGCCAGATTTGGATCTGCTTCATGGAGATACCGTTGCTGAGAAGCAGGCTGGCGCAGGTGTGACGAAGATCATGGAAGCGAACCTTGCGAAGCCCGTACTTCTCGATGAGCCACGAGAAATGCTCCGTTACATAGTTCGGGCGTAGAAGTTTTCCGCACTGGTCAACGCAGATGTAGTCGAGGTAGTCCCGGCAGTAACTTTTTTTGAAGAGTCTCCGGTACATCTCCTGCTTTTCTTTCTCCTCCAGCAGGATGATTCCTACTGCTGGAATCAGAGGTAGTGTTCGGAAGCTGGATTTGGTTTTCAGGACATCCTCGCCCATCGGGACGAACTTTCCATCCACCTCTGCTTCGATGACCTTGTGACTGATGGAGATCGTCTTGTGTTCCATGTCGATGGCGCTCCACCGCAGTCCGAGAACTTCGCTCCGCCGCAAGCCATAGTAGGCAGCAATTTTTACGCACAATTCCAGCGGGTCACCAGACACTGCGTCGAACAGGGTAAGCATCTCTTCCTCGCTGTAGAAGCTACCGTGGAACACATTCTTCTTGGGACGGTCTACCTTGTCGGCAGGATTCTTGAGCAGGATATCCTTCTTAACCGCTGTCTGAAGTGCCTTTCGGATGATTGCGTGATAATGAATGACCGTGTTTGTCGTACAGCCGTCTGCCAGAATACTCTGGTAGAAGTCCTCAATGTGCTGTGGGGTCACTTCCCGCAAATGGAGTCCCAGCGGCGCGAAGTATGGCCGGATTCTTGCTTTGATCATGTTAGAGTAGCTTTGGTAGGTCGCCGTTGCAAGTGAGCTGCGGGTCGATTGAAGCCACTTTTCCATGTACTCGATAAACGGGAGCAAGGCATCGGGATGCGTGTTCTCTGCAAGCTCCTTTGCTTTTGCCTCTCGATCCAGCCGTTCTTCTTCCTCCCGCTCATACTGGAGCCGGATCTCATCAAATGCTTTCTGGGCTTTGCGTGCGCTGGTTCCCTCGACGGGAAGCCGCATGGGTACCCATTTGCATCTGCGGCGGCCATTGACCTTCAGGTAAAGAACCGCATAGTAAAAACCGTTTTTTTGCTGCAGGCAGCCTGTTATCATAATGTCCTCCTATTCTATAACAGGTAGTCGTATTGCCCGCCATTGACATCCCAAACATACCACAATGCGTTGGGAATAGCTATACTCCAAGTGGAGAAATACCACTCGACTTTTCTACGCTTTTCGGCAAACGACCTCGTGTTTTCTAAACGATCTGTCAATTCGGCTCATGATAAATTGATGCGGCACATATCCTCACCCATCAGGTACTCGATTACGCATACCTTCGGGATCTTGTAGGCTCTGCCTATCATTGTAAGCTGACGGGGTCATGGCGAAGCAGCCTGCCAAAGCTGCATTTGACCTGGGTGGGTATCGCTCTGCACCTTCCATTGGCCGTCCTAATATGCGGAGAATGATCCGCACAGGTGGTCCTCGCGCACCCGGTCTGACGCTCACGCCGTCAGCAAAGGTATTCCAGTCACCGGATATGACCGCCTGGGCGGTGTTTTTCAAGGTTCAGAGGGATCATGAAAAAGATCCCCTCATGTGGTAGGCAGCGAGAACGCGATTTTTAGAACCATTTTTCAAAATTTCCTGAAAAAATTTTTGAGTTGTTGAAGTTGCTTGCCGACAGCTCTCTGGGAGAGGCCCATTTCCGCTGCAATTTCCTGCTGGGTTTTGTCCTCAATGCAATACTTGGTCAAGAGCTCCTTCTCCGAAATCGAAAGCCTTTTCAGCACCCTCACCAACCGCTGGTCACCAATTCCCTCTATCCAGCCGTACCTTGACGCCGTCGTGTAATCGTCCCAGCGGCTGACCGATTCCAGGAACTTTTTCATCAATGCGGACTTGTCCTCCTGCTCGGCGGAAGGCTCGTCAAAGATGCCGATGCCCAAGTCCTGCGTATGAAGGCGATAGATCCTCTCCTGTTTGAAAACCTCCCAATCGAAGTCATGCATCTTCTGGATGGCGGTATCGGACATCCCTGCCGCTCTATACTCACGCCGGAGTCTTGCCCACAGCGTTTCAAATTTCTTCTTTTCTGCCGCGTAATTAAAGCCCATATATGGTTCCTCCGTATTCTGAAATTTGGTTGGCTGCAAATCTCGGAAATGGGGGGCCGCGGCAGCGGGGTTGCGCACAGGACGCAAAAAAGCCCACAGCGACACCGCTGTGGGCATAAGAGTATTTGAGGGTAACGATGGTAGAAGGGGGTGGAGTATCCTCAAAAGGACGCAAAAAGTCAGGGCATCCGATGCCCAGCCATAGGTGAATGAAGGAGGGCTGCCATTCGGCAGCGACGACAGTACCGCGGATGTGAGGATACCTCATAAGAACCGCCTGTCCCGGCTTGGAGCCATGTTTTTTCATTGTCGTGCAGGTTCGGCCTCTGCGCTCAAAGCAGGAGATCACGACAGAAAAGCGGAGAGATTGCTGTATCGCAGTCTCTCCGCTTTCGACATGGATGGCTGTTCAGAAGCTCTGAACAGGGGGAGGTATCAGATGGTGTGTTCTCAGTGGTCGAATGCCTACTGGATATTTCTTAGGCGGATATAAAATGCTGCTTCAACTCGCATGTTTGTTGCCTGCCGATTGGTCTCTTGTTCCTACATTTTGCTGACAACAGCCCCGATATCTACCACTATAAAGGCTATCCCTCGCTTATTCATCTGCCTCCGATCATCCTTCTGGTAATCGCTCATTTGTATGCTTCCGTCGATAGCTGGACCATAGTTGAAGTCCTACTGGGACAAACGGGCTGGTAATGTCACATAGCTGCCGCGGTCAGCTGGATGCATCTGTTCCTGTGTTCATTTTTGAAATGATGTCAGAGAGGAAGTTGTCTGCGTTCCCGGACCTCAGGTCCTTTTTCTGAAGTAGCAACGCGCATTCATCGTCGCAGACCACAAGCCATAGATGCAATGATTCAAAGGCGCTCTTTAGGAATCGATGTAGCTCTGCTCCATACCGCTTGCCAGCGCAAAATCGTAGTAGGTGTCCCAGAAGAACCAGATGGGGAGCAGATTGACCCCGTTGTACAGCAGGCTCGCCGCCGTCCAGGCGGCGGTCAGCCGTTTCGGTTTTTGGCAGGAGCCTTCCTTCCAGAGGATCGCCTCGCAGAGGATTCCCACGAGAACGTAATAAGGAAGCAAGAACCAGTTGCCCATCAGCAGGAAAATCACGCCGAGGATCGTCATATAGATCAGCGTCACAAACCGCTTGCCGATCCGGCCGACCATGAGCATATAGACCGGCGCGCAGAGGAACATGGTGATCCCCACCGACAGCACCATGCTGACAAAGTCGTTGGCCATGCAGACCATATTGACGACGAGCTGGATCACAATCAGCACCGCCGAAAGCAGCACCGTGGTGATCACATCCCTGACAGACCATTTATTTGTTTCTTTCATAAACCCCTCCTTGTTTTCGACACTTTGTTTTCCAATATTGTACTCAGAATCCTGTTTCCCTCGGGGTTTTCTACGCCGTCCACTCCATGCTCTCGCTCTGGAGCTGCGCCATATGGCGGAACAGGCCGTTCTTTTTCAGCAGCTCGGCCGGAGAACCCATCTCAACCACGCGGCCGCCGGAGAGCAGGACGATCTGATCGGCGTTCATGACGGTACGCATGCGGTGCGCGATGATGAGCACCGTCTTATCCTTGATCAATCCGGACAATGCCGCCTGCACCGCCGTTTCGTTTTCCACGTCCAGCGAGGCCGTGGCCTCGTCCAGCAAAATCACCGGCGCGTCCTTCAAGATGGCGCGGGCAATGGAGATGCGCTGCCGCTCGCCGCCGGAGAGCCGGGAGCCGTTTTCCCCGATCAGGGTATGGTAGCCCTCCGGCAGTCTGGATACAAAGGCGTCGCACTGCGCCGCCTTCGCCGCCGCCAGCACCTCCGTATCGGTGGCGTCCCGCTTGCCGAGGCGGATGTTTTCCATCACGGTATCCGCAAACAGCACCACATCCTGAAATACGATGGCGTAGTTTTTCAGCAGTGCCTCGCCGTCCACCGTAGACACGTCAACGCCGCCCAGCCGCACCGTTCCCTCCGCCGGGTCCCAGAAGCGGGCTGCCAGCCTGGCTGCCGTGGATTTGCCGCCGCCGGAGGGGCCCACCAGCGCCGTCACCTGCCCCTGCTTCGCCGTAAAGGAGACGTCTCTTAGCACATCCTCTTTTTCCCGGTAGGCAAAGGTCACATGCTCAAAGCGGATGTCGTAGCCGTCGGGATCATATCCGGTCATGCCGGTCATGCGCTTTTCGTTCTCGATCTCCTGCATACGCTCGATGCGCACCTCGCAGGCGAACACCGCGGCCATGTTGGCAAACATGGAGCCGATGGGGTCATATACACGGGTGGCGGCGATAAGGAACATCAGGAACGGGATCAGCGCCAGATCGCCGCGGCTCATCAGCGTTACCCCCGTGAGGACGGTGGTGGCGATACCCAGCTTCAGGAAGGACTGTGCCGCCGTGACCACGGAGCCCGTAAACAGCTCGCCCCGGATGGTGTCCTGCTCCGCCTCGTCCAGCCTGCGGTTCAGGTCGGCGATATACCGCGCCTTCTGGTTGCACGCCTTGATCTCCGGCGCGCACTCCAGCACCTCCTGCATGGCGTCGGTGGCCGCGCGGCGGGTGACGAGACCCTTCGTTATATGCCGCTTTTCCATGCGCCGGGAGAGATAGACCATCAGCAGCGACGCGGGCACCACCCACAAAAGAGCCAGTGCCATCCGCCAGTCGTAAAGCAGCATGCCTGCGGAAATCAGCGCCGTGGAGATAAGCGCGCCGTGCATGGCGGGGTAAAAGTGGGAGAATGCCTTTTCCAGCGTCTCCGTATCCCCCATAATGGTGGTGGTCAGGTCGGTCAGGTCACGGTTTCCGAAGAAGGACAGCGGGAGCTGGCGCAGCACCTCTGCCAGCCGGATGCGGCGGTTGGCACTCTCCCGGTAGGTGGCTTCGTATAGGGCCTTGTACTGGATCAGAAAGGTCACAAAGAGCGCGGCGAGGGCAAGGATACCCGCGACCAGAAAGCGCGTAAGCCCCGCCCCTGGGTCGGTGCCGTTTGTCAGCGCCTCTACGATGCCGGAGAGTGCCGTGGCCAGCACGCCTACGGGCAGCATTTTGCTGATGTTGACCAGTACGGACCAGAACACGGCGGACACATAGTCTTTTGCGCCCTTCTCCGTCATGGCGTATTTTTTGCGGATGCGCTTGATCATGCGGCACCTCCTACCTTCCACTGCGCGGCCTTTCGGTACTCCTCCCACATGGCGGCGTATACGCCGCCCTTTTCAAGAAGCTCGTCATGCCTTCCTTCCTCGGCGATCTCGCCGTCCCGGACGACAAGGATGCGATCCATGTTCCGCACCGTGGACAGGCGGTGGGCGATCATCAACACGGTCTTGCCCTTCATCAGCGCCTCGAAGGCCTTTTGTATCTTCGCCTCGTTCTCGGGGTCTGCAAAGGAGCTGGCCTCATCCAGCACCACGATGGGCGCGTCCTTTAAGATCGCCCTCGCCAGCGCGATGCGCTGCATCTCGCCGCCGGAGAGGTACACGCCCTTGGCGCCGATCACGGCGTCCAGCCCGCCCGGCGTCTTTTCCAGAATATCGCTGCACTGGGCCAGCTGCGCCGCGTGTAATATCTCCGCCTCTGTAGCCTCTGGCCGAGCGGCGCGGATGTTGTCGCGGATGCTCTTCTTAAATAGGCGCACCTCCTGAAAGACGAAGGATATCTGCTCCATCAGCTCCGCGGTGGGGATGCTGCGCACATCCCGTCCGCCCAGGAGCACCGCCCCTGCCTGCACATCGAAAAAGCGCGGGATCAGCCGGGCGATGGTGGTCTTGCCGCCGCCGGAGGGACCCACCAACGCCCACGCCTCCCCCTTCGGCAGATGGAAGCTCACATTCGTCAGCGCGGGCCTGTCTGCGCCGTCATAGGAAAAGGTGACATTCTCAAAGGAAATGCCGCTGTCCGCGGGCTTGCTTCTGCTGTCCGCCGCAGGCTCGGGCAGGGGCGACTCCCGGAGTATCGCCTCCAGCTTGTTCACTGCCTCGGCGGCCTCCATCTGTGCGTTGACCGCGTACATCAGCCGCTCCATCATAAAGGCCAACTGGGGCGCGAAGAAAATGTAAAACACCAGGTCGGCCAGCACCGCCCAGCCGTCCGCCGCGCCGCCGATGAGAACCATTCCCAGAGGCATGAGAAACAGGAACATGGCGTTCAGCACCACCGTAAGCAGCGTGTAGGGCATACGGCACATCATGGCGTAGCCACTGGCAAGGTCGCGGTAGCTGAGGATGGCGGCATGAAAGCTCTTGAAGGAGTAAACCGTCTGCTGGAACACCTTCACCACCGGGATACCCCGGACATACTCTGTGGCCTCGGCGGAAATGCGCTCTCCTGCCCGCTGGTATGCCTCAAAGAACTTCATGCCTCTCCCGGTCATCATGGTCATCAGGCAGACAAGCCCGATGACCATGGGAATCAGGCAGGCAAGCCCCATGCGCCAGTCAAAGACGAAGAGCAGTACCACTGCCAGTAACGGCGTTACGATCCCACCCACCGCGTCGGGGATGGTGTGGGCAAGGAGCGTTTCTGTCAGCGCCGCGTTGTCGTCGATCTGCTTGCGCAGCCGCCCCGTAAGATTGGCGTTAAAGTACCCCAGCGGCAGGTCAATGAGATGGGTGACCGCCGCCTTTCGCATATTCGTTGCCACCCGGAAGGCCGCAAGGTGCGTACACATGAGCCCGGCGAAATAGATCGCCGCGCTCAGAAGTGCCGCCGCCAGCGCGTACCAGCCGAAGCGGGCAAGCCCTGCCGAAACGCCGCCTCCCGGCGTTAAAATGCCTCTGGCCGCGTACCAGACAAAAACGAACGGGAAAATGCCGACCGCCGCCGAAACGCCGGACAGCCCGCAGCCCAAGACGGACAGCCACTTATGCCCTCCGGCGTATTCCAGCAGCCTGCCCAGCACCGGCGGCTGCTTTGTTTTTTTCTGTTTGCTCATATTCCGTGTTCCTTTCTTAAAATATATACCCCTGCCCGGAGAAGTCGCGATTTTCTTTTGCGCATAGAAGGGAGTTCATACAGCCATATATGGAATCTCCAGCGAAATACCTGCGGCACTTCGCTGGAAAAGCACTTAAAACAGCAGCTATGGCTGATTTTTTGACTTGCCTGTCATCCTACCCATTCTATCACCGCAAAATATCCTTTGCAACGCAAATGGTTCATCGGAGTGCCGCCTGCGCGAAGCAATCTCTGACCGCTTCACGAATGGCATCGCTGGTAAATGTTGCAGATGAAACGGCATCCACATCCCAGGTCTGCGCCTCCACGATTTGGGAAGGGATCTCATCTATTGCGCGGTCTGAGATATTTACTGTTTCGCTGTGAGATAGGACATGTACAGACAATATGCTGCTCCCGTCAAACTCTACCTCTACGGTAACCGGCCCGGAATAACCTTCAGCGGAAGCCGTATAAACGCCCGCCGTGTAGATGTCTCCTGATTTGCCGCATCCGGCGCACAGCAGCAGCGCACCCACCAGCACGGAGAACAGCACTGATTGCACCCTTTTTTTCATGTGTTCGAACCTCCTGTTTTTTTGTTCTGCTCCGTTATCCTGAAGGGGAGGCATACCGGAATGTTTAATACCGGATGTGTAATGACCTCCGCTTCTACATCAAAGATTTCCCGCAACGCCTGCTGGGTAATAACCTCTTGCGGCGTACCTGCGCTGTGCAGCATCCCGTCTTTGATCGCCACCAAATAGTCGGAAAACATGATGGCATGATTTAAATCATGAAGAACCATTACGATGGTAACACCATTTTCCCGGTTGAGGCGGCGCAGAAGGTACAATATATCCAGTTGGTGCGAGATGTCCAAATAGGTCGTGGGTTCATCCAGAAACAGCAATCCGGTTTTCTGCGCCAACGCCATGGCGATCCATGCCCGCTGTTGTTGACCTCCCGAAAGCCTCTCCATTTCTCTATGTTCAAGGGAACTCATGCCTGTACTGGCAAGAGCCCACTGAATGATCTCCCGATCCTTTTCGCCGAGACCGCTTAGTGCCGACCTGTAAGGAAAACGCCCGTATTCCACAAGGTCGCCGACTGTGATGCCGGCAGGGGCTTGCGCTCCCTGTGGCAGCAGCGCAAGTCTCTGGGCAACACGCTTTGTCGGCATTTCGTGGATGGCTTCGCCATCAAGGTATACTGCGCCGGAATCCGGGGAAATGATCCGGCACAGTGTCTTCAGTATGGTGGATTTTCCAGAGCCGTTGGAGCCTATCAAGGTGGTTATGCTGCCTTCAGGGATTTTTAAGTCAAGCCCCCTGAAGACGGCCTCCCCGTTATATCCGGCAGACAAACCCTTTGCCTGCATACGTGAAAGCATAGACGTCCTCCCTTAAAAATACCTGCGGAGCAGGAACAGAAAATACGGAGCCGAAAGCACGGAGATCACGATACCAACCGGGATCTCCCTCGGCTGAAAGGCAGACCGTCCCAGCGTGTCTGCCAAAAGCAACAGCAGCGCCCCCAGCAGCATGGAGGCAGGCATAAGGGCGTGGTGTCTGCCTCCGATCAACCTTCGTGCTATATGCGGCGCTACCAGTCCCACAAAACCGATCCCTCCGCTGACGGCAACGCAGGCAGAGGTAAGAGCCACCGATGCAATCAGGAGCAGTCTCAACTCCCTCTCTACGGCTATCCCCAGAGAAATGGCAGTATTCTCTCCTAAGAGCAGAATATCCAGTATGTTCTTCTTTGTAAGAAGAAAAGGAACCAGTATGAGCATATAGGGCAACAGGGCAAGAACCTGATGCCAGCTCGTTCCCCAAATATTTCCTGCCAGCCATCTTGCCACGAGCTGATAGCTGCTGTTGTCCATGTTCGCGGCCATGATCAGCATAAAAGAAGAAAATAGGGACGCAAGACCGATGCCGCCCAACAGAAAATATATTGGGAGGAGTTTTCCGTTCCTCTTTGCAAAAAGATACAGCAGTCCCGTTGTGCAAAGCCCGCCCGCTATGGCAAATATCGGCTGGTATGCCATGGTACGTATATGCAGTGCAGGGAAAAATGTCAGGAACAGCATAACGGCAAATCCCGCCCCTGCGTTTATGCCCAATATCCCCGGATCGGCCAGCGGATTACCCGTGACAGTCTGCATAACGCATCCGGCAAGTGCCAGACCCATCCCACATAGAACGGCGAGGACGATTCTCGGAATGCGAAACTGCGCTACGACTACGGAGGTTCCCTCCATATGCGGTTGGAATATGCTGTGAACCGCAGTCGAGAAGGGAATTCTTGCGTAACCACTGTTAACGGAAAAGATAGCCGCAGCCACAATCAGGATAAGAAGACCGTTGAGGATAAGGAGCTGTCTGGTTTTCTTTTTCATAAGACCATGCCCTCCTTCCTGAAAGTAAGCGCAAAAAAGACGGGCACGCCGAGGATGGATATCAGTGCGCCGACAGGCGTATCAAAAGGGGCGTTTATCATGCGCGCCGCAATATCCGACAGCACCAGCACAACGCCGCCCATGAGCGCAGACACGGGAACCAGCCTGCGATAATCACCGCCCACAAGAAGTCGGGATATATGCGGTACGATAAGACCGATAAATGCGATGCCTCCCACGAGCGATACACTGGCTCCCGCAAGCAGCAACACCACAAGCATACCGAAAAGCCTGACCGTGCGGACATTTACACCCAAGCTGGCGGCGCTATCTTCTCCCAGTGCCAGAGCTGATAGCTGGCTCGATAAAAGCAAACCAAGCGCACCGGCTGAGAGAATCACCGGGGACAGCATTTTCAAGCTTTGCCATGTCACGCCGGACAAACTTCCCGCGCTCCAGAAAGAAATGGATTTCACGATTCCAAACGCCAGAGAAACCGCCTGACTCAACGCGGTAAGCAGGGCTGATACAGCAGCGCCTGCCAGAATGAACCGGAAAGATTCGGATCTATGTTTGCCAGCGCCGAAACCATAGACCATGAATACTGCAAGAGCGGCTCCGGCAAAGGCGGCGCATGTTTTCACGATGTCTGGTGCGGCGGGAAACAGAATTGCGGACAGTGCAACAAAGAAAGCGGCTCCCGCATTGATCCCCAGAAGGCCGGCGTCCGACAGGGGGTTTCTGGTAATTCCCTGCATCACAGCGCCGGAGAGAGCGAAGGCCATTCCTGTCAGCCCGGCAGCCAGCGCCCTGGGCATACGCATTTCCAACATAATCATTCCAACACCAGTAGCCTTAGCGGGGGACATAACCGTTTCCGCAAAGACCCTGAAGCTACCGCCAGCAATGCCGGTGCAGACAGAGAGAACCATTGAGAATCCAAGCAGCAGCACCAATGCGGCAAGAATAATCAGAAAAGCCGGCGCGGAGCGTTTGTATCTCCCTTGTCTCTGCGATATTCCCGCAACCGCACCTGTTCCCTTACTCAATGTTCCCATGGTTCAGAATCGCGTTCGTGAGCTTTTCCAAATAGAGTTCCTTTCCCATCGCCGTAAAAGCCATATTATACTGATCCTCATTGATACCAAAGTAAACGTTGTCGGCTTTGACCGCTTTCATATTCTTCCACACGGCAAGGTTCCCCGTGTCTCCAGCTCTGCCGTCGTCGCTAAAGAAGAAGATGTGATCTGCATCAATCAGGGAAAAGTATTCCGCATCGACCACTTCACCCCAGACATTCTCCGGTACGCCGGCTGATGGTGTGAGTTTCAGCTCATCGTAGACAAGCTCACCCGGCCCGCCGCTGCGATAGATGTAATAGGAACCAAAATGAACGGAATTGGCCTCCAATACAGCAAAGGTTTCGTCCCCGATCATATCTCTGATTCTCGCCGCAAGCTCCGCAGCTTTGGCGTCGTAGTCGGCAAGCCATTTTTCTACGGCTGCTTCTTTATCAAACCACTGCCCCAGTTGCTTAAATCTTCCGCGCCAGTTAACATAGCTTATGTCATCATCGATCATGACCGTGGGAGCAATAGCCGCGAGTTGTTCATAAACCTTCTCATGGCGAATATTCATAATGATCAGATCAGGCTTTAACTCCGCGATCTTTTCGAGGTTCAGGTCTCCGGTAGAAGAAGACCCGGAGTAATTGCCGACAACCTCAATACCTCTTTCGGCAAAAAGCGTTGTCAGATGTTTGGGGACAGACACCCCATCGAACATACTGGTATTAGCCGAGGCGATAACCTTCATATCCAAAATAAGAAGTTCCTCTGTCAAGCCAGCTACATCAACGATGCGCTGTGGATTTGCCGGGATGGCGACCTCGCCCTTCATATCCGTTACCGTGACGGTATCCGAAACCGATCCCTGCGGCGTGGTATCCGTTCCAGCACAGGCTGCAAGAGCAAACACAAGCACAAGGCACAACATGAGCATTGCGGATTTTTTCATTCTGACGACCTCCTGAGTAATAAATCTTTAGTTAGAGTAAGCTAACCAGCGGGCGTGCATATCGAAATAACAGAACAGCTGAGTCTCTTAACCGTGTGGGGTTAACCTTTTCTAACCACCTGCTATTATACAGACAGCGAAAGGGAAAATCCCCCCGAAAACGCCATATCTCTCCCCTAAAACGCCATGGTGTACGGTGCAATAAGAGAAAAGTTCATAAAGCTATGCTATAATCAGAGTGATTGCTCAATGGACAAGCTGGAATTTATGGAGGTGTTTTTTTGCGAGTATACAAAAGTAAAGAAGAACTCAAAACTGAAATCAATAAAACATTTGAGAAATATATTTCGGAGTTTGACAGCATACCAGAAGCCTTAAAAGATAAAAGGGTTGATGAGGTTGACCGAACCCCGGCAGAAAACCTTGCCTATCAGGTGGGTTGGACAACATTGGTTCTTAAATGGGAGGAAGATGAAAGGAAGGGTCTTCAAGTAAAGACGCCGTCGGACGAATTCAAATGGAATCAACTTGGCGAGCTGTATCAGTGGTTCACGGATACCTACGCTCATTTGTCTCTTCAAGAGTTGAAAGCCGAACTGAACGAAAATGTCAAGTCTATCTGCGCAATGATTGATTCACTCAGTGCGGATGAATTATTTAAGCCGCATATGAGAAAATGGGCTGATGATGCTACAAAAGCAGCTGTATGGGAAGTTTACAGGTTCATTCACGTTAATACTGTTGCTCCTTTCAGAACTTTTAGAACTAAGATCAGAAAATGGAAAAAGGCGGCACTGTAACTTCCGATTCATCAAGCCAATATGCCCATAAAACACGAGCGGCGGGACAGACTCTATCTGTCCCGCCGCTCTGCTTTTTCAGCGGTCAAAGTTTTACTTGTGCGTAGGCTCGTTTTGCAGCCCCGCGCGTACGGTTAATTCCGCCCAGCACTAAGATCGATGTGTATACCGCTGCTGAGCAGCTCACATTTCAAATGATATAGTTTCCACTGGGCAAGATCTTCCTCGAAATGTGCTGCCTACTATTCTGGTTTTTCAAGGGAAGATGCAATCTTTGTAATTTCCATCCAAGTAACCACAAAAGAATACACCTGTGTCTTTGCTTTTATGTTTCAGAATGGTAAGCTCCGCTTATATTCACTCGGAGTGCATCCAAACTTTTTTCGGAAGGCGTCGCTGAAATGGCTGATGTTGCTGTACCCCACCAACCCTGCTATGTCTTTCACCTGAGCATCGGGCGCAGACAACAGTTCACAGGCATGCTCCATGCGGCGATTTAACATATATTGATATATGGTGATTCCATAGTGCTTTCGAAATATCTCACGGAGTTTGGATTCGCACATAAAGTGCTGTTTGGAGAGCTCCGCGATGGTCACGGGTTCCAGAAATCCCTCATCTATCTGTCGCCTGACCTGAAGTAAAACCTCGCTATCCGCCCAGCTCAACGACCTCTTCACAGCAACAGAATTCTGATCCATCATCTCGTTCGCAAAGGCGGCAACAAGTTCCAGTATCTTTCCTTCCTGATACAATGACTTTGCGCAGTCATTATAATTACACTGCAATATCTGGCGTATTGTGGTTTCTATGGTAGTGGTGATTCTATGTTTTGGCGGGGTTTTTGTCCCGTCAAAGACGGTACAAACCTTTTTCTTCTGCAAACCATCCATCACAGACCGAAACCGACAGGGATGCAGGTTCAGCCCGACGCCTATATATCTCCGCCCTGCCTCATAGATATTTTCCGCATCAAACAGGCCGCTGCCGTATACGCAGCAATCTCCCTTTTCCAACAACGTTTTTTGGTTTCTGCCCGAAGACTTCCACTCCAACGCATCGGAAAGAGAGAAAATGACGGAAAAAGAATCCTTATACACCTGCTCCCGCAATACTGTGTCCCTGTAAAACATTACATCGCAGATATACATCTCGATATTGGGGCACGGTGAAATATAGCGGAAATATCCTTCTCCAATATCGCTTGGCAAAGCAACCTGATTGTCTTTCATAATACCGCAAAGCTGCTGCATCACGGGGGTGAAAAAGTCGTTGCGCTCCGTTTGCCCATGAAGAAAATCATATCGTGCTTCTTGCATACCAGACCACCTCCTCCGACACATGATTAGACACTTTTATGCAAATTGGTCCATTCCACCTTTCCAGTTCCGTGCACAGGTTAGCTTACTCTAACCGGTGGATGAAAGAAAAGGCAGCCTGCCTGTACGCAGTTTGCCTCAAATCCGACGGCACAGCGCCTGTGAAGAATATTATACCATAAGCGCGCAGGGATTTCAATGTAGAACACCAGACATTCCTACAGAACACCAGACATTCCTACAGAACACCAGACATTCCTACAGAACACCAGACATTCCTGCTTTTCCTGGAATTTTCCGTTTGCCCAATGTCATCCGTGTGCCGAGAGGGAAGGCCTCAGTACTTTCAGCGAAAGATTCAATCGATCCAAACACGTTTTCTTATTCGGCTTTACGTCTACTCGACGCAAATACTCTCTGTTCACCTATATTGGATAAGTCCGTCCCTCCGTTTTCTGTTAATTTATACTACTGTTAAGAATCCGAGCATCCACGCAGCTATAATTTGCAATGCACATAAAACAATCGTAAGTACTGATGCTCTATTTTTTCTCTTTACAACATAGCTGAGTTCCGTGAAAATCCCGCAGATGGCCGCTGCAATTCCTATACCTGCTACTATGTTCAACTCCGTCGAAATAATTGTGTAAAGAGAAAACCAATGAAGCATTCCGGCAATCCCCGCCGCACCAAGAATGAGCCCACATATGGGAAGTATGATCCTTTGCCATTGAAAAGAGCTGCGTTTACAAACGATCTTTGAGCCCAATACGATCAAAATGGCAAGCCACAGAACCGTCAGCAGGATATAACTTCCCAATGACAGAAAGCTGCCGGCAAAGCCGTTTAGGACTGATGCTCCGGCAGCAGATCCCGCGCCTTATCGACGAGGTGAAGAAGCTGTTTCGGCAGGTGCCGCTCCAGCATATTCAGCACATGGCCGCAGCCTTGAGATCCCTGATCTGCTCCACCGTAACGCCCTTGACAGCCCCTGTGAGCGTTTTTTCCGGTCGGATGGTGTCGAAGTCCACCCGCACCCGTTCTGCAGCCTTCAGCGCCGCAGAAGCACCGGAGAGCGACTTGATTTCCCTCTTCAGTTCCGTCTTCTGCTCCTGCAGGTCTGTCAGTTCCTGTGTGGCTGCCGCCGTCTGCTCCTGCACGGCCTCGGCCCCCTGGATCGCCGCCCGGTACTCCGGCAAGTCCATGTGCCGCCGGTTGCTGCCGAGAGAAATGATTTCAAATTCGTGCCGCTGGGCGATCTCCGTCAGAGCGTCCTTCTCCCGATCCATCCAAGTCTTCCACTCGGTCTGTTTCCGACCAATCCCTGTAAAGCCCTGCTGCTTGAGGGCCTGCTTCATGGATACTCTCACGGACAGGCCCCGCGTCTGCTCCGTTGCCACCGGGATATAGTCTACATGAAGGTGCGGCGTGGCCTCGTTCATGTGCAGCACCATGTTGAACACCCGGAGATGGGGGTTGCGCTCCTGAAAGGTTTTTGCGAACTCCGTCAGCGCCTCGGCTGCCCGCTGGCCGCCCTCCGAGCCGCAGCCGCAGTCGCTGAGATTGCCGATCTGGAAGATGGCCTCATGGAACAGCTTCTCCTGCTTGCTCTGCCGGATATGCTCGTAGTAGTCTGGGATCTTGTCCCTTGTCTTTTTCTTCCCGGCGTTGTAGCTCTCCAGCGCCTCGTCAAACAGCTCATGATAGACCTGCTTCAGATCCTCGTTGACAAAGACGATGTTCTGCCCCGACCGGTTCCGGTCTACATTGGCCGCCGTGAACTCCCGGTTATTGTGCCGGATGCTTCCCCGGCCCATCATGCCGGAAATCGTTGTTCCGATACCTCTCACCCTTCCTTTCCTCTGCCCTGTTTTTCCGTTTTCGTACTGCTGTCATTTTACCATACAAGTACCGATTAGGTAACCTCTTTGTTACTTTCTTGTGAGAAAGTAACAAAAGCACTTTCCCACCGCCGCCCCGTTGGGGCTGGCAGTAGGAAAGTGCTTTGCGCCCTGCCGGGGGGCTAAATAGCCGACAACTTGTGCAGTAAAAAGCTGTCAAGCGCTGAATACAATACAGGGGGCAGGAGATCCTAATTTCCTGCCCCCTGGTCATCATTTGATTTCAAAAGATGCAAATACTGAGTGATTTGTTTGTCCAGCAGAAACAACTTTTACTATCTGATATGTTTTATTACTTTCCAAAACAACAGCACTTCCAATATCATAGTGGAAAGTATGACTTTCGTTTGGAGAAATAACAATTAAATTATCAGCATAGCTTAATGACAATGGTATATCTTTCCATGTTTCACTGTCCATTTTTTGCAAAGAGAAATCTTCTCCCATATCAATATCGACATCAGAATTATTGGTTATAGTTATGTCAAGACTACCTGCTGCATCAGCCGAAACTGTCATACTAACTTTTCCATCTAATTCTGAAGGACTGACAGTTAAACCATCATCCGTCGGTTTATTGTTTTCAATCTGTTGTGCAGAATCTCTATCAACAGAAGGTACATCACTGTTCATAGGCAAATCTCCTTGAGGTGAAACAGTGCAACCTGACAAAAGACACAAGCTCAGAAATAATACCAAAATAAACGAATAATTTTTCTTCATTTTAGCTTTCCCTGCTTGGAAATCAATATCTGCTGGTGCCTAATGCAGCATTGACTTCATTTGCCTTTGTATAGTATCTCGTGCCACTGCCGGAAGCTCCAGTATGAATACCCAATGTAAGGCGGGCACCAGTAGAACCGATATAAGAATAGACAACACAGCCGCTATCGCCAGGACCACTTTCATAATCAGCAGAAGTCAAATTGGAAATAGTAGCTCCACTGGAAAAAGTTATAGTTACATTCGTAGACAAAACTTTGCCAGAAGTATGTCCGGTTTTCATACCAATCTTATTGATGACCGTTCCAACACCAGGTTCACTGATTGTGGTAGATAAGGTATTACTTGTACCAGACAGTGTGTTGGTCGGCGAATAGTCGGAATTAGTAATCGCACAGAAAGCTGCATCAGCATTTCCGCTTTGTTGCGTTGCCTCGCAAGAAGCAATGGTAGTTCCATTGTACATAATAGATTTACCCACGCTGTTGGCCGCATGACCTGCTGTTACAAATCCAACGACACCATCTCTTTTAACACGATATCCGACGGATGCACTTCCACCAGAGAAAGAAATCTTATCACCTGCATTGACATTTACTTCTGTCTCGATAGGACCACAACCCTGTTCAAACTTAATTACAGCAGAGTCACAAACATTTTCCTTGAATTCCTTTATGCTTTCATCAGACAGATCATCCAATTTAACAATAATTCTGTTTTCTGAATCATAAAGGCCAAACTCATTGAAATTGCTTGCAATAGCATCATTGGAACGACTGAATTTGTAATTATTCAATGTGTCCATAACAGAAAGCAATTCGTTGTAAGAGTAGGTGCAGGGCTCATAGACTACATTGGCATTATCACTCAATACTGCCGGTCTCTGCACATTATCAGTAACATAGACAATCAACTGTCCAGCATCATTGATGTAAGATCCGCCATAGTAATCGGGATAGATCTTCTCACCAGAATTAGAATACGTGGTAGCAAAAGAGGCCATCAATTCGTCATAAGCCGCTACCGCACTTTCCTGTACGCCATCATCAACCACATTTTCAGCCGCACTGGCTGAAACCACAAAAGATACTGCCAACAATGCCGATAAGAGTAGACTTAAAAACTTTTTCATGATTTACTCCTTTCTCCGAAAATAATTCGGTCTAAATATGGTAACTACACTTATACTTCTACACATAGTGTGTGTACACTACCTTTTTATCCGTGTCAACATGAAAAGCTGTTTATTTTTTGCATAGTCAGACCAGATATCTTTGCAATATCGTCCCTCGGAAAAGTCACATAGTCCTCATTGAACATCTCCAGAGCACACACCACATCGTCCTTCGTAAAGCGGTTGATGTCCTCCACGCTCATATCGTCGTATGGCTTAATCAGCGCGAAAGCGTCCTGGCGCAGCTCTTCTTCGTCTATGCCGCACTTTTTGGCATAGATGGCAAGCGTCATAATCCCGTAGAACCGATGCCCAACCCGGATCTCATCGGCGATCCTGTGCAGCCACCAGTCATAAAGATCCCGCTTCACCGTCCAGCGCCCCCGGCGTTCCTTCTTCACCACCCGGCGCTCATACCAGTCCGGATACTTCTCCTTCGCCTCGGCCAGCGACAGGCGGCTCTTTCGCATGAGCGCCTGTATGCGCTGCTGTTCTCCGTTGCTGTCCGGAATATAGTCCAGCAGCTTCTCCAGCTCCACAGCGCCGCCGTACCGATACGCCACCACCGGATAGTCTTTTCCCAGCTTTGTGCCGGTTCCCGCCACACGAAATCCCTGCAAAACACCCTGCATCTGCGGCTCCCGGATGGACGATGTGAACCTGTTCCAAATCTGCCGGGTGAGGGCATATTTCAGTTCTTTCAAAATCTTCTGATTGTGCGGGTACATAGGGATAGCGTGCTATTGCTGGGGGGGGCTATGTGCCATTTCATTGGCACTTTCTCGCCCTTTGTGTAAAACGCTCTTTTCTCCATCCAATCACAGCATCTACATCTTCGTGAAGGAGGAAGACGACTGAAATTAAGCCAGCTTGCAGGATGAGAGCTTTCCGTGTTTGTTCTTTCTCTGTCTTAATTCTCCGATAGAGTGGGCTGTTCCGGTGGGGTCATATTGAACCCCTCCTCGGTTCAGCAAACAGGTATAGTTACCCCTTGGCGGAGCGATACAGTCTTTCCCTTTGTTCGGGTGAAGTGGTTGGTATCACATTATGACGTTGAGGTCAAAAGGCCCTTTTCATCGGCATGATCATCAATTCCCGGCTGCTTGTGTGATATTGCATATAAATTTGCGGGAGAAACTTGGAAACATCTTTCGTAGTAAACGGTACACCCAATAACCGCATATTGCCCCAAGTGTGTTCAAAATAATATCGTCAACAGCGGTGTTGCGCATAATGAAATACTGTGCAAACTCTATAAAAGTTGACATTCCAAAACCGATGATTGCAGATCGTTTCAATGTGGCATTTCGGAATAAAAGGGCGGGAAAAAATCCAATTGGGATAAACATAGCCAAATTGCCAAAGAAGTTAATGAGCGTCACAAAAAAGTACACGGGACTTTTCAATAAATCCTCATAATAATCTTTGAATACAGAGAATGGAACTACGCTTAAACTGGATTTCCAAGCAGGGCGGTCAATTAGAATGCGGATATCTCCCCAAATACCAGGAGAATCTTCCCAAATATATGTAGGCCACAATGTCAGAGCCAAGATACCGAAAATAGATACAACAAATAGAATTAAGCCAATCTCGCGTTGCCATCCAGAGTGCAGATTCATGGCCTTCAGTGCCCTCATGCGGTATGGCATAAAGCACAGAAAGACAACTACTGCCGGAAGTGAAATAATTAATATTCTGCTCACATATTGTATCAAACTTGTCATGTCCCATCCCCCATAATCCCCCGGTAGGGGATGCCCTGTTTAGGACACCCCCAACCGGTTATATATTTTATTGGCTGATACTCACAGTTCCGCCCAACCACAGGTCTGTGAAGGGGCCGCCCCAACCAGTTGTATTAACAATACGGATATAGTAGTTCTTGTTCGCGCTCAGGTTTCTGAATGTATGGCTCAAAGATGTCGATTCGGTGAACTGCGATACAGTATAGGAGTCAATGGCACCGCTTTTGTTGACCTCATACAGTTCAATCTTGGCGTTTCGAGATTTATTGTTTTCGTCGCCGCTGCTGTTCAGCGTTCCGCCAATCGTCAACTTGCCAGAGGTGGTATTAAAGTAGTACCTGGTGTATGTACCGCAACCTTCACATAGATTAACCACCGTTGCGTAATAGGGCAACGCAACGGACTCAGTGGGGATATCTGCTGCACGTGTAGTTGCATCCACTTCAGTTTGTGCCGGGGGTTCTTTTTCCGTAGAGGGTGCGCCCTCGGCTGCGAATGCGGAAACGCTCATGGTAAAGGCCAAAGCGCAGACCTACAACAAAGAAAACAGTTTTTTCATATCAAACCTTCCTTTCTATTAAGGCGACAAATCATCTAAATCCTGTCATCAAAAAAGAAAACATCGGTATCAACTCCTTTCCGGTAAAAAAGATGTCTCCACATATTTGTTCAATTACAGTGATACACCGTATTATGGACAAGTTCCTTCGACAGAAAATCTTGGCTGTGCCTTGCCTTCAAGGGTAACATCGACTGTTAATTGATAGGTTTTTCCCCTCGACACCGTTGCTGTGCCACTAAAGGCAAGATCTCCAACAGAAGATGCTTCCCAAGTTTCGATACACTTACTTCCTTGCCATAACTTTATTACAGCTTCAATGTCATCAGTCGGTCGGTCCGCAGCAACAAACACCGTACAGGAGGCAGTTGTTCCATTAAAAGAGATACGGGGAACAACCGCTGCTGCTCTCGTTGCTGCATGGGCAGTAGATGAGAGTAGCACGAGGAATGCACACATGATGGGGAAGAAATGTTTTTTCAAAGGGATGACCTCCTTTATTCGCTTATACCATGTAAACGAATAAAGGAGGTCATTTTGGACAGTTGGATTCGGTTTTTTTAGAATTATTTTTTTTGGACACCTTCTGCCATTTTTATCATAGTAGACTCGGGAATGTCTGCCATAATATAAAAAACGAGATCATTTTCTGCTGATGACCAGACAAGCATATTGGAGGATGCTTCTCCGTCGGCTTGATAGAAATCTGCGCAGATATCTCCGACTTGAGTCGACTGAACCTCCGTATAGTCGGATGTAACAAACAGGCTTGCTGCATCATCACCCTTCAAACAGGAAAATATAATACGCTGTCCTGAATCATCGGTATAGGTTAGATATGTGCCGCCGTCAAGGTTCTGCTCTTTTTGTAGAGAGAACCCTTCAGGCAACCATGTCAATTCATAATCTGCAGAGTCATTTTCTTGAGATGCCTCACCAGTAAATCTGTACTCAACAAAAGCCTCGTACTGCTCTCGCATCCATGCAAAAAAAGCAGTTCGTGCTTCAGCATTCGCAGTCAGCCATGTACCGCTGGCAAGAGCTGCCGCAAGAACGAAACAGGCTGCATATCGGGGCAGTTTATAAATCACAGGATGTTTTACCATACGGAAGGATCGGCACATTTTTCTTTGAAACAATGGAGAAAACTTATGCTCACATTTTGCCGGAGCAGGAAGCGAATCTCTGATTGCCTGATCTGCTTCAGTTGCTGCATTTTTTATCATTTCCTCGCTTATCACAGGATTCCCTCCTCTTCACACATTTTTTTCAATCTGCTTTTGGCCCGTTGATCCAATTTAATTGCGGTCGGCAACGACAGCCCCAACACCTTTGCGATTTCTCTAACAGTGTACCCATGATGATAACGCAGCAAAATCATTTCTCGATACCTTGCAGGCAATTTCAAAATACATTTTGTCAAATCGTTATCCCCTTCATAATGAGCATTTGTGCCTTGAATTTCCTCAATCAGTTCGACAGAAGGGTGTTTTTGTAACCGCCTATACTGATCTATTGCTTGGTGTTCAACTATTGTAACGACATAGCTATGCGTTTTTGGACACACTGGATCAGTAATTTTTTTAATATTCTCTGCTATCTTTACAAAAGCGTGATGGACAGCGTCCTCGGCATCTTGCTCGTTATGTAAAATTTCGTAGGCCACATGATACATGAGACCACGGTACTCCAGATATATCTGCTCCAATATTGACTTCTCCTCTGGAGATTCCAGCATCTGTAAATAAATCAACATAGTTTGAACTCCCAGTTATAGCTGTTTTTATTATACCATGTGGTACTCTCTTGCAACAAGTAGAAAGATTTGAAATATACACCGCTTTCTATATAGCAAAATTACAGCCCTTTACTCCCGCCTTTCCGTGGGCGACGAGGACAGGGACGGCGGCGAGAGCAACAGCATACAGAACCAAAAAATATTTTTGGAGAACTATGCCAGAGGGCAGCACCTAACCAATATCCGGCACTACATCGACGATGACGAAAGCGGCAGGTTTTTTGACCGTTCCGCCTACTCCCGCATGATGGACGATGTGGAAAACGGGAAAATCGGTGTCTGCATTATGAAAGACCTCACCCGCTGGGGGCGCGACTATCTCCAAGTCGGCAACGCGATGGAGATATTCAGACGGAACAATGTGCGCTTTATCGCGGTCAACAACGGCATTGACAGCGAGAAGCCCGACACATTGGAGTTTGCGCCCTTTATCAATATCATGTCGGAGTGGTACGCAAAGGACATCAGCAAGAAAGTGAAAACGGGCATTAAGACCAAAGGCATGAGTGGAAAGCCGATTGTCACCGAAGCCCCTTACGGCTATGTCAAAGACCCGGACAACA
>OGOG01001164.1_pt1 | contig 26656 bp, 21 predicted proteins | sample 1552581 | NCBI WGS metagenome assembly OGOG01 (sample SAMEA2580152, study PRJEB22360) | human gut metagenome | biome: human gut; feature: human-associated habitat; material: faeces | place: Denmark | collected 2008/2010 | reverse complement strand
GTCTGTATTTCGGTACGTTTCTGCACTTTCTTCAGGTACATATAAATCAGTATCTCCCAGACCCCAAGAAGGAAACCCTATAATTTCGGGAGGGTTAATAGCATTACAAAAGATTTTATGTAAATCACGTTCATCTCCACCGTTACCTGTGCATGATAACCAACTTATTTTAAAGGCATCATCCTCAATTCGGTTAAGAGTAGAAGGTAAGATGATTTCTGCTATATTAGCATCCGCGAAAGCTTGTTTTGCTATAACCTCCGTGCCTTCAGGAACTTCATATTTACCACTTAAGCGGTTTCCTATTTTAGCTGGTGGAAATCCTAATAGTTTCTTCTTGTCTTTTGAGAAAAGAACGCCATCTACTGATATACAATTATTACTATTTTCAGTAGTTAAAAAAGAAGATAGCTTGGAAATCCCGATATTAGAGGTAAATCCCCAAATATAATCCCCTACAATTGCCGGATAATTATTCCAAATAATCGTCTTTAAATCTGATCCCGCCAAAGCGTAATCTCCAAGTTCTTTTAAGGATAAAGGTAATGTCAGAACTTGCAAATGACAATTAGGGACAAAAGCATGTTCATTTATAATCTCCGTCCCTTCCGGCACTACATACTCCTCATCCGTCTTATCTTTTGAATACTTTATCAGCGTCTTCTTATCTGCCGAGAAAGTAACCCCGTCAATGACTACCGTTTCCTGTGCTTGCAATAAAACAGATAACAGCGGTAGTAACATAAATAATAATGTTTTTTTCATGATATTCTAATTTAGTAATTTAATTTCTGTTCTTTTGCCGCCAGATGTTGTAACTTCCAATAAGAGTACTCCCTTGGGAAATTCACCCGTTGTCATTTGCCATTTGTTTTCATGGATATCTCCTTGCCAGAAACAAGTACCGTTGGTGTCATAAGCTGTAATCTTTGACATTGTTTCATCACATTCGATATATAAAATATCATTTTCAATCCAACTTTCCAAATTGGAGGATTGTTTCATTTGTTGGATACCACTATCTGTGCTTTTGCCATTGATAGTTTTGAAGTCCTTCCAATAGTCTGTATTTCGGTACGTTTCTGCACTTTCTTCAGGTACATATAAGTCAATATATTCTGGGTCAATAAATGGATTCCATATTATTTCAGGAGGTGTCATGGCTTTACAAAAAACATTGCTTAATGCGTCCGTATTTAGATAACTGCCTGCTATTGCTAACGAGCTTACACTAAATGCACGTTTTTCAATTCGGTTAACTGTGGAAGAAAGAACAACTATTGCTATATCAGCACTCAAAAAGGCCTCCTTTCCTATAATCTCCGTGCCTTCAGGTATTTCATATTTACCACCTAAGCGGTTTCCTATTTTAGCTGGTGGAAATCCTAATAGTTTCTTCTTGTCTTTTGAAAAAAGGACACCATCTATAGACGTGCAATTATCACTATTATCAGTTGTAAGAAAGGAGGATAATATAGAATCACCAGCACTCCTAAATCCCCAAATGTCAATTCCTACAACATTTGGATAAGTATTCCAGATAATCGTCTTTAAACCCGATTCCGCCAAAGCATAATCTCCAATTTCTTTCAAGGATAAAGGTAATGTCAGAACTTGTATATATTTATTATACCAAAAAGCTCTTTCACCTATTATCTCCGTCCCTTCCGGCACTACATATTCCTCATCCACTTTGTCTTCGGGATAATCTATCAACGTCTTTCTATCCACCGAGAAAGTGACCCCATCGATAACTACCGTTTCTTGTGCTTGTAACAGAATGCAAAGCAGCGGTAGTAACATAAATAATAATGTTTTTTTCATAACTGTATATTTTTAGTTTACATTCATTTTTATACTTGTTCAATGATTCAGAATCATACGTTTGGAATCTATCATCCTGCCATCTATCACCAAAGCATAAATATACATACCCGGTTCTAGATCGGATGCGGAGATTTCAATCTTGCCTGTAACCCCATTGGATTGCAGTGGATAATTCTTTAATAGTTTTCCATTGAGATCATATACATTAATGGAGGCTGTATGTGCATTGGGAGTGAGGCGATAAGCTATTTCCGTCATATGGTTGAAGGGATTTGGGACATTTTGATAGAGTGCGGCTTCCTGCACAGGGCTATTTTGATTGTTCTCAGAATCTGATTTAGGTGAACGACTCTGAGGTGATAAACTTTGCATCAGGGCTTCCAGTTGCATCTTTAAGCTGTCCACTTGATTTTGCAGGTTGTCGTATCGCATGTTAACTGCGGTCAGACTGTCGTTCATTTCTTTTATGCCCTCCACCAGAACGGCTACCAGGTCGGTATACATGATTCCTTTTGTACCGTCCGAGAATTCACAGACTGCTTCCGGATATACTTGTTCGACCTCTTGGGCCAATAAGCCGATATGTTTGGAAACGTTGCCTGCTGTTCCGTTTCTTGCTAAAGAGCTATTTTGTGGAGAACCGTCTACTTCGCTTTTGAAATCGTAGGAAACACCGTTTAGTGTTTGAATCTTGGAGAGGGTGGAAGTCAGGGGACGAATATTGGTCTTTAATGTACTGTCCGAAGACTGGGCATAGCCGCCTTTACTGTAAATCTTACCATTTTCATCAATGTAAAAAACCGGAGCCATTGAAATTCCATGATGCTTCACCGCATGAGCTATTGCGAAAGGATGCGGGCGTGACGGATCGTAGGGAAACGGATCAGAATCTCCGTATATGGCAATACTTATCCCGCTTTCAACACTGAGCCTGCCGGGATTAACGGAAGACCATTGGGACGATGTGCTTGTTTCGAATCCCCAAAAACATGAACCGTCACCGACACAACAGTCACCTTCGTCATTGACCGTGACCTGTGCTTGAGCAATTAATGCAAAAAACGCTACTAACAACGTACATAAAATCTGTTTCATAATCATTCAATTTAAAGTTTATATTTATACGTTTAAGAATACATACTTTATAAAATTGTCATTGTTTGATAGGTTTGTGGAATAAGCACGAAGGTTAATTGCAAGTTGTATATTCGAATAGTTGCTTTATTTTTTTTTAAAACTTTGTATTTACAAATGTATGTATAATTTCGTCTTGTTATGTATTTAGCCTCTTTTAATTATCAATTGTTAACCTTCTGTATTTGTAAAGATTGGGTGTTGTTGATGGTTAACGCAGCGGTAATTGTCATCGTTCTTTTTTCTTGTAAAGATTGAATATTTATAATAAAATGTTTATGATTTCCGTAAATAGCTAACCGATACTTTTCCCTAGATCATTGAAATAGCACTCCAAAAAGCTGTTTTAGGGGGCAAAAGCGAATGAAAAAGGGATAAAATCACTATAAATGACGGGTGAAATAGCGATTGCCAACAGATAGAATACCCATTTTCATCGGATAAAGTATTAATCATCATCAGATGAAATAACCATTTCCAACAAATGAAGTATTCATTTCCATTAAAACGAGGCTAAATTTACTTGAAATGAGCCATAATTCCCATTTCTTTTCTCTACTTCTCTTCTTTCGGGGAAGGTTTATTTTGTGACGGAATGAGATGACAATTCTATGATATTTGTCATTTGGAAAGGACAGGGAAATAAGTGTTGTTTTATGTAACTCAGATTTCTGTTTTATTATCAAAGTGGAAAGCTGAGATTGCTCTACAATCCGTTTTTTCTAATCATGTTTATCATCGGCTCGAAATATCACAGTTCAGGATGGATAGGAAAAGCAATATGTCAGAATGACAATTCTCGAAACAGAATTCACCATAGCTGAAAGTATACGCTCTCGTCCATTATCCAAACTGATAGTTTCAAATCTATCCACTCTGACTTGCTAATGCAGCTAGGACCAAAGGCGATAGCAAGATGAACTTCAAGTAGGATTTCACAAAGGAAGAATTAAAAAAAGCCAGCCGTAAGAATATTCAAACTGCTGGCAAAATAATACCTACATTGCAAAACTTAGGATTGGATGGATGCAAGCAGGTCTTCAGCTGTTAGCAACATCTGCTCACCTGTTTCCATGTTTTTCAACATAACTTTGCCATCCTGCATTTCATTTTCACCCACAATAGCAACGAACGGAATATTCTTTGCATTAGCATAACTCATCTGCTTTTTCATCTTTGCCTCATCCGGGAATATTTCCGCACGTATACCGGCTGCACGGGCCTTGGCCAATATTCCCATTGCAAAAGCTGCTTCTTTTTCGCCAAAATTAACGAATAGCAACTGAGTACCGTTTACCGCTTCTTTAGGGTATAAATCCAATTGATTAAGTACATCGAAAATACGATCCGCCCCAAAAGAGATTCCTACTCCCGACACTCCTGCCATACCGAATACTCCGGTCAGATTATCATAACGGCCACCTCCTGTGATACTGCCAATCTGCACATCCAAAGCTTTCACTTCAAAAATAGCACCGGTATAATAATTCAATCCGCGAGCCAACGTCAAATCTAATTCAATCTCATTCTTTAGCCCCATTGTCTCCAGTGTAGTCAAAATGAATTCACTCTCTTGCACACCCTTCATCCCGATTTCACTAAGAGACAGTACCTCTTTCAATGTAGCCAGTTTCTCTGCATTTGTCCCGCTAAGCAGAATGATCGGTTGCAATTTGGCTATAGCCTCATCACTGATTCCTTTTTCTTTCAATTCTGCATTGACATTCTCAAGACCGATCTTATCCAATTTATCAATAGCTACGGTAATATCGACAATCTTGTCAGACTCACCAATGATTTCGGCTATACCGGAAAGGATTTTACGGTTATTTATCTTAATGCAAACCCGAATACCGAAACGGTTGAATACAGTATCGACAATCTGCATCAATTCCACTTCATTCAGTAACGAATCGCTACCTACCACATCGGCATCACACTGATAAAACTCACGATAGCGTCCCTTTTGAGGACGATCGGCACGCCATACAGGTTGTATCTGATAGCGTTTGAAAGGGAATGTGATTTCATCCCGGTGCATTACCACATAACGGGCAAAAGGCACAGTCAAATCATAACGCAATCCCTTTTCACAAAACCTACTTGCCAACTTCACGGCATTGCGACTCAACAATTCTTCGTCAGTAATACCCGAAAAATAATCACCGGAATTCTGTATTTTAAACAATAGCTTATCCCCTTCTTCACCATACTTTCCCATCAACGTAGAAAGCATCTCCATAGAAGGAGTCTCTATCTGCTGAAAGCCATAAAGATGATAAACATCACGAATCGTATTAAAAATGTAATTACGTTTCGCCATCTCCACAGGCGAAAAATCTCGTGTTCCTTTCGGTATGCTCGGTTTTGCTGCCATAATTCTAACTATTTTATGTAATTGGTCTGCAAAGTTATAGGAAATTATTGATTAATCAGAACAACCATACCAAATTTTACCTGCTCCAATGCGAAATATCAGAGTCTAACGGAGAACAAAAATACTGATTAGCACCAAACTGACTTCTTATCCGGTATAATAACAAGCATACACCCAAATAAACAAACAGCTCCCTCCTTCTGATTCTGAAGGAGGGAGCTGTTTGTTTATTTGGACGAATTAACTCAGTAAATTAATCTCTTCTTCCAAGAAATATCATAATGTAATAAATCAATGTAGCTAAAGAGCCTAAAGCAGCTACTACATAAGTATAAGCAGCGGAACGAAGTGCATCTTCTGCCTGTGCATGATTACGTGCATTTGTAATGCCAGACGAACTCAACCATACCAATGCGCGTTTGCTAGCATTAATTTCTACCGGCAAAGTGATAAAACTAAACAGAGTCGTCATAGCGAACAAAATGATACCAGCCAATAAAAGCTGAGGAAATGAATTGATCAGTAATATACCTGCAAGTAATACCCACGTCATCCATTGAGAAGCAAATGTCACAACAGGAACCAGTTTACTACGCATTGTCAGAGGAGCATAGGAACGCGCATGTTGCACAGCGTGACCGCATTCGTGAGCAGCTACAGCAGCTGCCATAATGCTATTACTCTCATAAACGCCTTCACTCAGATTCACTGTCTTATTGGCAGGATTATAGTGGTCAGTCAGACGTCCCGGTGTATGTGTCACCTGAACATCATAAATTCCATTGTCATGTAACATTTTAATAGCCACGTCGCGTCCTGTCATTCCATTGCCCGTAGGTATCTTAGAATATTTTTTAAACTTGTTCTGCAAGTTCATCTGTACCAACCAGCTTACCAAGGCAATCCCGATAAAAATTATCCATGAAATAGGTATCATACTTTTCTTTTTAATTTAAATGATTACTACCCGTATAAATACAAATAGCTTGCCAAAAATAAAGGGAAACTTCGGATGTACCAATAGTTTCCCTTTTGTTTTAGGAAGAATTAGCTAAAAATTATTCAATTGTCAGTTCCACCACCGTATCAATATCGACAGGAACAGCACCGAGTTCCAACAGTATGCCGTCACGGCTACGAGTATACCGCAGAGGAGATTTGTCTTTAAAGAACACTGCTTTCTTCACCTTCTTTCCGGTCAATGGAATGAACAGGGATTTATCTTGCAGGTCAAGGATGTGTACATAAAGCTTATTTCCTTTCTGAGTGGTCACACCCCAATCATGAGGCGCAACCAGTCCACCGCGAGTGCCATAAATGGTTTCACCGTATTGTTGCATCCACTCTCCTACTTCTTTAAGTCGCTGTACAGCAACTTCCGGAAGCTCTCCATCAGGTTGGGGGCCTATATTCATCAATAGATTCGCATTTTTACCCGCAGCTTTTACCAGATAATGGATTAATGTTTTAGTAGACTTATAATTGGGATCGGTTATTTTATACCCCCACATGCCGTTCATTGTTTCACAAGTTTCCAGAGGCAATTGGCTAATGTCCTGCCCTGAAAGTCCGGAGTTATTCTCACCCGGAAGATCTCGTTCGAATATCTGAATATCTTCTCCGGCAAAAGGAACCTGATGATGATTGTTCCCTATCAAGCAGGCAGGCTGTAAACGATGAATCATTGCGTACTGCTCGGGCAACTGCCAATCAAAACCGGGGTTCTGATCCTGATCCCACCAACCATCAAACCAGATCGCTCCTACAGGACCATAATTAGTCAGTAATTCGGTCAATTGATCATTCATAAACTGATAATAAGTACGCCAATTTCCTTTTGAATCGGCTCTTCCGGTTCCTCTACCGGTACGCCCCCAGGGATAGTCTTCCCGAGACCAATCCAAGTGAGAATAATAGAAATGCAATTTAATACCCTGACGGGCACATTCATCAGCGAGTTCTTTCACAATGTCCCGCTTAAAAGGGGTTGCTTTCACTACATTATAATCAGAAAATTTCGTATCGAACATCGAAAAGCCTTCATGATGGCGAGTAGTAAAACAGATGTACTTCGCTCCCGAAGCTTTAATAGCAGCCACCCAACGAGCCGCATCGAACTTAGAAGGATAAAAACCACCCGCCAATTTGGCATACTCTTTATAGTTAAGATCCCGGTTCGTCATAGTCCACTCACCAGTCGCAAGCATACTATAAAGCCCCCAATGGAGGAATATGCCGAACTTATTGTCTTGGAACTCCCGCCGCGCTTTCAGATTCTCTTCAGTCGGAGTATAACCGGATTGTGCCGTTAAAGGGGCACACGCTCCAATAACAAGGAGCAGAGTAATAATTTGTTTTATCATACGCATTAAATAAAAGAAGGGCATCTTTAAAGCATTTTGCTTGAAAGATACCCATTATAAAACTAAAGGAATAATTTATTCTTCTGTATATCTTTCAATAGTCTGTTCACGGTCAGGACCTACTGAAACAATCTTTATTTCGACTCCCAACTGCTCTTCAAGGAAACTCAGGTAGGCGTTAAATTCTTCGGGGAATTCATCCTCGCTCTGCACTTTCGTCATATCAGTCTTCCAGCCCGGGAGTTCCGCATAAATAGGTTCTACCCCTTCGGTGATATCATATGGAAAATAATCAATTTCTTCACCGTTTAAACGATAAGCCACACAAGCTTTGATCGTATCAAACGTATCGAGTACATCACTCTTCATCATGATAAGCTTGGTAACACCGTTTACCATAATAGAATACCTCAAAGCTACGAGGTCGATCCATCCGCAACGACGCTTACGTCCGGTAACAGAACCAAATTCATGTCCCAGAGTGCATATCTTATCGCCTGTTTCGTCAAACAACTCCGTAGGGAAAGGCCCTGAACCGACGCGAGTGCAATATGCTTTGAAAATACCGTATACATCACCGATGCGATTAGGCGCAACGCCCAAGCCCGTGCAAGCACCGGCACATACCGTGTTTGAAGAGGTAACAAACGGATACGAACCGAAATCAATATCAAGCATTGTACCTTGGGCGCCCTCGCAAAGAACGCTTTTGCCCTCTTTCAACAAATTGTTCACTTCATGTTCACTGTCTACCAAATGGAACTGCTTCAAGTATTCAATACCTTCCATCCAAGCTTTTTCAGGCTCCGTCAAGTCGTATTCATAGTTCAAGCTTTTCAGAATCTGTTCATGACGAGCTTTGGCAGCAGCATACTTCTCGTCGAAACCGTGGAGGATGTCTCCGACACGGACACCGTTACGGCTCACCTTATCCGTATAAGTAGGACCGATACCTTTTCCGGTAGTCCCTACCTTCGAGTCTCCTTTAGCAGCTTCATAAGCAGCATCCAGAATGCGATGTGTCGGCAGGATCAGATGTGCTTTCTTTGAAATGTGCAGTCTTTCTTTCAAATTATGTCCCGAAGCTTCAAGAGCCTCTGCTTCTGCTTTGAACAGTGCGGGATCAAGAACAACGCCATTACCGATAATATTCACCTTATCTCCCTGAAAAATACCTGAAGGGATGGAACGAAGCACATACTTCTGTCCTTCGAACTCGAGTGTATGTCCCGCATTCGGACCGCCCTGAAAACGTGCTACCACATCGTATCGGGGAGTCAATACGTCTACAACTTTTCCTTTACCTTCATCGCCCCATTGTAAACCTAATAGTACATCTACTTTCATTTTTCTTTCTTATTGTTGTTACTTACTTTTTTCCTTCTATTGGCACGATCGCATTTACTGCATATTCCATAAATGTACAAAGAATAGTGCGAAAGCTGAAACCGACTCAACTTGGTATTCTCGATAGCGTTTTGTAATGCTTCATTTTGAAATTCGGTAACTTTACCGCATTGTGTACATATCTGGTGATGATGTGTCTCTCGATTATAAGACTTTTCATATTGGGAAGAATTGCCGAACTGATGCTTGATGACCAGCCGGGCATTGATGAGCAGGATAATAGTATTGTATAACGTGGCACGACTTACACGAAAGTTCTCCTGGTTCATCATTTGGGAATAGAGCATATCTATGTCGAAATGACCGTCTATAGAATAGATAGTTTCAAGTATGGCATAACGCTCGGGAGTCTTACGATGCCCGTTCGCATTGAGATATTCTGTGAATATCTGCCTTACAGTATCTTTCACATTCTGACTTTCCATTATCGGCACAAAATTTGCGCCAACAAAGTTAAGCCTTTTTTGTAGAAAGCAAATGATAAAGGGAAGTTTTTTTAAACTTCCTCCTTTACCATGCTATACAGAACCTGCTCTGCTTCGACTGTAGAGTCTTTCATCCCCTCCACCAATCTACATACTTGAAAAGCATGTTCTTCGCTGTGTTGCATATATTTACGGATAGCCAACATGGCCGAATTGCGCACACGATAACTACCGGAAAGCACTGCAGAGATGGCCTGATCAAGAAATTCACCAGCAACCCGCTCCGTCATATCTCCCTTTTTCACCAATAATCTGGCAATGGTAAGATAACCGCAAATCTGCGCATATTCTTCCTCTGCAGCAATCCATTGGAAAGATTTAGCAGGAGCATAGGGCAAATTCTGGAAAAGATTCATGCATGTAAGTTCTGCTATTTCCATAGTAGGCATATTCTCAACCCAAATATCGGCAATTTCAGGATAAAAGGTTTCTATCGGCTGCAACAATCCGGCAAGTATCTTGCACTCACGAATGTCTTCTTTCCAAAGAGCCTGAGCCAAATCATGGTTCTTCTCGAAAGAAGCAGCAATACTCTTTATACGTGGCAGCTCAACTCCGAAATTGAGTTTATAGTTTATGCCTTTTTCACGCATACTTTGTGATACGACTCCATTCATTGATAAACGGAGTTGCGTCTTGATATCTTTTAATTGTTCTTTTATATCCAACATAATAAAATAATTAAGAGTGAAAAAGGAAGTTCTCCTTATCTCAATTCTCCCTTCTTCACTCTCCCTTCTTAATTCTTTCTTCTTAATTCACGTCCGGTAGTGGAGAATAATCTTTGCTATAGCGCAACATCTGTTCTGCATACCCTTCATCATAGGAAACGGTTATATCGGTAATGTTTCCATTTTCATCTATTACAGCTTCATATTTCGGATTGACAAACCCTTTGTACGGAGCCAGGTTCAACTTCTTATAACGTTCCAGAATCTCAGCATGGAGAACAGGATCAACTTTCACTGCATAGTTTTCTACCAAAGCACGGGCAGCTTCATAATCACCGGTAGACTTGATTCGCTGGATTTCAGACAACAACTCTCCAAAGAGTTGACGCACCTTGTCATAATCATTCACTTTGACATAAGTTTTTCCATCCTTTTTCACCAGTTCCACCACTTTATCAGGAGCGCCCTTTTCAAACACCCAACGAGCAATGAGCTGGCGATTACGCATGTGCGCTTCTTCCACACTGTTGCCCGGTTCGATACGTACAAGCTGGGTCATCAGGCCGTTCATCAAGTAACTGTAATACTCAGCTTTATAGGCATCTGCATCAGGAGTAAGACCAAGTTCCACCAGTTTGGGATCTGCAACATAATACAATCCGAAAAGATCAGCACGTGCTTCTTCGATTGTCGAACCATGCGCTTTCAAGGCGTCCGGATCGACTCCCGGAAGCAACTTGCCCGAACCGTGCCCCAAACATTCATGCAGGTCGGTATGCAATTCACCGGTAAGGTCACCATATTTATCAATAAGTTGTTTCTCGGCATCGCTATAAGCAAATTCTTCTACGAAACCATTGCCATGAGATGCTTTATTATATGCGTCCGTTATGTTGCCAATCGTCACGGATTTAGAACCATGATGTGCGCGTATCCAGTTTGCATTGGGCAAATTAATGCCAATAGCCGTGGATGGATAGAGATCACCACCAAGAATAGCGGCTGTAATGACTTTCGCAGTAACACCTTTCACTTTGTCTTTCTTGAACTGTGCATCTACCGGTGAATGATCTTCAAACCATTGCGCATTACCACTGATAGTTTCCGTACGACGTGTCGCATCCAAATCCTTGAAGTTAACGAGAGACTCCCAACTGGCTTTTATCCCGAGCGGATCGCCATAACTTTCTGTAAAACCGTTCACGAAATCAATACGAGAATTCAAATCCTTCACCCACAAGATGGCATATTCATCGAATGTTTTCAGGTCACCCGTTTCATAGAATTCGATCAGCTTACCAATTGCGGCTTTCTGTGCTTCATCTTCGGCCACTCCTTCAGCTTTCTTCAGCCAATAAACAATCTTTTCAATAGCTTGTGTATAAAGTCCACCGACTTTCCACACTTTCTCCTGAATAATACCGTCCTCCTTAACCAATCGGCTATTTAAGCCATAAGAGATGGGAGTTTCATCCTTCGGGTCTTTCATCTTCCCGTAAAATGCCTCCGCTTCAGCTTGAGTAACCCCATCGTAGTAATTACTTGCAGAAGTCAGAACCAAGTCTTCACCATCTGCCTGATTCACACGTTTAGGCATAATTTTTGGATCGAATATCACAGGAAATATTTCATCACAGAACTGCTCCACCGTTTGCCCTTCTGCCAATGGAAGTTGGGAGGCATCCAGACTTAATACAGCTTGTCTCAGGAAATCCTGAGAAAAACCGGGAACAAACTTTTCCGAACCATAATGGTGGTGGATACCATTGGAAAACCATACTCGCTTGAGATAGACTTCCATATTCTTAAAGTCGTCGGTATTCTTATCACCTTTGTAGTCGGTGTAGATTGCTTCCAGCATTCTGCGGATACGGAGGTTGTACTTTCCATTCTGATCGTAAAGGATATCACGACCCTGCTGGGCAGCCTCGGTCAGGTAATAAACCAGCTCTTTTTGTTTTAGCGACAGGTCCTCGAATCCGGGAACCCGGTAACGCAACATTTGTAAATCAGCAAATTGTTCCACAGTGTAATCAAATTTATCTGCCTTCGCAGTTGTTGTTTTTTGAGCCCCGCCACATGCTGTAAGCATAGTAACCGTAGCTGCCATCGAAATAATAAAATGTTTTTTCATAAGTAAACGTATATAAGATAATTTGAGGATTTTTATTTATAAAAACATGAAAAGGAAGTATCCCGAGTCTTACACCCGGAATATTTCCTTTTATTCAACATTAAATTGTACAATTACTTTTTATTGTTTTCCAAATGTTTTTTACGATAGCCATTCGGGGTTTCTCCAACATTCTTATAGAAAGCTGCATAAAAAGATTGACGATTGGCAAACCCAACCATTGCACTAATTTCTTCTACATTTTTGTCAGCATATCTCTTGTCTGTCAACAAATGCAAAGCATCTTTTACTCTGTATTCATTCAATAAACAAGAATAATTCTGGCCGAAACGAGAGTTGACGACAGCGGACAAATAACGAGTATTTGTTTTCAACTCTTTAGCCAAATCTTTTGCTGAATAGTCAGGGTCTCTGTACTTCTTCTGTACGACAACGATACTCAGTATCTTATCGTATAATTCGTCTGCAAGTTCCGGCCTTATCAAAGAACGGTAAGCAGCCTTTTTCTCCTTCTTTTCCCTTAAGTTATAAGGACGTTTTTTAGGAGTTTCTTCCTGTTTTCTGTTTTCTAAATCACTCATTGAATTAACTGGTTAGGGTTCATTTTTAATTATCGCTACATCACTGCAACGTTAGATGTTACAAATTTCGTACATTCTTTCCAAATATACAAGAATTAAGTGTACATTTTTTGTAACTAAACAACCAAATCAATGAAAAAAAGCACCGGAAAGGTATATAATAAGAATATTTAACTTTCGATCACATCGTTTACGTTCACATATGAAGTAATTTTATGATCAAGTTGTGATGATTATTCCATGATAGATCAAAGAAAATAGTACCTTTGCAAACATATCCAAAATATCGCTCATGATTCAAACCCTCAAAACATATTTCGGTTACGATAGTTTCCGACCTTTACAAAAAGAGATTATTGAAAACTTGTTGAACCATAAAGACAGTTTGGTTTTGATGCCGACTGGAGGAGGCAAATCGATCTGTTACCAACTACCGGCCCTTCTTAGTGAAGGTACCGCTGTGGTGGTATCTCCATTGATCTCATTAATGAAAGATCAGGTAGAAGCTCTCCGTGCCAACGGGATAGCTGCGGGGGCATTGAACAGCAGTATAGATGAAACAGAAAGTGCTAACCTGCGCCGTGCCTGCATAGAAGGCAAACTGAAATTACTCTACATATCTCCTGAAAAGTTAATAAACGAAGTAGATTACCTTTTCCGTGATATGTCAATCTCTCTGTTCGCCATTGATGAAGCTCACTGCATATCGCAATGGGGACACGATTTCCGGCCCGAATATACGCAAATCGGCATATTGAAAGAAAAATTCCCCGACATACCCGTCATTGCCTTAACCGCTACTGCCGACAAAATAACCCGGGAAGACATCATCCGGCAAATGCATTTGCAAAATCCACGGATATTCATTTCCAGCTTCGACCGCCCCAACTTAAGTCTGGCAGTCAAAAAGAACTACAAGAAGAAGGAGAAGATAAAAACGATTCTGGAATTGATAGACCGCCACCCAGAGCAAAGCGGAATCATCTATTGCCTGAGTAGAAAAAAGACGGAAGAAATAGCAGAGGAGTTGTCCGACAATGGAATAAACTGTGCCTACTATCATGCAGGGATGGGGGCTGAAAAGCGTAACCAGGCACAAGAGGATTTCATCAATGATCGCGTACAGGTAGTCTGTGCAACAATCGCTTTTGGAATGGGAATAGACAAATCAAATGTCCGATGGGTGGTACATTACAATCTTCCTAAAAGCATAGAGAGTTTTTACCAGGAGATAGGACGCGCAGGCAGGGATGGCTTGCCTAGCGAAACAATCCTTTTTTATTCGCTGGAGGATCTCATATTACTGACTAAGTTCGCAATGGACAGCAAGCAACAGGACATCAACATGGAAAAGTTGAACCGGATGCAACAATATGCCGAAGCAGACATTTGCCGACGGAGGATTTTATTAAGCTACTTCAGTGAGACTGCCAAATGTGATTGCGGAAATTGTGATGTGTGTAGGAATCCTCGCGAACGTTTCGATGGGAGTGTTATCGTACAAAAAGCATTAAGTGCCATCGTTCGTACCGACCAGCAGGCAGGACAGGGAATGTTGATAGATATCCTGCGTGGAATGTATACTCCGGAAGTGATGAACAGAGGATACGATAAGTTAAAAACTTTCGGTGCAGGAAGAGAAATTCCTTCCCGCGATTGGCAGGACTATCTCCTACAGATGCTACAACTGGGATACTTCGAAATAGCTTACAACGAAAAAAATCATTTGAAGATTACGGAAAATGGAACGAACGTACTTTTCGGACGTGAGAAAGCCATGCTTGTAACTATTAAAAGAGAAGAAAAGAATATTTCCAATAGAAAAGGAAGTAGAAGAAAAACGCCCGTCAACAAGGAGCTTCCATTGGGTATCGAAGCGGGAGAAAGCAGAGAACTCTTCGAAGAATTACGGGCCCTCCGCAAACAATTGGCAGACGAAGAGATGCTGCCGCCTTACATCGTTTTATCGGACAAAGTGCTACATCAACTGAACTTATCCCGCCCTACAACCTTGGAAGCCTTCGGAGCAATCAGTGGTATCACCGAATACAAAAAGAAAAAATACGGTAAGGATTTTGTGGAACTCATCCGACAATTTGTATAGGATTAATATCATATATCTTACTAGTACAGACAGCCTGTGGTAACTACTCGGTGAGTATTCGTTCATCAGATTGAGGTTACCACAAGCTAAGCTATCTATTCCTGGATAAAGAGGAACGTACGATAAACCGGGGAGAGAGATATTTTATCTTCAGAAGATACATTGTCAAACATGGGGATGTCTAACAGTGAAACATGGGCATGTATGACTGTTAGACATGGGGATGTTTAACAGTGAAACATCCCCATGTTTAACAACGGAGCTTTAAAGGGAACACAACCTCTCTTCCTACTTTGGCATTGATTAGTTTGCAATATCCGGAACAGCGGTTATAAAGAAGTCCAACCATACTACTACTTACACTGTTGCAACTTCTCGTATAAGTCGGCCCGAGGCACACCGAGCGAAAGCGCCTTTTCAAAATCCGCCCGGGCAAGCACTTTCTTTTTTTGAACCAGATAAATATCTCCGCGCAACAAATAAGCATCAGCCATCTGGGGAGAAAGACGAATGGCTTCATCAAGATCGACCAACGCCAATTCAAGATGCTCCATCTCTCGTTCCACATCGGCACGGGCGACATATAGAGTTGCATCCTCCGGTTCTTCAACCAGCAACTTATTTATCAACTCAAGGGCTTCACGAAATTTGCCTTCTTTCTGTTCGAGCGTGGCCAAGCCGAGACGGCCACTGTAACTCTGAGGGTCAAGTTCAAGCAACCGGTCATAATCCATATGAGCCGCTTTATAATCTCTCCGAATAACATAAATATATGCTCGCATCAACAAAGCCTCCTTATTAACTTTATCGGCATCCAACACTTCACAATAGTCCTGATATGCACGGTCTGTCATGCCTTTTTCCATGAAAAGGGCAGCACGATCCAACAAAATAGGAACAGCATTGGGAGCAATGTTTAATGCATAAGTATACGACTGGAGCGCATCATCATAACGCCCCAGCCTGCGCTGCACCAAACCGAGATTGGAAAAAAGCAGAGCATTGTGCGGATTGGAAGGTTCCAGTTTCATGGCTTGCACCAAGAAGTCTTCTGCCTGTGCCAAACTGTCTTCCTCGATATAGTCAATCGCTTTCTCTGATAGTTCACGATAAGTCTGGGACGAAACGGTCAAAGAGAAAAGGAGAAGAAAAAGAAGGGTAAATGGGAATTTCATTACTTTCAAATGGTATTTATAGAGTTAATATAATTCGGACAACAAATCCGAAAGTTCGTCAAGCAACCGCCACCGTACGAAAAAGACAAAGCAGCGGGCTACGATCGGAGGCCATTTATTGTACATCCAACGGATAAGCATCAAATGCATATAATTCGGTAGACAGATAACGTTCTCCCGTATCGGGCAACAGCGTTACAATCATCCTACCTGCAAATTCGGAACGCTCCGCTAACTTCCTGGCTGCATAAACAGCCGCTCCGGACGATATTCCGGCCAACAATCCTTCCGTTGCCGCCAACTCCCGTCCCGTACGGATGGCATCGTCATCAGCCACTCCCATCACCTCATCTACCAAAGAGGCATCATATATCTTGGGAACAAAGTTAGCACCGATTCCCTGAATGCGGTGAGAAGCAGCGCGGCCTCCCTCCAAAACGGGGGAAGTGGCTGGTTCTACAGCCAAAACAAAAATATCCGGATTATGTTTCTTCAAAGCACGTGCTATGCCACAAATGGTTCCACCCGTGCCCACTCCGGCAACAAAAGCAGCAATCTCTCCAGCCGTATCATTCCAGATTTCTTCTCCGGTGGTTCGTTCATGGACAGCCGCGTTGGCAGGATTTTCAAATTGTTGAAGGATAACAGCGCCAGATATCATATCCCGCAACTCCTGCGCTTTGGCGATGGAACCCGACATGCCCTCCGAACCGTCCGTCAAGACAATCTGTGCCCCCAAAGCTTTCAGCAAATTACGACGTTCCAGACTCATTGTTTCGGGCATCGTCAATATCAGGCGATACCCCTTAATGGTTGCTACCATGGCCAATCCGACTCCAGTATTTCCGCTGGTAGGTTCTATAATAGTCGCACCCGGTTTCAGAATCCCCCGTTGTTCGGCATCCTCGATCATCGAAAGAGCTACACGGTCTTTCACGCTACCGCCCGGATTGAATGACTCTAATTTGGCAATCAGATTACTTTCCAGATGGTACTTGCTGCTATATCCGGCAAGTTCCATCATAGGTGTGGAACCTATCAATTCAATCAGATTCTTTGCTACTTTTTTCATAATTATCACTGTTTTATATCAGTTAATGCGCAAAGATAAAGAAAAGTATAGTACCTTTGTCTGCGTTCAATCTTTTTTAGTATATCGTATGAAGAGAAGACTTATACAATTTATAACGACCTATTTCCTTTTTGTATTCATCTTTATTCTGCAAAAGCCGATTTTCATGGCTTATTATCATACCTTATATAATAAGGTGTCATGGATAGAATGGTTCAATGTCATCTGGCATGGTCTCCCGCTGGATCTTTCGTTGGCCGGATACCTGACGGCCATCCCCGGATTGCTACTGATCGCATCGGCTTGGACGGATTCGGGGGGGATACGGAACATTCGGAAATATTATTTTCTCTTCACGTCCATCTTGCTATCCTGTATCTTCGTCGGTGACCTAGGGCTGTATGGATTTTGGGGATTCAGACTCGACACCACTCCTTTGTTTTATTTCTTTTCTTCCCCGAAAGATGCCATCGCAAGTGTCAGTGTTTGGGTGGTGTTAGGAGGAGTCCTCGCAATGGCAGTATATGCCGCGTTCCTGTATTTCTTATTTTCATTTGTACTTAACAACGCAAAACGTCCGTTAAAAATACCCTATCGCAGGTTGAACGTATCCGGAGTACTGCTGCTTGCCACCGGCTTGTTGTTCATTCCGATACGAGGCGGCTTCAGCGCATCGACCATGAACTTGGGGAAGGTCTATTTCAGCGCAGACCAGAAATTGAACCATGCTGCCATCAATCCCTCCTTCAGCTTGATGGATTCTTTCTCCCGGCAGGCTGATTTTGACAAGCAATACCGTTTCATGGATGCAGCAAAAGCCGATGCACTCTTTTCTGAAATGATCGATAAACCGGTAACAGCGACAGATTCGATACCGCAGCTTTTCACAACCGAACGGCCTAACATTCTGTTGATCGTCCTTGAAAGTTTCTCATCTCACCTCATGGAAACCTTGGGAGGAGAACCCGGTGTTGCCGTCAATATGGACAAATTTGCTAAAGAAGGGGTACTTTTCACTCATTTCTTTGCCAACAGTTTCCGTACCGACCGTGGATTGGTATCTATCCTGAGCGGTTATCCGGCACAGCCAACAACGAGCATAATGAAATATACCAGAAAGACACAAAATCTACCTTCCATCCCTGCCAGCTTGAAAGAAGCGGGATACGATCTCCAATATTATTACGGCGGGGATGCCGATTTCACCAATATGCGCTCTTATCTGGTTTCCACCGGGATGGAGGATATAATCTCCGACAAGGATTTTCCTGTCTCGGAACGGCTGAGCAAATGGGGGGCACACGACGATGTGGTATTCAACCGCCTGATCGATGATTTGAAGACCAAACCTCAGAAAGAGCCTTTCTTTAAGGTGATGCAGACTTCCAGCAGCCATGAACCATTTGAAGTTCCTTATCAGAAGCTGGCTAACAAACGGCTGAACGCTTTCGCATATACGGATAGTTGTACAGGAGATTTCATCCGACGTTTCAAGGAGACTCCTCTTTGGGAAAATACAGTGGTCATATTGGTTCCCGACCATTTGGGAGCCTATCCGGAAGATATCAACAACCTGTCCTCCGACCGTTACAAAATACCTCTTATCTTCATCGGAGGAGCTGTAAAAAAGCCTGAGCAGATCGAAACTTATGGTTCGCAAACCGATATCGCTGCCACCTTATTAGGACAATTGGGACTACCGCACGAAGAATTTACATTTAGCAAAAACCTGCTTAATCCGGCTTCGCCACACTTTGCGTTCTTCACATTCCCGAATGCTTTCGGAATGGTGACACCGGATAATGAAGTGGTGTTCAATTGCGAATCGAATGCGATTGCAGTGGATGACGGTATGCATAAAGGGGAAAATCTCGATAAAGGGAAGGCATATCTGCAAAAGTTATATGATGACCTCGCAAAGAGATAGATTTAATAAAAAAAACAAATACCAAAAGAATATGACCTACGGATTATTACAATCACTTGTTGAAACAGACCAAAGTTTATTGCTATACTTGAACGGACTCCACAATACTTTCTGGGACTACTTCATGTCCGCATTTACAGGAAAAGCCATCTGGGTGCCGATGTATGCCAGCATACTTTATGTGCTACTAAAGAATTTCAATTGGAAGATAACCTTGTGCTGTCTGATAGCGATCGCATTGACCATCACATTTGCCGACCAAGTTTGCGCAACACTGATCCGCCCCATCGTGGAACGCCCTCGACCATCCAATCCCGCCAGTCCTATTGCCGATCTGGTACACATTGTCAATGGCAGGCGTGGCGGAGGCTTCGGCTTCCCTTCCTGCCACGCTTCAAATTCTTTCGGGCTGGCATTCTTTCTTGTATTCCTTTTCCGTAAACGTTGGTTAAGCCTGTTCATATGCGCATGGGCGGCATTGAATTGTTATACACGCATTTATCTGGGATTGCATTATCCAGGCGATTTATTGGTAGGGATGCTAGTAGGCCTGTGTGGAGCTATGCTGATGTACTACATCTTGCAAAAAGTGACAAAAGAGAATTTCAGAAAGGCACGCCAGACCAATTTCATTATTTTTGTAGGACTATGTACTACAGTGGGTATCCTTGTTTATACCACCTTGGCTTCCTTACAAATAATCTGACGGACGTACCTTTCTTCGTGTTTCTGGCTATGCATTCCTGATATAATCGGCAATCCACTCGCCAACTTCTTTCGTTCCGTACTTCTTACCATCTTCCACTTGGATTTCAGGAGTGCGGACATTGGCATCCAAAGAAGCATCCACAGCTTTGCGAATCATTTCTCCTTCCGCCTTACAATCGAAATATTCAAACAACATGGCCACGGAGAGGATTTGCGCCAGCGGATTGGCTATATTCAATCCCTTCGCTTGGGGCCAAGAGCCGTGGATAGGTTCGAATACGGGAGTACTCTCACCGGTTGAGGCCGAAGGAAGCAAGCCCATCGAACCACTGATCACCGAACCTTCATCGGTAAGGATATCACCGAATGTATTTTCAGTAACGATCACATCGAAGAACCTCGGTTCCTGGATCATTTTCATGGCGGCATTGTCCACAAACATATAATCGGTTTCCACCTCAGGATACAGTGGTGCCATCTCCTGAGCTATCTTCCGCCACAAACGACTGGTAGCAAGAATATTGGCTTTATCAACGACAGTCAAGTGTTTATTGCGTTTCATGGCATACTCGAAAGCAACTTTCAAGATACGCTCTATTTCAGGACGGCTATATACATTGGTATCGTAGGCCTTGTCATTATCCTGATATTTCTCTCCGAAATACATACCACCGGTCAATTCGCGTATACACAGGAAATCAGCTCCTTCGATCAGATCCGCGCGAAGAGGAGATTTGTGAAGCAAGCATTTGAATGTCTGCACCGGACGGATATTGGCAAAAAGTCCAAGCTTTTTACGCATAGCCAACAATCCTTGTTCGGGACGAATCTTGGCCGTGGGATCGTTGTCGAATTTAGGATCGCCTACGGCAGAAAAAAGCACGGCATCGGCCTCTTTACAAATGCGGAATGTCTCTTCCGGAAAAGGATCGCCAACTTTTTCAATAGCATCCGCACCACAGATGGCATACTTATAATCTACCTTATGACCAAATTTCTCACAAACGGCACTCATCACCTCCACGCCTTGCACGGAGATCTCGGGGCCAATGCCGTCACCGGCTAATACAGCAATTTTAAAATCCATTTCAATTAGTGATTTAAAGATTAGTAAATAGCAAGTAGCAATCAGCCGGCTTTCGCATAGAGCCGATCACTTATCATTCTTCACTAATCACTCATATTAGTATTCTTCTATTATATTCAGCATTTTAATGGTCGCCTTGATAGCTGCTTCCGTCTGGTCGGCATCCAATCCGCGAGTACGGAACACTTTCTCCCCAAAACTCCAAGTAATGACCGTTTGTACAAAAGCATCCGTACGACCACCGGGCGGAATGCTGACGGCATAATTGATCAACATAGGGAATTTACGCCCCAATGTCAATTTATAGATCTTGCGCAATGCACGCACAAAAGCATCGTATTGACCGTCACCGGAAGAACTCTCTTCGTAAACTTGCCCATCGATTTCAATGCTTAAGGTTGCCATTGGTTTCAGTCCGTGTGCCAAAGTTACGAAATAACTTTTCAATTTCACTTTGTTATTCATGCCATCATGCTTTAACACATCGGAAATGATGTAAGGAAGATCTTCCTGGGTGACAAGTTCCTTTTTATCACCCAACTCTATAATACGTTCGGTAACTTTACGCATGGATTCCTCATCCAAGTCCAATCCCAACCTTTCCAGGTTCTTACGGATATTAGCTTTACCGGAAGTCTTGCCCAAAGCATATTCACGGACTCTGCCGAAGCGTTCGGGCAAAAGATCATTGCAATAAAGATTACTCTTGTTATCACCGTCGGCATGAATACCTGCCACTTGGGTGAAAACATTCTCACCAACTATGGGCTTATTGGCCGGAATGAGAATGCCGGAATAAGATTCAACTACACGGCTAACATCATTCAAACGGCTTTCATCGATAGCCGTGATAGCATTGAAATGATCTTTAAGAATGGCCTGCACACTGGCTAAAGGTGCATTTCCTGCCCTTTCGCCCAATCCGTTGATAGTGGTGTGAAGTCCTTTGACACCACTTAACACGGCAGCCAGCACATTACTCACTGCAAGATCATAATCATTATGGGCATGAAAATCGAAATGGGTATCGGGGTAACGCTTCTTCATCTTCCGCATGAATTCAATGACTTGCAACGGGTTAAGTATCCCCAACGTATCTGGCAGCATAAAACGTTTAATGGTAGTCTCTTTTAAAGTATCAATGAGATGGAAAACATATTCAGGAGAATCCTTCATGCCGTTACTCCAATCCTCTAAATACACATTGACCTCAATATCCAGTTCGTTGGCATAGTCCACTACGGCAATAATGTCTTGGATATGTTCGTCCGGAGCTTTCTGTAACTGATAGGTACAATGTTTCTCCGAACCTTTACAAAGTAGATTAATAACCCGGCATCCGGTAGCATGAATCCAATCCAATGAAGTATGACCGTCCACAAATCCCAAGACTTCGACCTTTTGCAGTAGATTCCTCCGTGCTGCCCAGTCGCAGATCATCTTTACCGCATTGAACTCACCTTCCGAAACACGTGCTGATGCTACCTCGACGCGATCCACTTTCAGGTCTTCTAACAATAGCCGGGCAATCATCAGTTTCTCATGAGGCACAAATGACACACCGCTGGTTTGTTCGCCATCACGAAGCGTGGTGTCCATTATTTCTATTTTGGGATGATTATTCTTCATCTAATTCTTTTATCTTTTTAGCATACAAAATACTTGATAAGCGATATTCAGGCTTATAATTTTCCACTCTATCTGAAAATGCTCATCAAGGAACTCACCAAAAGTCCGATACGGAAATCATAACCGTCCGAAAGACTCTTCAAATTTTGGTCAGCCTCCTTTTAAGATGATTTTGAACAAACTTTCTGCTTTTAAAGAAATTAGTAAGTTAATGAATACATATATAGTTATCTACTTCTCTCCCACTGCTCTATTTTTTCTTTATTTGTCAGTAGAAAATCGATATCGTCCAATCCATTCATCAGACAATGTTTCTTATAAGCATTAATTTCGAAGGATTCGCTTTTCCCTGTTGCTTTATTGGTAATTTTCTGTTCCGGCAAATTCACTTCCACTTCTGTTTTCGGATCTTTAAAAATGGAATCGAACAGTTCAGTGAGAAACTCATCACTGACTACCACCGGCAATACAAAATTGTTCAACTCATTGTTTTTGTGAATATCGGCAAAGAAACTACTTACGACTACACGAAAGCCATAATCGGCAATAGCCCACGCTGCATGTTCGCGACTGGAACCCGAACCGAAGTTTTTACCGGCTACGAGAATCTGACCGCCATACGTCGGATCATTGAGTACAAATGATTCTATTTTGTTCCCCTCCTTATCATATCTCCAATCGCGAAATAAGTTCTCCCCGAATCCTTCTTTGGTTGTCGCTTTCAAAAAACGTGCGGGAATAATTTGGTCAGTGTCTACATTCTCCAAGGGAAGAGGAACACATGTACTTGTAAGTATATTGAATTTTGCTTTCATCTTTTTTCTCTGATTAAATATTTATGGTATTCTCTCTACATTAACTCTCGTGGATCAGTTATTGTTCCGGTTATTGCAGCCGCTGCAGCTACCAACGGACTCGCAAGCAGTGTACGTGCGCCCGGACCTTGACGACCTTCAAAATTACGGTTGCTTGTGGATACACAATATTTACCTGCAGGAATCTTATCGTCATTCATTGCCAGACAAGCAGAACATCCCGGCTGTCGGATGACAAAACCGGCATCTTCCAAAATCTTATCAATACCCTCTTCGCGAATCTGTGCATCGACCATCCAAGATCCCGGAACAAGCCATGCTATTACATGATTGGCTTTCTTGCGTCCCTTTACGATAGAAGCGAATGCCCGGAAATCTTCAATACGTCCATTGGTACAAGCACCCAAGAATACATAATCGATCTTTTTACCAAGCAAGGATTCTCCCGGTTGGAATCCCATATAATCCAACGATTTTAGGAAAGACACTTTAGCCGCTTCACTCATACCTTCCGTCAAGGGAATAGAATATGTAATTCCCATGCCCATACCCGGATTTGTTCCATAAGTAATCATCGGCTCAATATCAGATGCATCAAAATGTACTTCTTTATCAAATACAGCATCATCGTTACTACGTAATGTCTTCCAATATGCTACTGCCTTATCCCATTCTTCCCCTTTTGGTGTATTTTCACGTCCTCTGATATATGCAAAAGTCACATCATCCGGTGCTATCATACCTCCCCTTGCTCCCATCTCTATGCTCAGGTTGCAGAGTGTTAAGCGCCCTTCCATTGTCAAGTTGCGGATTGCTTCTCCGGCATATTCCACAAAATAACCTGTTGCTCCACTGGTGGACATTTTCGACATCATGTAGAGGGCAACATCCTTTGCAGTCACTCCTTTATTCAATTTGCCATCCACCGTGACACGCATCGTTTTAGGACGCGATTGAAGAATACATTGTGATGCCAGTACCATCTCCACTTCGCTGGTTCCGATACCAAAAGCAATTGCTCCCATCGCACCATGAGTAGATGTGTGCGAATCGCCACAGACTACTGTCATACCAGGAAGTGTAAGTCCACGTTCCGGTCCTACTACATGGATAATTCCGTTACGTTCATCCATCATGCCGTAGTGAATCAAGTTAAAATCCTTTGCATTTTGAGCCAATGCATCCACCTGAGCTTTTGAGATGGGATCTTCAATCGGTTTATCCTGATCATGCGTTGGTGTATTATGATCTGGCATACAATATACTTTTTCAGGGCGGAACACCTTTATATCCCGTTTATGTAACCCGGCAAATGCTTGCGGACTGGTCACTTCATGACAGTACAATCTGTCAATATAAAGCTGTGTGGGACCTTCTTCCACAGTGGTTACAACATGTGCGTCCCATATTTTATCAAACAATGTATTCATCTCTTTTACAAATTATAATTGAAGTAATTTTACTTAGTAAATTTATTGATACAGTCGATATAAGCTTCCACTGAAGCAGCAATAATATCCGTATTAGCACCAAATCCATAATACATCTGGTTATCATATTCCACCTGCATATGAACCTTTCCCATATCATCACTACCTTTACTTATGGCCTGAATCGTAAACTCTTTCAATGTCATCTGCCGGTCGATAATCCGCTTCAAAGCTTTTATAGCGGCATCGACCGGACCATTACCACTTGCAGCCGCTTCAAACTTCTCTCCTGATATATTCAATCCAAGACTGGCTACGGAACGGACACCTACTCCACTGGTCACCTGGAGATATTCCAGTTTAATACGATGATTCATACTACGATCGGCCCCGGCCAACACCAAAATATCGTCATCATGAATATCTTTCTTTCTATCGGCCAGTTTCAAGAAGTCTTCATAAACTTTATCCAGTTTTTCCTGACTAAGCGTCACTCCTAATATAGAAAGTCGATTTTTCAAAGCCGCACGACCACTACGAGCTGTCAAAACTATAGAATTATCATCAATTCCCACATCTTTTGGATCGATAATTTCGTAAGTCTGGACATTTTTCAACACGCCATCTTGATGAATGCCTGATGAATGTGCAAAAGCATTACGTCCGACAATTGCTTTATTCGGTTGAACCGGCATATTCATCAAACTTGAGACCATACGGCTGGTGGGATAAATCTTTTGTGTATTAATATTCGTTTCAACATCTATTTCGTGATGACTTTTGATAATCATGGCAATCTCTTCAAGCGCAGTATTTCCGGCTCGCTCACCGATACCGTTGATAGTTACCTCTACCTGGCGGGCACCATTCAATACACCTGCCATCGTATTAGCAGTTGCCATTCCTAAATCATTGTGACAATGCGTGGAAATGATAGCATTTTCAATACCTGCCACATGATCAACTAAATATTTGATCTTCTCACCGTATTCCGAAGGTAAACAATATCCCGTTGTATCCGGTATATTCACGACTGTAGCACCTGCCTTTACTACTGCCTCTATCACACGTGCCAAATACTCATTATCCGTACGCCCTGCATCTTCTGCATAAAATTCCACATCATCTACAAAACGGCGTGCATATTTCACTGCAGCTACGGCACGTTCGATAATCTCTTCACGGGTAGAATTGAATTTATATTTAATATGAGAATCTGAAGTTCCAATCCCTGTATGGATTCGTTTGTGTTTCGCAAACATCAATGCTTCAACAGCCACATCAATATCCTTCTGAACAGCACGTGTCAGCGCACAAATGGTAGGCCATGTAACTGCTTTCGATATTTCAATTACCGAATTAAAATCACCTGGACTAGAAATCGGGAAGCCTGCCTCAATCACATCAACTCCTAAAGCCTCTAAGGCTTTAGCTACCTGAATCTTTTCCACAGTATTAAGCTGACAACCCGGAACTTGTTCTCCATCCCGGAGTGTTGTATCGAAAATAAATAATCTATCATTCATCTTTTTATTCTTTTATTATTTTATCCTTATATTTTCTGAATACACTTTTCATTACCTGACTACATATTATTAAAAAAGCCTTTCACACAAGGAAGTGAGAAAGGCTTTTGTATAATTCATTATATATACATCTATGCACAACACTCACTTCCCCTGATCCTTGCCAGCAGAATAATAATATCACACAGTAGAATATATATAAAT
>OGOG01001148.1_pt1 | contig 26881 bp, 27 predicted proteins | sample 1552581 | NCBI WGS metagenome assembly OGOG01 (sample SAMEA2580152, study PRJEB22360) | human gut metagenome | biome: human gut; feature: human-associated habitat; material: faeces | place: Denmark | collected 2008/2010 | reverse complement strand
TATCTATGAGAATATGATATTAGGTATTTTCATTTTAATAATAACTTCCCAAAAAATATTAAAACCTCATAAAAAAGATAATTTTACTGTAAATCATTTCTATACATGCTTAATCATTATATTTTATGCACACATAAATACGTACTTTTCTAAATTGGTAACTTAATTCTAAGTAGTTTAAAGAATTATAACTTTTGATCAAAAATAAAATTCATTCTCCCAAATGAAAAACGTAACAATTCCGAATCAAATTTTATAATTCTTTTTTTCATTTATATAATAAGGAGGCATTTATGATTCATTCAGTAAAAGATTTTGTAGATAAAAAAATGAATAATAAATTAATTTGTTTTAATAATGTTTCAGATGATTATTTATTTTTTTAGAAAATAAAAAAATAGGGAGCTGATGACTATGAAACTAGAAAAAGTAAACGACTCACAGAAAAGAATTACAGAGCTTTTAAGGAACTTCTAAAAATTATCAAGCACTATTTTCCAAATTTCAATAAGTTGCTTTCTTCAGTAAGTGATCCAAGACACAAAAGCTATATAACCTATACACAAGAAGAAATTCTTTTCTTTAGAATATTGAGCTACTGCTATCATTTTAAAAGCATGAGGGAAATTACAAGAGAACTCAATAATGATCATGGCATTCAAACAAGCAGATTACTTTTTGGCGATGAACTGGAAGAAGTTCCTCATGGTGATACGATAAACAGTTATCTTGAAGAGGTCAGCATTGATCAATTAAGACACATACTTCGAGAAATGCTGAGAGAGTTGATGAAGAAAAATTTTTTGATGGATTTAAAATAAACAACAGGTATTATCATATGATAATAGATGGAGTGGAAATATTTTCATTTAAAAACAAAAAAATAGAGAGCAGTATAAAGAAAGAACATGTAGATGGTCTAAGATATTATACGATGATGCTGGTAGCGGTCATTGAAAGGAACAATATAGTCATACCAATAGAATTTGAGCCGATAGAAAACGAAGGTTTGAAATATGGCAAACAGGACTGTGAACATGAAGCAGCTAAAAGATTGATGAAAAGAATAAAACCATTTTAAAAGAATGGAAATATGTGTTTCAGGAGATGCACTTTATTTTAGTGAGCCAATGTTGAAAGAAATAAAAGAAAAGAATTGGAAATATATCGTCACATATAAAGAAGGTCGTGCACAAAGCGTAGCAGAATACTATAATATGGAACATGCATACAGCTATCATGAAAATGCAGTAAAAGGACACTTTATCTTACTGACGATTGCACATATAATCATGCAGCTGATGGAGATGCATGAAAGGAACATAGGAATATTTGAAACGATACATAAAATATCGCAAAGAATAAAAGAAGCACTTAGGACACAACCCCTAAGTGCAAGCGATGTATTGGATATATCCACGTCGTTTCATTTAAGCAGAATATCCCTGTAGATATTATAACATGACTACCTTGAAAAGTGTGAAAAAAGATAAAAAATTCGTAGGTACTTTTTGAACAAAAAAAGGACATTGAATATGTCATATCATAAAAGTTGAAGAGATTATTATAAATCACAATAAAAAATGCTTAAAATTAAAAATTTACTCTTCATTGCTGATACAAAAAGAATCATTCTTGACAGGGGGGTACACTTTACAATAAAATTAATAATAGAGATTATTGATTGTATCAGTTTTTTTCATAGAAACTTACCATTTTTTTAAATCATTTCACGTGTTCTCAAATATATAGGTAGGTGTCAAAGTAAACAATAAATTAAATATTTTGCATATACAAATTTATATACAATTTTTATTGAATTCCTACTTATTTTGTAAGAAATATAAATGCTGTTTGTTAGATAGAAGATAATGAATCGGAGTGCATATAGAAAGTGAAACAATAACAAATCATTGTCTTGTTAATTTAATAAATAATTGTAAAATAAAGAAGGAATATTAAAAATATAGAGAACACACCTTAGTAGAAAAAATATCTATGTTGATAAGAATTTAACTGAACTAGAGAAAAGTAGGTTTTTATATGATCTGTACCTGTTTTTATTAATGGTAATGAAACCTTTATGTAAAGCAACAGACAATACAATCGACAAAGAGTATTTTTTATAGATTTATGAGACAGATAAACTTAAGTTTATAAGTCTATTTGCTTTCGGTAAAGGAGATAAATGCATGAGAAAAAAATCAAAGAAAATAATAAGTAGTATTTTAGGTTTAGTTGTGTTGTTTCAAATGGTATGTCCAGTTTCTTCCTATGCAGTAGAAAATGGTGGACAAGAAACGACGAATGAAAGCTTAGTGATGGATGAAAACACTGGTAAAGACGAAGATAACAGTGCTCAGGACTCTTCAAAAGATGAAGAAAATATCGTTGTTATGGCTGCTCACGAAAGCGAAGACTATAAATATCTTTCTGATTTAGATTATATTACAGAAAATAATTGGTCTTATGCAGGATGGGGAGAAATCAAAAAAGACAAGAATATTGAAAATGGACAAATCAGTTTACTTGTTGATGGAACAAGGATCTATTTCAATAAAGGTATGGGAGCGCATGCTTCTTCACAACTTACCTATGATGTTTCTGGTTTTTCAGGTACATATACCCGATTTGTTTCTAAAATGGGAGTCGATGCTTCTAAAAATGGTCTAGGAGAAGTTTGGTTTAGAATTTCTGCTTCAAAGGATGGAACAAATTGGGATGAACTTTATAAATCAAATACAGTAACTTCAAAAGACAATGCCTTAGATGTAGATTTAAATATTAAAGATTATAAATATTTAAGATTATATGCAGATAAAAATGGCTCAAATGCAGTAGATCATGCTGTTTATGCAGATTCGCGAATTGTAAAAGAAAACTATGATCTTTCATCAGAACTTTTTGATGATATTAAAAAGGTATCTTACTATGATGAAATTCTTTCTAAAAATACAGTAGAAGAAAACTATAATAATCATTTCGATACAGTATTAAAAAGAGAATTTGTCAATCGCATGGGTTATTGGAATTTACAAAACAGTATCAAAGACGATGATACTGGTGAAGCTAAAGAAGCTATTAAATGGATTTTTAATGACCAAAAAAACTTACAACTATTTATTGAAACTGGAAATGTAGGAGATTCTTTAAAATGTGTTAGTCTATTAAAAGAATTATATAGTAAGCACAAAGATGATCTTAATGATCAAACAGAAGGTGATGTTTATAAAAAGATGATGATTGCCTTAGCAATTGCTTATAGCACAGATAAAAACGGTTCACCGTTGAGTTTCAATATGCAACCGAATTCTTATGATGCTTTAAAAAGATATGAAATTATAAAAGATCTATACGATTCAGGTCTGTTTGCTAGAAAAGATGAATTTAGTACATACAACATGGAACTTATTCGAATGGTAATGAATGATTCTATTAGTAATGATGAAATCTATTGGTTAAGACATTACTCACAATCACGTCATGGAACGGATCTCAATAAAGCTCTAAACCCTTATAATTATATGCGTTATGTTTCACCAAACTATGCTCAAGATAAATTTTATGATGCAAACAATAAAGAAACATATGATACGAAGTATCAATTAAGTAAATATAACATTCCTTATGGATTAAATAGTGATGGAACAAAGACATCAAGAACATGGATGGTTATGGAAGCTGGAGGTATTTGTTGGAATATTTCAAGATTAGGACAAAACTTAAATCGTGTTTATGGAATACCAACAGTAGGTATCTATCAACCAGCTCATGAATCTTATTTTACTTATTCACAAAATAGTGATGGTAAAGGTATCTGGAGTATTGGAAACAATATTTTTGGTTGGGGACAAAGTTCGTCAAAATGGTATGGTGGAAATGGAACACGTTTATTATTAAATTGGAATAATAAATCATTTACACGTCCACATATGGGATTAAAGGTTGATCTAGGTAATGGAGTGAAATCGGATGTAGGAAATAACGGTGGATATCAATTATTAGGACAAGCTGCTTTAAATAACTATGAAGCTTATCAAAAATCACTTTATTATAACTTAATTGCTAATTCTTATGAAAGTGCAACAATAAAAGAAGAAGTTTATAATAAAGCACTAGAAGTTTTAGATATCAATTTAGACAGTTTTGAAGCAATACTTAATCTTTATAAACAAAAAGGTGATCAAGTAACAAGTGCAAATTGGTTAGAATTCGCTAAAAGAGTGATTTCAACATATACCTACTATCCAATGGCTATGACAGATTTATTAAGAGTGATTAATCCTTATTTGAATAGAGAAGATACACTAGAAGTTGATATGTTAAAAACAGAAGCTTTGAATAAAGCTTTAAATGCGACAGATGATGAGGTATTACAATCAGGAGCATGTAGAGAAATTGCCCGTGCACTCCTAGGCAGTGACAAAGTCGATTTAGCTTCATTCTCTTTTGATGGAGAAAATGCGGGTAAGATCGTTATGAATTCAAAATATGATGATTATGATTTCCAAGTCCAATATAGTTTGGATGGGGGAAATACTTGGGAAACCTCATTAGAACATAAAATAGTTTTATCTAAAAAACAAATCGAAAGTATTACTGCTGATAATGATATCCAAGTTAAAATATCAGGATCAAATCAAATATTTACGATTGATATTTTAAAAGGTGAAAATATTTCTTCAAAAACACTTGCGATGAATGATGATGAAGATTCCTTTGTTGGAAAAATAGAATTTTTAGAATATAGTATAGACAATGGAAAAACATGGAAGGCTTTTGATAGTGATACGAGAATTACAGGAAATCAAAAAGTGCTTGCTCGATACAGAGCACATGGGGTGTATTTAAGTGGAGATAGTACAGAATATAACTTTACTGAAAATAACGATAAAGAGAAAAAATATGTTTACGTTAAAGATATTTCTTACGTATCTTCTGGAAGTTCTCAAAGTGGATATGCTGCAAAAAATATGATCGATGCCAGTCCATTTACAACATGGCATACAACGTGGGGACAAGTTGCTAAAGATAAAACCTATGTCGTAAGCTTTAATGAAGTAAAATATTTATCACAAATTACCTATGATCCTGCCGATGGTGTCAATGGTCGAATCAAATCAGCAAAGGTTTATGTTAGTCTAGATGGGCAAGAATGGACCTTAGCGGGAGAAAAAACAAATATGGCAAATAACACCGCCAGAAAAGAACTTGTTTTAGATGAATCTCTTCCAGCAAAATTTGTGAAAATCGAAGCAACGGAAACTTATGGAAACCACGAAGGACCAAATAAATATGTAAGTGGAAGAAGATTCAATTATTATGAAGATACAACAAAAATATATAAAGGTCCAAGTATCGAATATTCAGTAACTTCACTTACTAATAAAGATGTTGTAGCGACTTTACAACTTCCTTCAGGATTTAAAGCTGTTGGTGAAAGTACATATACATTTGATAAAAATGGTGAACATACATTCACTTATAAAGATTTAAATAATAAAGAAAAAACCATCGAAGCCAAAGTTTCATGGATCGATAAAGAAGTTCCAACTGCAACAGTAGAATATGATATTACAGAAAAAACAGAATTTGCGGTGAAAGCAACTTTAAAAGATTTTTCAAAAGAAAATGTAAAAGTGCTTAATGGTGATGAAAATGGTAGTCATACTTTTACAAAAAATGGCGAATTTACTTTTATGATTCAAGATGAAGCAGGTAATATTGGTTATGTTACCGCAAAAGTAACATGGATTACAGCTAAAGATACTGAGGTGGATGATGATTTATATGTTAAATCAGATGATTATGTTGTTAAAGATGATGTAATTAAAAATATTGATGCAAATACTTCATTAGAAGAATTAAAATCAAAATTAAATACAAATGCGAAACAATTCAAACTTATTAAAAATGGTCAAGAAGTTGATATAATTTCAACAGGAACAATTCTTGTTCTTGATAATGATAGAAGTTATACATTAGTTGTAACTGGAGATATTAATGGTGATAGTTTTCATAATCAATTAGATCTAACTCTTTTAATTAATCACTTGTTAGATCGTACTTTGATTCAAAATGAAATAGAATCAATGGCATCGGATATGAATGATGATGGTGAAATTGATATTGTCGATCTTTCAATAATGAACAAGAAAACACTTAATTAGTGGTAAAAGAAGGAGAAAAAGATGAAAAGAAAAATTATCTCAGTTATAACAACTTTTGTATTAATACTATCTTCTCATTTTTCAATGATTTACGCATTGGATAAACCTCATTTAAATTTAAATGAAAAAGAAGATTCAGTAGAAGTAACACTGGATCTTCCCAAAGTAGAAAATGGGTTAGATGCTTTCTCTGGTAAAATTGATTATGATCAAAATAAATTAGAACTTGTTAAAATAAAACAGGTATCAAAAAAATTAAAAACACCAGAGTATAATGAAAATAACGGAAAATTTATTTTATTGATCAATTCTAAAACCATTAATGAATCAGTTGATGCAGTATGCTTTACATTTAAAGTTAAGAAAAATGTTGCAGGGGATACAACGGTAAAAGTAACTAAATTAACAGGAGCTACTTCAAAAAATCAAAAGATTAATTTAGATGATGTACAAACTGTTTTTACAACAGACAAGAAAGAAAACAATTCCAATACGGGTAACGGTTCTAATAGTTCAGATACATCTAAAGACAATGATTCAAAAAATGATACGAATAAATCAAATACAACCACTAAACCAAATGATTCTCATAAAAATAGTGATGAGAAAAACACAAGTAAACAAAATAAGGTTAGTTCAGATGATAGTTTAAGTAAAAAGGAGACAAAAAAAGAAATTATTTCAGCAAATAAAACGAATCAAAAATCATCAGTAAATGAAGCAACAAAAAAAGATACCGATGCTAATAAAACAACATCTTCAGAAGATAAAACTTCTTCAAATGAAGATGAAACAAGCGTTTTACAAGATAACAGTAAACAAAAAAAGGAAAAAGGAAATAAAAAAAATATTAATGGAAAACTGATTGTTGAAAAAAAAGAGCTAATCTATCCAAAAATCTTGATAGTCGTTGCACTTTTGATTTTATTGTTACTACTAAAATTAAGAAAGAAAAAATAGATAAAAGAAAGGGTAACCAAATAATTTAGAGGATAAGCCAAATTATTTAGGGGACAACTTTAAGGGTGATTAAGAAAACTCTGTTGAAAGTTAGGGGTTCTTTAGGTAGCTAACCTAAAATACTAAAATAAAATTTATGAAAAAGAGAGCAAATAAGGAATGTAACTGTTGGCACCTTCTATTTTGTCATAGCCGTTAGTTCCATAATAATTTTGCTTATATGTACGATTGAGTCTTTCTTCAATCTGTTTGAATGGTCTATATTTTTGGCTTTATGAAATAACATGATATTTTTGAAATAGAACTAATGAACAACCATGAGGCAAATCTCAAATGAGACACCTCATGGTTTTATATTGCCTAAAAATCTACATGTCTGAGTTCGAAAAGTTTATCTAGGATATCATAGTTTTTCAAAGCTATATTCTTTATGCCTTCCAACTCCTTGTTTAGGGCCTGTATTTTTAAATCAATTTCATCTAGCGTTATATTACAGTTTTCATTAAACGCCTGATAATCTTCATCTACAATCACTGCATATTTTTTCATGTTTTTCAATAAGCAGAGCATGAGTCTTGCCACATGCGGCACAAATAATACGCTGAATGGAAACTTTGATTTTTCTTCCAAGAAAATCATAGCAGCGAGAATAGGAAGAATGCATATGCCAGTTATGACTGCCACAGGTGCATTCAATAGAAGATAAAGAAAATGAAGAAAGGAAATCAGAATATAGTTTTCTGAATTTGATAAGAGCATCAAAATCATTTTTAGCTTTGGAAGTATTGAGTTTTATAGAGTAATCAGTTATTATAATCATGTCTTTAACGAGAGCTGATACACCATTGACATAGTTTATGATGGTCTGGTGAGAAATACGCACACCATGTATCTGTTTCATGATGAGAGCTGTTTTTCTGGCACCAAGGCCATAATTGACGTAATACGTCAGAATAAGACCAAGAACTTTATGATCAAAATGAATTCTTAAATATTGAATCCTGTATTTAAAGACTGAGATGTCTTTTTAAGAGGGTCCATATCAAATTTGAACTCACGGTAATGATATCTGAGACGATACTGATTGCTAGAAGTAAGAAGAGAATCCCTGTCATCACTATCTAAAATTTCTTTATTATGTTTGTAATAGGGACAGTCTTGATTCATGCAGACATAAACAAAATAGCCATTGCGATCATGGTGTAAAGTAAGTTTTCGTTTGCAGTGAGGACAGTAGATACCAATATCATATTTAATTGTCGTTTTAACGGTAAAAGTATTCCTGCAAGCTTTGCATTGATATTGACCTTTGCCTTTATTGTTGTCGTAAATATATTCTTTAGGAGCACCACAATAAGGACATACACCATCAAATGTAAAAGATTTGGGATTTCTTCGTCTAACAGGCCCAATATTCTTTTCATTGATGATGTCTTCAAAAGAAAGCTGTTCAACCAGTTCGTTTTTGAATAGAGGCGGTTCATCGACCTTGAAATCAGCATAGGAAATTTGGACATCTTTGTTTTTAGAAGATTTAAGATGAGAGATTTCTTTTTTGGTAACAGGATTGATATTGTCTTCAAAGAACTTGTTGGGTCAGTTAATATGTTCAGAGGCCTCATCAAGATGATAGATAAAATCAATATCGTTCAAATGATCAGAAATAGAGTTAGGGATCCTGTTTAAGAGGTTTAAAGGTTGAAAATATTGAGAGAATTTAAAATTTTGTTTAGAAGAAGATTCAATAGAATCAATTAAATGTGTTATACTTTGCATGATGAAATATCCTTTCGTTAGATTTTGATTAGCACTTAAAAGTATAACAAGGAATTTCATCTTCTTTAGTATAAACGAAAAAAGATGATTACTAAGATATACTCAGTAATCATTTTACTGTTAATATAGATAAATTGGAAGGTAGTGTATTTACGCTATTAATATAGATTTTTGACCTACCAAAATAAAAAGGAAAGTGTTATATGAAAAATCATGTAAAAGTGAAGATTGATGGAATATTAAATAATAGTTTATTTAAGATTACAATGATTGTTCTATGTTGTTTGATATTGTCTACTTCTATTATTAGAACGGATAATTTTATAAATTGTATGTTTAATGGGTTAGTCATTTTTGCTTTATTAATAAATATCTATCATTTACCAATAGTAAATGATTATATAAAGAAGTGCAAAAAGAAATGTGGACTTATAATATTATTAATAGGATGTATTGTTTTTGGTTTTTGGTATTATTTTGAAATTGGTGGATTAGTGGGTTTTACGATCATTTGTATTTCCTTTTATTTGATTATATGGGGTATATTAAATACTTTTAGAATTAAAGAATTGTTTTACATGTTGTTAAATCTTATATAGATCTAACAATTTTTTTATATGTTGGTGTACATAATTTTCTATGTGCAACTCATTTATGTTTTGTTATAATAGGGCAGAAGGTGGTGATTTTATGCCAGTTGGCGTTCTAACAAATATCTGTGCTGTCTTTATTGGCACATTTATTGGAGGATTTATTAAAAAAATATTACCAAAACATCTTATTGAAGAACTTCCAAAAGTATTTGGGATTTGTTCAGTAACGATTGGGATTACTTCTATTTTAAATGTAAAAACATTACCTATGGTTATTATGGCTATTATTTTAGGTTTTGTTATTGGAGAACTTTGTCATCTTTATGATCATGTTCATCATATTTTTGCCTATTTGCTTGATAGGTTGCCTTTTAGTATAGAAGGTAATCAAGAAGAATATATGCAACTCTATTTATTAGTTGTTTTAATGTTTTCTATGTCAGGAATGGGTTTATTTGGAGCTTTGACTGAAGGAATGTCAGGGGATGCTTCTGTTTTAATTTCTAAATCTGTTTTAGATTTTTTCACAGCTATTTTATTTGGGGCAGCTTTAGGTTATGCTCAAAGTTTGATTTGCGTTCCACAACTTATTATTTTACTCGCTTGTTTTTTCCTTGCTAAAGCAATCTTACCATTTGTAAATGCAACAATGATTGCAGATTTTAAAGCATGTGGGGGCGTTATTACGATGATTACTGGTTTAACTGTTTCTAAAATACTTGATGTACGTGCGCTGAATCTTGTACCAGCCCTTATTTTAGTAATACCTTTTGTAGGAATTTATGCAATGTTATAGGATGGATTATGTTAAAGAAGGTAACTTTAAAAGATTTAGATCTTATTGATTCTATTGAAAAAACATGTTTTCCTAGTCAAGAGGCAGCAAGTAAGGATTCTTTAAAAGGACGTTTAGAAGTTTATCCAGAAGGCTTTTATCTTTACTATGTAGATGAAACACCTATTGGATATATCGGTGGTTTAAAAAACAATCAATGTGAATTACCAGATGAAATGTATGAAAATGCTTCTTTGCATCATCCAAATGGTGATTATCAACTTATTTTTTCAGTCTGTATCTTGCCGGATTATCGTCATAAGGGTTATGCAAGAAAGATGGTTAAAGAATACGTTTCTTTAAAAGAAAATGAAGTAAATGGATTTGTTTTAACATGTAAAGATCATTTGATTCCTTTTTATGAAAGCTGTGGCTTTCGTTTTAAAGGAGTTTCAAAATCTGTTCATGGAAATGCTAAATGGAATGATATGGTAAGAATAAATGAAAGAGAAAGATAGTATTTCTCTTTTTTTGTACTATTTAGCCAATGACTAAAATACTATTTCGTTTTACAATGATAAAAAGGAGAAATTGTATGGATGAATGTTTAGAAATAGTGTATCAAGCAGGATTTTTATATAAACATAAGGAAATTTATGGAAATGAAGAATTAGAAGTTTTAGAAAGAGCTAAAGATTTAAAACGAATGAATTATAGTTTATTTGAAAATTGTGAATTAAATAAAAGTTTTTTATTTTATAAAGTATGTGAGGTTTTAGAAAAAAAGAATAACCAAATGGATCTATTGACAACGGGTTGGTTGAATACTATTTTAGGTAAAAAAGAAAAAGGAATTCAAAAAGAACTTGAGGTTGATGATTGGGATGATTGTTATTTGTCTTATGAATATACTTTTCTTTCAATTGTAGAAGTTTATTGTATGACACATACAAGAAAACAGTTGGATGCTTTTTTAGAAGATGTTTCAATTGAAATGTTATATCAATTACAAGGAATAGAATTAATGATTAAAGAATATCAAAGTCATTGTAAAGAAATACAGTATGAAAATCTTAAAAATATTTTGGTTGATTTATTTAGTGATGGATTACATAAAGTAGAAATGGAATATCCTGAAGAAGTTTATGAAATTATTAGAAATTGTTTGGAATTAAAGTCTTTTATTTTACCTTTTTATTTACTTTGTTTTTGTTATCAAAAAGATTTTAATAAAGAGTGGAAAGCTGTAAAGAATTTAATTGATCGAAATTATTTAAAAGAAGAAATAGAAATAATTCCCTATATAAGTACAAAGGATTATTTTCAATTAGAAGAAGGAAAAGATCTTTATTATAAAGAAAACATCAAAGAACTTCCATTAGGTTTTCAACAATATTTTAAAAACCTCTATGAAGAATATCAAAGAATATCAATCATCTCCTCTTTATATAATAAACAAAGAATCTTTTCTATTTTTAAAAAAATGGAAATACAATATCAACTCTATCCAATGAAAGAATTTGTTGATGATTTTTATTTATTCTGTAATAAAGAAAAATATTGTTTAATGAAAGTTTTAGAACAGGTCCTAGATGATTGTTTAAAACAAGAATATGGAAAAGCTACCGTTGAAATAACACTTTCTTTGATAATGAATCAAAAATTAAGACTAGCAGTTTTTGGATTTTAGATAATGTGATACAATAGAGACAATAGGAGGGGAATAAAATGGAAATAAGATATTACAATGAATATAGCCAATGTTTAAATAGAGATATGGATTTTATTGTCTATGGTCATACAGGAATTCCAATTTTAGTATTTCCTGCTCAAGATGGACATTGTCAAGACTATGAAAACTTTGGAATGGTAGATACCATCAAAGATAAAATTGAACAAGGGCTTGTACAACTTTTTTGTGTAGGAAGTGTGGATGAAGAAAGTTATTCAGATGAAATGGGAAATCCTGCTCATCGTAGCTATATACTTGAACAATTTTATTATCATATTTGTGATGAAATGGTACCACGTATTCATGAAATCAATGGCACAGGGAAGATGATTTATACAACAGGATGCTCTTTAGGAGCAACACATGCCGCTAATATGATGCTTAGAAGACCAGATTTATTTATGGGATGTATTGGATTAAGTGGATATTATGATACGGATTTATTCTTTGGACAATATGTAGATGAAAATATTTATAATAATAGTCCTTTGAAATACTTAAATGGAATGTCATCAAATCATCCGTATGTTGCTCTTTATAATCAAAGAAAAATTATTCTTTGTTGTGGACAAGGTGCATGGGAAGATGAAATGGTTAAATCAACAGGCTTGATGAAAGAAACATTTGATCGTTTAGGGGTTCATGCATGGACAGATTTTTGGGGATATGATGTTAACCACGATTGGGATTGGTGGAGACAACAATTACCTTATTTTTTAGGACATATATTATAGGGGGATTTGAAAAATGAATTTAGTATTTATTTCTCCTAACTTTCCAACATATTATTGGAACTTTTGTAAATCATTAAGAGAAAGAGGAGTTACTGTTTTAGGAATAGGGGATGCTCCTTATGATGATTTAGTAAGTGAAACAAGGGAGAGCTTAGTAGAATATTATCGCGTTAATAATTTACAAAATTATGATGAAGTTTATCGTGCAATGGGTTTTTTTATTGGTAAATATGGTCGTATAGATTATATTGAATCGCAAAATGAATTTTGGCTTGAACTAGAAGCAAAATTAAGAGAAGATTTTAATATTCATCATGGAGTAAGACCTAAAGAACTTGAAGTGATGAAATATAAATCAAAAATGAAAGAAATCTATAAAAAAGCCAATGTGCCTACTGCAAGATATAAAGTCTTTAAAAATGATGAAGAACTTTATGAATTTTGTAAGGAAGTTGGTTTTCCAATTGTCGTTAAACCTGATAATGGAGTAGGGGCTACTTCAACTTATAAATTAAAAAATAAAAAACAAGTAAGTGAATTTTTAACAAGTTGGGATCGAGGTGTTTCGTTTATCGCAGAAGAATTCGTCAATGGACATGTTGAAACATTTGATGGAATTACGGATAGTAAAGCAAATATTTTGATTTGTACAAGTCATGTGATGATGCAATCTATTATGGATATTGTCAATGAAGGTGGAGATACTTCTTTCTATGGACAAATTGTAGAAGGTAGTGATATTAAAGAAGTTGGAACACGTGTTGTAAAAGCTTTTGATGCAAGACAAAAATTCTTCCACTTTGAATTCTTTAGATTAGATAAAGATAAAGAAGGCTTGGGAAAAAAAGGAGATCTTGTTGGTCTTGAAGTCAATATGCGTGCTCCAGGTGCTTATATTCCTGATATGATGAATTATTCTTATAATGCTAATGTTTATGATATCTTTGCGGATATGTTGATTTATGATCATTGCTTTATTGAACCTAAACAACAATATTGTATTGGTTATGCTGGAAGACGTAATGGCTTGAAATACAAACATCATAGTCAACAAATTCGTATGAAATACAAGAATCAATTGATTTCTTATGAAATCGTACCTGAAGCTTTAAGTGCAGCTATGGCAAATCAAGTTTATTTACTTAGAGCAAAGAATGAACAAGAAATCAAACGTATGATTCGCTATGTTTTAGAAAAGGATAAAGAATAAGGGATTTTGTGTGAAAACACAAAGTCTTTTTTTAATTCACAAGAAATTAATATACGTTTCATAAAATGATTATTGTGTTATAATAAACGTACCGAGGAGGTCTAGTTATGAAAAAAATATTAATAGCACTGCTTGCTATAGTAATGATAACAGGATGTTCAACAAGTAAAAAAACACAAACTTTATTTGTTGAAAAAAATAAAAAATATGCATTATGTGACACAGAAGGAGATTTAAAAACAAAATTTAAATATACTTCTTATCAAGATGTACAAGATGAAGGATATCTTGTATCAATTGATAAAAAAACAAGTTATATTTCTAAAGATGGAAAAGATGTTATTGCTTATAAAAAAGGGGTGACTCTTTCAGCTTTAGAAAATATGATCGTCGCTAAAGATGGAAAAGGTCTTTATACACTTTATGATTTATCAGGAAAAATCCTTTATAAAGAGAATAAGAAAACAAAGATTTCTTTATACGGATTACCTGTCATCTATAAGAATAAAAAATATTCTGTTTTAGATGGTAATGGTGATGTATTAGTAACATCTAAAAAGAAGATTACTTATGCAAGTGTTTATAACAGTTCTTTTATTCTAGTGGGTTATGAAAAGAAAAGTGTTTTCTACGATACATCTTCCAATAGTCAAATTGATGAAAACGGCTTAAGCACAAAACTTATAGGTCAATATGATATTATGAATCAAGATTATAAAAAAGGGTTCCTTGTTTATGATCAAAAACAAAAGATGTTTGGTTATGTTGATTTAAAAGGAAAGCTTATTTTTGAAAAGAATATTGAAGTAACAAGTTCGAAGTTTAGTGGGTCAACCATTGTAGTAACAAATAATGATCAAATTCGTTTATTCTCGATTAATGGAAAAGAAGATGCAATTGCGACAACGTATTATAAAAATATCAATAACTATTTAGTTAAAAATGCAAGTTATATTTATGGCCCTCATAAATTTGTAGAAAATGGGAAAACAAAAGATGTGACAGGAATACAATTAAATCCTAAAGTATCTTATGTAAATGGAAAGATGTTCCCTGTTTATGTGCAAAATAAAGGGTATCAATATTATACATTTAGTGGAAAAAAAGCCTTAAAGACAATCTTTAAAGATGCTCAAGATTTTGATAAAAATGGTTTAGCTGTTGTTTCTAAAGATGGTGAAAAGTATTATTTAATGAATAAAGATGGAAAGAAAGTTTCTAAAAATTATGTTTCTATTCAATATTTAGATAAAGGTTATTATGCAGCTTATGAAACAAATAGTAAATATGAAGTCATTGATAAAGAAGGACAAGTTGTTATTAATGGTTACTTTATGGCAGAAGGTCAAATCTTTGAATTTGATGGAGTTGTTTATGGTATTTTAAATAAAAGTGGAACAACCTATCTTTATAATATGGATGATCAAGAAAGTGTATTTTCTTTAGAAGGGGAATATGTCTTGTATCAAGATATGTATTTAATGAAGAAAAATCATAAAGCTTATTATGATTTAGAAGGAAATGTTATTTATAAGGAGTAAGAGATGGAATATTATATTGTTATACTTGTAGCTTATGCGATAATTCTACTGGGTATGAAATTTGTATTTTTGGAGATTGAGGGAAGACAAGCAAGAAAAAAGTCAAATATACGTTATTTTTTAAAGTATGATGAAAAATTTGGCTATCGTAATCAATTTTCAGTGATTTTTGTAGCTATTCTATGTTATGTTATTGTTTCATTAGAAACAACATTTTCAACAATGTGGTTTTTACAACTCATTGGTTTTGTGGCAGTAGGAGTAATTAGTGATGCTCTTTCACAAGTAGGATCTTATTATTATGGATGTTTCCGTTTTAAAAAAGATATTCAAGAAAGTAAGATTTTGAAAATTGAAATTGAAGAAGCTATTAAAAACCATGGGGATGAATTGATGCAACAAACGATTCCTAGTTATGATAGTCATCAAATCATTCAACAATATTTTCAAGAAGATAAACATCTTGCTGTTGTTTCAGTAGATGGTGGAGAATTTACTTCTCAGTTCCAAGAACTTCCACCTATTACGTATTCAGTGGAATTAAATCCTTCAAAGGCAAGGGAAAAACTTGAAGATAAAGGTATTAAAGTCACAACTTTTACTTCTCAAGGGAAAATGCCTTTTAAAGATGAAAAGATCGATATTGCGGTTAATGAGTTGTCAAATTATGATAAGTTTGAAATGTATCGTATTTTAAAACCAGGTGGTTACTTAGTGGTTGATCAATTAGGAAGTGATAATTATAAAGAAATTATCAATATGTTTATTCCTTTTAAAATCAAAGGTCAATGGAATAAAGAAGCGTGTCAAACAACTTTAACCGATATTGGTTTTGATATCGTAGATAGTTATGAAGATATTGGACGTATTCGTTTTACTTCTTTATCAGCTGTTCTTGCTTTTATGAAAAGTATTTCGCCAGAACGTGTAGAACGTTATGAACAATTCATTAATTTCTATGCGGATGTTTTAAAGAAAATTAAGAAAAATCATTTTTATGAAATTACCACTCATAAGTTTATGGTAATTGCGAAAAAAAGTACAAATGAGTAGATAATTGTTAGATTATCTACTTTTATATTTGTCTATATAAGACTAAAAAATATTGAATTTATCGAATAAATTTTATTTTGTTATGTAAACGCTTTATTTTTTTAGAAAATACCTAGAAATTATAAAAATAAGGTGCTATAATTAATACATAGAAATTTTTAAGGAGGAGTCATATAATGGCAAAAGAATTATCTTTCGTAGTATCTGATCCAGTTGGATTACATGCTAGACCAGCTACTATCTTAGTAAACCAAGCTAGCAAATTCACTAGCAATATTAAATTAGTTTATAATGATAAAGAAGTAAACTTAAAATCTATCATGGGAGTTATGTCTTTAGGTGTTCCTACTAAAGCTACTGTTACTATTGTAGCTGAAGGTGATGACGAAGAAGATGTAATTGCTTCTATTGCAAAAGTAATTAAAGAACAAAAAGTTGCTGAATAATAGCATTAATGAAAAGGGAATCAACATGGTTCCCTTTTTTTATGCTATAATGAATGTAGAGGTGTAAATCATGGCTAAGAAGTTTAAAACAAATGCGCTAAGAATGTTAGATAAAGCAAAAATTCCTTATTCGATTAAAGAATATGAATATGATGAAGAACACTTAGATGGAAGACATGTAGCAAGTCAGGTGGATATGGATCCAAATGCAATCTTTAAAACATTGGTTCTTCATGATCATCATAATGAACATCTTGTATGTTGTGTGCCTGTTTTAGAAGAAATTGATTTAAAGAAACTGGCAAAACTTGCGGGAAGAAAAAGTGTCGAAATGATTCATCAAAAAGACTTATTATCGGTAACGGGATATATGCGAGGAGGATGTTCGCCAGTAGGTATGAAAAAACAATTTCCTACTTATATAGATGAAAGTATTTTAAAAGTGGATGAGGTTGCTTTTTCGGCAGGTAAGCGTGGTTATCAAATGATTGTAAATGTCCAACAAATTTTGACATACTTAAATGTCGAAGTAGGAGATATTATTCGAAAATAATTTGAAAACGGTTACATATTTCTGTGGTTTTTGACAAAGAGCTTTGATATACTAATAGAAGAGGTGGTAAAAATGAATTATAACGAAAAATATCAAAAATGGGTTAGTAAAGAAGATTTAGATCCTGCATTAAAAGCTGAATTATTATCAATGGATGAAACTGCAAAAGAAGATGCTTTTTATACAGATGTTGAATTTGGAACTGCAGGGATGAGAGGTATTTTAGGTGCAGGGACAAACCGTCTAAACATCTATGTTATTCAAAAAGCAAATGTAGGATTTGCGAAATATATTGCATCTTTACCAGAAGGTAAAGAAAGAGGTGTTGCTATTGGATATGATAATAGACATATGTCTTATAAGTTTGCAATTGAATCAGCAAAGGTTTTAGCAACTTATGGTATTAAATCATATATCTTTGAATCATTACGTCCAACACCAGAATTATCATTTGCGGTACGTTATTTAAAATGTGCGGGTGGTATTATGATTACAGCAAGTCACAATCCTAAAGAACATAATGGATATAAAGTATATGATGATACTGGATGTCAATTATTACCAGAAGCAGCTGATCAAGTTGTGCAATATGTAAATGAAGTAGATGATGAATTAAATATTAAAGTCTTCTCTGATGAAGAAGCTTATCCATATATGACATGGATTGGTGAAGAAGTAGATGAAGCTTATTATAAAGAAGTAATGGCAATTGAAGTAAATCCTGGAATGGATAAAAAAGATTTCAAAATCGTTTTTTCTCCGCAACATGGAACTTCAAACATTGCGGTAAGAACTTGCTTAACAAGACTTGGATATGATATTGTGCCAGTACTTGCACAATGTGCACCAGATCCAGATTTCTCAAATACAAAATCGCCAAACCCTGAAGTACCTGCTTCTTATGAATTAGCAATCAAAAAAGCTAAAGAAGTAGATGCCGATGTTGTTGTTATTACAGACCCTGATGGGGACCGTTTAGGAGTTGTCGCAAAACATAATGGTGAATATGTTTTAATGTCTGGTAACCAATCTGCAGCTGTTTATTTGGAATATATCTTAAGCCAAATGAAAGAAAAAGGAACATTACCTGATAATGCGGTAATGTATAATACAATCGTTACATCTGATTTAGGAGAACTTGTAGCAAGAAGCTATGGTGTTGATGTTGAAAAAACATTAACAGGATTCAAATTTATCGGAGATAAGATTCGTAAATATGAACAAACTCATGAAAAAACATTTGTATTTGGTTATGAAGAATCTTATGGATGTGTTATTAAAGACTTTGTAAGAGATAAAGATGCTGTTCAAGCTGTTTTAACTGCAGCTGAAGCTGGTAACTATTATAAAAAACAAGGTAAAGATTTAGTAGATGTTTTAAATGAACTTTATGCAAAACATGGTACATTTAAAGAAACACAAATCGCCCTTGCTAAGGCGGGTGCAGCTGGTGCAGCAAGAATTAAAGAAATCATGGACAACTTAAGAAAAGATGCTCCACAAGAAATTGGTGGTGTAAAAGTTGTTAAAGTTGAAGACTATGGAAATAGTACATGTTCTGATGGAACAACAATTCAATTACCAAAATCTAACGTATTAAAATATTACTTAGAAGATGGCTCATGGATTGCAGCTCGTCCTTCAGGAACAGAACCAAAATGTAAATTCTATTTCTCAATTAAAGGAACAGATGCTAAAGATGCAGCTGATAAAACAGAAGTCTTCCATAAATCTATGATGGAAATTATTGGTGAATAATAAAACAAGAGGTCCTAAATGGACTTCTTTTTTTTGGACTAAACGTCCTTTGAAGAAGAAAAAAAGGAAAGCTAAAATAATGATAGATAAAAATTAAATCGCCATGGTTAGAAAACGAACAAATTATCTTTGATAACATGGTACAATAACATCAGAAAAACTCCTTATAAATATGATAAACAATACAACGATTAAAAGAAGTTGTAGAAATGGAAATTATGATGATTTAAGAAACAATCGTAAAATCGAAACAGAAAACTTTATGATGGCGGCCATATTTACACGTACGAAAATTAAAAGAGAAGACTTACCAGAAGGAGATGAAATCAATATGTGTGAAGCAATGGATAGATTATTTCAAAGATTAAGAAATGAAGGAGAAGTCTTAGGACTAGAGAAAGGAGAAACAATCGGATTTGAAAAAGGAAAACGAGAAGAAAAACAAAATACTTTAAAAGACCTACTTAAAGTAAAACTAGGAACCTTATCAAGACCTTTAGAAAAACAACTTACAAATACATCGCTAGAAAAACTAAATGAACTTACATTAAATATATTTAATGTAACAAATGAAGAAGACGTTTTAAGAATTATTGATTAGGTTATACGTATTATTCGTATAGCCTTTTTTTATTTACAAAAATATAATAATTTTTTCTTGTTTTTTACATTCCACACCCTAAAAACGACATTTCGCGACAAATGAAAAAGTAAAGTATCATAAATAGTAAAATATAAATAGACAAGGGAGGTTTTTTATTAATAAATAAATAAGCAGTTTTAAACATAATAATTTTTAATAAGGGGAGGAAAAATAAGTTATGAAGATAAAAATAAAGAAAATAATAGCAAGCGTACTTACATTTATGATGGTCTTTACACAAGTGCCTGTAAATGTATTTGCGGAAACTAAAGGAGAATCAATACCTCTTGATATAACGCTTGTGCTAGATGTGTCTGGAAGTATGGATGATCCATTAAGTGGTGGAACAAAAAGAATGAGTGTTTTAAAGGATTCTGTTTATCAGTTGATTGATGAATTCTCAACTAAAAATACAAACATTGAAGATGTTAGTAAACAAAATAGAATTGCAATTGTTAAATTTGCAGGGGATAAAAATAATAAAGTAGGAAATGATACATACACTAGTGGAGGATATAGATATAACTATACTCAAGTTGTAAGTGACTACGTTGCTGTACAAGATACGAATAAAGGTGATTTAAAAGAAAAAGTAAAAACAATTAATGCGTCAGGTGCAACAAATTCACAAGCAGCTATGGAGTTGACAAAAAATTTGGTAAATAGTAGTGTGAATGACACAAATAGAAGATATGCCAAAAGAGTAGTAATTTTTGTTACGGATGGTGTGCCAACAACTCAAAGTTCGTTTGATGATGATGTAGCAAACAATGCTATATCTATTGCAAAATCTATAAAGAAAAATGCATTTATTTATTCTATCGGATTATCTGCAAAGACAAATAAAACTATTGTAGGTGATGATGGGGATGGTAATTGGACAGAAACAGAAAAGTTTAATGCCTATTTACATGGTATATCTAGTAATTATCCAAATGCGACAGATTATAAGAATTTGGGTAATAAATTAAACGGAGCAAATTATTACAGAGGGGTTAAATCTTCTACTGAAGCGCATGATACATTTGCTGAGATTATTAGATTACTTTCTAATATGTTGTTTGATCTTGCGGACTATACAAAAGTCAATGAAGCAAAAGCTAAAGTGCCAAGTAACTTAAATATTTACACAGAAGAAACAGTTAATGCATTGCAAGAAGCACTTGATGCAGTAGAAGAAGGAAAAAATATAACAGAACAAGAAACAGTAGATGGATATGCTAAAGCTATTAATGAAGCAATCAATAGTTTAGTAATAAAAGATGCTAATTATAAAAAAGTCAATGAAGCAAAAGCCAAAGTGCCAAATGACTTAAATATTTATACAGAAGAAACAGTTAATTCATTGCAAGAAGCGCTTGATGCAGTAGAAGAAGGAAAAAATATAACAGAACAAGAAACAGTAGATGGATATGCTAATGCAATCAATGAAGCAATCAGTAAATTAGTATTAAAAGATGCAGATTATAAAAAAGTCAATGAAGCAAAAGCTAAAGTACCAAGTAACTTAAATATTTACACAGAAGAAACAGTTAATGCATTGCAAGAAGCGCTTGATGCAGTAGAAGAAGGAAAAAATATAACAGAACAAACTGAAGTAGATGCAATGGCAAAAGCTATTTACGAAGCAATCAGTAAATTAGTATTAAAAGATGCTAATTATAAAAAAGTTAATGAAGCAAAAGCCAAAGTGCCAAGTAACTTAACAATTTACACAAAAGAAACAGTTAATTCATTGCAAGAAGCACTTGATGCAGTAAAAGAAGGAAAGAAAATAACAGAACAAGAAACAGTAGATGGATATGCTAAAGCTATTTACGAAGCAATCAGTAAATTAGTATTAAAAGATGCTACACCAACAAAACAAGAAGCAGTAACACCAACAGTAAAAGTTGAAACAACAAATAAAGAAACTGTTAAAGCTGAAAACAAGAAAGAAGTGAAGAAGGTTAAAACAGGGGATAGTACAAATAGCGTGCTTTATTTGGGGTTATTTGGTTTTAGTTTATTGATTATTTATTGTATTGTGATGAAAAAGTTTATTAGATAGTAAAATTATAAAGAAGTCTCTTTGAATAGAAGACTTCTTTTTTCTTTGGACTAAACGTCCATTGAAGAAAGAAAAGAAGAAAGATAATATAATGGTAGAAAAAGAACAAATATTTTATAAAAGTCAAGTCGTTTTGGTTAGGAAACTCGCAAATTTGACACAAACTTGAGACAAAATGAAAGAAGAACCATGATACAATTTACTTGTAACAGATCTAGATAAGTTACCTCAAATAAAAAGAAAGTAGGTAATAATAAATTGATAGTGACAAATAACTTAACACCTGATAGTGCCTGTCGTACCTTCTTCAGTAATGATGTTCATTTTGCATCTTTTTCTAATGCCTTCTTATTTGATGGAAAACAGGTCATTCATCCTGAAAGACTTGTTCGCTACGAAAACGATACTTCATTTATTATCAATGATACAAAAAGCGTAGAGGATGAAAAAAGAAGAAGGGATATTGTCGTCAAAACCGATATCAATGGGATCTATTGTCTTTTTGGTATCGAACATCAAAGCAGTATTGATCAAGAAATGGTGATTCGCTGTGGTAATTATGAAATGGTGGAGTATCTAAAACAGTTAAAAAACAAAAGACTCGTTCCACAGCTTATGGTTGTTTTCTATACAGGATCAAGGAAATGGGAAGGACCTTTAAAATTAAGTGATTATTTAGAAATACCCAAAGAATTAAAACCTTATTTTAATGATTGGAAAATCTATTTGGTAGATGTTAAAGACATCGATACGAGTAAAATCAAAGATAAACAAACACGTTACTTTATCGAAGCGATACAGAACATGTATAAGGGAAACTATGATAAGTTGCATCGAAAAATAAAGATGAATAGAAATAACTTTATTTATGCAGCAATTATTACAGGAAGTTTAGATTTAATCAAAGACTTACCAGAAGGAGATGAAATCGATATGTGTGAAGGAATGGAAAGAATGGCAGAAGGATTTAGAAGTGAAGGACGTAAACAAGGTATTCTTGTGGGAAGAAATGAAGGTAGAAAAGAAGGAAAACTAGAAGAAAAGAGAAGTACATTAAAAGAACAATTAATCATTAAATTAGGAGCTGTTTCAAGTCGTTTAGAAGAACAACTTACAAATGCATCACTTGAAAAATTAAATGTATTAACGCGAAATATATTTGATATTACAAGCGAAGAAGATGTTTTAAGAATTATTCATTAAAATTTTTTGAACAAAGCTGTAAGAAAATGAAATCGTTTCTTAACAGTTTTTATTTTTTGTTTAGAGTGCTATAATTATGTAGGTAGTAAGAAAGGATGAAATTATGTACGCAAAAAATACATGGGAAAAATATGCAAATTGTGTAAATGATGTTATGGAATATAATGAAGGTTATAAAGATTATATTTCAAAAAATAAAACAGAACGTGCTTGTGTTAAGGATTCTATTCGTTTAGCAGAAGCTAAAGGTTTTAAACCTTTATCATCTTTTGATCATTTAAAGACAGGTGATAAGGTTTATGTTATTAATAGAGATAAGAATATTGCTCTATTTATTATTGGTGAAAAACCTTTAACTGAAGGTATGAGGATTTTAGGGGCTCATATTGATTCGCCTCGTATGGATTTAAAACAAAATCCTCTTTATGAATCAGAAGGATTTGTTTTAGCGGATACGCATTATTATGGTGGTATAAAGAAATATCAATGGGTTACAATTCCTTTATCTTTATATGGTGTGGTTTGTAAAAAAGATGGTAGTGTTGTTGATGTTGTCATTGGTGAAGATGAAAATGATCCTGTAGTTGGTATCAGTGATTTATTGATTCATTTATCAGCTGATCAATTAGATAAAAAAGCAGCTAAAGTTATTGAAGGAGAAAACTTAGATGTGACTTTAGGAAATATGCCACTTGTTGGAGAAGAAAAAGATGCTGTTAAAGCGAATATCTTAAAATTATTAAAAGAAAAATATGATATTGAAGAAGAAGATTTCATTTCTGCTGAAATTGAAGTTGTACCTAGTGGAAAAGCAAGAGATTATGGTTTAGATCGTTCAATGGTAGCAGGATATGGTCATGATGACCGTGTGTGTGCTTATACTTCTTTAACAGCTCTTTTAGACAGTGAAGTATCTGAATATACAAGTTGTGCTATTTTAGTGGATAAAGAAGAAATTGGTTCAGTAGGGGCCACAGGAGCACATTCTTTATTCTTTGAAAATACTGTTGCGGAATTATTATTAAAGATGGGAATTGATAGTTTTATTCAAACAAGACTTACAATGGCTCGTTCTAAAATGTTATCAAGTGATGTTTCTGCTGGTGTTGATCCATTATTTGTAAGTGTGAATGATAAGAAAAACGCTGCTTATTTAGGTAATGGTATTGTCTTCAATAAATATACTGGATCAAGAGGTAAAAGTGGAAGTAATGATGCTTCAGCAGAATATGTTGCACAAGTTCGTGCAGTCATGGATAATGCAAATATCCATTATCAAACAGCTGAATTAGGACGTGTTGACCAAGGTGGAGGCGGAACAATCGCTTATATCTTAGGTAATTATAATATGGATGTTATTGATGCTGGTATTGCGGTTTTAAATATGCATGCACCAATGGAAGTTGTAAGTAAAGTAGATGTTTATGAAACTTATCAAGCTTACAAAGCTTTTTTGAAAAATGCTTAGAAATACTCCTTTTGGAGTATTTTTTATTATCTATTTTTTAAACAATATGTTATGATAAATGTATTGTTAGAAAAGGTAGGTTTTTATGAAAGAAAGAGAACAATTTAAATCAAGAATTGGTTTTATTTTATTGTCCGCTGGATGTGCTATAGGAATAGGAAACGTATGGCGTTTTCCTTATGTTGTTGGAGAAAATGGAGGAGGAATTTTTGTATTGTTTTATCTTTTCTTCCTTCTTTTAATAGGTGTCCCTATTTTAAGTATGGAATTTTCCGTAGGGAGAGCGAGTAAAAAAAGTGCTATAAAATCCTTTGAAACATTAGAAAAGCCAAAACAAAAATGGCATTTACACGGTTATATGGCTTTAGTAGGAAATATCTGCTTAATGATTTTTTATACAACTGTTTCAGGTTGGATGTTGAAATATTTTTATAATTTTTTAACAGGACAATTTGCAGGTTTATCTACAAAAGGTGTTCAACAAATATTTTCAAATGTTCTAGCAAGTCCTTCTACAAATGTTTTTTGGATGATTGTTGTAGTAGCTTTAGGAATGCTTGTATGTTCGATGGGACTACAAAATGGGGTAGAACGTATTACTAAAGTAATGATGTCAGGACTCTTAGGGCTTATTATGATTCTTGCTATTCATGGTTTGTTATTGGATGGTGGTATGGCAGGTGTGAAGTTTTATTTATATCCTGATTTTCATAAGATTTCTGAAATAGGACTTGTTAAGGTAATTGTTTCTGCCATGAATCAAGCTTTCTTTACTTTGAGTATTGGTATCGGTTCAATGGCAATCTTTGGAAGTTATTTAAATAAGGAACAAACTTTATTAAAAGAATCGTTGAATGTGGCGCTGTTAGATACTTTTGTCGCTATTATGGCAGGATTGATTATTTTTCCAGCATGTTTTTCTTTTGGAATTAGTCCTGATAGCGGTCCTAGTTTGATTTTTATTACGTTACCCAATGTTTTTGTTTCAATGACAGGTGGAAGGATTTGGGGTTCACTTTTCTTCTTATTTATGTCATTTGCTTCTTTATCAACGGTTATTGCTGTTTTTGAAAACATCATTGCTTGTACAATGGAATTACTAAATATTGACCGTAAAAAAGCAGTGATGATCAATTTTGTAGTCATTACAGTTTTATCATTACCATGTGCTTTAGGTTTTAATGTTTTAAGTAACATTCAACCATTAGGTGCTGGTTCTACAATTCTAGATTTAGAAGATTTTATCGTAAGTAATTTATTACTTCCATTAGGATCACTTGTTTATTTATTATTCTGTACTTCTAAATATGGTTGGGGATTTAAAAACTATCAAAAAGAAGCAAATATTGGAAAGGGTTTAAAAGTACCTGACAAAATGCAATTTTATGTAACAGTTATTTTACCGATTGTAGTTATTTTTGTTTTTATTAGTGGAATTATCTAGGAGAAAACATATATGAATGTAAGATGTGCTCTTATGGATGATTTAGAGGAAATTATAGAACTTTATGATGCTGTTAGTGATGCTATGAAAGAGAGTGCTTTTGATATTGGCTGGCGAAAAAATCTCTACCCATCAAAAGAAATGATTCAATCAGATATCAAACAAAAAACTTTATATATCTTACAAAAAGAAGAAAAGATCATAGGGGCAATGGTATTAAATCATGAAAGTGACCCTTGTTATCAAAATGTTTATTGGCAAATAAATGTTGATGATACAGAAGCAATCATTTTGCATCGTTTTTGTATTCATCCAGATTATCATGGATGTGGTAAGTATTTTCTAAAACAAGCTTTGAAAATTGCCCAAAAACAAAACCAAAGGGTCATGCGTTTGGATGTTTTATCTTCTAATTTACCAGCTATTCGCCTTTATGAAAAATGCGGTTTCTTATTGCAGGGAAAACAAATGATGGATTATGGTAAAACTGTTATAGCACATTTATATGAAAAACTTATTTAAAGTGTTGTGAAATAATTTCATAGCACTTTTTTTTGGACTAAACATCCATTGAAGAAGAAAAAGAGGAAAGATAAAATAATGATAGATAAAAAATTAAATTGCCATGGTTAGAAAACGAACAAATTATCTTTGATAACATGGTACAATAACATCAGAAAAACTCCTTATAAATATGATAAACAATACAAACAAAATGCGATGTATGAAACCTTAATATAAAAAATTTATATAAGGAGGAAAGATGATGTGC
>OGOG01001136.1_pt1 | contig 27008 bp, 18 predicted proteins | sample 1552581 | NCBI WGS metagenome assembly OGOG01 (sample SAMEA2580152, study PRJEB22360) | human gut metagenome | biome: human gut; feature: human-associated habitat; material: faeces | place: Denmark | collected 2008/2010 | reverse complement strand
ACAACCGGTGAAGATTATCGGTGAATTCATTCAAGTAGGCAAAGTAGCTCCAGATTTCGAGCTGGTAAAAACTGATTTATCTTCTTTTTCTCTTAAAGATTTAAAAGGTAAAAATGTAATTCTAAATATTTTCCCGAGTCTTGACACGAGTGTATGCGCAACGTCAGTACGTAAATTCAACAAATTGGCAGCAGGAATGAAGGATACGGTAGTGTTGGCTATATCAAAAGATTTACCTTTTGCACATGCCCGTTTTTGTACTACTGAAGGCATCGAAAATGTGATACCATTGTCAGATTTCCGCTTTTCCGATTTTGACGAGAGCTACGGAGTGCTGATGGCAGATGGTCCGCTTGCCGGATTGTTGGCGCGTGCTGTGGTAGTTGTTGGAAAAGATGGTAAGGTGGCTTATACTGAGCTTGTTCCGGAGATTACGCAAGAACCCGATTATGACAAGGCATTGGCTGCAGTGAAAGAATAATTATTGCAGAGTTAGAGATCCGTATCTTTTGCCTAAAGTGTGAGTTACGGGGTTATAAAATTTTGGACCTAATAGGGACTGGTTATTAAGTATAGCGATCTGCTATACTTACAGTTCTTGTTAGGTTGTGTTTTTTTAGACTCAATTTAACCTAAACGAAAATGAATAAAAAACAAATCCTATTCGTTGCCCTTGCACTCTTGGGCAGTGAAGCTTTGGTGGCCCAAACAGAGCAAGCAGAAAATACTTCTCCCTGGACAAGGGAAGGGTATGTCGGGCTAAAATTGACTCAGGTAAGTTTGACAAACTGGTCGGCTGGCGGTGATAACTCAGTCGCTTTTGATTTACAAGGTACGTATCAAGCCAATTATAAAAAAGGTAAACATTTGTGGAACAATCGTCTTGAATTGGCCTACGGTTTGAATAAAACCGGTGAAGATGGTGTCAGGAAGGCTAATGATAAAATATATATGAATACCAATTACGGGTATTCAATTGCGAAGAATTGGTATGCGAGTGCGTATGCTACATTTCAAACTCAGTTTTCTCCGGGATACGATTATAAAGTGAGTAAGGACATTTCTGTTTCCGAATTTATGTCACCGGCTTATTTAACTACTGGCTTGGGGTTTACTTATGAGCCGAATAAGATCTTTACAGTCATGCTATCACCGGCTTCTTGGCGTGGCACATTTGTCTTGAATGACCGCTTGTCAGATGAAGGTGCTTATGGAGTAGATCCAGGAAAACATCTGCTATCCGGTTTCGGGGCAAACTTGAAGGGAGAGGTAAGGTATGAATTTATGCAGAATATGACCGTTTATTCCCGTTTGGACTTGTATTCGGACTATTTACATAAACCTCAGAATATTGATGTGAATTGGGAAGTACAACTGAATATGGCAATCAATAAATGGTTCTCAACGACCTTGACAACCAATTTGGTATACGATGATGATGTGAAAATTACTCAAAAAGACGGTACTAAAGGGTCGCGAGTGCAATTTAAAGAAATCTTAGGAGTAGGCTTACAGTTTAATTTTTGATTGATATATTTAATTTTATCGAGGTATTAAAAATGTGCCAATTAACTACATGGACATTCCATGTGGTAATTGGCACATTTGATGAAAATATATTTATTTCTTCTTCATTCCTTTATACAAGAGGAATCCTACGATAAATACACCTACTGCTATAAAGAAGTAACCTAATTCATGGCTGTATTCCGTAACCCGAGCCAGTAGTTGTTCTTCACTTTCAATACCGGGAACAGACGCCAGATTATAACCTATAATTGCCAGAATGGAATTCCATAAGCCTGCTCCAAGCGTAGTATACAGAAGAAATGTAGACAATTTCATTTTTGCTAATCTGGCGGGAATAGAAATAAGTTGCCGTACAGCAGGGATTAAGCGGCCAATAAAAGTTGAAAGGGCACCATGCTTATCAAAATAAGTTTCCGCATGTTCTACTTTTGCTTGATCGATCAGGCACATATGCCCGAAACGACTGTTGGCGAACTTGTATATAAGAGGACGCCCCAGCCAGTATGCCAGATAATAATTTATAAGCGCACCGATATTGGCACCGATCGTAGAAAACAATACAACCAAATATACATTCATCTCATCATTCACCGCAGCTTTGTACGCGGCAGGGGGTACAACAACCTCGGACGGAAAGGGAATAAAGGAACTTTCAATGGCCATCAACAAAGTTATAGTCCAATAATTAAGGTGGTCGAGACACCATTGTATAAATGCTACAGATTCCATTTGTTCTAATTCTGAATTCTAGTTATATGATATATGATTTCTGATTAATTTATTTTTTCTTTTGATGCTTTTCTTTTTTTGCAGGTTTTTTGTCATCTTCCGAACACTCCTTTACTTCATCTATGAATTTTTCAAGATCCTTTAAAAGATAACGATCTCCGGTTTTTAAGAGGCTCGCGTGGAAAGTATCCAGATTCAAAGGGCTTTCAGATAACTGATTGTATTTATAGAATGCTTTATGATCTCTGAGAATACTGTGGCAAGAAGACCATTGATTCCCGGATAATCAGGATCGTCTTCGCGAGCCTGTTCAAAGCATTGGCGGGCGTTTTCCACCATACCGTAATCAAGACTGAAATTGCCGATCTGGACCAACGTTTCCGGTTCAGGTGCAAGGTTCAATGCGTGTCGCCAACATTCTTTGGCTTCATCAAATTTATCTTCTTCCAGATAAATTTGACTATCCTGTAAATAGATATCTACACTATCGGGAATAATTTTTTTTGCTTTTTCGAAAATTAAATGGGCTTCTTCAAGTTTTCCTAATTTTGAAAGGCATTTGGCTTGGCCTGAATATAAATCTACAAGAATGGGTGAGTTCTCATTGGGAATACTTTTCAAAGCTTTTCCATAATTTTCGTAGCTAAGTTCCCATTTTTCCATATTAGTATAGGCCAGTCCGATGAACATATAGGTCAGATCAGGTGGGAGACTTTTACATTGAAGAGCTTTACTGTATTCTTCGATTGCATCCTCATTGTTTTCTATTTGAAGCAGACTATGAGCCTTTATCGTATGGGCTTCTCCAAAATTTTCATCGGCTGTCAATGCAAAATCACATGCTTCAATCGCTTTAGCGAAGTCCATCGTGTCGAAATGGCATTTAGCTAAACCTGTCCAATAGGTAGGATTATAGGGATTTTTATCGATTAATCTATTATAAAAATCGATCGCTTGTTCATACTCATTTTCACTGCGGTAACAATCTGCCATGACCGCTAGAAATTCTTCTTCCTCTTTGTATTTGTCATATCCGCGTGTGAGCCACGGTAAGGCTTTTTCGGGATAATCCATATCAATATAAAGATAGGCTATATCAATGATGTTTTTTAGATCGTCTTTTTCTTCGATAGATTCCAATTCCTTTTCTGCATCCTCCAGTTTACCTTCGGTAAGCAATATTTCTGCTTTTAGAAGTTTTACTTCCGATTCATAGGTCTCATTGATACATTCGGCTACATTTTTAGCCTTGGCAAATTGCATTGTGTCCAGATACAGATAAGCTTGTTCTACAAGAAGGTCTGTATGTCCCGGATGCAATTCCAAGCCATAAGTGATAACTTCCTGGGCATCCTCGAAACGGCGTTCTGTTGCATATTTATCAGCTATATCCGCCAGTTGGTCTCCGTCCATGTAGACTTGTCTATTGTTAGCTTTTGCCGTTTCATAACTGGCAATAAGTTCATTTAATTCTTGTCCTTTGTCCGAAGACGAGTTTTTTCTAATCATTTATTTAAAAATTGGGTATTTATATGAAAAACCGGCTGCACTCCGGATAACGTTGTGCAGCCTGTCTTTCAATTCTTAATTTTAAAAGTATCTTTCAAGCCTACTGTACGATTGAAGATCATTTTATCGGAAGTAGAATCTTTATCTACATTGAAGTAGCCGATACGTTGAAATTGCAAGTAGGAGAGAGGTGGCATGGTAGCAACGAACTTTTCTACATAACAATTGGTGAGGATATTCAATGAATCGGGATTGATCATCTCTTTCATTGCTTCCAAGGCGTCACAATTCTTAGCTTCACGAATGGCAGCCAATTCATCTCGTGGATTCTCTACTTTCCAGAGCCGGTCATAAAGCCGTACCTCAGCTTTCAGGCAGTGGGCGCAACTTACCCAGTGCAACGTTCCTTTTACTTTGCGGTTGGCATCGGGCATCCCGCTTTTTGTGTGCGGATCGTACTCGCAATATACTTCGGTGATTGTTCCGTTCTCATCTTTTTTACAACCTGTGCATTTTACAATGTATGCATTCTTCAGTCGTACCTCCTGTCCCGGAGTCATGCGGAAGTATTTTTTCGGAGCGTCTTCCATAAAGTCTTCGCGTTCCATCCACAACTCCCGGCTGAATTCAATCGTATGACTGCCCGCTTCAGGGTCTTCCGGATTATTGATGGCTTCCAGTTCTTCTACCTGTCCTTCCGGATAATTGGTAATAATAAGTTTTACCGGATTCAGGACTGCGGAAACACGGGTGGCACGGGTGTTGAGATCTTCGCGGACAGCACTTTCCAGCAATGCGAACTCGTTGAGCGCATCATAGGTCGTGTATCCGATTTTATCCACGAATTTGCGAATGGATTCCGGAGAATAACCACGACGACGGAAACCGCAGATTGTCGGCATACGAGGATCGTCCCAACCGTTTACCAACCCTTCTTTTACAAGCGTAAGCAAGTTACGTTTGCTCATCAGGGTGTAACTGAGGTTGAGTTTATTGAACTCATATTGGCGTGGACGGTTGTCTTTAAGATCTTTACCTTCTTTCAACCAATCGATGAAAAGGTCATATAGCGGACGATGCACCACAAACTCAAGCGTACAAAGCGAATGGGTGACACCCTCGAAGAAGTCACTTTGACCGTGTGCAAAGTCATACATCGGATATGCTTTCCAGGTAGTGCCTGTACGGTGGTGAGGATGTTTTACGACACGATAAATAATCGGATCGCGGAAGTGCATGTTCGGATTTGCCATATCTATTTTGGCACGAAGCACCATAGCCCCTTCTTCTATTTCACCGCTGTTCATTTTTTCAAACAGTCTGAGGTTTTCTTCCATCGGGCGGTTGCGGTAAGGGCTTTCGACACCCGGTTGAGTCGGAGTGCCTTTTTGTGCTGCGATCTGTTCGGAAGTTTGTTCGTCAATATAGGCTTTGCCTTCCTTTATAAGTTGCACGGCAAAGTCCCAGAGTTGCTGGAAATAATCGGAAGCATAATAAACGTTTTCCCATTCAAATCCAAGCCATTTAATATCTTCTTCGATGGCTTCTACATACTCCATATCCTCTTTGGTGGGATTTGTATCATCGAAACGGAGGTTACATACGCCTCCATGACGGGCGGCAAGACCGAAATCAAGGCAAATCGCTTTGGCATGTCCGATATGAAGGTAGCCGTTCGGTTCGGGCGGGAAACGAGTTTGTACTCTTCCTCCGTTTTTGCCTTCTTTCAAATCATTCTCAACAATTTGCTCAATAAAGTTGAGGCTTTTCTTTTCACCGCCAACTTCTTCGATTTTAATATCTGTCATATCTTAAGTATTTACTCTGTATTTAAGGCTACAAAAGTATGATATTTTTTTTGTATAACCTTATTTCACCGGAATATATCCACTCTTTTTAATTATATCCTGTCCCTCGGTGGACAGGATAAAGTCCATCAATGGAGCGACGTCCCCTTTATTACGGGCATTGTAGTAATAGTAGAGCGGACGAACGATGGGATATGTTTTGTTAGTGGCATTCTCAACACTCGGTTCGGCATAAGGCTTGCCGTCATAAGATACGGATAAGGTTTTGATCCGAGGTGATACATAGGCAAGTCCTACATAACCGATGGCGCCTTGTGTCTGGCTGACTGATTGTATGATTGCGCCCGTAGCCGGCATGGATAAACTACCAGGCATGTAATTTTTGTTTTTAAGGACGCTTTCTTTGAAAAACTCGTAGGTTCCGGAGGACGTTTCGCGGGAATAAACGACTATTTTACGATCTTCTCCGCCCACTTGTTTCCAATTGGTGATTTTACCGCGGAAGATATCTTCCAGTTGCTTGCGTGTCAGTTGTTTGACCGGATTTGAAGGATGTACGATCACCGCAAGCGCATCGTAAGCGACAATGGTTTCTTCTATATCTTGTTTGGCTGCCTTCGCTTTCATCTTTTCACTGAACTTGATGGGGCGTGATGCCATGGCGATGTCAGTCGTGTTATCCAGAAGGGCGGAAATGCCGACCCCCGTTCCACCTCCTGTCACCGTGACACGTGCATCCGGATTCTTGTTCATGAACCGTTCAGCGGTTTGCTGGGCTATCGGAAGCAACGTGTCGCTTCCCTTGATGCGTTGGGCGTAAAGTGTGCCGGATAGCATCCAACACAGGAGAAAGAGAGCTGTTATTTTCATCTATTTACTTTTTTACTGTTAGTACTGCAAATTAAGGAAAGAAGTATTACATTCCTATTACAAATCTCATCCCTATAATGTTTGTAATATGAATGTAATGCTTTTGAAACATTTCCTTCAAACATTGTTCACACCCCCTTAACATGAAACCTTTTTCTTTGCACATATAATCAATAGGTATGAAGAAGATTTTTGAAAAGATCATAGAAGGACTGCTTACTTGCAGCGGATTTATCACAAGCATCACGATCTTGCTGATTATACTTTTCCTTTTCACGGAAGCTTTCGGCCTGTTCCACAGTAAAGTGATCGAAGAGGGATATGTATTGGCGTTGAATAAAGACAACAAAGTGAGCCAGTTGAGTCCCGTTCAGATAAAGGAGGTCTTCGATGAAGAGATAACGAATTGGGATGAGCTGGGAGGCGAAAATCTTCCTATCCGGGTTTTTCGGTTGGAAGATGTCACGAAGTATTTTACCGATGAAGAATTGGGAGATTCATATCAACATGCCGGGGCACTCATCACGAAATTGGTAGAAGAGACATCGGGGATCGTTGCTTTCGTACCCCGGCAATTTATTGTCGATCCCGGGCGTGTGAACTATATCAAGGATAATTCAATTTCCCTGAAAGATGTATTTGCGGGGGCTGAGTGGTTTCCTACAGCGACCCCGGCTCCTTTATTCGGCTTTTTACCTTTAATTACCGGTACACTGTGGGTCAGTCTTTTCGCTATCCTGATAGCTCTTCCTTTCGGACTTTCCGTTGCCATATACATGTCGGAAGTGGCTAAGCCGGGCATACGTAACTGGCTCAAACCCGTTATAGAGTTGCTGAGTGGCATTCCCTCCGTGGTTTATGGCTTTTTCGGGTTGATTGTTATTGTTCCGCTTATCCAGAAAGTTTTTGATTTGCCGGTAGGGGAGAGTGGGCTTACAGGAAGTATTGTTCTGGCAATAATGGCACTTCCTACTATCATTACCGTTACGGAAGATGCCATGCGGAACTGTCCCCGCGCCATGCGCGAAGCCAGCCTCGCATTAGGTGCTTCACAATGGCAGACGATCTATAAGGTAGTAATACCGTTTTCTATTTCCGGGATAACCTCAGGAGTTGTCTTAGGAATTGGACGCGCCATCGGTGAAACGATGGCGGTATTGATGGTGACGGGAAATGCTGCCGTCATACCTACTACTATTCTCGAACCGCTTCGTACTATTCCCGCCACTATTGCTGCCGAACTGGGTGAAGCTCCTGCCGGTGGTCCTCATTACCAAGCTTTGTTCCTCTTGGGGGTAGTCCTGTTTTTCATTACATTAATTATAAACTTTAGCGTGGAGTATATCTCCTCTAAAGGAGTCAAACGTAACAGATAATTATGGAAATAACAAGTAATAATAAGGCCAAACGCCGTTCTCAATCCATTGCTTTCGGCATATTCCGGTTGCTAAGCCTGTGCATCGTACTTATCCTGTTTGCCATTCTGGGGTTCATTATATATAAAGGTATAGGGGTCATTAACTGGAACTTTTTGACATCGGCACCTACCGACGGCATGACCGGAGGAGGTATCTGGCCTGCCATTGTCGGTACGTTCTACCTGATGATCGGAAGCGCGCTTTTTGCATTCCCGGTGGGAGTCATGAGTGGCATTTATATGAACGAATATGCTCCGAAAGGCAAACTGGTACGTTTTATCCGTATGATGACGAACAATCTGAGCGGCATTCCGTCTATCGTCTTCGGACTTTTCGGTATGGCATTGTTCGTGAACTATTTGAATTTTGGCGATAGCATCTTGGCTGGATCGTTAACTTTGGGATTGCTATGTGTGCCTTTGGTAATCCGCACTACGGAAGAGGCCCTGAAAGCGATCCCTGATAGTATGCGTGAAGGTAGCCGTGCATTGGGAGCTTCCAAATTGCAAACCATCTGGCATGTCATTCTCCCGATGGGGATGCCCAATATTATAACAGGACTGATTCTTGCCCTGGGGCGGGTGTCCGGTGAGACGGCCCCGATCCTGTTTACCTGTGCGGCTTACTTTTTACCACAGCTTCCTACGAGCATATTCGACCAATGCATGGCATTGCCCTATCATCTTTATGTGATTTCTACCAGCGGTACGGATATGGAAGCCCAATTACCTTTGGCTTACGGTACTGCCTTGGTGTTAATTGTCATCATTTTGATGGTAAATTTGTTGGCGAATTTGTTAAGAAAGTATTTTGAGAAGAAAGTGAAAACAAATTAGAATATGGATAAGATAGATGCTCGCGATGTGAATTTCTGGTATGGTGATTTTCATGCCTTGAAAGGTATCAGTATGAAGATCGAGGAAAAATCGGTAGTTGCTTTTATAGGTCCTTCGGGTTGTGGTAAATCTACTTTTCTCCGGCTGTTCAACCGGATGAACGATTTGATTCCCGGAACCCGGATGACCGGTGAAATCCTCATCGATGGCGAAAACATTTACGACAAAGGAGTCCAGGTGGACGAGCTGCGGAAAAATGTGGGAATGGTTTTTCAACGTCCCAATCCTTTCCCCAAGAGTATTTTTGAAAATGTAGCCTACGGGCTGCGTGTCAATGGAGTCAAAGATAATGCATATATCCGTCAGCGTGTGGAAGAGACATTGCGCGGTGCCGCCCTTTGGGATGAAGTGAAAGATAAGCTGAAAGAATCGGCTTTTGCACTTTCCGGAGGGCAACAGCAACGCCTTTGTATAGCTCGTGCCATGGCAGTTTCTCCTTCCGTATTGTTAATGGACGAACCCGCCTCTGCGTTAGACCCTATTTCCACGGCAAAAGTGGAGGAACTCATCCATGAACTGAAGAGACAATATACCATTGTGATCGTCACGCACAATATGCAGCAAGCTGCCCGCGTTAGTGATAAAACAGCCTTCTTCTATCTGGGGCAGATGATAGAATATGATGATACGAAGAAGATCTTTACGAATCCGGAAAAGGAAGCAACACAAAATTACATTACCGGAAGGTTCGGATAGTGGTTTGTGCTGACTTGCGATTTAGGATTCAACTTTGTTTGATTTTCAATTATAAATAAATATGCTATGGTAAAGTTTATAGAATCGGAACTCGTACTGCTTAAGAAAGAGATCGATGAAATGTGGACGTTGGTTTATAGCCAATTGGATAGAGCCGGTGAGGCAGTGCTTACTTTAGACAAGGAACTCGCCCAGCAAGTCATTGTCCGCGAGCGTAGGGTAAATGCCTTTGAGTTAAAGATCGACAGTGATGTAGAGGATGTGATAGCCCTGTATAACCCGGTAGCGATCGACTTGCGTTTTGTACTTGCGATGCTTAAAATAAATACGAACCTGGAACGTCTGGGTGATTTTGCGGAGGGCATCGCACGTTTTGTCCTCAAATGCAATGAGCCGGTATTGGATGCCGAACTTCTTAGGAAGTTGCGTTTGGAAGAGATGCTGAGAGAAGTGTTGTCAATGCTTGAGTTGGCAAAACGTGCCTTGAATGAAGAAAGCCTTGAGTTGGCAACTTCCGTATTTGCCAAAGATAACCTGTTGGATGAAATCAATGCGGAAGCAACGGCTGTATTGGCGGATTATATAAATGAACATACGGACAGTGTCCTTTCATGCCTCAATTTGGTCAGCGTGTTCCGTAAGTTGGAGCGTTCCGGAGATCATATTACCAATATTGCAGAAGAAATAGTGTTCTTCATTGACGCAAAAGTGTTAAAACATAGTGGGAAAAAGGATGAGAGCTACCCGGATAAGTAAGAATTAGCAAGTTTTTAGACGGAAATTAGTAGTACTTAAAAAAATGTTCTATATTTGTCTCCTGTAACGGGCGAGTTACAGGAGATGTTTTTTGAAATGATAATAAATCCAAAGAATTTTCAAAAAGATGTTATAAGACATGTTTTATTATTTGGTTCATAACAAGAAAAGCTCCTATCTTTGCACCGTTATCCTGAAAACAATCTTTTTACCTTAAAAAAAAACTAATACCTATTGAAAACTGAAAAATGGAGCTTTGTGAAAAGCCCCATTTTTTTATATCTATGTCAATCCTCTCTTTCCATAACTGCAATGTCACAATAGCATCCAAGTATAACACACGACAAAGAATAAAGTTCGGTTCGGTGGCGTCAACGGAACACTTTTCAATATATTTAAGGACTCTTTCTCTTGCCAGCTTGTTCTCTTGTCAACTAAGAAGCTGAGTATTTGTGAAACTTAAATTCTACGGTTATGTGGGGGAATTCTCTCTCGACATTCTGTTAGCTAGAGCTTTTAAGTACAGAAATGAATCAGAAGGCCAAAGTAATTTCTATCTTAAGCAAATTATAGCCTCCAGAATAATCTATTCATTTACAGTCAGAAATGAAGTAAGCGAAATAATGTCTTAGTGAGGAAAAATAGAAAAAATAGTTTCTATTCATTTTATAATGCATATCTTTGTGTTATTAAAGGATTTAAATTATTGCTTATGGAAACAGTTGATCGTTATATCAGATTTGATTGGGCTGTAAAGCGTCTTTTGCGTCAGAAAGCCAATTTCGGTGTCCTCGAAGGTCTGCTAACCGTATTGCTGAACGAACAAGTCAAGATAGTAGAAATACTCGAAAGCGAAGGCAATCAACTTACTGCCAATGATAAATTCAATCGGGTAGATATTAAAGCAAAGAACAGCAAAGGAGAAATTATTATCGTAGAAATTCAGAATACGCGGGAGTTGGATTATCTGGAGCGTATTCTCTATGGGGTAGCCAAAGCCATTACCGAGCATATCTCGTTGGGTGAACGCTACTATGAAGTGAAGAAAATATACTCCGTCAGCATTCTTTATTTTGATATTGGTAAAGGGAACGACTACCTGTACCACGGGCAAAATACATTTCTGGGTGTACATACGGGCGATCAGTTATTAGTCAGCACCAAAGAAAAAGATGCTTTGGTAAGCAAACTTCCCTCTCAGATATTCCCCGAATACTTCCTGATTCGGGTGAATGAATTCAATAAAGCCGCCATTACTCCACTCGAAGAATGGATTGACTATCTGAAAACGGGACGTATACGCCCTGATACCACAGCGCCCGGACTTGCGGAAGCCCGCCAGAAACTTATTTATTATAATATGAAACCTGAAGAAAGGCATGCATACGATGAACATCTAAGTGCGATCATGATACAAAATGATGTGCTGGATACCGCTAAGTTGGAAGGAAGATTGGAAGGAAAGCTGGAAGGACGGTTGGAAGGAATTAAAGAAGGCGAAGCAAAAGGTGTAAAAAAAGAGAAAATAGACATTGCCCATAACCTTAAAAAGATGGGATTATCTATCGAAATGATAATTCAAGCTACCGGACTCTCTACCAAGGAAATAGAAAGCTTATAAAATCATTTAAAACAATAATATTCAAAGTCTGTCACAGAGAAAAATGTGCCGGACTTTTTATTAAGGGAAGATTGAAGAAGCCCGAAATAAAGCAAAATATCTTTTTAGGTAAAAATCAAAACGGTTTCTTATTATTTAGGTATAATGTTTCTGTATTTCTATGTATCCTATGTGTAATATCCTGTAAAACGATTATCTTTGTCTCCTAAAAAAACAATCTCATGGAGGACAAATATAATTATAAAACGATTTATCTAAGGGTAAAAGAGGATATTCTGAAAGGAGCCTATCCGACTGGAACTCTTCTTCCGACAGAACTTACTTTGGCTGATAAATATTCAGTTTCGAGACCTACCATATCTAAAGTTTACAACAGGCTTCAAAAGGAAGGCTATGTCAATAAGAAGAAGGGCTTGGGAACCATTGTTCTTTTTAAAGAAGGAATTAAGAAATGTACGTTTGGCCTATTGCTTCCCGGAGCCGGAGAGTCTGAGATATTTGCTATAATCAACGATCAGATACTGAAACAATTTGAGAAGATGCAGCTTAACAGCCTTTGGGAAGGAGCGACTGCCAGTAATGCCGAGATCAGGAGAAACCTGATTGAAACCTGTTGCAATAATTATATCGAAAAAAAGGTGGACGGCATCTTCTTTTCGCCTTTGGAGAGAGTGCCCGATGCGGATTACATTAATCAGACGATCTGTGATAAAATCAGGCAGGCGGGAATACCTTTGGTGTTGATTGACCGGGATATCGTGCCTATTCCTCAAAAAAGCCCGTTCGATGTAGTATGCCTTGATAATTACAGTTCGGGATGCATGATGGCCCAGCATTTGATAAAAGCAGGTTGCAAACGCATTTGCTTCTTTTACCGTCCAGATTCGGCTTATTCCGTCCGTATTCGTTTATTGGGAGTCAAAGATACGGTCGAAGAGAATGGATTGAAATTCGATAAATTCAACGAATTCTGTGGGAATCCCGAAGACCTTAGTTTCGTGAGGACGATGCATCTCCTCAAAGGAGAAACCGGCATTATCTGTGCGAATGATTCTACTGCCGCTGTTTTAATGTCTTCTTTGGAGGCCGTGGGATATAAGATCGGTTCGGACTTGTTGATTTGCGGGTTCGATGACATGAAGTATTCCCAGCATCTGAAATATTCGTTGACCTCATTTATACAGCCGTGCAAAGAGATTGCCAATGTCAGCATCGATTTGATGATGCGAAGAGTGGAATGCAATGACAGGCCTCCTCTGAGTGTTTACCTGAACGGAGAAATCATAGAACGCGAGTCGACCCGGTTTGTTTAAATTCAAACAGACTCTAAAACAAACTTTGACTTTCGGGGGAGTTATCAAGAATCTTCATAACTCCCCTGGCGGTGTCAACTAACTTTTTCTGTCTCCAACCCACACCTTTCGCTTTCAAAATCGGCAAAGCTGTCGATGTATTTCTCACCTACCATACTGCATATGCAGGCTCCTAAAGCTGCCTCTTCCTGATATTCGGATACATATAGTGGACGTTTGAAACGTTCTTCCAGTATCTTGCATAGCAACGGATTCTTCCGGATGCCGTTGCCTGAGCCGACCAGAATGGTTTTATCTTTCCGTACGGAAAGGGGCAGCAAATGATGAAAATCGTACAACTCCTGGCTTATGCCTTTCAGGAACGCCAGGATTAAATTTTCAGGCGTATAATTGGAAAGGGATATATGGGTTATCTTGCCTCGCTTTTCGGGATATTGCCGCGTGCCGCCAAACAGGGTTTCTACCCGAAGTTCTTCGGATGAATCTTCTTTGTAGGGGATGGAAACCATCATTTTGTATAGGTCTTTATCTTCAAGTACCTGTTTAGTGAAAAACTTCACCGTATCGGAAAAGAAGTTTTTCAAAAGATTGAAAGAATATCCTCCGCACAAAGCGGCACCCACCAGTATGTATCCGCCTCCCGGCAAAGGGCGCGTGTCCAAGGGCGGCACGTCCACGTAAGTGTCTGAATAGATGGACAACTGGCTACTGGTGCCTACTGTGAGGTGAATGGAGTGTTCGATGGAACGTACCGAACCCAGAAAGCTCGCCTGATTGTCACCAATGGCGGTGTAGACCGGGATACTTTTGCAGTACCCTACTAGGGCGACATCCTTTCGGACTTCCGGCAGAATGGAGGTGTCTATGCCTACACTGTTCAACGCTTGTTCATCGAAAAGTAATCGTTCTTTGTCGAAGAAACCTAAACTGGCTGCATTGGAGCAATCGATCAGGGGTGTCTTCCGTTGTGTGAGTGTCATGGCTACATAGTCCATGACGGTACATAATTTGGCGGCTCTCTGTGGTACCAGACCGTTCTCTTGGTTGTAAAAGTGAGTCACTAGGCCGAACCCGGTGGATAAAGGCAACCCTGTCCGTTCGGTCAGGTAGGCGGCATAACTCAATCCCTCTTTGTAGGGCAGGCTTCCTCTGGCATCTTGCCAGGTATATAGGGGGCTGACCGCCCGGCCTTCGGCATCCACGTACAACATGCCATGCATCTGGCCGGATAGCCCGATTCCTTTGATATCCGGATATTGCGACCGGATTTCTTGCAATAATTCCAATACGATATTAACTATGGCCGTGGCATCCTGCGTCTTTTCCCATATATTCGGAGAGTTTATGTTCGTATTGTTATCCTTTGTCACGGATGTGATGTTCCTATGCGAAGTGTTGTAGACAGCTCCGCATATTGAACTTGTTCCTATGTCAATTCCCAAAAAACTCATAGCTCTTTTTTCATCTATAATTATACTCGGTGGCATTATTCCAATGCCATTTTCTTCATCTTTATCATTAGGAATAACAAATAAACCACGCAAATGGTTAAAACCATAACGGCTCCGATCTGTCCTCCCATGGCATCTGAGGCCGCCCCCATCAAAACGGGGAATATAGCCCCGCCTGTGATGCCCATTATCATCAAGCCGGAGATTTCGTTGTTGCGCGTCGGCATGTAGAGCAATGCGTTGGAGAAGATGATCGAGAATACGTTGGAATTTCCCAATCCTATCAGAGCTACACAGATGTAAATCGTTACTGTCTCCCGGCAGAAGTAAAGCCCCGTCATTCCGGCAAGGATAAACAATACACTCACCATGAAAAAACGGATGGGTGAAAATCGTGCCATGATGAACGTGCCCGACAAGCAGCCGAAGGTACGGAATAAGAAATAAAGGCTTGTTGCATATCCCGCTTCTACCAGTGGTATGCCTACTCTTTCCTGTAGCAGTCGGGGGGCGGTAATGTTGATGCCGACATCGATGCCGACATGTACCAATATGCCGATGAAGAATAGGATGATGACGCTATTGCCCAGCAAGCTGAAGCATTCTTTAAAGGAGGAGGACTCGTTTTTCTCCTCCGGTTCGACGATATCCGTCATAAACAGATAAATGACGGCAACGATGTCAATTACCATGAAGATGGTAAACAGCAGCTTCCAGTTCCCGTAGTAGATGGCGGCCTGTGCCGCTATCAATGGAGCGACGAAGGAGGCTATCGCTTTGACGAATTGTCCCAACGTGAGATAACTGGGCAGACGGCGCTTGTTTACCATGTTTGCCAGTAACGGATTCAAAGAGACCTGCATCAACGTATTGCCGATTCCCAGAAAGGCGAAGACGATGAACATGGCGATCTCATCGTATATGAAAAGGGGGATGGCAAGTCCGGCAAAAGTGACTACCATGCTTAACAGTACGGTCTTCTTTCGTCCGATTTTATTCATCAATATCCCTGTGGGTACGGAGAAGATAAGGAACCAAAGGAATACCATGACCGAAAAGGAATTGGCTGCCGTGTCGGACAGATTGAAGTCTTGTTTTACATAATTGGTCGCAATCCCCACCAGGTCGACAAACCCCATGGTGAAGAAAGCTAACATGACGGGGATGATTTTACTTATTTTGTTTTCGTTATTCATAATCGTTGTATTTCAGAAATGGATATTAGGAGGATAAGTGCTGAATTGCTACATTGATAATGCAGCGTCACTGCAAAGGCATTACAGTGTTGCTGCAAAGGCATTACAGCGTTGCTGCAAACGGAATGCAGCACTACTGCAAAGTCATTGCAGCACTACTGCAAACGAATTGCAGTGTCTTTGCAATGGGAATAACTCTTATTATAGAGGGTATACCTGTATGTTTTTGAAACGAACCGTTCCCTGCTTGGCATATAGCCACAGGTAGTTCCCTTTCCTTTCCGGCAGACGGTTGACAATGCAACGGCGGTTGTCGATACATACGTCTATGATATCTCCTTTCATGATAATATCCAGGTGAATGGGCTTGTCCAGGTCTTTGACTGCTTCGATCCAGGTATCTTCTCCGAGGCGTATGGTGCGTTTGTTCGGATCAAAACTGAGTTTATAGCCATCGTTCGCTTTGTCTTTGGCACGGAGGAAGAATCCATATTCGTGGTTGTTTCCCACCGGTTCTATGTCCAAGGTGACACGGCAACTATAAGGCAGGTCTTTGATATATGCTCCGCCAATGGCTCCGGGAGCCGTGAGGCACACTTCCTTGTCGGAAACCTTTTTGGCATTTTCCGCACCTGTCAAGGAGAAATTTAAAGGGCTCTTCGTATCGGGCAGCACTTCCGCAGGGAATTTTGTAGCTAAGTCTCCGTTCGGCATTTGATAGGCTTCGCGTAGCACGATGCTTCCGCCAAAACGTTCGTATCCGTAGTCTTTGTTTTCGTTCTTGCTTGGTATCCACCCGCCTACGATACGTCGGTTTCCTTTAAATTCTGCTGTCTTTGCCACATTTACCCATTGCTCCAGCAAAGCTTGTGATTCCGGATATTCCCACGGGCCGTAGGGCTTTCTCGATTTTACGTAATAAGTGTCGCCACCTTGTCCGTACACCAGGTAATACCAGTCATTCCATTTAAAGTAATCCGGACATTCGGGGACATCGCGCTGACCCGTAAGGAGGGGCTTTTGTACAGACCACTCCTTTAAATCTTTGGAGGTGAGGTGTACCAGGCTGCCACGGCCTTCGCTGATGACATAATCGTCCGCTTCACTTGAGACGAACAAATGGAAGGTACCGTCTTTGTCGATAACGACTTTCGGGTCACGGAAGTGGCGTTTGCTGTAACCCGGTGCGAATGTATAGAAAGGATTCGGCTTTTGTTTCTCGAAGGTGAAGCCGTCCTTGCTGATGGCATAACTCAATTGTTCGTTGACCTGATTGTCCTCGTTGATCAATCGGGTAGCGTAGAATGCATAGAATAGCTTGCCGTCAAAAGCGACAGAGCCGGTGCAGATGGACTTTTCCCATTCTTCATCGATGCCGATTGCAATGGGATGATGTTTCCAGTTTTTTAGGTCGGTACTTGTACTGACACACCACTGGTGTCCGCCCAGACCGTCCAACGCAGAGTGATGCCCTTCATCGAGCAGCCAGTATAAATAGTAAGTGCCGTCTTTGTAAAAGGGGATACAATCTCCTACGAACTGATTCCCGCCAGCCGGTGTGAAGTATTGTATATTGCCTGTCGGCTGAATCTCCGGATCGTATTTCACCGAGAATTGTGCTTGTGCGGTTGTAAAACCGATTGCTGTCAATGCTATTGCAATAAAATTCTTTTTCATGTGATAAGTTTTGTATTATTTTATGGGTTGATATTCTTTAGTTCGTTGATGGAGCCTTCCAGCAAGGTGACGCTGCCGGAATCGGCAAACAATTCGTAGGAGCAGAACTCTTCCATCGGATAACACAGTGCCGTCATGGCGATTTTCCCACCGGAAGCAAACAGCTCTACCGAGTTACGGTCGAACAGGATAGACCAGTCCGATGTGTCGGCTTCCGAATAATAGGTGGCTCCCATCAACTGTTGAAAGCCATATATGGGGTGTTGTGTTGTCCAGTTGCTCCGGTCGATATAATAATAACTAAGTTCATTTTGATAACCTATTGATAACTCTCTGCCGGATTTCGTCTTCAGACGGATTCCGTAATTGCGGGCTCTCCATATAGCCCGGTGGTCTGTGTTGTCGAATTTCAATTCAAGGAGGACAGGTTTGCCCGGATAGGGATAATTTCCTTTTATCCGTTTTTCATCCGACAGTTTGCCGGATTCGATCGGGTAGGAGTCTTTGCGGTATTTCTCCAGTTCTTCCAGCGGTGCGTTTGCCAATACGCAGTGAGTGCCTTCGCGAACCAGCTTCATCCGGCGGGGCAGTGTCATGTTGTCGCACCAACCGGAGGCAGGCAGCAGGTTGGCATATTCCCAATCGTTCATCCATCCCATTCCGATTCGTTGGTTGTCCGGGAGACCGTTGAAAGTAGAGAATGCATAATGGTCTTTACCGTAGTCCAACCATAGTTCTTTGGTCTGGCTGATGCGGAAAGAAGTACCGTCGAAATCTCCTATGAAATAGCGGGTGGCTGGTGCGCCTCCTGCGGGGCCATTCTCCATGTTTATTAATAAGACCCATTTGGTCGTATCTTCTCCTTCTATTTTCAGTGGGAAGAAATCCGAACCTTCCCAGTTGCCGCTTGCCGTCATGTCTTTGAATTCGCTTCTATAAGTCCATTGTTTGCAATCGGGCGAAGTGTAAAAACGGATAGCAGGTCCTACGGAAACTGTCATGAGCCACTGCTGATATTCATTATTCCAGGATACGTGCGGATTGCGTAAGGCGAACCCATTACAGTCCGATAGTGTGAAAGAAGGGAGTTTAGTCCATGTAGCACCTTTATCCGTGCTGTATGCACAGGCGATCTCCTGTTCCTGTGCCGGGTCGTTATAGGTATAAAAGGCGATAAACGGAACAGATTTTCCGGTACTTAGCCCCGATGTGTTTTGGGTGTCGGCTACTACGCTTCCGGATCTGAGATAGCCCGAACTGTCCGGAGACAGGGCAACCGGCATTATTTGCCAATGCAACAGATCCCGACTAATCGCATGTCCCCAGTGGATATTACCGTATTTGTCGTCAGTGGGATTGTGCTGATAAAAAAGATGATAATCTCCATCGGCATATACCAGTCCCGCAGGTTCACCTGTCCAACCGGTTCCCGCTGTGAAATGATAGGAAGGTAAAGGTTGCGTTTCGGTGTTGCTTCCTTTCTGCCGGCAGGCAGAAAGGAAGACAATCATCAAGATCGCAATACCGGAAAATACTGTTTTATTCATCGTTTTAACCTATTTCTGATTGAGAGTTGACTTCCCTAAATGATCTTATTCCCAACCGTAATTCTGTTTATACAAACCTTTCACATAATTGATCTGGGTTTGGGGAATCGGGAAATACTCGTCTCTGTTTTTGGTGAATTTGGCATCCTTCATGTACGAACGTCTTGTTTTCTCTACTGCGAAATAATCGTTCATATATTTGTCCGCAATGCCCCAGCGTACAAGGTCGAAGAACCATTTACCTTCGGTGGCGAACTCCAGATGACGTTCCCATTGCAATGCCTGCATGGCGAACTCTTGGCTCAAAGCGGGACAGTTTTCTCCCGGGATGTAAGGCTTCACATCGAAATTTCCGGTCGGAGTTCCGTCGGCAAATTTCAAACGGTCGGTACTTGTGGCTGCCCTGTTACGAATCTGGTTGATCAGGCTTAATGCTTCACTCAGGTTTTCGTTTAGTTGGATCAGAGCCTCCGCACGCCATAGCATGATCTCGTCCAGGCGGAGGACATCCCAGTTCAAACCGCTACCCATGAACGGATTGGTCTTTCTGAAACAGTCGCAAGTAGGCAGAACCAATAGTTTTTGGCTCATGGAGTAGCCATAGACTTCCGGAGTACGTGCCCAGCTCTTTTCCATAATGTATTCGGGGTTGTATTTCCATGGCATGTCCGGCACACAAGCTGTGTGCATCAGGCGCGGGTCCATAGGGAGCTTGCTGAACGCTTCCTTGTTATCGAGTGTTTCTCCTTTGTTGAAATTCTCGAAGTCGGGAACACCGTTTACTGTTTTGTAGCTGTTCATCATATTTACGGACGGTTGCAGGAAACCGCAGCATCCGTATTCGTTGTTGATCGGATAGACCAACCAGGAATTGTTACGTCCGATGGGCGATTCGTCATTGTTGGCGGAGTATTGGATGGCCCAGATGGATTCTGAGTTGTTCTCTGTTTCGCAAAGGAAGTTGTCGGCAAAATCCGTTACCAGTTGCTTGCCGGAATGATCGATGATGTCCTTGCACAGGCTGGCTACTTCTGTCAGCTTATCCTTGTTGATATTGACAACGTTGTTCTTCTCGTCCTGTTCGTAGGCTGCAAACAAAAGGGCTTTTGCCAGATAAGCTTTGGCTGCGAATCTTGTGGGACGACCCACTTCATCCTGTTTTTCGGGCAGATCGCTGACACCGCAACGGAAGTCATCGATCAGCTTGTTCCAAAGTTCTTGGTCGGTCAGTTCATCATTGCTCACTTTATCGTACATGTCGGTCGGTGTGTTTTCGTCAATCCACGGGAAGAACTTGAAACAGAGCTTCATGTACATGTAGATGTGTCCGCGCAGGAAACGCAGCTCGGCAAGGCGCTGGTCGCGCAGCGGATATTCATCGGTGGTCAGTGCCTGTATTCTTCTCATGGCATCGTGTACCCGGCCTACTCCGACGTAATGTACCCACCACAGGTTGTCTAGGTCGCCCGTTGTCGTAGGTTGCATGTAGGTAAATGTTTCCCAGAGGTTCCGTTCGCTATTGTCGTTTGTTCCCGAACCTCCCTTGTAGGCTTCTCCACCGCGTACGGAGCCTTCTTCATAAGGCATTCCGAACTGTTTGTTGAAATGGTTTTGACCGCAAAAGGAGTAGGCGGCATTCACCATTTGTTCTGCTCTTTCCGGAGAGTTTAAGTCTCCGGATGAAATGATACCCTGCGGGTTCTGATCCAGTAATGAGGTGCAAGATGTGCCGCTTAACAGCATAAAGAGGCTACATCCTATAATGTTTAGTGCTTTCATAAACTTCTTGTTTTTCAGTTGATTCATTTAAAAAGTTACGTTTAAAGACATGGTCATGGAGAAGGGGAGCGGATAACTGCTGCCGGGTGTTTCCGGGTCGAGTCCGGTATAGGCATTATCGCCCCACGTTTTCTTGAAGGTTGCTACATTGTCGGCTCTCAAAGCGATTCTAGCTTTCTGGAGCTTGATAGACTTAGCGAAAGCTGCCGGCAGGGAGTAACCTAACTCAATGTTCCGGATCTTCATATACGATCCGCTCTCTACATAATAAGTGGACATACGGCCTTCGTCATTGTAATTGTTGATGGAGAGTGCCGGAATGGTAGAACTTGTATTGTTGGGAGTCCAAGCATCCAACATGCGTACACCATAATTCTCACCGCTCGTACTCAGGGCATAGATATCTGTCCAGCTCTTCCAGCCGCTTACGTTCAAGTCCTTGCCCACAACTCCGTTGAAGAAGATGCTGAAGTCGAAATTTTTATAAGTTAATCCCACTGTAACACCGTATTCCAGTGCCGGATTCTCTACTCCGATCCAGGTGCGGTCTTCATCGTTGATTTTGCCATCCTTATTGATGTCTTTGTAACGGATACGTCCCGGAGCGGCACCTGTCTGTGTCGGGGCTGCATCTACCTCTTCCTGGGATTGGAACAATCCTGTTGCTACATATCCGAACATGGAATTTTTGGGACGGCCCATGATATTCTGGTCTTTCCCGTTTCCGGCAAAGTTGTTGATGACATCGTCCGGCACCTTCACAATCGTTTGTTCATTGTGAGAGAACACACCGCTGATGTTCAATCCCAAGTCACCGAATTGGTCGTTATAGTTCAGGGTTATTTCAAAACCTTTATTGTCGATGTCCGCACCGTTCAGCCATCTTTGTCCTCCTTCACCTACGGTGGCTACCGTACCGGGTTTCATCAGGATGTCGCGTGTATACTTCAGGTAGTAATCGAACGAACCGCTCAACTTATTGTTAAACAGCGCGAAGTCCAAACCGAAATTGTGCTGTGAGGTCGTTTCCCATTTTAAGTCGGGATTGCCGGTCTGTGTGCGGCGGAAGCCGGAGGGCAAAGCACCGCCTTGTCCCGTAAAGTCATACGCAGTACCCCAGTTCCAGTCGTCAATGCTGCCTTTGTCATACAAGGATTCGTAAAATTGATAGGAGGAGTAAGCATCGATACTTGAATTACCGTTCTGTCCCCAACCATAACGCAATTTCAACTGGGGGATCACCGAAGTCAGGTTTTCAAAGAAACTTTCGTTGCTGATGACCCATCCTAAAGAGAATGCAGGGAAGGTAGCCCACCGGTTGTTTGAACCGAATACGGACGAAGCGTCCCTTCTTAAAGTCACGGAAGCAAGGTAGCGGCTGTCATAGTTGTAGTTGATTTTTCCGAACCATGAAATCATTGCGTTCTTTACGGCTCCGCTTCCATTGTCCTTTTCCGACTCGCCGGCACTGAGCCACATGTAGTCATCGTTTTCCAGAGCAATGTTTCTACGACTGCCCCAATGCTGCTGATAAGTATGCGTGATGGTTTCCTGACCGAGCATGATGTCGAAATTGCTCTTGTTTGCATCAAATACATATTGCAACACGTTACTGTTGGTGCAACTCAAATCAAAATAGGATTCCTGATACACCTTATTCTTATCTTCACTCAGGAAGCCGGATTTGTATTTGTAATCCATCGTCCGTTTCCAGGAACCTACACCGTCCACACCGAAAGAACTGCGGAAAGTAAGTCCTTTCATGAATTCGATGCTTGCATATACGTTACCGAACAGGCGGAGGTTGTCGTGGTGATTCTGTTTGTTATCCGCAATCAGGCGTGCCGGATTCTGACGGTCGCTCATGCCGCCGATGGGACCGCCCCAACCTTCACCATCCACGGTGTGTACGGGGACGATAGACATCAGTGATTTACATCCTGCGAGATTGCCGTCACCGATGTTGTCACTCTCTCTCCATTTGGAGATTGTGAAGTTCTCGCCTATTTTCAAGCGTCCGTTCAGAAGACTGAAGTCTGAGTTCACACGTCCGTTGAAACGCTGGTAGAAGCTGCCGTCAATCGTTCCTTTGTTATCGTAATAGTCTACTGAAAAAATGGCACGGCCGGCATCTGTTCCGGTTGACAATGTCAATCCGTATTGCTGAATCTGCCCGGTTCTCAGAATCTCTTTCTGCCAGTCCGTATCGGCCGATCTCATGGTGTGGGCATCATCCAGAAACTCTTTCCAGGTCACTTTGTCCAGAACATAGTTGCCGTTTGAGTCCTTATGGTCTTGGTATTGGTACAGTCCACCGATACCTACTACGTTTGGATCGGCATCCGGATTGTCGTTCTTAATGGCCCAGTACTGTGCGATACCTCGTTGTTCGGTGTTCATCAGCTCATAAGGCTTCTTGCTGCTGACGAGGGTATAGGATGCGTTGAAATCAACAGTGGTTCCTTTCTTTCCTTTACGGGTGGTAATGATGATAACTCCATTGGCTGCGCGTGAACCATAAATAGAGGCTGAGGAGGCATCCTTCAACACCTGTATGGACTCGATATCCATGGTGGCGAGTTCGGACATGGAACGGGTGGTCGGCACTCCATCGATGATGTAGAGTGGGTCGTTGACGTTCAGGGTTCCCTCACCGCGAATTCTGATGGTCGCGTTAGGGTTCGGTGAACCGTTTGCCGAAATCGACATACCGGCTACTTTACCCTGTGCCGCCTTCATGGCGTTGCCATAAGAGCCTGATTTGAGCTGGTCGACTTTTATTACGGAAACCGAACCGGTCAGGTCTGCCTTCTTTTGCGAGGTATAACCTGTCACTACTACTTCGTCCAGATTCAGTGCGTCTTCTTCCAGTACGATTGTCTTTCCGTTGAGGCCATCCGTTGGGTACTCTGCACTTTTGAATCCGATGTAGCTGAAAACTAATGTCGTGTTGGCGGGGACTTTGATTGAGAAATGTCCATCCATGTCGGTGATGGTTCCATTGCTTGTGTTACGCTTCTCGACAACGGTAGCCCCTACGATGGGTTCTCCGGATTTGTCTACTACTTGTCCTTTGACGAGTTGTTCCTGTTGCTGCACTGTTTGCGATGCCGCAGAGGGGATTGTTGCCAATGCATCCGGTACCCATATACTGCATAGGCCGGCGACAAGTACATACTTGTACAGTGATTTTCTTTTTGTTTTCATGTAAATTGATATTAAATTAGACCTAAGTTAAACATAAATATGCTTTCACTTTATTCTGTGGTTGTATGCCTGCGAAGGTACTATGAATATTACAAATATTATATAAATAAGTTATGGAATTTGTAATATAAGTAAAAGAATAATTTTACATATATGATATTTAAATGCTTTCGTTAGCTCCTTATGTCAATTTATATTCTCAATAGGAAAAAAAGGAATAGGAGTGTTATGTCTTATCCGCTTTATTTAAGTCTATAAAAGGTGCATTGAAGGGTGAATTTCTTCTAATATTTTACATGTATGAAGGTAATGTGACATATATGATAATAATAATTCCGTTTTTTCCATTTAACAGTTCGATCCGGTACAAAACTCGATTTATCATCAGGATATAGAAATCCCCATAGGGTTCATTTAGTATTGGCAAAAGGAACCGTATGGGGATTTCGGATATTCCGATTGAGGGAAACTTAATTATTTAAGTTGAGTATTTGTGAAACTTGAATTAATTACGTAATGGAGCTATTTGAATGTTTTTAATGGTGACACCATTCATCCGGAATTGTAACTTGTCGACCGTGAGGTTCGGACGGTACGTTATAAGGGTGCGTTGTCCGCCTATTTCGGCATCGATCAGAGAACCACCGAATTTATTGCATCCGTTGACCAACATGCGGACAATGAAATGTTTGCTAGTGTCTATTCCGCCTTCTATGGCATAGTTGCCTGCCGCCTGGGGAGCGCCTCCCTCTTTCAACGTCTTTTCATCAAGAGCGTATCCATCGGTCGAGGCATTTCCGAATTGTGAACGTGCCTTATTCAGTTGCAGCTGCCATTCACATGCTTCCTTATCACCCTTTTCCGGTAAGAAGGAAACAGCCAGTCTTCCTTGTTCGGCTTGTTCCGGATACACTTCAAACGTCAACAGGAAGGAATTTCCGGGAGTTTCAAATGTGTTGGTCTGCGATAGTTCGGCAGTCAGCTGTGTGGCCGGTTCTGTTGCCGGAGTGATTTCTTCCATCCATTTCGTTCCGATACGTCCGTCCGGATATTGTATCAATTCGTGGATGACTAACGGACCACCCCAGTTCTGCATCTTTACCCATCCTGCCATCAGATAACGGTTTCCCGGAATCTCTGTGATTGCAGGGACGGAAAGGCCGTTATAGAAATCCGTTCCTTCGGCTACTATGTCCCGGTAGGCAGACTCCGGCTTGGCGGCTGGTTTCGACCAAAGTCGTGTGAATCCACCGATGATATAATCATAATCTCCCCAACGGAAAAAGAAAGTACAATCGCCACCCAGCGGGAATTTCTCATTCAGGCATTTCCAGCCACCGCTTACGGAGTCGGAAGCCCAAGTTCCCTGTGCGCCATAATTCGCGAGCATTTTCAGGTGTCCCTTCGGGTCAGTATAGATGGAAGGGTTTTCGCAAGGATGATAGAGTAAATGTGTTTTTTTGAAATTAGTAACTCCGTCCTCGCTTATAGAATAGGTGGAGCCGGCCGGTATGGAGTTGTGAATGGTGTCATAATTGAATGAACCGGTATGCCCGCTCTTTTCCAGATAATCCCATTGCATGGGTAGGGTTGTTTTTTCTTTCGGGTAGATGCGGGTGGTGTGCAGTCCATAGCTGATGCATAATTTGCCGTTGAAAAGGAAAGGAGTGCCCGTTCCGAATGTTTCCCACTGGTGTTCCAGAGGAGTTGCCGCTTCGTGTTCGGTCCATGTCTTAAAGTCGGTCGTTGAAAGATGTTCAAAGTAGTGACCGCCTCTTCCGAACTTGCTGGCATGTCCTCTGCGGTCGAATAAGTAGAATATGTGATAACGTCCTTCATGGAAGAAAGTGACTACATCACCTACCCAAGCATTGTGGTAAGGAGGTGTCCAGTATTGAATGTTGGAAGAAGTTTGTGGGGTAGGGGCTTCTATTCTTACGGGCTCGATGGCCGGTGAATAGAGCGTTGCGCTACTTAAGTAGTCGGGGTTCATATTCCATGATTTCATTCGGCTGGCTAATGGATAGCCTAATGCGAAATCGTTGTCGAACAGTTGGTTGTCCACATAGAGTGTCCATTGAATGCCCGAAAATTGCAGCGTAATATTATGTTCCCCTTCGGGATTATCCAATAGGGCGAGTGGAACACCGACCGTCATGTCTTGAAACTCGTCCGCGTTCAGAGGCGATTGTAAGGATAGGCTGGCTTCTAAAACCGGTACGGAACCGTCCGGCATGGGGTAAGCCGGATAATTTTGAATGCTCCGGTCTTCCGGATCTTGTTGCCGCAGGCGCACGCTTAATACTTGGGGAATCTCAAGTATGCATTGTTCCTGATCGACAGGCTTCAGATGGGCGGTAAAACGGATGGTAAATCCTTTGGTCAAATCGTCCGGTAATGATAAGTCATCCGTTGTAGCCGATTGGGATAGGGTGCCAAGCGGAACATTTGAAGTTGGAAAACTCCAAAAAGGGCTTAGTAATTCGACCTTGACAGGGTTGGATTGTGCGTCTTCCTTCTGGCAAGAGGTTAAACTTACTAGAGTGAAGGCTAACATGGATAGTAATAATCGCATTTTTCTCATTGTTCTATTATTTTAATGTGTCTATACTTTGATGCTTGTTTTACTGAATTAAATAGGTGCGCAAATATACTTAAATTTTCTTTTATGCAAATAAATATATTACATAAAATGAAAAATAATATTCATTTATGTAATATAGTACTGTGGATTATTCATGTAGATAATACGAGTCGGACATGGGGTTAAAATAAATACTTTGTAAACAAAATACCAATATATGTAATGTCCTGTATGAATATACCTTATGCGTCATAACATATATTCTTAGGGAGTAGGGGCCTATTTTTACTGATACTTCCTTTTGCCGTTTTTGGGGGATGGTGTTTTAAACTTACTATATAGATTGTGTTTGTGTAGTAGTAGGAGGAGGGGGTACCACCACCTATTACTACACAAACACATATTGCTATAGTAGGTTTAT